>OBLW0100003029.1_pt1 | contig 13270 bp, 16 predicted proteins | sample 1520161 | NCBI WGS metagenome assembly OBLW01 (sample SAMEA3539309, study PRJEB22396) | soil metagenome | biome: tundra; feature: field; material: soil | place: USA | collected 2010-05 | depth 0.15 m
AGATCGCGCCGGCCGTGCGCCGCGCGCTGGAGAAGTGGTACGGTCCGGAGCGCGCCGCGAAGATCGCGCACGCGGAGGCATTCGAGGTCTGCGAATACGGCCGCCAGCCCAGCGAGGAAGACTTGCGTCGGCTGTTCCCGATGCTGGGCCGCTGACATTCATCGTGGGGCGGGACTCCAGTCCTGCGGCCGACGTCCACGTCGGCCTAGCGGGTCCTGGAGGACCCGCGCAGACCTGGAGGTCCGCCCCACAAATGGCGTATAATCGAGATATTCGCATGCGAAAATTTGAATGGAACGGCGCGCATGCCGTGCATGTTCCCGAGGTCGACGACGAACATCGCCAGATCTTTCGCCTGTGTGACGATCTGCAGCGTGCCATGATGGCGGGCGCGGCCACGACCGAAATGCAGTCGATCGTGGAAGATCTGGTCATCCACACGGCGCAACACCTCTCGCACGAGGAGCGCGAGATGCGCGCGGCCGGGTACCCTCTCTATACGTGGCACTGGCGCCAGCACCATACGGCCCGCTCCAGGATTAAAACGCTGGAGCGTCGCATCCGGCGCGGCGATCGCGACGCCGCGATCGAGCTGCTGGATTTCCTCTACGCATGGCTTACCGATCATATCCGTTTAGCCGACCGCATGTTGGGCGCTTTCCTCCGCAATTACCAGCGCGAGCTGTTGGTCCACGCGTCGTAGCAACCGCTCCCTTACGGTCGCGGCTCGGTATCGCTGCCGGTCCACTGTTAGACTGGAAATAATGGAAACATACACACCCACCGAACGTACTCAAGTGAAGCGTCTGCCCAATCGTGGCGTTTACGACCAGGCGCAAGTCCACGCCATCCTCGATGAGGGATTTATCTGCCATGTGGGGTTTGTCGCGGACGGCCAGCCGTACGTGATTCCAACCGGCTATGCGCGCTCCGGCGACCAGATCTACTTGCACGGTTCCCCCGCCAGCCGCATGCTGCGCGCGATGGGCCAGGGCGCGCCGCTTTGCGTCACGGTGACGCTGGTGGATGGCCTGGTGCTGGCGCGCTCCGCGTTCCACCATTCGATGAACTATCGCTCGGTCGTGGCGCTCGGGCAGGCGCGCGTGGTGACCGATCCTGAAGAGAAGATGACGGCGCTCGGCCACATCACCAATCACCTCGCACCCGGCCGCTGGGAGGAAGCGCGGCTGCCCAACGAGAAGGAAGTGAGGAGCACCACGGTGGTGGCGCTGGCGCTCGACGAGGTTTCCGCGAAAGTCCGTACCGGCCCGCCCATCGACGACGAAGAGGATTATGCGCTGCCGGTGTGGGCGGGGGTGGTTCCGCTCCGCATCGAAGCCGGTGAACCGGCGCCGGACGCGCGCCTGCAGGAAGGCGTGCCGGCCATCGATCGCCGCCGCTTCGCTTCGCGCCATACTTAAGATATGAGACTCCCCATCGTCGCCCTGCTGTTGGCATGCTCTGGCTTAGTCCGGGCGGACGACCATCCACCCACGCTGGCGATCGGCGCGGCCGCACCCGATTTCAATCTGCCAGCCGTCGATGGCGAGACTTACCGCTTGCAGGATTTTGCTTCGAGCAAGGTGCTGCTGGTTGTCTTCACGTGCGTGCACTGCCCCACGGCGCAGCTTTACGAAGGGCGCATCCAGAAGCTGGCAGCGGATTATCGGGATCGCGGCGTTGCGCTGGTGGCGATTCAGCCCAACGATCCGAAGGCCGTCCGCCTGGACGAGTTGGGCTACACCGACCTTGCCGATTCGCTTCCGGAGATGAAGATCCGCGCAGAGTACCGGCATTTCGACTTCCCGTTTCTGTATGACGGCGAGACGCAGAGTGTGGCGCGCGCTTATGGCCCGACTGCCACGCCGCACGTGTTTGTGTTCGACCAGGAGCGCAGGCTGCGCTACCAGGGCCGCGTGGATTCCAGCCCGCGAGAAGCGCTGGCCAAGCGGCAGGATGCGCGCCAGGCCATCGACGCGGTGCTCGCCGGCACGCCCATGACACCCGTAGGCAGCGACAAGACCCCCACGGTGGGCTGTTCCATCAAGTGGGCCTACAAGCAGGCGTCGGGTGAAGCGGAGATGGCGCGCATCGCCGCCGAACCGGTGGCGCTCAATCCGGCCGGGTTGGATCAACTGAAGGCGCTCCGCAAGAACGGAACCGGCAAACTCCTGCTGGTGGATTTCTGGGCGACCTGGTGCGGCCCTTGCACGGCCGAGTTCCCCGAGTTTCAGAAGATGTACCGCATGTATCGCAAGCGGCCGTTCGACCTGGTGACGGTGAGCGTGAATTTCCCCGACGAGAGTAAGGGCGTCCTGAAATTCCTCAACGAGCAGCATGCTTCCACCAGGAACCTGATCTTCGCCACGAACGAGACTTACGATCAGATGGCGGCGTTCGATCCCACGTGGAATGCCGCGGTGCCGTACACGATGCTGATCGGGATCGACGGCAACGTCATTTACCAGAAGCAGGGCGAGATCGACCCGCTGGAAGTTCGCCGCCTGATCCTGGCCAATCTGCCGGACGACGATTATATCGGCCAGCAGGCGTATTGGAATTCGAAATAGGGAGGTGCCAGCTAATGGATCATTCTTCAGCGCGTTTCGGTCAACTGTCAATCGAAGGCTTTCGGCGCTTGCGCGACGTTCACCTTGCCTTGCGTCCGTTGTCGGTGATGATCGGCGCGAATGGAACCGGAAAGACATCCGTGCTCGATGTGCTGTCTCTGCTGGCCTCGTCTGCACAGGCAAGGCTGGGCCCGGCGATCTCAGAACTAGGTGGTCTGGCAAATGTCCTTACCTACGACCAGGCCGAGGAACTCGGACTTGGGATCACGATGGAGGTTCCCGGCCATGATCCCCTCGAATACTCGTTGTGGCTTCGTCCGCAGGGGATCGCTCACGCGATCCGCGAGGAGATGCTCAGCCAGAAGAGGAAGACCTATGTCGACCCGTTCCTGCATATTACCGCGTACGAAACGAACATCAAGTATTACGATCCGGAAAAGAAAAGGCTACTGCCCCCGACCTGGGAACACAACCCGCTGGAAACTGCTTTGTCGCAGGTTCCGAAGATGTTTCAGGAACCAGAGGATTTCCGGCGGCGCCTCGCTTCATCAACGTTTTATCACGTCTTGAATGTCGATCCGCGGTCACCAGTTCGGCTGCCCCAGGCGATGGGACCAGCCGAGCTGCCCGGAAAGAACGGCGAAGACCTGGTTTCATGTCTTTTCTACCTAAGAGAGACCAACCGAAACAGGTTTGAAGCAATCGAGGACTCTCTTCGCGCGGCGTTTCCACGATTTGAGCGGCTGGATTTTCCCCCGGTCGCGGCGGGCACGCTGGGACTGGCTTGGCGCGAGCGCGGCTTTTCAAAGCCCCTCTACACGCACCAACTGTCGGAAGGAACGTTGAGATTCCTTTGGTTAACAACCCTACTGCAGAGTCCGGGGCTGACTGCGCTGACACTTCTCGACGAGCCGGAAGTGAGTTTACACCCGGAATTGCTGAGTTTGTTGGCAGACCAGTTGAGAGAGGCTTCGCAGCGTACGCAGCTCATCGTCGCTACCCACTCGGATACCCTGATCCGATTCCTCCAGCCATCCGAAGTGGTGGTTCTCGACGCCACCGAAGAAGGCATGACCACTTTGACGAGAGCCGACGAACTGGACTTGGGGGAATGGCTGAAGGATTACTCCCTAGATGAGCTGTGGCGCAACGGGCGCATTGGGGCGCGGGCGTGAAAATCACGGTTCTCATCGAGGGAAGGACCGAGCAGGCTTTTAAACCTTTCTTGCTGGAGTTCCTGAAAGGCAGGCTCGACCGTCGTATGCCTAACATCGATTTCTTTCCATGCCAAGGAAGAATCCATAAAGAGGAGAAGCTTCGGCGGACGGTCGAGAGTCTCCTGCGGAATGGAAGGGTGCCGTCGGACGCCGTTATTGCGTTGACGGACGTTTACACGGGGACGGACGACTTCGTCGACGCGGCCGACGCCAAACGGAAAATGCGCGCATGGGCCGGGAACAACAGCAAGTTCCACCCGCACGCCGCGCAGCATGATTTCGAAGCTTGGCTGCTTCCGTTTTGGAGCGACATTCAGGCGCTCGCCGGGCACAATCGAAGCGCACCGCCCGGGCCGCCGGAAGCCGTAAACCACAACCGGCCGCCGTCATACCACATTCGCGAGATCTTCAGAACCGGAACCTGCCGGGACGACTATTCAAAACCACGCGATGCCGCGCGCATCCTGCGCGGTAAGGACCTCTCCGTATCGGCGAGCAAGTGCCCCGAGCTGAAGGCGTTCCTGAACACCATCCTCACGTTGAGCGGCGCAGAGCCGCTGTAGCCAGTGCGCACGAGGCGCCGCCTACTCCTCCACACGCGTGAAGCTGGCCAGTTCCGCCGACCGCACGCCGTAGACCTTCATCAGTTGCTTGCAGATTTCGCGGCCCAGCCGCTCCGGTTGGTCCTCCGCATCGTGCTCGATGACCACTTTGAAGAAGAGATTGGTTCGATCCATAGGGTGTCTCCCTTTATACTAAGGGAATGTCTTGCGCAATATGCCGTACCCGGAAACCCCGCCGCTTCTGCCCCGGCGTGCATGGCGATATCTGCACGCTCTGCTGCGGCGCCGAGCGCGAGGTCACGGTGGACTGCCCGTTCGATTGCCCGTTTCTGCAGGAGGCGCGCAAGCACGAGCACCCCGAGCCGTTCGATCCGCATGAGTTTCCCAACAAGGACATTCGCATTTCGGAAGAGTTTCTGGAGGAGCACGAACCCTTGCTGGTAGGGGCTATGAGCAGCCTCATTCTGGGGGCGCTCGACACTCCGGGCGCGGTGGACCGCGATGTGCGCGACGCGCTGGACGCGCTCATTCGCACCCAGCGCACACTACAGAGCGGAGTGTATTACGAAACGCGGCCGGACAACGCGCTGGCGAACCACATTTTCAGCGAGACGCAAAGGGGCCTGGAAGAGTTTCGCAAGCTGGAGACGGAGAAGCTAGGCATGGCGCACACGCGCGACGTCGACGTGCTCGGCGTGCTGGTCTTCCTGCAACGTCTGGAACTGGACCGCAACAATGGGCGCCCGCGCGGCCGGGCTTTTCTGGATTCTCTGCGTGGCTTCTTAGGCGACGTGGCGGGCGCCGTTCCACCAAGCCCGCGTGCTTCGTCGCTGATCGTGCCATGAAGGGGCTGGGCGGCACTGACGTCATCGTCGTCGGTGGCGGGATCATTGGCGGCTCGATCGCCTGGCGGCTGGCGCAGGCCGGCGCGGCCGTCACGCTGCTGGATGCGGATGTGTTCGGCGGCGAGGCCAGTTGGGCCGGAGCGGGGATGCTGGCGCCGGGTGGCGAGTTCGTCAGCCGCAGCCACTGGGCGGAGTTTGCGCTGGAGAGCCGGGCGCTCTATCCGGCGTTCGTCGCAGAACTGGAAGGCGAGACGGGCGTGGGGATCGATTACCGGCGCTGCGGCGCGGTGGAGATCGCCCGCACGGAAGCCGAATGGCAGGATCTGCTGGCCCGTCGCGCCGCGCAGGCGGAGCTTGGCATTCGCGCCGAGGTCACTGTCGGCGGACTGTTCTATCCGGACGATGGGCTGGTCGATCCGCGGGATGTGACGCGCGCCCTGCGATGCGCCTGCGACCAGCGCCAGGTGCGCATTCGCGAGCAGACGCGCGTGCTGGCAGTGCGAGTAACGGCGGGGCGGGCGGAGGTCGAGACCAGTGGCGGCATGCTGTCGGGATCGGCGGCGGTGCTGGCGGCGGGCGCATGGAGCGGCGCGATTCCGGTCTTCGGCGATGACGGGCCGATCGCTATTCCGGCGACGTTTCCGGTACGCGGGCACCTGCTCGGGTATGCGCTGGAGCCCGGAGCGGTCGGGCCGATTCTGCGGCACGGGCACACGTATGTGATGCAGCGATCCAGCGGATTCACTATTGCGGGGACTTCGTCGGAGCAGGTAGGTTTTAACCGGGGACTGGATCCGCGAATAGTGGACGACATCCGCGCGCGCGCCGCCGAGTTGCTGCCCCGGCTGCGCTCGGCTGCGAAGCCCACGGCGTGGCTCGGGTTTCGTCCGGCGACCGAGGATTTCGAGCCGGCGATCGGGCGCTTGGGGGATACGTGCCTGTGGCTAGCGTACGGGCATTATCGAAATGGGATACTGCTCGCGCCCGCCACGGCGTCGCGGGTGGCGGGGGAGATGGCTGGCCGCTAGCCTTTCCAGTTCCACCAGTTCAGCAACTCGGGGTCATGCTCCGATTCCGAAGCGAAATACACGCGCACCGGAAGACGTAGAGGATGCACCGGTCCACGTGGTGGCCCACTTCGCGGCAGAGGTCGGAGTAAAGCGTCTCGGGGTTGCGGCCTCGTAGTTCCGCCACGTCTCGAATTCCGAGCCGGTTGAAATCCGCGGCTATCGACGGTCCGACGCCGGGGATGCGCAGCAGATTGTCCCTCACTTGTCCGACCATACCGCTAGCTCATTCCCGCCCGGATCGGTGAAATGAAAACGCCGCCCGCCAGGGAAGGAAATGATTTCCTTGACGATTGCCCCGCCCGCCGCTCGTACCTTCGTTTGCATGCCGGCGAGATCGGCTGTATAGACTACGACCAGCGGTCCGGCGGCTGTTACCGCGTCCTTCCTGAAGAACCCGCCCGCTAACCGGCCGTCTTCGAAGCTGGTGTAGTCCGGGCCGTAGTCGGTGAATTTCCAGCCGAAGACGCCGGCATAGAAAGCCTTCGTTTTGGCGATATCCGTGGCCGGGAACTCGATATAGTCGACCCGGCCTTCGTTGGTTTGAGTGTTCATTGGCTGAGTATGCCGCAGGCATCCTGACAGCGTTGTGTCAGGATAGTTTGAGATGCGGCGCGCCGATCGGCTGTTTCAAATCGTCCAACACTTGCGCGGGCGGCGCCTGACCACCGCCGCGCAGCTCGCCGGCTGGCTGCGGGTCTCCGAACGGACGGTGTACCGGGACATCCGCGATCTGTCGATCTCAGGCGTCCCCGTGGAAGGAGAGGCGGGCGTTGGATACCGGCTGCGGCCGGGTTTCGATTTTCCACCCATTATGTTGACCATGGACGAAGTCGAGGCGCTGGTGGCCGGCGCGCGCATGGTGGAGACGTGGGGAGGGACCGCTCTCGGTGGCCACGCGCGATCGGCCATCGCCAAGATCGCACTGGCGCTGCCGGCGGCCCGGCGGGAGGAGATTGAGCGCACCAGGTTATTTGCCCCCGGGTTTCTGGTGCCGAAAGGCGCGGCTGCGGGTCTGGAAACGGTGCGCCAAGCAATTTTCGAGCGCCGCAAGCTGCACATCGAGTATGTGGATGGGGAGGGCCGTGGCTCGCAGCGGACGATCGATCCGCTGGCGCTGAATTTCTGGGGGACGACGTGGTCGATTGCGGCGTGGTGCGAGTCTCGCGAAGATTTCCGGGTGTTCCGGCTGGACAGGATTCGGAGCTTGCGGATGGGAGATGAGAGGTTTGAGGAGGTTGATGGGCGGACGCTGGAGGATTTTTTGAAAAGCGCTGGCCGGGAGCGGGGCTAAGCTACCATGCCGTTCAATTTTAGGAGGGCGAACGATGCTTGCGGATCTCTTCTACTCGACGCACCCGGATTCACAGCTCGTTCAGCCCGGAGTTCCTTCCAATTCAGGCGCCAGCGAACCCTGCCTTTTCCGCTACTAGTCGAGCGGCACGGTTGCAGCGGTGCCACAGTTTATCACGCCCGAAGGGCCTTCAACAGTGCTCCTTGAGATCCGAAAAGTGCCTCCGCCTGGCCGCAACCGCGTCACGCCAAATCGTATCGAGGTCCACTACCCTAGAGTTTAGATCGCCGCGCACATGATGCGGGTGAGGATTACGCGATTGGCGGATGCCGCTTACTCCTGCGCGGCTTCGGTTTCTTTGGAGGGTTGGCCTTCTTCTCCCGACGATCCCTGTTGCCCAGCATGGAAAGAAGATAAGCCTGCGCGGTTGCTTCATCGCGGATGATGTTCCAGCTCCTGAATGCTTCCGTCACGGATTCGATCTGGGTTAGCGTCTCGGTCTCGGTGACCTCTCTGCCCATGTTGTAGTCCGCATCGACTCTTCTCTGCTGGGCCTGAACAAAGGCCTTGCAAACGGTCAGAAGATGTTGGGCCACCGTTCGTTCCGGACTCTCAGGAGGATTACTGCTGAAGTATGCATTCAGTTCGGCACCCTTCGTGACGGAGGTGGAACACATCGGGCCGTGGTCGAAGAGCCGCCCCAGCATTGGCCGGAGTTCCGGGCGCGCCCAATTCAACGTCGCTTCTGAAATCAGCAAATGGAAGAGCGCGTAGTACGCGGTCGAAAACAGACCTTCGCAGATTTGCTTGGCGCCGCTCCTCGGATGGAAGGTTGGCGATGTCTTGAGCGAGTGCAAGAAGGTCGTCCGCGAATGCCATCTAGGAGGCCATGGCGTGCTGGTTGATTCTTGCCTGCTCCGATTGGCTGCGGAAATTGAAGTAGGGCAATACACCCCATTCCTCCAGCGGTTGAACCTGCTGAACGATGAAAGCCGATGCCTGATTGGTGACCCTTAAGAGCTGGTCTCGCCGGCTGGCGGCATCGGCGAGAATGACCATGAAGAAAACGGCCGGCTCGCCACGCCAGTCATTTCCCAGGGTCGGCGTGATGTCGACAACCTGCGGCGCAAGCCGCTGGGCGGCTCGCGCTACCGCGGCCTGGAACAGAGGTTGTTGCGCGAAGGCCCGTGGGAGGTACACGAACCCATTATCGCGCGTCTTCACGGGAATAGGGAATGACCGTGCGGAGGCGCCCGAGTGGATTCAAAACAGCCCTTCGCACCAGAAACCAACTGCCAGACGAGGTTATGGGCCGGCAGGCTGGGAACCTGGAGGGCGGGCAATTCTGCCCGCAGCCGGCTTCTGGCCCGCCTAAAAGGCGGCTGCGGCCAAGAGTGGCCGCCCTACATCCGCCCCTTGATGCCCGCGTCCAACGAAATCTGGTGCTGCTCCAGGATGTTCCCCGTGGCGCGTTCGAGCGCGGCGCGAGCCTTTACATAGGCGCTCTTCGCGGCCACCTCGGTGGACTTCGCCTGGGCCAACAGGCTCTCGTACTGGATCACGAAGAAGGCGGTGGACGCGCCCACTTCGTACTTCATCTGCTCGGCCTCCAGCGACTCCTGCTGGTACTTTCTGGCCTGCACGGCGGCATCATAGGACGCGCGCGCGCGGCGCATGGCAATCACCGCGTCTTCCACTTCCAACCGCGCCTGGTTCTGTAACTGGCGCAGACGCACCTCCGATTGCTTGAGTTGCAGCTCATCGCGCGCCAGGTCGGCTTCGGCGATGCGGTTATGTATCGGCACGGTCACCTGCACACCGATTTCGTAGGTGGGGTACTTGGCGGTGGCTAGCTGATCGAGCACAGTGCCATAGCCGCCCAAGAAGGGCGTATTGGTAGTCGGCGCGGACGGGTTCAGAGGGCCGGCCAGGCCGTTGTTCTGCACGATGCCGACCAGGTCCACCTCGGGCAATGTGGCGTTCCGCGCTCCTTTCAGGCCGATCTGGGAATTCTCGATCTGCAGGCTGGCCTGGCCCAGATCGGGGCGATTGGCCATGGCTTCGGTGAACAGATCCTGTATGGGCCGGACCTCTTCCTTCTCGGGAATATTCAGCGGATCGGTGGGGATGATGGTGGCAGCCTGCAGTTCCGGGTCCGCATTGCCGGTGCGGGTAAGCACGTTCTTCAGAATCGCCTGCTGTTCTTCCAGCAGGCCGCGCGCGTTGATCAGTTCCTGGCGGGTGGCGAAAACCTGGGCGTTGGCGCGGGTCATCTCGACCGGCGCCAGGGTGCCTTCGTCCACCTGCGCTTTGGTGTCCGAGTAGAGCTTCTCGGCCGCGGCGACGGTCTCCTGCTTCACCTTCACGTCTTCGTAGAGGGCCACGAAATCGGTGTAGAGCCGGATCACTCCATAAACCGTGGCGATCAGTTGCTGGTGAAAGAGCAGCGTGGTGATCTTGCGGTCGTTGCCCGCGATACGGATGAAGCGATGGTTGAGTGCGGGTCCGAATCCGCGCAGCAGTGGCTGCGTCACGGTCAGGCCTAGACTCGATCCAGTATAAGGATTGTAGTTGGTGGTCAGGGCATTCAGCGATTGGTGCGTGTTATCGAACGCCAGGTTCACTAGCGCGCCGCTAGCGAAGGACTGCACCAGGCCGGCGTTGGCGTTGAACTCATTGGCCACCAGTGAGGGCGTGCCGTAAGACTGAATGCTCAATTCCGGCGTGGTCTGGTGCATCCAGTTCATTTGCCCCACGACGGACGGGTCGAAGATGGGAACCGCGGTTCCCGTGGATTGGGGGATCGTGCCTTGTATCGAGAGGTTGGTTTGCGGCTCGCCGAGGGCGCCCAGTTCCAGCGCGCTGGTGGAAACGGTAGTGCCGGTGGTGACGCTGGTGGACGAAGCCGGGTTGGTCACCACGGGACTGAGCGGACCGCCGGCGCCGGTGGGGGATTCCGCGATTTGGAAGGAGATGCCGCGCAGGAGTCCGCCGCCCTTGGCGCGCAGCAGGTCGGAGTCGGCGATCCGGAAGCTGTAGCGGTCGAGTTCCACGTCGAGATTGTTTTCGATGGCGAGGGCCAGCGCGTCGGCTTGCGAGAGATAGAGATTGCCGGCGCGGATCAGGTCGTGCACGCGGGGGGAATTGTGGAAGTCGGGGGACTGGGCGGGCAACAGGAGACAGAAGACAGAAGTCAGAAGACAGAAGTCAGAAGTCAGAAGGCGGAGTTTGCGCATTGGTTTAGGTGGGACGCTTCTTCGCTGGCAGCAGCACGGGATTCACTTTGGCTCCCTCCTGGACGGTATCGCCGGGATTCACGACCACCTGTTGCCCGGGTTCGAGTCCGGAGAGAACTTCGATTTTATCGCCATAGTCCCGGCCCAATTGGAGACGCTGGAAGTGCACGATGTGGTCGGCGCCGACCACGCCAACCTGGGGCCCGTTGCTACGCACCACCAGCGTATCACCCGGTATGAGCACAGGTGGATTCCTGCGCGGGGTGGTCAGGTCGACCTGCGCGTACATGCCGGGGAGCAGGAGGCCGCCGGAGTTGGGCACCTGCACTTCGGTGAGCAGGGTGCGGGTGGCGGGGTCCAGCGCGTTAGCGGTGCGCGTGACGGCGCCGGAGAACTGGTGGCCTGCCAGATCCAGGATGGAGAGGTGCGCGATCTGGCCGACGTGCACGGAATCGGCGTCGGATTGGGGCACGTTCACGTAGGTGCGCAGGCGGTCCGTTTGGGCGATGCGGAACAGCAGCGTGCTGGCTTCCGAGACCAGCGCGCCGACATCCACATTGCGCACCGTAATCACGCCCGCAAAGGGCGCGCGCACGCTCTTGTAACCTTGCAGTTCGGTAAGACGCGAGACGTTGGCCTGGGCCGCGACGATGTTGCTGCGCGCGGATGCCACCGCCTTTTCCAGCGCCAATACGTTGGCCTGCGCGACCACCGCCTGGGACTGGTAAGTGTCGTTCTCCTGGCGCGAGACGGCGCCTTTCGACTGCAGGTTTTTCCACCGGTCCGCGGTAACTTTGGCGAGTTGTTCCTGCGCCTGTCCCTGCTGCAGGTTGGCGGTGGCCTGTTCGAGCGCGGCGCGGACCTGGTCCAGGGCGGCACGCGCCTGGTTAACTTGCTGATCCAGTTCCGGCGCTTCGATTTCAGCCAGCAGTTGCCCGGACTTCACGCGGTCGCCGATATCGACATAGCGCCGCTGGATATATCCGCTGGCGCGCGCCAGGACGGGCGCTTCCGTTACCGCTTCGATGTTACCGGGGAGGATCAGCGTGCCGGTGGCGGCGGACCGCTCCACGCCGACGACGGTGACCGTGGGCAATTCCTGGGAGGCGGTGCCGGCTTCGGCCGCAAGCATGGCCTCGTTGCGGCGATGCGGAATGTAGCCCTTCAGGAAGCCGATGACGATCAGCACGGCGAGCACCAGCGCCAGCAGCCACAGCGCGCGGCGCGAGGGAGCGGGCGGCGTGGTTAGCCCGGGCGCGGCGTGCTGCTGCCCGAGCTTACGCTTCAGATCTTCGATTTCGGCGCGCAGGCGCGCTTCGGTGTCTTCGGCCACTTGTTCGTATTCCATTTTAATCGTTGTCCAGGCGGCCTGAGAGGCCGCCGCAGGCTGAGAGCCTGCCCCACTTAGCACTTAACCCAAGAGCAGTTCGCCGGCGATGTTCTCCTGCTCCTCCTCGGCGATCCGGCGGTCGAAATCGACCGGCGGATTCTTCTTCAGCAAGCTGTAAACAATCGGCACCACGAACAGTGTGGTGACGGTGGCCAGCACCAGCCCGCCGATCACCGCGCGGCCCAGCGGCGCATTCTGCTCGCCGCCTTCGCCGAATCCCAGGGCCATGGGCAGCATGCCGATGATCATAGCCAGAGCCGTCATCAGCACGGGACGGATGCGGGTATGGCCGGCTGATAGCGCCGCCGAGCGGGCGTCCAAGCCTTCGAGGCGCTCATCGTTGGCGAAGACCACCATCAGGATGCTGTTGGCGGTGGCCACCCCGATACACATGATAGTCCCCATCAGGGACGGCACGCTGAAGCTGGTCTGGGTGATGAACAACATCCAAACGATGCCGGCCAGCGCGCCGGGCAGCGCCATCAGGATGATGAAGGGATCCAGCCACGATTGGAAATTGACGGCCATCAGCAAATAGACCAGGACCACCGCAAAGATCATGCCCATGCCGAGCCGGTAGAAGGAGGTTTCCATGGTGCGCACCTGGCCGCGCAGGTCGAAGCTGGTGCCGCGCGGAAGATTAGCCGAGAACTCCTGCATGATCTTTTCGACCGCGCTCCCGACGCTGCCCAAGTCGCGCCGGTCCACATTGGCGTAAACATCGAAAACCGGCTGCACATTGTAATGGTTGATGATCTCTGGCCCCACGCCGCGCGTGACGCTGGCCAGGTTCGAGAGAAGCTGCGGACCGCCGGCCGCCGCGCCCGGATTGCCGTAGGCCAGCGAACTCTGACTGGGGCCAGTCCCCACCGCCGAATTCGATGGGCCGGCCGTGCCCGCCGAAGACGTCGCCGTGGTGCTGAGGACGCCGGCGATGGGCGCCGAGATGGGCGTGCGCATCAGCGCGGCGAGCGAATCCATGCGGTATTGCGGGGTCTGCACGGCCATCCCGTAGCTGACGCCGTTCGACCAATTCAGCCATTCGTTGGGCGCCACCTGGCCGCTGGAACTGAGCGAGATCAGCAGGC
>OBLW0100003031.1_pt1 | contig 13266 bp, 7 predicted proteins | sample 1520161 | NCBI WGS metagenome assembly OBLW01 (sample SAMEA3539309, study PRJEB22396) | soil metagenome | biome: tundra; feature: field; material: soil | place: USA | collected 2010-05 | depth 0.15 m
ATCGAGGTCGTGACCCGCGGTGACGTGCGCCGTGCCAAGCTCTACTACCTGCGCGACCTGCGTGGCAAGGCCGCCAAGATCAAGGAGAAGCGCAACGTGACTCCCGCCCGCTGAGGCGACGGGTCCGTTCGGCTTCCAAGACGTCCTCTGCACCGGTCCGGGAGATCGACCTCGCCTTTACGGTGGCTGGTCGTGGTCGGTACCGGGCTCGTGCTTATGATGCAGGTTCGGGGCCTTGGCTGGAGTCCTTCGACATCCCCTCAGGGTCGAAAGAGCCCACGCCCAGACCCGAGGACCGCGTTCTGGTCAACGAGATCGGAGGCACCTCATCGCTGTAACGAAGGGACCTTGCCGTCTTCGACGGCACCCCCACTTCTACCGATCGTGCTGCGGGCCCTGTTTCGGACCAGAGCTCGGCGGGCCCGATAATGAGGTCGATGGCCTCGAGGTCGTCCACCCATCCCAGCGACAGCGACTGCGTCAAGCCTGTCGCCGCACTGCCCGGGGATCACGGGGCGTGCTGTGACGCGGGAGGTCTTCTGACGGCCACCGGCAGCCCGGCCCGGGAGCCTGACCTGTGTCCAGGTGACAAGACCGGCGAACTGACGTCGGATGTCACGGTCCGGCCGAGCGGACCGCTGTGATGGCTGGCCATCGCAGCGACTCGGCAGACGTAGGTGCCCATCTAGGGGATGCTGGAAGAGGAATGGTGCGACTCAACGACCTGATCGGCAGGGCAGGGATGATCTACTGGTCACCCAGCGGCGTCGCCATCCTGCCCGCGGCGGACTCATGGAGCGGCGCACCTGCCCGCAGGATGGGGTTGAGCAGACGGTGAGCGTGCCTGGAACGGGCCAGGACGAGCCTCGGGGAGAGGTTCTGCACCGGGGCGACGACCAGTCCCGTCAGGACGTCCAGCATCGGCCAGGGGTCACGCCGATACTGCGCGAGTCCGCGATCGTCATCGCCCTGGCGCTGCTGCTGTCGCTGATCGTCAAGACGTGGCTGATGCAGGCGTTCTACATCCCCTCGGAGTCGATGGAGAACACGCTGCTCATCGGTGATCGGGTGATCGTCAACAAGCTGGTCCCTTCGCCCATCTCCGTCAAACGCGGCGACGTCATCGTGTTCGCGGATCCCGATCACTGGTTGCCGGCTCCGGTCCCGGTCGAGCGCTCTCCTCTGGCAAGCGCTCTGCACTCGACCTTCGTCTTTATCGGCTTGCTGCCCAGCGACGAGGGCAACCACCTCATCAAGCGGGTCATTGGCCTGCCGGGGGACCACGTCGTGTGTTGCGACAACCACCAGCGACTCACCGTGAACGGCGTGGCGCTGAACGAGCCGTACCTGTTCCCCGGCGACGTGCCGAGCCAGGAGTCCTTCAACATCACCGTTCCCGCCGGCAAGGTCTGGGTGATGGGCGACCACCGCTCCAACTCAGGAGACTCTCGCCCCCATGACCAGAACTCAGGCGGCGCCTTGGGCTCCGTCCCGGAGAGCCTGATTGTGGGCCGCGCCATCACCGTCGTCTGGCCCATCGCTCACTGGGCGTGGCTGTCCAACCCCACCGAGACGTTCGCCAAGGTCCCGACGGCAACCGTGAAATGACCGGGGGCACCACGTCGCGTAAACCCTCGCTGAGGGTCGAGCGGGAGCTGCAGCGCGGCGGTCACCGGCTGGTGGCGGGGATGGACGAGGTCGGCCGTGGGGCCCTGGCGGGCCCGGTGTCGGTCGGAGTCGTGGTGATCGACGAGGTGTGCCGGTCGGCGCCTGTCGGTGTGAAGGACTCCAAGATGCTCTCCCACCAGATGCGTGAGCGACTCGTGCCCAAGATCCAGCGTTGGGCGAGCGCCTATGCCGTCGGACACGCCTCCCCGGTCGAGATCGATCGCCACGGAATCATGGTGGGCCTGCATCTTGCCGGCACTCGCGCGCTCGCGGCGCTGAGTCTCACCCCGGATCTGATCATTCTCGACGGCAACCATGACTGGCTGACCGCACCCTGGCGGGTCGGACTGCTGGGCCTTCTTGAGGATGGGCCCGACCTTGGTCCAGGCGTCCCGGTCAGGACAATGGTCAAGGCCGACATGTTCTGCTCATCGGTCGCGGCCGCCAGTGTGCTGGCCAAGGTAGAGCGCGACGCGATCATGGTCGCACTCGCGGCCCAGGTGCCGGGATATGCCTGGGAGCTGAACAAGGGCTACTGCGCACCGGAGCACGTCGCAGCGCTGGAGTCCCTCGGCCCGAGTGTGCAGCACCGCCGGTCGTGGCGGCTGCCCGGAGGCAGCAGGGCCACCGAGGACGGTCGTGGCCAGATCAGTGCCCCAAGACACGCCGTGATGCATGATGGTGGCGTGTGGACCGAACGCGGAGGCGAGCAGAGCCTGCTGTCGATCCAGGGGACCTTGGAGGAGGGATGGTCAGGCTCGAAGACGTGATCCGAAGGGCTGGATGATTTACGGGCCGCTCAGCCGAGCCGGCATCCTGCGGGTACCTACCGTGCTACGGGTTTCCGGCTCGCACGTGGGGGAGGGGACAAGTGAGCGTGCCTGAAACGGGTCGGAGCGAGCACCGGCGGGGGGCCCCGCCTCGTCGACAGGGCCAGCACCGCGCAGCAGCGGACTCTCCTGGAGACATCCAGCATCGGCGAGCCGTGGTGACCCCGATGCTGCGCGAGTCCGTGATCGTCGTCGTCCTGGCGCTGCTGCTGTCGCTGATTGTGAAGACCTGGCTCGTCCAGGCTTTCTACATCCCTTCGGGGTCGATGGAAGACACCTTGCTCACCGGTGATCGGGTGATCGTCAACAAGCTGGTCCCATCGCCTATCTCCGTCAAACGCGGCGACGTCATCGTGTTCGAGGATCCCGACCACTGGTTGCCGGCTCCGGTCCCGGTCAAGCGCTCTAAGCTCGCAAGTGTGCTCAACTCGACCTTGCTCTTTGTCGGTTTGCTGCCCAGCGACGAGGGCAACCACCTCATCAAGCGGGTCATTGGCCTGCCGGGGGACCACGTCGTGTGTTGCGACAACCACCAGCGACTCACCGTGAACGGCGTGGCGCTGAACGAGCCGTACCTGTTCCCCGGCGACGTGCCGAGCCAGGAGTCCTTCAACATCACCGTTCCCGCCGGCAAGGTCTGGGTGATGGGCGACCACCGCTCCAACTCAGGAGACTCTCGCCCCCATGACCAGAACTCAGGCGGCGCCTTGGGCTCCGTCCCGGAGAGCCTGATTGTGGGCCGCGCCATCACCGTCGTCTGGCCCATCGCGCACTGGGCCTGGTTGTCTGAGCCCTCCCAGACGTTCGCCGCTGTTCCGAGCGCTGCCCGGCGATGACGGCAGACACCGGCTTCCAGACCCTGGCCGGGGTCGACGGCGACCGGCAGCGCGGCGGTCACCGACTGGCGGCTGCGGGGACCCCTGTTGAGCTGGATGGCGCAGCGTTACTGACCTGCACCACCTAGTGATGCATGATGGTGGCGTGCGGACCGATCGTGGAGGCGAGCAATGAGCACTGAGGACCTGGAGAAGTACGAGACCGAGATGGAGCTTCAGCTCTATCGCGAGTATCGCGACGTCGTTGGGCTGTTCTCACACGTCGTTGAGACCGAGCGTCGTTTCTATCTGGCCAACTCCGTTGACGTGAAGGTCCGCGGCGAGGGTGGTGAGGTTTACTTCGACGTCACGATGTCCGATGCGTGGGTGTGGGATGTCTATCGGCCGGCCCGGTTCGTCAAGAACGTGCGGGTCGTGACCTTCAAGGACGTCAACGTTGAGGAGCTGGCCAAGAGCGAGCTCGAGCTGCCCAAGGATGGCGGGTTCTAGGACGGCCTCGGTGCTGCATGTGGCCACCGGGTTGGCCAAAGCTGACGAAAGCCGATCGTTACACTCCGAGCAGAGCCTGAGAGTGCATGACCAGGTGCCGGTCGCGCACGACATCACCAGCTCGAGCAACGGAGGCTAAACCATGTTTACTCGTATCGCCGTGGTCAACCGGGGTGAGCCTGCAGTCAGGCTCATCCGCGCTGTGCGGGAGCTGAACGAGGAACACGGGTACGGCATCAAGGTCATCGCCCTGCACACCGAGGCTGAGCAGCGAACTCTGTTTGTGCGCTCAGCCGACGAGGCTGTCTGCCTGCAGGACGTCGGTTCGCCGGCCGGTCCTTACCTCGACCACGAGGAACTCGAGCGGGCACTGCGGGCCAGCCGGGCAGACGCGGTGTGGGTGGGCTGGGGCTTCGTGGCTGAGGACCCCGCCTTCGCGGACCTTTGTGAGCGGCTGGGGCTGGTCTTTATCGGACCACCGGCCCGTGCCATGCGACAGCTCTGCGACAGGATCCAGGCCAGGCTCCTGGCCGAGCAGACGGGTGTTCCCGTTGCCCCCTGGAGCGGTGGACCGGTGTCCAGCCCGCAGGAGGCAGCTCGCCATGGCGACGCGATCGGATATCCGCTCCTGATCAAGGCCACGAGCGGCCGCGGTGGTCGGGGCATCCGTGTGGTGCGATCGGCTGATGAGCTGGACGTCGCCTTCGAACGTGCCCAGATCGAGGCAGAGAACCTGTTCGGGGATCCGGTCGTCTTTATGGAGAAGCTGGTCCCCAACGGTCGCAACGTCGAGGTGCAGGTCATCGCCGACGAGCACGGCACCGTGTGGGCGCCGGGGGTCCGTGACTGCTCCATCCAACGGCGCAACAACTGGAAGCTGGTCGAGGAGTCTCGTTCGACCGCGCTGAGCGCCGAGCAGGAGGCCGGGCTCCAGGCCGGGGCCGTCGCGCTCGTGGAGGCCGCCGGATACCGGGGTGCCGGGACGGTCGAGTTCGTCTACCAGCCGAGCGACCAGACGTTCGCCTTCGTCGGGGTGAACGCCCGGCTGCAGAGTGACCATCCGGTCACCGAGGCCACCACCGGGCTTGACCTGGTCAAGCTGCAGTTGCTCATCGCTGATGGTGAACGCCTGGTCGGGCGGACGCCGCCGCACGTCGGGCATGCCATCGAGGCCCGCCTGAATGTCGAGGACGCCGACCAGGGCTTCGCGCCGGCCCCTGGGACCGTGGTGCTGCTCAACCTGCCGTCCGGGCCAGGCATCCGTGTTGACACCGGGATTGCCTCCGGAGACGTCATTCCTCCCGGTTACGACTCCATGGTCGCCAAGATCATCGCCTGGGGCCAGGATCGCCCAGAGGCCCTGTCCCGGCTGCGTTGTGCCGTTCGCGAGACCACGGTCGTCCTGCGCGGCGGCACGACAAACAAGTCGTTCCTGCTGGACTTGCTGGCCCGTCCGGAGGTGGTAACCGGTGAGGCATATACCGGCTGGGTCGACCACGTACGAGACACCAACACTGAGCCACCCTCTCGCCACGCCGCCGTCGCCCTGCTCAGCGTTGCCATCGACGAGTACGACGCCGAAGAGGCTCTTGAGCGGCGCGCCTTCCTCGGCTCCGCTCGCGGTGGGCGACCACGGGCCACCCATGCGGTCGGCCGCAAGATCGAGCTTCGCTACCAGGGACAGACCCATCGGGTCGTGGTGGCCCAGGTCGGCCCCCGCCGGTATCGGCTGGAGGTGGACGGGGGACTCATGGACGTTGACATCGACCGGCTCAGCCCGTTCGAGAGCCGCCTCGGGCTCGGTGCGGCACCGTTTCACATCGTGTCGGTGGCCGGACCCGCCGGCCACCTGGTTGAGGTCGACGGCGTCAGCCACCGGATCACCGGGGACGAGTCCGGACTGGTTCGCGCGCCGGCCCCGGCTGTGGTCGTGGCGATTCACGTCACGGCCGGCGAGGATGTGGAGGCCGGAGCGACCATCGCTGTGCTCGAAAGCATGAAGTTGCAGACCTCGGTGCGCGCTCCCCGATCGGGGCGGGTCCGAGAGGTCCTGGCCCGCGTCAACTCCCAGGTGGACGCCGGCGCGCCGCTGCTGCGCCTGGATCCCCCTGTCGGGGAGGTCGCAGTCTCGGACGCCCCGGCGGTCAGCTTCACGGCGCCGGCGTCCGGGTCGGACGCGCAGGGGCGGGCCCTTGAGCACCTCCAGGCGTTGCGGGCCATGATCACCGGCTATGACGTGTCCGCCAAGCGGGCGCACACCCTCGTGGCGCAGTACGGCGAGCTGCGCACTGAGCTCGCCCAGGATGCCGGGCTCTGGCGCGAGGAGCTGGCGCTGCTCACGACGTACGCCGACCTGTGCGAGCTTTCACGCAACCGGCCCACCAGCGCCGAGGAAGATTCGGACGAGCGTGTCCACAGCCCCCGGGAACATTTTCAAACCTACTTGCACTCCCTTGATGTTGAGCAGGAGCGACTGCCCGATGCGTTCCGGACCAAGTTGTCCCGGGTGCTTCGCCACTACGCAGTCACGGACCTGACGCGCAGTCCCGAGCTGGAGGAGGCGGTCTACCGGGCGTTCCTGGCCCAGCAGGGGGCAGCCGAGCAGACTCCCGTGGTTGCCGCCCTGCTCGAGCGGTGGCTGGTCCAGAAGGAGGCCTTGACGGGTCCAGCGCGCGACGAGATGAAAGAGGTGCTCGACCGGCTGATCGTCGCCACCCAGCTGCGCTACCCCACGATTGGTGACCTCGCCCGGAGTATCCGGTTCCGGTTCTTCGACAACCCCGTCATCCGGGCGGCCCAAGAGCTGGTCTACACGGGGATTCGTGAGCACCTTTCGTACCTCGACGAGCATCACGGCGCGGCCGACTACGCGCAACGGATCGAGACCATGACGGCGTGTCCCGAGCCCTTGATCCGGCTCCTGGCCCAGCGCATCGGGATCAACAGCTCCGGGCTGGAGCCCATGCTGGAGGTACTCACCCGTCGCTACTACAAGGTCCGGACGTTGGAGGACGTCAGCGCCTTCCAGCGCGACGGCGTGCAGTTCGTGACCGGTGCCTACGAGCTGGCCGGCAGTCGCCTCCACCTCATCGCGGGCATGGGCGCCCTCTCGGAGCTGCCCGGTTGCCTGGCCGGTGTTGCCGCTTTGGCGGCCGAGGTCACCGACCAGGAGAATCTCGTCGTCGATCTCTACCTCTCCTCGGAGAACGCGACTGCCGACCCGGACTCGGTCGCCTCCAGGCTGGGGGACATGCTCGCCGAGGTGCCGGCCTTGGGGATCGGCCGGCGCGTGACGGCCACGGTGTGCGACCGGAGCGGCGCGCACACCCAGTTCACCTTCCGGCCATCGCAGGGGCGCATACAGGAGGAGCGGGTCATCCGCGGCATGCACCCCCTGATCGGTCAGCGGTTCGACCTGTGGCGGTTGAAGAACTTCAAAGGCATCCAGCTTCCTGCCACCGAGGACACATATCTGTTCCACCTCGCTGCGCTCGACAACCCCGCCGATGAGCGCCTCGTGGCATATGCGGAGATTCATGACGTCACGCCGCTGCGCGACGCGTCAGGCAGGGCGGTCGCATTCCCCGCCGCAGAGCGCAAGCTGGCTGAGTGCCTGGAGAGCATCCGTAAGGGCCAGGCCGAGCGCGGGTCCGCCCGCCGGCTCGACGCCAACCGCATCGTTTTGTACGTATGGCCTCCGATAGACATCCCTTTGAACGAGCTGAGCGGCTTCGCCCGGGCATCGGCACCGTTGACGGTGGCGGCAGGGCTGGAGGAGATCATGCTGCTGGTCCGACACCGGAGCCAGCCTGACGAGGAGCCCAGGGAGGTCGCGGTGATCTTCTCCTACCGGCCCGGGGCGGGGGTCGGCGTGGTCGTGACCAAGCCCCCGACGGAGCCGCTGGCACCACTGGACGAGTACACCCAGAAAGTGCGGCGCTCGCGTGCCCGTGGCACCGTCTACCCCTATGAGATCGTGCCGATGCTCACCGGAGGCGGCGGTACCTTCATCGAACATGACCTGGATGAAGCCGGCCGGCTCGTGCCGGTCGACCGACCTCGGGGGCAGAACCGGGCTGGGATTGTCGCCGGTGTGGTGTCGACGCCGACCGCCCGCTACCCCGAGGGCATGGTGCGTGTCGCCCTCTTCGGCGATCCGACCAAGTCGCTGGGTTCGGTTGCCGAGCCGGAGTGCGCGCGGATCATCGCGGCCCTCGACCTTGCCGACGAGATGGCGGTGCCGCTCGAGTGGTTCGCTCTGTCTTCGGGGGCAATGATCTCGATGGACAGCGGGACCGAGAACATGGACTGGGTCGCCCGAGCACTGCGCCGGTTGATCACGTTCACCCAGGCGGGCGGCGAGGTGAACGTGATCGTGGCCGGGATCAATGTGGGGGCGCAGCCGTACTGGAACGCTGAAGCGACCATGCTCCTGCACACCAAGGGCATCCTGGTCATGACACCCGACAGTGCGATGGTCCTGACCGGCAAGCACTCGCTGGACTACTCGGGCGGGGTGTCAGCTGAGGACAACTTCGGGATCGGCGGGTATGACCGGGTCATGGGACCGAACGGCCAGGCGCAGTACTGGGCTCCCAACCTGAGGGCCGCGTGCAGAACGCTGTTCGCCCACTACGAACACACCTACATCGCGCCCGGGGAACATCTCGGGCGTCGGGCGGACAGCAGCGACCCCACAGACCGCGATGTGCGCAGCTACCCGCATGTCCATCCCTGCAGCGACTTCACGACTGTGGGAGATATCTTCTCCGACGAGGTCAACAAGGAGCGCAAGAAGCCGTTTGACATCCGCACCGTCATGCGTGCGGTGGTCGATCAGGACCACTCCGTGCTGGAGCGCTGGGCGGGCATGGCCGACGCCGACACGACGGTGGTTCTGGACGCCCACCTTGGTGGCTATCCGGTCGCGGTGCTTGGTATCGAGTCACGGCCGATCCCTCGGCGGGGTTGGTTCCCCGCCGACGGTCCGGACCAGTGGACTGCCGGCACGCTGTTCCCGAGGTCGTCGAAGAAGACCGCCCGAGCCATCAACACAGCCAGCGGCAACCGCCCCCTGGTGGTGCTGGCGAATCTGTCAGGCTTTGACGGTTCACCCGAGTCGCTGCGCGGGATGCAGCTCGAGTACGGCGCCGAGATCGGTCGTGCCATCGTCAACTTTGCCGGCCCGATAGTCTTCTGCGTCATCTCACGCTTTCACGGGGGATCCTTCGTGGTCTTCTCAAGCGTTCTGAACGCCAACATGGAGATCATCGCTGTCGAAGGTTCGTTCGCCTCGGTGATCGGCGGGGCGCCGGCCGCCGCTGTCGTGTTCTCCCGCGACGTCGGAGCCCGCACGTCTGCGGACCCCCGGGTCAAAGCGTTGGAAGCGGCGTTGGCCGAAGCAGATGAGGTCGAGCGGCCCCGCCTGCGGGTCGAGCTGGCCGGCCTGCGCGCCGAGGTGCGTTCTGAGAAGCTCGGTGAGGTGGCAGAGGAGTTCGAACAGGTCCACAACATCGAGCGGGCTCTCGCAGTCGGTTCCGTTCATACGATCATCCCGGCGCGAGAGCTGCGGCCCTACCTGATCGGCGCCGTCGAACGGGGCCTGCACCGAACCGGCCTTGACTCGGTCGATCAGCCGGCTACCTAGACGAGCTTGCCGGGGCGACATCCTCGGTGTCGACTCGCCAGCCCATCGGGCGCGATGGCCACCGGCAGCCACCACCACCACCGCCGGTGCTGGCTGCCGGGTCGAACGCCGCTATCGGGTGCCTGTCTGTGCTTCGCTGACTGCACCCTGCCCTGAGGTGGGCGCCATGAACAGCACCGTGCACCGGGGGCGCTTACCACGCTTCGGCTACTTGCTCAGCGTGCCCCGGTGGTGGAGCGCCTTGCGGTCCTCATGACATCCCCGAGGTGCGCGGGATGTCATGAGGTGATCGGGTACGGGCCGGCCCAGGGAGCTGACGGCTACGTCTTGACAGACACATGGAGCCACGGGGTCGATGTCCTTGCTCATCGGCTCAGGCTTTGTCAGCGTGAGGTCGTGCACGCTGACCCGATCGACCCGGTCCACGCTTTCGCCCGACATCTTGGTGCCGAACGGGGTCTTTCCGAGCACACCCAGCGGGCTTACCTCGGCGACCTGCGCAACCTCATGTCGTACGAGCGCGATCGCGGGATCACCGACCTGTCCGAGGTGACGCTTTCGGATCTGCGGTCTTGGCTGGCCACTCAGTCGCGAAACGGTGCGGCCAGGTCCACTCTCGCGCGCAGGGCGGCCTCGACCAGGGCGTTCTTGCGCTGGGCTACCCGGACCGGGGTGATCGATGTTGATCCCTCACTGCGTCTTGTCGCGCCCAAGGGTGTCAAGTCCCTGCCAGCAGTTCTCAAACAGGACGAGGTCAGCGCTGTGCTGGACGTGGCCGCGGTTGCCGCTGACGACCAGGACGCAGTGCATCTGCGAGACCGAGCGATGTTGGAGCTGCTGTATGCCACGGGGATCCGGGTCGGGGAGCTGGTGAGCATGGACATCGACGACATCGACTTCGGCTCCCGCCTGGTCCGTGTCATGGGCAAGGGAGCCAAGGAGCGGACGGTCCCGTTCGGCAGGCCTGCGGCCGCCGCCCTGCAGGGATGGCTGCAGCTCGGTCGCGGTCATGTCGTGACCGCTGGCAGCGGCCCAGCACTGTTTCTGGGTCGACGAGGTGGGCGGGTGGACCCACGTCAGGTCCGCGCCGTGGTCCACCGTCTCCTGCAGCACGTCCCTGACGCCCCGGACGTCGGGCCTCACGGTCTGCGGCACAGCGCGGCCACGCATCTGCTCGAGGGAGGTGCCGATCTGCGGGCGGTCCAGGAGATGCTCGGCCACGCCAGCCTGGCCACGACACAGATCTACACCCATGTCTCGGTCGAGCGGCTGAGGCGCTCTTACCAGCAGGCGCACCCTCGTGCCTGAGGTCGAGCACCAGCTCACCGAGCCGCAGCAGGACCTGCCCGCCCAGACCCAGAGGCTTCAACCGATCCCGGTGGGACAGCTCGAAGATGGCTCAAGATGAGGCAGGAAGCAGCCCATGGTGTCCCGCGATGCGAAGACCCATCCCGACCTGCGGGCGAGGTGGTCCGTCAGTGCGCCGCGAGCGCGGCCAGGCGACCCACAGCCTCGTTCAGCACCCCATCGCGCTTGCAGAACGCGAAGCGTACGAGGGTCCGCGCAGCGTCCTTGTCATCACAGAACACAGACACCGGCACGGCGACCACCCCGCACAGCGCTGGCATCCGTCGGCAGAAGTCGAGCGCGTCGCTGACTCCCAGGGGCGCGGCATCGGCAATCACGAAGTACGTGGCAGCCGGGGGCGCAACGCTGAGCCCGGCAGCGGAAAGTCCGCGGCACAGCAGGTCTCGTTTGGCCTGCAACGACGACGCGGCACCGTGGTAGAAGTCGTCCCCGAGGCCGAGCGCCACGGCCACAGCCGGCTGAAAGGGCCCGCTGGCGACGTAGGTCAGGAACTGTTTGACCGTGCGAGCCGCGGCGACAGCGTCAGCGGGGCCGTGCAGCCAGCCGACCTTCCACCCGGTGGCCGAGAACGTCTTGCCTGCCGATGAGATCGTGATGGTCCGGTCCGCCATGGCCGGCAGGGTCGCTATCGGAATGTGAGCCGCGCCGTCGAAGACGAGATGCTCGTAGACCTCGTCGGAGACCACCCACGCGTCATACTCGCGCGCCAACGAGCAGATCAGGTCCAGCTCGGCCCTGCTGAACACCTTGCCGGTGGGGTTGTGCGGAGTGTTGAGCAGGACCAGGCGGGTTCGGGGCGAGAACGCCGCACGCAGCGAGGCCTCGTCAACGGCGAAGTCAGGGAATCTCAGGATCGACGTCCGCCGGACGCCGCCGGCCAAGGCGATCGTGGCGCCGTAGCAGTCGTAGTACGGCTCAAAGGTCACGACCTCGTCGCCGGGCTCGCACAGGGCCAGGATCACGGCTGCGATCGCCTCGGTTGCCCCCGCCGTGACCAGGACGTCGTGCTCTGGGTCGAGCGACAGGCCGTAGAACCGCCTCTGGTGTTCGGCAATGGCTAGCCGCAGCTCGAGGACGCCGGCTCCCGGGGGGTACTGGTTGCGGCCGGAGCTGATCGCCTCGATGGCAGCGTCGAGCATTTCGCGCGGTCCGTCGGTGTCCGGGAAGCCCTGTCCGAGGTTGATCGCGCCGGTGCTCTGCGCCAGCTCGCTCATCTCGGCGAATATCGTGGTGCCAAAGCCCAGCATCCGGGCAACAAGTGGATTTCCCATGTCCGGCAGGCTAGCCGTACCATGAGCACACCACAGGTTCGTCTTCAGGCGGATCGGTGGAATTCGCGCGTCTGCTCACCGTCGCATGACGGGTGTGCGCCACCGCAGTCCCGAGCACTTCGGGCGGGGTGCGCTCGCAGACGCCAGGCACGAGTATGGCAATCCTGCCGGCCTCGTGGATAACTGGAACGAACGAAAGCGAGACCACGGCATGGCCGTCGTCACAATGCGTCAGCTCCTCGAGAGCGGCGTCCACTTCGGGCACCAGACCCGTCGCTGGAACCCCAAGATGAAGCGCTTCATCATGACCGAGCGCAATGGCATCTACATCATTGACCTGCAGCAGTCGCTGACCTACATCAACGATGCCTACGAGTTCATCAAGGAGACGGTCGCCCACGGCGGCACCATCTTGTTCGTCGGCACCAAGAAGCAGGCCCAGGAGCCCATCGCCGAACAGGCGACGCGCGTCGGCATGCCCTTTGTGACCTACCGCTGGCTCGGTGGCATGCTCACCAACTTCCAGACGGTCAGCAAGCGACTTTCCCGGTTGAAGGAACTCGAAGATGTCGACTTCACCGATGTCGCAGGTTCTGGGCGGACCAAGAAGGAACTTCTCGTGATGAAGCGAGAGAAGATCAAACTTGAGAAGACCCTTGGCGGCATCCGGGATATGGCCAAGATTCCCTCGGCCGTGTGGATCGTCGACACCAAGAAGGAGCACCTCGCCGTCACGGAGGCGCGCAAGCTCAAGCTCCCGGTCATCGCGATCCTGGACACGAACTGCGACCCCGACGAGGTCGACTACAAGATCCCAGGCAACGACGACGCCATCCGCTCCGTCACCCTGCTCACCCGTGTTGTTGCCGACGCGGTGGCCGAGGGCCTGATGGCCCGTGCCGCAGCGCGTGGCGGCGGCGAGGCTGTCGACGAGGGCGCCGTTGCCGTTGACGAGCCGATGGCTGAGTGGGAACGCGAGCTTCTTGCCGGCAATGCCGCTGCTGAGGCACCCAGGGCTGATGCTGTTCCTGCCGCTGAGGCTGCCGGTACTGAGGCTCCTGCCGCTGAGGCAGCTGCTGAGGCTGCCGCTGAGGCTGCTGCTGAGGCACCCAAGGCTGAGGCTGCTGCTGGGGCACCCAAGGCTGAGGCTGCTGCTG
>OBLW0100003032.1_pt1 | contig 13266 bp, 14 predicted proteins | sample 1520161 | NCBI WGS metagenome assembly OBLW01 (sample SAMEA3539309, study PRJEB22396) | soil metagenome | biome: tundra; feature: field; material: soil | place: USA | collected 2010-05 | depth 0.15 m
TCTGGAAGCCGAAGCACTCGGCGACGGTAATTCGGCTTGATTCTGTGTTTGCCCACGGCGACGGCCTCCCATGCCGCAGGATTGAAACTACGGCACAGACCGCCTGGGCGATGCAACCATTGTCACTAGGTACGGGGTGGAGGGGTTTTGAGCGCCTGTGGCTGTTGAAAAACTCTACCCGACGGGCAGTGAAAAATTTACCCACAATGAAGTCGTCGGGATTATCGGTCGGCATCGGGCCTGCTTCGCGAATCTTTCATCGTGTGATTCTGCGGTGGTCGGGCTTGAAGGTTTGGAAAGGCCGAAAGATCAATAGATCCAAAGCTCGAATCGATCCACTCGCTCTCTTTGTCAATGATGAATTGTTGTTCTGCTGCTGATAGCGCCATGTGTGAAACTCCAAATTGTTGTGGGGAAGTTGCGATGCCGGCCTCGAATGAACGCAATCGACGGTTAAGTTGTGTTTGCTTCATTAAGCGAGAATGTCGTCGCACGATGCGACAGCTCAGAACACATCGGCGGGAACTGAGGACAACCAACTGCCGGAAGGGATCGTTATCTCAACACGGGTTCCGGGGTTGGTATTTTCCATCCGCAGCACGCCCCCAAATTCTTTGACACGCTGTCGCATCCCTCCGATACCCACGCCAATGCTACTAGATTGAAACTCCGCGACAGTCTTGGTGATACCTTTGCCATCGTCGCGGACCATAATAACCAATTGACCATCTTGCGTCTTTAACGTGACCCAAGCATTCCGGGCACCCGAATGTCGGAAGACATTATTCAGAGCTTCTTGGACGATACGGAAGATTGCCGTCTCCAATTCCGGTGCAAGCCTGGGGAACGCTGGGGGCTGCACGTCAAGAACGGTCTCAATACCGCTGCGCTTTGTGACCCCATCGACGAACCAGCCGAGGGCGGAGAGCAAGCCAACTTCGTCGAGCAATGGTGGATGCAGGAGATGAGAAATGCTTCGGACCTGTTGAATCGCCCGATCGATCATGTCGCTCGCATCCGCCAGTTCACCCATGAATTTATGCGCATGATCCCGAATCAGAATTCCATCGACCACCATTTTCGCCGCTGCAAGTTCCTGACCTAAGCTGTCGTGCAATTCACGTGCGATGCGGCGACGTTCTTGATCTTGCATTTCGATCAGGCTTTTAGAGAGACGAACAAGTTCCGTATTCAGCGCCTCCAATTTCTGAGCCCGCCGATGCAACTCAGCAAAAACGGATACTTTAGCACGCAACAACTCCGGAACTATCGGTACGGAAACGTAATCGACCGCTCCGGCCTGGTATCCCTTTAGCCGGTCGAGGTCGGTCAGAAGCAGAGCTGAGATAAAAATGATCGGGATCTGCTGAAAGCGAGGATGCTGGCGGATAGTATCGGCCAATTCAAAGCCGTTCATTTCCGGCATACTCACGTCCGTCAAGACGACCGCCACATCGGTCTTCAACAGAACTTCGAGTGCCTCTCGGCCAGAATTGGCCTTGATTAATGTTTCGCCGAGTCCCCCAAGGATAACCTCATAGGTGAGCAACTTGCCCGGCTCGTCATCAACCATGAGGATATTGATCGTGCTCGTGGTGCTCATCTTTAATCTTTACGGCCTTTTGTCTGCGCGATGGCGGTGAGATCGCGGCTGTGAAAATCGAAACGGCCCTATAGCTGGTGTACTACAGAAAGGGCGCGCCTCATCTAGGGTGTTAACTGTAGCGCGAAAGTGGCCAGGGTCGAAAAGTAGTGCAGATTTTCTCGGTCACTCGCCCAAAATTCCCGGTTGGCTTAAATGGTCAGCCGCGTATCCCGCACAAACCCAAGTCGCGAATCAAATGGCAAGCATCGTGCTATTCATCTGCGATGGAGGCACCGCTCATGCCCGAATCGATAACTTCTCCTCTGTGTGTGCTTTATCTGTCACACCCCTGTGCAGCTTGAAATCAGCAAGACCGACGAGAACGGCCATGCCGTACATGAGCGCTGTTATCTGCTCAGGCTGCGTCTAAGGCAAGCTACGACCGGCCCCAAAAGTTCCAGCCAAAGTAAATGGCCGTTCTTGAACAGCTATCGAGCCTTCGCTGGAATCTCGTTTCGGGCGCGTCGTTCAACGATGATTGGATAGTTGGGAAGACGCGATCGAAGGCGTTCGATGTACTGGTGTAGTGCGTCCTGAAGTTCGGTGAGGATGGCCCTGACTTCCGCGTCGTCTTTCGCAACGGTGAGGTCGGTACAGAGTCTACGGATTTTGTCTTCCACATGACGCATGGGCGCTGCTGTGTCAGCCGACACAGTGGCGCGCCGATAGAATAAACCGATACATCCTCACTGTGCTCTACATTGCGCAATGTAGAAATGGCCCCCCAGCCGTGTATGCGCGGAAATCAGAAGGCCCGTAGGCACAGCGGATCGAGAGCAAGCATTGCGATCTCCCTTTACGACAATCCGTCGGCAAGCTGCCGACGGTCTGGTTGCAACACTTTCATTCCTCTGGGAATAAGGAAATCGACTCCGTGTTTATGTCACCAGCCGGAGGATTTAGTGATTCCCTACATCGGTTCCCGAGATCATTGCTGTTCTGCTCAACAAAAGGACTCTTGAACGAAATGAGCCTTTCATTAGTGGTTGTCTGATGAAGCAGGCTGCGGCAAAGGCAGCCCGTTGGTTTATCGCACGCTTTGTCAGTAAATTCTTCGCCATCAAAGCGAAGAGGACCCTCTATTCGCAGCCTCCGTCGACACGCTGCGACATTGCAATTCCGCCCGGAATAAACAAATCGGCGGCCTGTTGTGTCACCAGTCGGCAAGGCCGCGCGTTTTGGGTGCTGGACAAGAAAGGAGTTTTCTCAATGGGTTCTGTAGTGAGCGGGGCTAGTTCCGGCGAGGTGCAACGCATTGCCGAAGGCTTCGGTGCATTTCATGATCTGTATCTCGCCGGAACTTCTCCCCTGCTTGCGCGCGTCTCGTCATTGCTGCTGCCTGCGCTTCCGATCAGTATGTTTGGAGCTCCAGGAATCGCGCGGCAAAGTTACCATCACGGAAGCAGTCTGGGTCGGGACCACATGGCTGAGTGCCGGGGATTACGAAGTAAAGTGGGTGGGCCCGGTTTAGTTCAAGCCAGCTCCTCGGAGCGTTCAACCAATCGCCGTGTTCCAGACGCTGCAACAGGCGCCCTGACGAACTGAAAATGTCGACAAAGCCAAGACCGGGGCCGTCGGTTTCAAACTGCGAACCCCCCTGGTGGAGCACATAGGTGACGACAACGTCGTTGCCGATTGCCTGCACGTTAAAAGGCACGTACGGGCTCGCCCACGCGATGCGGATCGCATTTACCGGCGCTTCGGCCATCAGATCTAGTGGGCCGGCAACTGCTCGTCCATAAAAGGATTTTCAGAGGAGTGGCCGTTCTGATAGCGCAGCGGCTCCTTGAGCTCGGTGCTTCCGGTAAAGTATCCGCTTTTGTGCGCAGGATCGCTCCAGGTGCCATTCTCGGTCCAGTGCCAAGCGGCCATGCGGAGCTCGGAGTTGTTGCGATACGTGATCGGTCCCCAACCAGCCGACAGCGACTCTTGAATGATGTGCGGGCTGTAAACCTTGTCGATGCCGTCATGCGACAAGACATCAATGGAGCTGCCAAGAGCGCTATCTGGATCAAAGGAGTTGATGGCACGTCCGGGCGTCGCATCGACGTGGACGGTGGCCACGCGCGGTTCCGCGACGTTTGCCGATTGGGCCGTCGCGGAGGCGCTGTGCGCGAGAATAGCAAAAATGGCGATTGCAACAGCAGATTTTCTCCGTAGTTTGCCAGCAGTCATTCGACCGAGGGTCACGTTCTTAGAAAAAAGCCGCATCGAATTCCCGAGAATCATCGAAAAAAAGTTCTACGCTGTAATGCGAGGACTGGCTTTCTTGAGCGCCAGTTCGCGCGCCGAATGAACCGCCTGCACCATTTCACGAGCTGCTTGCGTGATCATCGCCAGATTCCCAGCGCGCAGGGCGGCGGCGTTCACCAGATCCCCACCCACCCCCAGAGCAAAGGCTCCGGCTGCGATGTAGTCCGCAGCGTTCGCAGCATTCACTCCCCCCGTTGGAATTAAGGCGGCATGGGGAAAGGGGGCTTTTAGGGACTGCAGATACCTGGAACCGCCTACGTTTCCGCAAGGAAAAATCTTGACCAGCCTCGCGCCATTGTCGGTGGCATGCATGAGTTCGGTTGGAGTCAGCGCTCCGGGGATTGCTAGTTTCGCGGCGGCCAGGGCCACGGACAGTACGTCGATCGAGAGGCCGGGACTCACAATGAACTCCGCGCCGGCTCGAATACATGCCTCCGCCTGTTTCGCGGTTGTTACCGTGCCCGCCCCCACGAGCGCCATTTTGCCGTGTTCGCATACCACGTGACGGATCACCGATGTCGCGTTGGGCACGGTCATGGTTATCTCGAGAATCGGAATGCCGCCCGCGCAGATAGCTTCCACCGCTCGGGTCGCGTCGTCTACGGTCGCAGCCCGCACCACGGGAATGATGCCAATCTCGCCGATCCTGAGAATCACGTCCTCGATGGTCATAGGGTCGTCTCGTGCTCGGTTCGTTCCAATGTTTCAGCGTGCAATGCGGGCTGTTTGCGCTTTCATCGCTTGCAACACCTCTGCTAGCGTAGCCATCGTAGTATCACCCGGCGTGGTCATGGCAAGCGCGCCGTGCGCTGCGCCGCACTCGACAGACCATTGCGGATCTTTCCCGGATAGAAATCCATAAATCAGACCGGAGGCAAAGGAGTCTCCTCCGCCGACCCGATCGTAAATTTCCAAATTCTCGCGCACCCGAGCTTCGTAGAAGTCACCATCGTAGTAGCACATCGCTCCCCAGTCGTTCAGGGTCGCTGTGGTCGCGTCTCGTAAAGTCGTGGCAATGAGGGCGAGCGTGGGAAAATCCTGCATCACTTTCTTGATCATCCTTTGGAAGCTGGCAGGATCGAGCCCTGAGTGGTCTTCGTCGAGACCCGCTACCTCAAAGCCCAGGGCGGAGGTGAAGTCTTCCTCATTTCCCAGCATTACATCTACGAGCGGTGCCAGACGCCGGTTGGTCTCCTGAGCTTTGGATTTTCCTCCGATCGACTTCCACATCGACGGACGGTAATTCAGGTCGTAGGAGACGATCGCGCCGGAACGCTTCGCTGCTACCATGGCTTCCTGAGCGACAAGCGGCGCGGCCTCGGAAAGCCCGCAAAAAATTCCGCCCGTGTGAAACCAGCGTGCTCCGTCCTTGCGGAATACTTGCTCCCAATCGATCTCGCCGGGCTGCACTTGCGAAATAGCCGTATGACCGCGATCCGAACACCCAAGAGGCGCGCGCACTCCGAAGCCTCTCTCGGTAAAATTCAATCCGTTGCGCACGGTGCGGCCTACCCCGTCAAAAGGCGTCCAGCGGACATATTTCTGACCAACGCCTCCCTGCAGCATGAGATCTTCGACGAGCCGTCCAACCGGATTGTCCGCGATGGCAGTAACGATCGCTGTCTCCAAGCCGAAGCAGCGTCTCAGGCCGCGGGCAACGTTGTATTCGCCACCACCCTCCCAAACGCGGAAATGACGCGTCGTGGAGATGCGTTCATCACCCGGATCAAGACGCAGCATGACCTCTCCGAGGCTGACCACGTCCCACATGCAGCTACTCTTCGACTTGATGTTCAGTTTCGCCATGATTGCGAAATAATCTTCACGAACTTGCGCGCGTCACAGTCGATCCTGTGGATGTTTGATCTGCCATACCTGTAGAACTCTGGAGCTGTACCTCGCCAGCATCCGCCGACTGAACCGTGAGTAGTCGTAATGGATTCACCGCTAGCCAGCTCACCGCACCTACGAGACACAATGCAGCGGCCACGAGAAACGAAGTCGTCCAGCCGAATCGGGCTGCGATCCAGGGCGTTAGAGACGTCGTGAGTGCCGCTCCCATCTGGTTCCCCATATTCATGAAGCCCGACACTGAACCCGAGGATGCGCCCGCAATGTCGGCCGTCACCGACCAGAATGAACTCTGGGAGAGATACAGGGCACCCGCTCCGCCGGCGAGTACAACGCTGGCCAGCCGGGCGCTGTGAACTTGCGAGCCGAAGGCAATGAATATCCCTGCAGCAGCAATTGCGATCGCCGCGAGAGCGCAGCGTCCGACCCGCGGCCCTTGCCATTTGGTGAGCCGGTCGTTGATCGCCCCTCCCAAAAGGCAGCAAACTAACATGGCAAGAAACGGCAACATTGTGTAAAACGCGCTCGCTTTCAAGTCCAGGCCTCGCACTTTGGCGAGATAGCGGTAGAACCAGCTAAAGAATATCCAGGCTACGTAGCCGTAACAAAAGTAGCTGAGAGTGATGGCCCAGACTTCCTTGCTTTGCAGAACCCGCCCCCACGGCACGAGCGCTTTCGAAGCATTGCTCGCTTCCGCTTGCGTCAGCCCGGAGCGAATCAATTCCAACTCGGACGCGGACACACCGGCATGCTCGGCCGGAGTGTCGCGAGCAGTGAGGAACCACACGGCTCCCGCTGCGAATCCGATGATGGAGCAAACCCAGAACGACGACCTCCAACCGTAGTGAACCATTATGTATGTAATGATCAACGGCGTAAGGCCGGCGCCGGCTCCTACACCGGCGAAGATCCAGCCATTCGCAATACCGCGTTCCGGTGTCGGAATCCAGCGCGCAATGAATTGATTGGCGGAAGGATAGATGACCGCCTCGCCGGCACCCAGAAGGAAGCGGACAGCAACGAAAACGAAGACCGCGCCTGCAATGTTGGCGGGGACGAGCGCAGTCAGCGCTGTGAAGATTCCCCACCATGCCACGCCGCCGGCCAGCACCAACCGAGGTCCGAAGCGGTCAGCCAGCCTTCCGCCAACGGTTTGGAAAAGTGCATAACCGACCAGCATTGCACTGAACACTTTTCCCAGCTGTACATCGCTGAGATGGTACGACTCAGCGATTGATCCACCGGCAATGGAAATGTTGACTCGATCGAGATAAGACACGGCGCTGAGGATGAATAGCCAGAACACCAGGAACCAGCGCACATGGCTCGTGGTGGCGCTGATCACGGCTGATTCCTTTGTTCGCGAGGCAGATGGTGCCTCAATAAAAGGCCGCTCTGGACTGCATTGCGTGTGGTGAGCCTCAAGGTTCTCCTAAGTCCATCCTCAGACGTGCGCCTGCTCTCTTAAGCCGCGTGATCGCGAAGAACCCGCGAAAGTTGCTCGGCCACGATTTTGTCTTCGCCGGGTTGCAGCATGAACGAGTTCATCGCGAGCCCCGGTCGTCCTTCGCCAGCTCCGATCACAATGGATGGCTTGGAGCTGCGCAACAGCCCTGAAGCCTGTTGGGGCGTCAATGAAATGCGGGAAGCGTCCCACGTAATGCTCATGTGCGGCACGTGATTGGCAATGTCCGGGACAAAGAACGATGTGCTGACGCTTGGGACTTTCGTGATTTCGCGCGAGATAGCCTCCAGGCGTGCCTGCCACTCTTTGGCCAGCGCCTCATGGTCTTCTGCAAGAAACAGTTCCAGCGCCTTCACCATTCCTACGATTTCTTCTTTTCCCACCTTCTGGCTGCGGCCTAATGTGTCCTCATGCGGACTGTTGTTCAAAAGTGCATTCGCCACCATGTCGTTACGCCCGATCAACATTCCGGCGCACTGCGGCCCGCGAATCGCTTTCCCCCCGCTAAAAGTCACCAGGTCGTATCCCATGTTGGTATAGTCCCAAAGATGGGACACCGGAGGCGTGTCGGCGGCGGCGTCGTTCATGCAGGGAATGTTATATTGCTTCGCCAGCTTGACCCATTCGTCCACTTTGATCTGTCCCGCGGCGTTGGCGAAATTGGAGAAATGCATCATTGCCGTACGATCGTTAACTGCGGCTCGCAATTGATCTTGCGTTTCAATCTCGATGAGCTTGATCCCTGTGGATCGCAGCTGGTGATCAAACGGGTTGCGATGCGATTTTTGGATGATTACTTCCGACTTCATGCCCGTCAGATCCGGCAATTGCCGGATCAAGGCTTCGTTGCCGGCAGTCAAAATTCCTGCCAGTCCCGATTGAATCGCCGCCGCAGCGCCCGACGTCACTAGTGCGGTGTAGCCATCCGGTAACTTGAGCATCTCTGAGATCCGTTTGCCGGCGGCGACTTCCAACTCCGGGACGCTAACAAAGTGGCGTCCGGCCGTCGTCATCACAGCTTCGAGTTCCGGGTGGGGAAGAGACCCTCCCAGCATGGTCATGGTTCCCTCGCAGTTAATCACCGTCGTGACCCCGAGTTCTTCGTACGGATTGCCGGTCTGTCCAAACCCGTTCACCCGTGCGCTTGCGCGAGCGGCGGCGCGATTTGAAGAGAGCAGGTTGCACGGCGCGAGAATCGAGGTTGCAATTACTCCCACGCTGCGGAGAAAACTCCGCCGGTTCCACTTCGAAGTTAGTCGCATGAACGAAACTCCCTCGCAATTCATTTACTGTTGACTGCGGCGATGCAGTTGATTTCGACGAGCGAGTCTCCCGGCAGGGCAGCGACAGCAACGGTCGTGCGTGCTGGGCCGCCGTGGGGAAAATATGTCGAGAACACTTTATGCATTCCATCCCAGTGTTCAATTTTCACCAGATAGACATTCAGTTGAAGAATGCTGTCCATGGATCCCCCGCCAATTTCCACGTGCTTTTTTACTTTATCCATGACCATGCTGGTGTGAGATTCAATCGTCCATTCCTTAGCATCTCGAGTATCGTGGGCGCCTTGCCCCGCGACATAAATCAATCCGTTATGGACAATCACCGGCATGATGACGTCTTTTTCGCTGCCCGGTTTGCCTTCGCTATTCAGCTTGCGGATTCCGCCCGCGGCCTGTGCGGCTGGACCCTGAGCCGATGCCCGGTTGGACAACATGGCGGCGGTGGCAGCCAAAGCGGAAAGCACGGAAGCGAAACGCACAGCAAAAGTTCGGCGAGAAAAAGTTATATCCATAAACTCCCTCCTTAATTACTTAGCTTTCAAGATCGGCGCGATCAGGGCAGCGCAAAACTAAAAACGTCACTACCGGCGGCAATCGCTACATACTGTTTTCCGGCTACTGCGTAGCTCATAGGAGACGCGCTCATATCTTGCCCAGTATTGAAGTGCCACAGCGGTTTGCCACTTCGTGCGTCTGCGGCTTCAAACGAGCCTGCGTCGTCCCCGAAAAAGACCAGGCCGCCAGCGGTTGCCATCGTCCCGCCCGAGGAGCGACCGGCACCTACTTGCGGATATTTCCAGGCAATCGAATTAGTGTCCAGGTTGAATGCGATCAGAAGCTTCTGAGAAGTTTCGCTCGGAATGCGTTTTACTCCGGTCGAGTAATAGCCTTGACCTTCCTGGAAAGTCTGCGGTTTGAGAAAATAGGTTTCGCATTCCTCCAGCGCCATGAAATAGACGGAATGACTGGACTCGCTGTAAGAGGGCGCGAACCAGTTGGTCGCTCCCGAGTAGCCGGGGCAAACCCGTGTACCTCGCGCTGTAGGCTCGATCCCGCTTCGAGTGGGCCTTCCTTGCGCATCGATTCCGCGCGCCCAATTCAACTTTTCAACGAACGGAATTGCTGAAAGAAACCTACCGTTTGTGCGATCGAGCACATAGACATAGCCATTGCGGTTTGCCTGCACGAGAAGTTTTCGGTCTGCGCCCTGATACAGGGCATCGACGAGGATTGGAGTCTCGACCGCGTCGAAGTCGAACAGATCATGCGGCGTGAATTGGAAATACCATTTCAGTTTTCCGGTATCAGGGTCCAGGGCCAGGACACAGTCGGTGTAAAGATCGTCGCCCGGACGCACGGCGCCTTCGAAGTCCGGCGCCGGGTTGCTGGTGCCCCAGTAAATCAGGTTGAGTTGGGGATCGTAGGTTCCGGGCATCCATGTGGTGCCACCACCATGCAGATACAGTTTTCCTGGCCAGCTTTCGGAGCCGAATTCACCCGGACCCGGTATCGTCCAGAATCGCCAGGCTAGCTTGCCGGTCAATGCATCGTAGGCAGCAACAAAACCCCGAACACCGTCATCGCCGCCGGAGGTCCCCACTAACACCTTGTCTTTGACCACGAGCGGCGCGCTCGTCGCACCGTAATTCTTGTTCCAATTCGCGTAAGCTACGTCCCAGATGAGATTACCGGAGCGCACATCCAGGCAGAGCAGATGCGCATTATCTGTTTCCATGTAGACCCGGTTACGCCACACTCCGACGCCGCGGTTGATATGCCCGGATGCGTCGTCGATTAAGCCCTCCGAGATCGGCCACGCATGGCGCCAAACCACTCTCCCGGTAGTCGCGTCGAGCGCAGCGGCATCGTTTGCCGCGGTCACCAACATCATTCCGTTTACTACAACCGGGGTGACCTCAAGCCGACTGGTGTTGCGCGCGTGAAAAACCCACTCCGCGCGTAGTCCCGCTAGATTGCCCGGGTTGATTGCAGAAAGGCTGCTGAAGCGGCGTCCCGAATAGTCTCCGTTATAGGAGATCCAGTTGGCCGCCGGAGGCTGAACCAGAAGATCTTCAGAAGTTACATCGATTGCCGTCGATATAGCGACGGGAGTGTTATCGCCAGCCATCGCTGTCAAGCAGGTGAGAACGACGGAGATGAGCACTGCCATCCGCATCCTACGAGTCCTTCCGCACTTCCGCGATTTTGGCCTCACCCAAACTACCGCGGTCTAGCCCATGCTGATCGTTCAAGTGGATCGAAACCCGACCCGCTCCTGGAGGTACGCTGATGGTTCGGTTGAGTTCTACGGCCTGGAGCGGATCGACGTATTGCAGTTCGATGACGTTACTCTCGACTCCATTCGGGTCGAAGACGTGTGCATTCAGCCTTCCCGCAAAAAATACTCCGAAGGAAGCCGAGAGCTGAAGCCGGTGGGCGGTGAGAGAAGCTACGAGAGGACATTCAATCACGCCAGCCGCCGTGACGGCTCGAAGCCGTTTACTGGTGCGCACCGGAAACCACCTGGTGTCGAGAGCATACGACGCGCCAGGTTCCAACTGCCTCATCGGGCTATTGATCTCAGCCTCTCCGAACTGAACTTGCATCAGCCTGCCGCCGAGCTTAGGAACGATCGTAAGCTGCACCCAGTCGTTGATCAGCTCTTCAGCTTTCCACCCCCCAAACGTCGCGGGCTGTATGCGGCAAGGGGTATGAGGAGCCCCTGAGTCGACTGCGAGACTGAAGAACGTCAAACAAACGGCGGCGCCAAGAAGAACCCCTATTCGCGAGCATAGAGCCCGCAGCTCGACTCCGAAACTGCTCGCGTGATTCCGCTCAAAGAGGTTTCGCAAGCGCTGCCTCCCCAGCAATATTTTTTTGCAGCGGCGGCCGATTGTTGATCGTCTGGTAGCCTAGCTCTCGCGAGATTTGCAATCCGGCGTTCTGAATCAACGGCGCGAGTTGCCGTAAACGGGTGACGGCCATGCGCACCATCGGCGCGGTAAGGCTGAGGCTCGCATTCACTGCCCCAGCGTGGTCCCAGATGGGGGCGGCCACGCAGCGTATGTGGAGTTCGTGCTCCTCTAAATCGCAGGCGTAACCATTCTTTCGGACCCGGTATAGCTCAGCCTGCAGCTCCTGAAGGTTTCCCACGGTGTTGGGCGTCAGTCGTTTCAGGACCAACTGCGAGAGAACCCTTTCCCGCTCGTTGTCGGCCATGTAAGCCAGCATCACCTTGCCCACCGCCGTGCAATACAAGGGGACGGAAGCGCCGATGCGGGAATGAATGCGCAACTGCTCAGGCGAGTCTAATTTCTCGACGTAAACCGCCGAGACACCGTGCCGCACGGTCAAGTGAATGGTCTCGCGGGTTTGCCGATTCAATTCCCGAAGGTAAGGGAGGCTGACATGGCGAATATCGAGTTGACCCAAAGCAGCCTGGCCAGTCGCGAAGCATGCGATTCCCAGGTGGTACACCCCGTCTGCTCCGCAGTTCAAAAAGTCCGCACTTTCCAGATTTGCCAGAAACCGGTGAACCGTACTTACCGGCAGACGGGAGAGACCCGCCACCTGTTTTGCGGTCAGGCCATGCGGAGACTCGCTAAAGAGCTGCAGTACCCGCAACCCACGCTGTAGCGCCGTGATGTTGTAGCTTCTTTTTGAACTTTTTGCCATAAGCACCACGGGAATCGCGGAGTACAAAATGAAAGTCCGAATTATCTGATGAAAGTCACCTTTGTGCAATAGGCTTCTTTTCGTTTACAGTCGGCCAAATTTCTTGACCGCCTCTACGATTGATTTCATCTGTTCGATCACGGCATACATCGAGTGCTCTTTATAATCCATTTGTTGCGCCAGCTTTAAAACTTCCTGGGCTCTTGCTCGGGGTACGACAACGACGCCATCACTGTCTGCCGCGACGATGTCACCTGCATTGACTGTCACACCGTCGCAGTTCACTGGTATCTGCGATCCCCCGAATCGGTAATGATGTACCGACGTCGACGGCACGATGCTAGTCGCATATACGGGGAACCCGATCTTGCGCAAATACGCCACGTCACGCACTCCTCCGTCGATCACCGCTCCGGTGTAGCCGCGCGCCGCCATGGCCGTGCCCATCAGTCCGCCCATTCCCGCAATGTCCGCGCCATCCTCGACCACCATCACGTAAACCGAATCGATGGATCCCCGATCAATCGCTTCCAGCATGCCGCTCAATGCATTGGGGTCAGTGTTGCCTTCGTCCTTTTTCAGCAGGACCGTCCGCGCAAGACCGGCAAACTTCGTGGTGAAGAGCGCATGCATGCGGTGGCTCATATACATTCGTTTACCAGTCAACTGTTCCAGTGCATCCGAGACCGAAGCCACTTCCACGTGGCGAAAATCCGCAAGTAAAGCCTGGTCAGCCTGCGCCGCGGTGGTTGTCGTTACGGGGGACTGCGCCTGGAGAAGCCTGTTTCCGCACACGATAGCACAGGAAATGCTGATCGCGAGCACCGACGCAGCGGTGGTGTGGGATTTCACAACGCCAAGAAACTTGTTCATTCGTCCTCCTGGATGTATATATGTGCGCGGACTCTAACACTGTTTTTCATCGCGTGAAAGAGCTAATCATCACAAAGGAGAATGAAATGGCATTTACCATGCAGACCAGAACGCTCATCACCTGCTCTGTTGCGATTGTTTTATTTGCGGGCATTGCGTCGCAGCAAAGCTATAGCCAGGAACGGAAAGCGGTGAACCTATCTCCCACCCGAGGACTTCCG
>OBLW0100003034.1_pt1 | contig 13257 bp, 12 predicted proteins | sample 1520161 | NCBI WGS metagenome assembly OBLW01 (sample SAMEA3539309, study PRJEB22396) | soil metagenome | biome: tundra; feature: field; material: soil | place: USA | collected 2010-05 | depth 0.15 m
CACGACGAAGAAAACACAAAACCAAGATCTCAGCCCCCCAAAAGGGCTTGACAGGTCGCTCCATATCAGTTCGCGGTTGGCGGCGATGGCTTGCTGGTAGCGGTTGATCTTCTCCTCGATCTGGTTTTGCACCTCCAGCGCTGGCAGGGGGATTTGGATGCTCGTTGTGACCGAGGAAAAGTGGAGGGGCAAAACCAACGCCGTCAGGGTCGTTAGCTGTTAGTCGGCGCCGCTTCATCGTCTTCGTCATCCTCCGGGTCGAGAGCGTCAAAGAGGTTGGCCTGAGGCTTCGGGGGAACGTAGTCGCGCCCCAGGTTGTGCGCGAGCGGTCCGTGCGGCCTGCCATCGGGCCAGGAACTGGACTGCGTCCTGGCGGCATTCTGGGCGAGCCAGTCGCACCGGTTGTTGTCTTCGTGCGAGGCGTGACCCTTGGTCCAGATCCAATGCGCCTTATGCATCCCAACCAACTCGTCAAGCTCGATCCAGAGATCGGCGTTACGGACAGGATGGCTCTTCTTCCACCAGTGGCGGCGTTTCCATCGTTCCACCCACTGCGTGATTCCCTGCCTGACGTACTCGGCATCCGTGGTGATTTCCACTTCGCACGGCTCCTTGAAGGCGAGCAGGCCCTGAATGGCAGCCATCAGCTCCATTCGATTGTTGGTTGTGTACGGATCGCACCCGAAGATCTCCTTCTTCGCCCCGCCAAATCGCAGGATACACGCCCAGCCCCCGGGACCGGGATTGCCCAGACACGATCCGTCGATGATCAGAGAGGCCTTCTTCACACTTATCAAGATAGGCTAACGGGTCGATGCGGGCGTGAATCATTTGAGTTTGGACGGCCTACTGGCGCATACTCATGCTCCCCGCAACGTTGGGGGACAACACACCCGCCACCTTTGATTGGCGATAGGTTTAAGGCTACGTCAGAATATCGGCGCTTCAAGAGCATCATGCGGAATCTCCTGAAGGTGCCGAAGGTGTGAGATTGGCAAGAGAGCAATCGCCACGGGCCGGGAATCCGAATGCGCCAGGGCGGAAATCGAAGCCTCAGTAATAAACATAAAACCGCTCATGGGTATTCAGGAGATCTCCCAGTAACGTGCGTGTCCTGTTGGCACTGTTGCATCTCCTGTTGTGTCCCAACGAGGGTTATGCGATGGAACGTATACCTTCTAAACTTGCAATCGATCAGAACTATATATCCAGTGTCACCTCCAATTTTTGTTCCCGGTATCAATCAGATCATAAGTAAGTATACATGACGCTACGGGATTAGACCGCTGCGTACTGAGCGATGCCCAGCGAGCGGCCACCTGACGATCCACAGGGAGAACGCGATCCGAGAACCACGCCTCCAGGTCTTGCTTGAGCCATTCTTCGAGCTGGGTGCGGCGCTTGCCCGCGGCAAGCAACTCGATGCCTTTTTGAATTTCCGCCAGCGTGATGACGCTTACGTGCTGCGACTGGCGGTCCGTCGTCTCAAGCCAGCGTTTGACGCCAGCATCGGGGCCGCCGGGCCGGTTGTACTCGGACAGGACATTCGTATCTATCAGGAAGCCGCTCATCCGAGATCAACCGGGCGCGGATAGTCTTTGGATCGCTGCAGGTCGAGATTCGCTCCGGCAAAGGGAGAATTGAGGAGGAGGTCGGAAAGGTTGTCGAACCGCTCATGGATCGGGCGCGGCCCCGCGGCGACGGGCAATTCCGCCTCCTTCGCGACAAGTTCTTGAAGGTAGTCGTCCAGCGATACGCCACGCGCGTGCGCGTGCGCCATCAAGCCCCTGGCTGTCTCAGGGGTCAGGCTTAAGGTCACGTTCATGGCTCGCACCTCCTCTCTTCTCACAATATCTCTTCCGCCTTTTTATACGCGATGGCGTCGATCTCCACCTTGATGCCGGCTACCGCGAATCGGCACGCCACGGTGGAGCGGGCGGGCTTGGCATCGCCGAAGAATTCGGCGTAGACTTCGTTCATGCCGGCGAAATCCTTGCCGTCGGCCAGAAAGACGCTGCACTTCACCACGTCCGCCAGGCTGGCGCCGCAGCCTTCCAGGACTCTCTTGACGTTGTTCAACGTCTGCCGGGTTTCCTGACGGATGTCCCCGGAAACGAGCTGCTGGGTGGCCGGGTCGACGGGGACCTGGCCGGAAACGAAGATGAAGTCGCCGGCGCGGACGGCCGGGGAATAAGGTCCACGCGGGGCGGCAACCCCGGGCGGCGAGAGGCGTTCGATCATAACGTTAGTCCTTCCGCTTCCAGATAGCGCTCGGCTTCCATGGCCGCCATGCAGCCCGCGCCGGCAGCCGTGATGGCCTGGCGGTACGCGCGGTCCTGCACGTCTCCGGCATGAAAGACGCCGGGGATGTTGGTGCGCGCGCCGCCGTGCGAGACGATGTAGCCCTCGGGGTCGGTTTCAATCTGGCCCCGGAAGACCTTCGTGTTGGGCACGTGGCCGATGGCCAGGAAAAAACCATCCACGGGCTGCTCCCACACCTCCCCGGTCTTCACGTTGCGCAGGCGCGCGCCGGTCACCACGTTCTGGGCCGCGTCGTGAATTTCCTCCACCACGGTGTTGAGCAGGAACTTGATCTTGGGGTTATGGCGGGCGCGGTCGAGCATGATCTTGGAGGCGCGGAACTCGTCGCGGCGATGTACCAGGGTCACTTCGCGGCCGAAGCGAGTGAGGAAATTGGCCTCTTCCATGGCGGAATCGCCGCCGCCCACCACCATGATGTTCTTATTGCGGTAAAAGAAGCCGTCGCAGGTGGCGCAGGAGCTAACCCCGTGGCCGATCAACTTCTGCTCGGAAGGCAGGCCCAGCCAGCGCGCCGAGGCCCCGGAGGCGACGATCACGGTGCGGGTTTCAAACCACTCGCCCTCCACGTCGATGCGGAACGGACGCGCCGAAAAATCGGCGTCCACCACTTCCCCATGAGCGTACTCGGCGCCGAAGCTGCGCGCCTGCTTGTTCATGTTCTCGACCAGATCGGGACCGTTGATCCCCTCGGGAAAGCCGGGGAAGTTCTCGACCAGGGTGGTCAGCGAGAGCTGTCCGCCGGCGTGATGCCCGCCGATCACGAGCGGCTTGAGGTTGGCGCGCGCGGCATAGATGGCGGCCGTATTGCCGGCGCACCCGGAACCAATGATGACGACGTTTCGCATGGGCAAAGTTCAATTTACCACGGGCGGCGCGGTCAACTGATCCAACGCGCCAGGCCGAAGGCGGCAGCGGACGCAAGGCCCCCGATGACGACGGTTTGCAGGCCTCCGCGCAGGGGAGCGATCCCCGTCAGCTTGCCTTTCACGTAACCGAAGACGAACAGCGCAATCAGCGTTACCAGGGCGGAAAACGCGAGGCCCGTGAAGATGTCGCGCGAAAGCATGTAGGGCGTCAGCGGCACCATGCCGCCCGCAATGTACGACAAGGCAATGGTGATGGCGCTGTTGCGGGCGCGGGCGGGATCGGGCTCCTCGAAGCCCAACTCGAAGCGCATCATGAAATCCACCCAACGCTTCTGATCGGCGCTGATGGCCGTGACCACCGGCGCAATGGCCTCCTCGGCCATGCCATAGCCGCGGAACACGTCGGCCACCTCTTCCCGTTCCTTGTCGGGCAGGCGCTCGGTTTCATAGACCTCCCGGCGGCGCTCCGATTCGTAGTGGTCGCGGTCGGTACGGGCCGCCAGATACCCGCCGAGACCCATGGCGATGGACCCGGCGGCGATCTCCGCGAGGCCGGCGATCACGACGACATGGACCTTGGTGAGCGCTCCGGTCAGGCCCGCAGCCAGGGCGAAGGGGACCGTCAGTCCGTCGGACATTCCAATGACGACGTCGCGGACGGTTTCCGAAGCTTGGAAATGCTTTTCGACGTGCGGCGATGCGGGCATAGATTCAACATCATCGCACGAGTCCCGCCCGGGACAAGCGGCCTTACAAACCCGCGATCTCCCGGAAGACGCCCTTCAACGCCGGATACATCGACTGGTAAATCCCGTGCCCCTTCTCATAAAGCGCCGCGTCCTCTGCCTGCGGGGAGACCGAATCGGTTTCGCGGATGGCGGCGCGGCAGACTTCCTCCGTCGAAGCGTACTCGCCCGATCCGGCCAGCGCCAGCAGCGCCGCGCCGTAAGCCGAGCCTTCCTGGGTCGCGAGCGTCACCACCCGTTTGTTCAGGATGGACGCCAGCAGTTGCCGCCAGAACGGGCTTTGGGCGCCGCCGCCCGAAGCGCGCACGGAATTCACCGGCACGCCCAGACCTTCGATGATGTCCAGACAATCGCGCTGGCTGTAGGAGATGCCCTCGATCACGGCGCGAATCAGATCCGCGCGCGTGTGCTTGTTGGTAAGGCCGATCCAGCCGCCGCGCGCCATGGCGTCCAGGTGCGGCGTGCGCTCACCCATCAGGTACGGCAGCCAGAAAAGGCCCTGGGCTCCGGCGGGCGATTGCGCCGCTTCGGCGGTAAGCGCGTCATAGTCCGCGCCGGGCGCCAACTGGTTGCGGAACCACTGCAGGCTCAGGCCGGCCCCCTGCGTCACGCCCATCACGTGCCATTTGCCGCGCACGGCGTGGCAGAAGGTGTGTACGCGGCCCGCCGGATCGTACGCCACCTTCTCCATGTGCGCAAACACCACCCCCGACGTGCCCAGCGTACAGGAAACGATGCCCGCTTCCACGATGCCGTTGCCCACGGCGCTCGAGGCCTGGTCGCCGCCACCGCCCACTACCGGCGTGCCCGCCGCCAGCCCCGTCAGTTCGGCGATCCGCGGCGCGATACGGCCGGTAACGTCGCTCGATTCGTAGCACTTCGGCAGAATCGAACGGTCCAGGCCCAGCCCGTCCATCATCTCAAAGGACCAACGCCGGTTGACCACGTCGAACACGGCCGTCCCGGAAGCGTCGGATACTTCGGTGGCGAACTCGCCGGTGAGCCGGTAGCGCACGTAGTCCTTGGGCAGCAGCATGCGGCGCACGCGCTCGAACAAGCGCGGCTCGTTGTCGCGGACCCACAACAGTTTGGGCAGCGTAAAGCCCGTGAGCACCGGATTGGCGGTGAACCGGACCACGTTCTCGCTGCCCAGCGCGGCGTTCACCGCATCCACCTGAGCCTGGGAACGCTGGTCGCACCAGATCAGCGCGGGGCGGATCACGGCCCCGGCGTCATCGAGGACCACCAGGCCGTGCATCTGGCCGGAAAGCCCGATGCCTTTCACTTCGCGGCCCGCGACGCCGGCCTTGGCCAGCACGCCTCGAATCGCCTCCACCACCGCGTCCCACCAGTTTTCGGGGCGCTGCTCGGCCCATAGAGGGCGCTCCATGCGCATCTCTTCGTGCGCCGCGGTATAGCCAGCACGCACGCCGCCGCGCGCATCCACCAGCAGGGCGCGCGAGCTTCCCGTTCCCACATCGATTCCAAGCCACATAGATTCCATGGTAGTGTCTCGCCGTCAGTCCCGATCCTCAAGTTATCACGGGGACATGACGCGGAGACGCGGAGACGCAGAGGAACATGAATTCAATCTGCCTTAAACGGTTTCCTCCGCGTCTCCGCGTCAGAATTTGACATTCGCAGCGCCTCCCGATAACGTTGACCGGCAGGAGGACATTTATGTTGAATCCTAACGCGGGTCCCACACGGCGGAACATGGTTGGCATGGTGGCCGGCACGGCCGCTCTCGCAGCTTCGGCCGCCGCCGCTCAGTCGCCCCAATCCGGCGGCGTAAACCGGAACTCCGCGCCCAGCCAGTTGCGGATCACCGACATGCGGGCCATCCGCATCGCCTCGAATTACGACTATCCCATCATACGGATCGACACCAACCAGGGCGTTTACGGTCTCGGCGAGGCCCGTGACGCCGGCAACGAAGGCATGGCGCTGGTGCTCAAGCCGCATATCGTGGGCAGGAACCCTCTCGAAATCGAGCCCATCTTGGACCGCGTTCGCAACTTCAGCAACCAGCGCCGCATGGGCGGTGGCTATAGCGCCCTGGACATCGCCTTGCACGATATCGCGGGCAAGGTCTACGGCGTGCCCGCCTGGCGGTTGATCGGCTCCCAGTACCGAACCCGTGTCCGCTGCTATTGCGACACCACCGAAAGCAGCGAACCCAAAATCTATGCCGCGCGCATGACCGCCCGCAAGAAGTTGGGGTTCACCTTCTTCAAGATGGACATTATGCCCTCCATGATCCGAAACCGGCCCGGAGGGTTGAACACCCGTGGCGTGGCAACCGCCAAGGGACTTCAGATGTACGGCGAACACATTCAGGCCGTGCGCGATGCCATCGGCTGGGACCAGCCCCTGGCCGCCGACCACTTCGGCCCTCTCGATGTGAACGACGCCATCCGCCACGCCCGCTTCTTCGAGCAGTATGAGCTCGCCTGGGCCGAGGATCTCCTCCAGGTGGGAACCCTCGGCTCCGGGGACGCTCCCAAAAACTGGCGCGCCTACAAGGAAATCAAGGAATCCACCGTCACGCCCATCAACACCGGCGAAAGCCTGTTTGGCCTGGAGGAAGGCTTCCGTCCCCTGATTGAGAACAACGCCGTCGACATTATCCATGCGGACCCGCTGACGTCGGGAGGCATCCGTGAGACCAAACGCATTTCGGATTTTGCCTCGATGTACGGGATTCAAACCGCCATCCACTTCGCCGGCTCTCCCGTGGGCTGCATGGCCGCGGTGCACATGATTTGCACACTCAAGGATTTCATGGCGATGGAGAACCACGCGGTCGACATCCCCTGGTGGGGGGACCTGGTAACCGGTCCGCCCAAGCCCATCATCCAGAACGGCTACATCCAGGTGCCCGACACTCCCGGGATCGGCGTCGAGCTCAACGAAGAAGCCTGCCGGGCGCACCTCCGCGTGCCGGGCTATTTCGAGCCCACGCCCCAGTTCGACAAGTACATCGTCGACGAATTTCGAACCGGCGGCCCGTATCCTCACCTTGACGAGAACGGCAAACTTGTCAACGCCCCCTAACAACATGAACGCTGGTCTGTATTACAGCAGCCACATTGGTTGCGGCTATGCTGCCCAGTGGGGCAGGATGGCATCCAGGATGAAATCCTGCCCCACGGAATGGAGCCGTTTCTGTTGCTCGCACTACTAGCCCCGATAATGCAGGGCGCTACAGCTTGAAGTAGATTTTGCGCTTATACAGCCAGTAGCACATGTACCACATCACCAGCAGGACCGTGCAGGCCTGGGCCACCGGGGCGTAGTCGCCGAGGAACTGGTAGCGGAAGGTGAACACCCCGACGGCGCGGTTGAGCCATCCGCGAAGGACCTCCTCCAGCGAGTAGATGAAAATGGAATTGGCGCCGATGACGATCAGCGGGAACGTCCACTTGCGGTAACCCTTGACCTCCACCAGCCAGTAGAAAGCCACCAGCATCAAGAGCACCCAGCCCGTGCTGTAGATGGTGAACGAAGTGGTGCAGATCCTCTTGACAATGGGGTTCCACGGATGAATGGCCAGGCCGACGGCAAGGCATATTACCGCCCAGAACGCCAGGATGCGCATCTTTTCCCGGTGCGACTTCCCGCCTTGCAGCAGTTGGCCCGTCCAGACGCCGAACAGCGTGGTGGCCGTGCTGGTAATGAAGTTGATGTTGACCCAGTAGTCGGGGTTCGCGTGGCCGAACACAAACTTGTCGATGACCTCGCCGATGTTGGTGGTCTTCGACATGAATGGTCCCTCCGTCCCGGGAAACGCGACAAAGAGCGCCCAGTGCCCGATCAGGATGGCGCCCGCGATCACCGCCTGCCAGCGGAACTTGAGCTGCATGATCAGGTAGCAAAGGAAATAGGTGAGGCCAATCTGCGCCAGCACGTTGATGAGCTGAAAGTACAACGTGCCGCGCCCGATCGACATGAGCACCTGGCTCCACAGAATGAGCCGCAGGCTGCGCACCAACACGTGCCGGAAAAGCACGGGTCCGGTGACGCCCTGCGCCATGCGGTTGGCCAGCGCGAAAGGCATCGCGACGCCCACCATGAACATGAATGCCGGCTGGATCAGGTCCCAAAAGTGGATCCACTCCCAGGGCATGTGGTCGAACTGGCCGGCGATGCCGGTGAAAGCCGGATTACGCCTGGCGAGAGCGGCCAGACCGAATCCTCCGGACACCAGGATGAACATGATGAACCCGCGATACGCATCGAGCGCGAGGTAGCGCTGCGGGACGGAGGGCTTGGGGGGCGGCGCCCCAACCTCGGAGACAGAGGTCGTTTGGGTTGCCATCGGGGGCGATTGTATCACGTCGCGCCGCTCGCCAAACGCAGGAAGCTCCTCCTATGGACTATCGGCGGCCTCCTTGTATGTGGATTCCCAATCGCCCCACGGACTCCTGACGTGGCCCACCGCCGCGTTCACCTCGCGATAGTGACCCACGCCGGCGCGCTTCACGTATTCGCCAGCGGGCAAAAAATCGTCCTTGCGCTGCTTCAGCATGGCGTTCAATTCGCGATCGAGGAGCGCTTGCGCGTCCCGGTGATTGGATTGGCCGCACAGATTGTGCATCTGGTAGGGATCTTGCCGGTTGTCGTAGAGCAGCCAAGGGCCGTGAATCGAACGGACGTAGGTGAATCGATCGGTGCGCAGGCCGCGATACTCGGCGAAGCCGAACTTGCGGGCTTCGCTGATCGGCACGGGCAGGCTGAGCAGCGCGCCTTGCCCGTTCGAGAGGCCGCGCCCCGCAGAGGCGAGGAAGAGATCGGCGCCTTCGACGCCGTCCGGAGTTGCCAGGCCGCACAAACCCAGCAGCGTGGGCAGTATATCCGGCGCATTGAGCGGCGCGCCAACCGCGCGTCCCTTCTTGCCGAAGCGACGCGGATAACGCAGCAGAAATGGCACGCGCACCGATTCATCCCACGGATAGAGCTTGGTGGTGAGCCCCTGCGAGCGCATCATATCGCCGTGATCCGAAGTGAATACCACGATTGTGTTTTCCGCCGTCCCGCTGCGTTCGAGCGCGCGGAGCAGCCGCCCCAAACAATCGTCCAGCGCCGCCATGTGGGCATAGTACCCACGCAGAATCTGAATGGCTTCCGCGCGATGCTCCGCCGGCACGTTGGGCCGCAGCTTAATTTCCCGCTGTTCGAACAGGGTTTGATATCGCGCCGGAGCGGTTTCGTAGGGAAAGTGCGGCGGGCCGAAAGAAAGCACCAGGGCGTATGGGTCTCGCGCTCGCGCCTGACGCTCGATGAAGGCGCACGCATCCTCGGTCTGGGCAATGGCGTCGTAGCCGGGCCAGTATCGCGCCGTCGGGTCGTCGCCGTCATAGTAGAGCGAGTGGTTGTACTCGTGAGTGCACTCGCAGGCTTTCCAATACTTAAAACCGAAGCGCTTTTCGGGCGGTATGTAGGCGAGGCGGCGGCCGTACTGCCCGTCGGGACTGCCGTAAACATGCCACTTGCCGATGTAGCCGGTCTGGTAGCCGGCGCGCTCGAAAGCCTCTCCCCACGTGACGCCTTTCGGCTTCAGCTCCACGTCGTTGATGAAGACGCCGTGGGTGAGCGGGTACTGCCCCGTCAATAGACTGGCGCGATAGGGGCAGCACACCGGCGTGCCGGAGACGGCGTTCCGGAAATTGACGCTCTCCGCGGCCAAGCGGTCCAGCACCGGCGTGCGCACATTGGGATCGCCGTTGTACCCGGTGGACTGGGCGCGCCATTCGTCTGCCAGGATAAACAGCACGTTGGGCCGGCCGGGCGGGCTGCCCAGGAGAGCCGGCGCGGCCAACGCCTGTAGGGACCGAGTGGCTAGAAACTGGCGTCGGGTGGTGGTGCGTGCGGACTCCATGGTCGCCTACGGTCCAGAGTGTATCATGCGAAGTACAATGAGCTTTGCGTGATTATCTTTTGCGCGCTCTCGCGCTGGCGGGCGCCGCGGTCGCGCTCCTGACCGAAACGCTCAGCCCCTTTCACCTGTTGCGCCGGGCGCCGGTTGCCGTTGCATGGTGCGTCATCCTTGTGGCCGGCGGCGCGTATCTGTTCCGCAACCGCCCGAAATGGCCCCGTTTCGTCATCCGGCCTTGGGAAGCCGCCATCGCAGCCGTGATTGCCGTCATCGGCGGGGTCGTCGGCCTCACCGCGATCCTCAGCCCGCCCAATAGCGCGGACGCCATGACTTACCACATGCCGCGCGTCGTCTATTGGGCGCAGGCCGGCAGTGTGGCATTCTTTCCGACGCCGTACTTCAACCAGATCACGCTCCAGCCCTTGGCGGAGTACTTCATGCTGCACTCATATATACTCTCCGGCGGCGATCACCTCATCAACCTGGTCGCCTTCGGGGCTTTCCTGGGCAGCATCATCGGCGTATCGGCCCTGGCCGGCGCGCTCGGCCTGGGAACCAGGGGGCAGGCGTTCGCAGCCCTGTTTTGCGCCACGCTGCCGAACGGCATTCTACAGGCTTCCGGCGCCAAGAACGACTGGCTGTTGTCCCTGTGGCTGATTGGCATGGTCTACTTCGCCGCGCGGCGGGAAGCGCGATTCACGGGCCTCTGCGCGGGGCTCGCCCTGGCGACCAAGGCAACGGCGTACCTGTTCGCGCCTCCCATGCTCGTAGCCGCGCTGCTCTTGGCCCGGCACCTTGGCCACGTCCCATGGCGCCGGCTGGCGATCTGGATGGCCGTGGGTGTCCTGGCAATCAACGGCCCGCAATACGTCCGCAACCTCAACCTGAGCGGCTCGCCGCTGGGCTACGACTCCGCGCAGGGCGACGGCTTTTTCCGCTGGCGCAACGAGCGTCCCGGCTGGAAATCGACGGTTTCCAACGCGCTCCGAAACGCGTCCGAACAATTGGGCGCGCCGAGCGCCCGATGGAACCAGACGGTTTACGACGCCGTGGTCCGCATTCACCGGACGCTGGGCATCGACCCGCAAGACCCCGATACCACCTGGCGCTGGACCCGCTACGAACCGCCGGTCAACGCCAGGAACCACGAAGCGAACGCCGGCAACAAGTGGCACCTCTTGCTGCTGGCGGCGGCTCTCCTCTTCGCCGCCGGCGCTCGCCGCGGGCGTTGGGCGCTTTACGGCGGAGCGCTGGCCGCGGCTTTCCTCCTGTTCTGTTTCTATCTCAAGTGGCAGCCGAACCTGCCGCGGCTCGAGCTGCCCCTGTTCGCGCTCGGCGCCCCGCTGGCCGCATTCGCCATGGAGCGTCTCCGGCCCGCGGCGCTGGCTCTGCTGGTGTGCCTGCTCCTGGCGAACAACGCGCGCCCGTCCCTGTTCGAGAACTGGACGCGCCCGCTGCACGGGCCGCGCAATCTTTTCGTAACCACGCGCGACGACGCCTACTTCGCCGACATGGGGCAGTGGAACAACCGCTCGTGGTATCTGGAAGCCGTGGACCGGACGGCCCGCTCGGGGTGTGCGAACGTAGGCATCGATATCGGCGTCTACCAACTTGAGTACCCCTACCAGGCGCTTCTCCTGGAGCGCAACCCCGCCGTTCGCTTTGTTCACACCGGCGTCGCCAATGCTTCCGCCCGCTATTACCGCAAGGGACAGCCGCGGCCCTGCGCCGTTCTCTGTATGGAGTGTCTCGCCAACCAGCGGAAGATCGCGCTTTACAGCTCTATCGGCCCGCCGGAAGCGATCGGCCATTTCCTGCTGTTCCTGGAGCCGTCAGATCCCTAGTTCAGTTTCTTCAGCCAGATATTGCGGACCGACACCTTGGTTGTCGCCTCGATCTCGACGCCGAACAGTCCGGACTGATTGTTCACCGATGCCGGGTCGTCATCGACCATGATCGCCATCACCTGGCCATTGACGATGTGAATCATCGTTCCGCCGCGGGCGATGACGGTGTACTCGTTCCAATCGTTCATTTTGACCAGTTTGCCCAGCTCGGTACGGTCACCGAGAATACCCATCAGCCGCTTCGTGCCAAGGCCGGCGCCTTCCACCGCCTGGCCGCGCCAGGCCATGATGCCCATGGGCGAGTTCTCGGTGTAGAACTGGCCGGAGTAGACCTGCGTCGGCCAGAAATCGGCCTGCGGTCCGGTCATCATCCAGTTCAGATTCACCGGGCCGACATTAGCGGTGACGTTGGCGGGGATGTTGGCCCTCCAGGGGATGCCGGTCTTGCTGCGGTACTGGAGGCCGCTGCCACCGCTGCCCTCGACCTTGATTTCAAACTTCAGAGTGAAGTCGTGGGCTTCAACGTCGCGATAGACGATGTAGGTGTTGCCGCTCGGGTTTTCGGCGGTCGATTCACCCACGATGGCGCCGCCCTCGGCGCGCCAGAACTTCGGATTGCCATCCCATCCCTTCAGGCTGACTCCATCGAAGAGCGGCACGTATCCGTAACGATCGTTGAAATCGATGGGGTTGGGTTCGGTGAAACCGCCCGGCAGCGAGCCCCCTTGCGTGATGAGGGCCGCGAGCTGATCCGGCCTCAGCTTATCCGGGGACGCCTGCATCTTCGCAAGCCAGCCGGCGCGGGCTCCGGCAAGAGCCACTTCGGCGGCAACGACCGCATCGGCTTTCGCCTGGATGTCCGCATCGTTCCGGGGCATGGCATAAGCCGCCGCAGTCACCGCGGTGCGCGCCGCATTGAGAGCTTGGGTGAACGTCGCAAGCTGCGCATTCAGGCCGGCGAGCGCGTTGCCCTGGCCAGGCGAAAGGTTGGGGATACCTACGCCGCCGCGCCCGCCACCGCCGCTGCCCGCGCCACCTCGGCCGCCAGCGTTCCCCAGCGCCGTAACCTGATCGGGAGCAAGCTTGTTGGGCGAAGCCTGAATCCTGGCGAATGCGTCCGCACGGGCACGTGCAAGAGCCACTTCCGCGGCGCCGGTAGCCGCCGCCTTCGCGCGAATCGCCGCATCGTCTCTGGGCTCCGCAAGAGCCGCCGCGACCATCTGACCGCGGGCTGCCGTCAGCGCCAGCGTGAGCGAGGTCAAGTCCGTGTTCATCTGTGCAATGGCGGCCATCTGCTCCGGAGTCGCGTTGGGAATTCCGCCGCGGCCCACGCCGCTACCCCGGCCCTGTGACAGCGCATTTGCGGTAAGGCAAAGGATTGCAACAAATGTGAAAGAGGCTGCTCTGAAGCTCATGTATTCATTGTGCGTTAATGGCTCGAAGTTCGGCGTTCGTCAGGCCGTCGGGCCGCCGTGGAGTAGTCGCCCGCGCGTCAGGCCTTCCGCCGCATAATCCAGCGGACGGCATTGTGCTGCAGCTTGACGTACTCCGGATTCCACAGATCGGTGAGCATGTGGCCCGGCGACATATAGCAGACG
>OBLW0100003035.1_pt1 | contig 13257 bp, 6 predicted proteins | sample 1520161 | NCBI WGS metagenome assembly OBLW01 (sample SAMEA3539309, study PRJEB22396) | soil metagenome | biome: tundra; feature: field; material: soil | place: USA | collected 2010-05 | depth 0.15 m
AGTGTTTTTCCACAAGCTTGTGGTGTTTGAGCATCATGTACTGGATTAACTCCGCACGGAGAGGATCGGCCACCTGAAAGACCATGGAATCGTAGTGCCGCCGGTAAAAGAACAATTCGGCCGGCAACACATCGCCCTCCAACCCATGCTCATTGATCGTCAATAGAAAGTCCCAGTCCTCGTAAGAAACCAACACCTCATCGTAGCCGCCGCAGCGTTCAAAAACCTCCCGCCGGTAGATATTGGCGCACTTGCCATCGGTGTTGAGGAAAGGCATCAGCGCCGGCACGAACCCTATTGGCAGATAAGGATGAGTGAAGACGCCGAAATTCTGTGCGTGCGAGGTCAGGTAGGAAAGCTGCGGGTTATTTTCCAGGGCTGTAACGGCGGTGGCAATATACTCGGGGTGGATTTTGTCGTCCGCATCCAGCATCAGCAGGTAGTCCCCCGTCGCCGCGCGGATGCCGGCATTCCTGGCGGAACTCAGCCCGCCATTTTCCTTGCGGACTTTAACGACACCCTCAACTTTCTCAAAGACCTCGTTGGACAGGTTGTCGGACGAGCCGTCATTCACCACCACCACCTCCAAATTCGGGCACGTTGAGTTCCGCACCGATTGGAGAGTCTCTTCGAGGTAAGGTCCCTGGTTGAAGAAAGGAATAATGACGGAGACTTTTCTGGAAGGCGGCGTTAGCCACCGCTTCGGCGGCAGGGGCGCTGTGTAATTCTCCAGCATCCGTGCCTGAACCTTGGCGGGGTCGGCCAATTCCTGGCTGCGCGTATGGGCGGCGGCCGAGATTTCTTCCAGGCGCGGCAAATCCGGGTAATGTTGCAGCACCAAAGCCGCTATCTCGGAGGGGTTTTGGGGGTTGACTAGAAATCCGTTGTTGCCGTGTTCAATCATCTCGGCCATCCCGCCGCGGTTGGAGGCGATGACCACACACCCCATTGACATGGCTTCCAGACAAACGTTGGCCCAGTTTTCCCAGCGCGAGGGGAACACACAAAAGCAGGAGTTTGAGAGCAGGCTGGGCAGGGCCTCGTAGGGGACGGTGCCGGCGAACTTGATCCGGTCGCGCAACGGTTCTGGAATCCGCGCGGCCAACAGGCGCGAATAATTCTTACCAAAGCAGGTCTCCGTCGTATTCCTGCCGTAGATCTCAAATAGGAAGTCCGGATTTACCGCCAGGATCTGCAATGCCGCCTCGATGAATACGTCCACCCCTTTGCGGACTTCAACCGAGCCGATGAAACGAACGGTTTTGACGGCGCTCGTCACGAATTTCCTGGGGGACGGCAGCGAGGGCAAGTGCATCGGGTAGCGGCAGAGGCGGATCTCACTCCGGCCAACGCGTTCGCGGAAATAGCTTGCCAGCGCCTCGGAAGGAGAGGTGACCAGATCGGCATGCCGCACACAATAATCCTCCAGTTCAAAATCACAGACCTCCTGTGAACTGAGAGCCTTGGCTTCGTTGATCGAGAAGAGCAGCGACATCGGCGTGTGGCACTTGACCACTAGTTTCGTGCCTGGAAATTCATTGAGCAAGCGTTTGGCCCGGATGGTGGCAAATCCTTCGGCGCAATAGTCAGGAAACTCAATCACATCCAGCCGCCGCTCCCGGGCCAAACAGCGCAAGGTGTTGAGCACGCGATACGAGTACTCCTGGTTGCGCGTGAAAAAGCAGTCCTTCTGGTGCGGCAGCGAGTCTTGGGTTTCGACCAACTCCACGCCTTTGGGCAACAGCCTCTTATCCGCTGAGGTCATGCAGTCCGTGAGGAGGAACACGCCGTGGCCCGCCCGAGCAAAGGTCACACAGGCGTTTTCGACGTAGGTGCCGATTCCCCGCCGCAAGACCGGACCAAATTCTCTGCTCACATAAACTATGTTCATACGGTAAAAGGGGGGCGCCTATGAGCTTTCGCCACGGCCAAAGCACTTGCGCCAGAATTTGCGCCAGCGTCTCTTCGGGGCGCGCAGTTCCTGAACCTCTGCGTTCAGGCGCGCGTTTTGCCTGCGCAGTTCCACCAGCAGCTCGGCGCGGGAGAGGATCTCGTGTGGCACGGGCGGCGCCGCGACGGACTTTTCGAGAATCGCCCCCGCCCAGTTCCGTGTCACCTCATTGTAAAGCGAGGGATGATTCAATACCATTTGGGCGCGCAGTTCCAGATCACGCTCCAGCGCCGCGGTGAACATGCTCTGGGGCTTGACGCGGTAAAAGATGAGCGGCTCGGGGACGCGCTTGGCAACATACCCCTTTTCCTCGCAGCCGATCCAAAAATCCCAGTCCTCGTAGCCCCAAATCATGTTCCGGTTATAGCCGCCCACGGCGCGCCAAACCTCACGCCGGAACAGCGAGCAATAATGGAACTGGTTCTCGGCACACAGCCGGCCAATCGCATACTCGACCGTGCGTTGGGTATGGTTGGCGGCGCCGAAATAGACTGCGTCCGTGTAGGCAATGGCCTTGTCGGGATTGGCTTCGAGGCAAGCGACGGTTTGCTCCAACATGGCCGGAGCAATTTTGTCGTCGGCATCCAGCGGCAAAATGTATCGTCCGAGCGCGATCTTTATTCCCGTATTGCGTGCCTCCGCCAGGCCGCCGTTGGTCTTTTCCGCCAGCCGAATCAACCTGGCAGGATTGTCCGCCGTCAGTTGGCGGGCCACCTCGCCAGTGTTATCCCGGCTGCCATCATTGACCATGATAATCTCCCAGTTGGAATAAGTTTGCCCCAGCACGCTCCCGACGGCTTCGGCCAGGAACTGCGCCTGGTTATAGCAGGGAATCACGATGGAGACGGCCGGCCGCCTCTCCTCGCTGCGCATTATCCGCAATGGCACCTCCTGGTGGCAGGCGTTTGGGACGAACTCCGTGTAGCTGTCCACGTCAAGCCGTTGGCCCTCAGCGAACGAGCGTTCGAGGGCTTCCACACTGCATGCGGGCGCGTTGCTCGCGCGGTTGTTATTGACATTCTGCACCCGGTTCAAAGGCAGGCTGAAGGCGGCTGACTGTGGGAAGCAGAGCAGGAAAGGTTGGGCTTGGCAGCGGCTGGCCTGCTCGGCCAGTTGCCCCTCAAGCGTGTTGGGATTGGTAAACTCGATTTGGTCCAGCAGGGGCAGAATATCCTTCACCCGGTACAACGAACTGGACAACTCCAAAGGATAGCCAAAGTCCAACTCCGCCTCCGGCCACGCAAAGCGAACCATGCCGTTGGGCAGCGGCTCAAATATCGGCGGGGCCTGCGGCTTGTCAAACGGGTAGCAGTGGACCGTGTTGCGGCCGAGCCGGAATGAAAAGCCCAAGGCCTCCGGATTTTGTTGCAGGGCCTGCAATACCTCCCGCAGTTCGAAATGGCGCACGATCAGGGTGTCATCCACCAGGAAGAAAACGTGCTCCGCACCCTGGAGCCGCTGAAGCAGGTCGGCGCGAAAGTTCTCCTCCTTCAAAAAATGAGCCCAGGGACATTCAACGCTCACCTGCTCGTAATGGCGCTGGCAATCGGGCTTGGAGACGGTGTAGAGCACGTGAACCGGCGCCTGGTGGGCATCCCGGCAGTGCAGCGCAAACGAGCGCAGCAATCCTTCCAATTGCAGCGGTCGATCCCTGCTGAAAATCACCACTGAAACTGGCAGAGGCCCGCCATCCGCCGGGAGCGGTTGCTTCTCCTCTGTCAATTGAGTTGGGGTTTGCAGCGGCACGGTGGCAGCTTCCGCTCCCTTCTATTTGAGGAGGAAATCGCTCCCGTTATCCGAACCCGGGCGGTGCGGCGGGGCCATTCCTGAGAGTTGTGCAATATGGTTTCCAAATGCACTGGTGCCATGCGGGTTGTCCACATTGTCAGGTCACTCTACCAAACCCGGTGGAGGATTCAATACCTTATGGCGGGAAAGGATGCTTTTTCGCAACCCGGCCGGTCTTGGCATTTGCTCGTTCAAGAGGGCCTCCACGTAGCTTTGTTCCGGAGGGCCGACCGGAAGAAAGTGCGATAATCCTGGGCCCTTTTCTCCCACTCGAAGGCCGCCGCGACGGCGGGCCGGGCCTTCCGCCCCAGGGCCACTCGCAGTTGCGGATTGTCCCGCAGTTGCAGAACGGCTTCCCGGAACCGGTCGGGAGCGCGCTCGACGATGATAGCGCTTTCCCCGTGCCGCAAGTATTCCGGCACCGTTCCGTTGTCGGTGGTGATGATGGCGCGTTGCATGGCGGCGGCTTCCATCAGGGCATTGTTGTTCCCTTCCAGGTCCGAGGTGCAGACATACGCATCGAGCGAGTCGTAAAAGGCTCGCATCTGGTGCACGTCCAAATTGCGGTCCTGATAACCGCAGAAAATCAACTCGACTCCCGGCAATTGTTCGAGCGGCAAGACGAATTCCTCGAACCCTTTGCTGCTGTTGAGCCGGTTGCCCGCCCAACCCAGGCGCAGCCGGCTGCCGGACTGGTCTGCCTGGGTGCTGGCGACGAAGAATTCGGTGTCCACGCCATGCGTGACCCGCACCACGCCAGGAACTTGCGGCGCAAACACTCTCTGGAGCCGCCGCGAGACCGTGTGGACCCGTTGAAACCGCGTTCGCAAGAGTTTGACAATCTCTATGAAATCTTTCCTCACCCACGTAAGGTGAGAGCGGATGCCCGTCACGTATTTGGCCGGCGTCCGAACCTGTTCGGGCTCGACCAAATTGAACTCCAGTGGATAGATCAGGTCATAGTCTTTTTCACGATACACTTGGTGTTGATAGGCCGTCGTGAAGCAATATTCAGTGCCCAAGAACCTTTCCAGCATCCGGCAGTGCCGGGCGAAAATCCAATCCGGCACGTCGGCGATGAGCAGGATTTTTGGCCGCCGCCGGAACAGGGAGAAGAACCAACCGAAGTGTTCTTTCATACGACTGAGCACAAACCAGGAGACTACCTGACCCCACCGCCGGTTCAAGCTCTTGTCACTGTCAGCCATGGCCGGATAGGTAGCCCGCCTCCACGGTCGTTGGTGGTGTTGTCGAGATGCGCCCGCAGCGCCCGGCCGCAAGAGCTTGACACGGCTGAGCGCAATAAATCACACTCCTGCCAGTGAGCCGTCCGCGCGTTGCAGACCTTCTATGATAGCAAAGCTTCTCTCCAACCTGCGCCAGCGGGTCAGCAGAGACGCGACTCCGCAGACGCCCGAACCCCTTCCTGTCAAACCCTTGGCAAGCGCCGCGCCGCCAGGTCCCCCGGCGCCCGATTTTTTGCAGCCTGGGGATCTGGTTTTCGACGTGGGCGCCAACATTGGGAGAAAGGCTGACGACTTCCTGGCCTGGGGCGCCAACGTCGTCTGCGTCGAACCACAACCCGAGTGTTCCAAAGTCCTGCGGGAAAAATACCAGGCCAACCCGAAAGTCATTGTGTTGGAGGCCGGCCTGGGCGAGCGGCCCGGACGGTTGGAGCTTTCCGTCTGCAGCGAGGCCCCCACTATCTCCACCTTCTCGGAGCACTGGAAACACGGCCGTTTCGCCAATTACAATTGGGACAAGACGGCTCCCGTTGAGGTGACGACGCTCGACCGCCTCATCCGCAAGCACGGACTCCCGCAATATTGCAAAATCGATGTGGAAGGCTTCGAATTGGCCGTTTTGAAAGGCTTGACCCACTTGGTTCCTTGCCTCTCGTTCGAGTTTGCCATTGAGTTTCTGGCCGAGACCAGGGCCTGCCTCGAATATTTGCAGTTCCTGGGCTATCGCGAGTTTAATTTGAAGCTGGGTGAGGCGCCCGAGATGGCCCTGTCCGCCTGGACCAGCGCAGAGCAGGTGCTGGCGCACATCAACTCGCTGACGGACGCCGATCTGTGGGGTGACATTTACACCCGCCGCCAACCCGGCTCGGGGGAGGCAAACAGCCGCCGGACAGCATCGGCTCGTCCGGTGTTTCCGCTTGACCCCGCGCGGGATGTCCGCGCCCAACTGCAGGCAGCCGGCCTCTGGCAGCCGACCTGGCCGTTGCGCCTGCACCTCGGCTGCGGCGAGCAATACTTTGCCGGATACCTGAACCTCGATTTTCCCCCTTCCCAGCACAATGTGATGCAGGTCAAGGCAGATGCCTGCGTCAACATCCTGGCCCTCGATTTTCCAGACGAGAGTGTGGATCAAGTCCGGCTCCATCATGTATTCGAGCATTTCAATCGGGTCACCGCGCTGGCGCAGTTGATCAAGTGGCACCGTTGGCTAAGAGTCGGCGGGGAAATCTGTCTCGAAACCCCCGACTTAATGGGGAGCGCCAGAACCTTGCTTTCGGGCGCTTCGCTGGAGGTCAAAATGGGGGTGGCCCGGCATCTGGCAGGTGACCAGGCGGACGCCTGGGCTTATCACATCGATCATTGGTTTCCCGAGCGCTTCGAGCACACGCTTAAGGAATTGGGATTCGATGATGTTGAGCTTCAGACCAGCTCCTGGTCTCAGACGCCATTCTTGTCCAACGTCACGGTGCGTGCGGTCAAGGCGCGCGTGGTTTCCCCAGAGGAGCAGCTTCGCAAGGCCGACGGTCTGCTCTGGGAAAGCACGGTGGCCGAAGCCGAACGGCCCACATGGGAGGTGTGGACCCGGCAATTGCGGGCCGTCCTGGTTGGGGCTTTGGCTGAACCTCCGATTAACGTTCCTGCGGCTGACGCCGGCTCAAACCGCTCATCGAGGTGAGCAATGTTTGAGCGTCCAGAAGGAACCTGCAGCTTGGTGCCGGAGCAAGTTGTGGCCGTGAACTTGTAACCTCTGAAGTCTTATCTGACGTTAAGCCGGTGCCGGCTTTAGCCCCTCATGGCGCCCAGGGCCGCGCGGCAGAGCGCAGTCTCTTCGGGGTTCAGGAACTTGAGGGGTCGCATTCTCTGCTCGGCGGTGTTGCGCATGATGGAATAGGGGTCGTTTGAGGTGGCATCCGCCTGCATGGTCTTGCTGAGATACTCCTCTATGTCCTGGTCCCACGGAATCGAAAGCGCCTGCGACGCCGCCTTGAGGGTCTCCCGCGGCGCCTCACAAAGCTTTTCGTAACACAACGTTTTCACAAAGGGGAATTCCTCCGCCAGCGCAAGGAACATCTCCTGGAGCACTTGTGTGCAAATGACCTTGGCCAGAATGATCTGCTCGCGCGGTTCCCGCCGCGCCGCCCCGGCGAAGAGCTGCCGCACCGTTTCCTGGCGGCCCGGCGCAAACCGATCGAGAAACGCCTCCTGCTGCACTGCCTCGACCTCGTGGTTCAGGTAAATCGTCTGCAGCGTCTGCGCCGCAAAAAGGCTGTCGGCCACATTGACCGGATCGCGCAGGACAAAAAGCGCCGGCGTTTGCCAGGCACGCAACAACCCTTCCGTGCCCAGCAATGCGTGCACCTCCTTGACCAGGCACAATTCCCACGCGCCGTCATCCCGCTCCAGGCCCTTCACCTGTGAGCCACCGAGGTGCCGGCTTGCTATTCGCCGGTAGGCCGACAATAGCGGATGGTCCGGAGAGAACGATTCGTAGCCAACCGCCGTGTGGTCTCCAGTATCATGAAACGGCAAGCGGGGCTCGAGATGGAACAAGGGCTCCATAAAAAAGCGCACCCGCCGTCGCGTCTTGGACAAAACCCGGCTTACCCAAGTAGTGCCGCTCCTTCCAACTCCCAGGATTAGCCGCAGGGTTTCAGGCTCTGCTTCCGACGGAGGGAGATGGAAAGGCGCCGTCCGAGACTCTTCCAGCCGACAATCTTCTGTTTTGGATTCCAACACCGTATTCGCAGTCATAAAGGGATTGGACACTCAAGACATGCCCGAGGTTTCCTGAAATGTAAAGAAACAGATCCAAAGTGGGATGCATCCACCGAGATTAGGGATAGAAAGAGCCACACGATTCACCCAAGTGGAACGACCATAGGCACGAATCCAGAGGAGGGCGATGGGGTCTTTACCCCACGAGGTGTACACCAGTGCTGCTCATCCCCTGCCTTCTTTCAAGACATATTGCCCTGGTAATCCTCAAGCCGGCCCGGTAAGGCACTCAGCGATTTGGCGCTGTGCTTCATCAAGGCGCTCCCAGCGGTTTCCCCACGAATCGGCTGAAACGCCCTGAATCGTGCAAAAAGGCATCAGGGAGGCTGCGTGATAGCCGGGAACGGAGGCACGGCTTTGTCCAAGGAGCAGGCCAGTCTCGATCGGGTTGGCAAGCCTTATGCGACCGCGGCGGTATCTTATGGTGTTTTTGGACATTTTTGGCAGGATGAGACGCGCGGCTCACATAACGTTTATGGTCGGCACGCTCGCCACGTTGGTGCCGCCCTCGCTTCTAGCCGCCACCAGCGTAACTCTGGCGTGGAATCCGAGCGCGGGCGCCAACATCGCCGGCTACAAGATCTATTATGGCGCAGCGAGCCTCACGTACACCAACACAACCGATGTTGGCAACTTGACCAACGCAACCGTCGGCAACTTGATCAGTGGCGCAACCTATTTCTTCGCGGCCACGGCGTATGATGCCTCGGGCTTGGAAAGCGACTATTCGACCGAAGTTGCATACACGAACCTGGCGGTCGTGCCGCCCACAATCGTCCTGAGTTCACCCGCTAGCGGGGGCATCTACGCTGCGCCCGCAACCATTAATTTGGCTGCCAGTGTCACTGCCAACGGCCACAGTATTACCAAAGTCCAGTTCTATAACGGCTCGACCTTGATCACGGAGGAAACCGCAGCCCCCTACAGCTTTGCCTGGAATAGCGTGGACGCCGGCAGCTGCAGCCTGACGGCCCAAGCGGTTTATGATTCCGGGAGCACGGTTGCCACGACTCCGGCAGTCAACGTGCTGGTGGCGGCGGCCAGGCCGGCGAACACGTCCCCTGCTATATCTGCCATCGCGGATCAGTCCATGACGACAAACGGCACGCAGCGGTTGGTTCGCTTCACCATTAGCGAAACCGGAACCGCAGCGTCGAACCTGTCGCTTTACGCCAGTTCGACTAACACGGCGCTGTTGCCGATTAACAATATCGTCTTCGCCGGCAGCGACACCAACCGCACCGTCACGCTGATGCCAGTGTCGGGACAGATTGGACAGGCGGACGTCACAATCACCGTCAGCGATGGCAGCGTCAGCACCAATGCAACTTTCCACTTGAGCGTTACCGAGCAGGTCGCCTGGAACCTCTGGTGGCAGAACGTCAACGGCACGACAGCTGGCTGGTCCTTGAATAACACCAATCAGCTCGTGGCCTCGGGCCTCCTCAACCCCACCACCCCGGGCGTGGACTGGAAAGTTGTGGGGGCCGCGGATTTCCACGGCAACGGCGCGCAGGACCTCGTCCTGAGGAACGTTGATGGGCGGGTGGCTGCCTGGTTCATGAACGGCCTGACCTGCACCCAGACCGTGTCTTTGACCCCGAGCCAGGTGGATCCGAGTTGGAAGATGGTAGGCACGGGGGATTTCAATGGCGACGGCCAGACCGATCTCCTGTGGGAGAACGATAATGGCAGATTGGCGATATGGTTCATGAACGGCACCACTCTTGTCAGTTCAACGCTATTGACCCCCTCTCAGGTGAGCCCAGGTTGGAAGGTCGTGGCTACAGGTGATTTCAATGGCGACGGACAGACCGATATCGTGTGGGAAAGCGATACTGGCAGGTTGGCGGTGTGGTTTATGAATGGCACCACGCTGGTCAATTCCACGCTCTTGACTCCCGGCCAGGTGGATCCGAGCTGGAGAATCGTCGGTGCAACGGACATCAACGGCGATGGCCGCCCGGATCTCCTATGGCAACACAGCACCGGAGTTCTGGCCTACTGGCTGATGAATGGATCCGATCTGATTGGCAACGGATTGCTAAAACCTTCCCAGGTTGATCCAAGTTGGAAAGTGGTCGGCCATAAATAAAGATTGATAGTGGCGCTTGCCGAGCAGGACCGGATCCTGATCAAAGGCGAAAAGGACCGGGGTTTTAGGCTAGCTATTACAGATTGACAATGAAAGCCGGCAGGGTGGTTTTGTCTCAAAACAGGACAGTGGAGGGGTGTTTGAGGCGTGTTTCTATGGTACCATCTGGGTACCATCCCGGTACCATACCTCCACCATCCCAATACCGTGCCATTTCGTGGTGTCCAGGACACTCGAAAGCACGCGGGGATTGAGGGGTTTCAGAGGAAGCGATTTGGATTGACGAACGAGTGGATGCGGGTCTGCTTGGCGGGGTTGTTCACCTTTTCAATAGTTCCGCGATTCTCGCCAGGGCACGCGTTGGCGGCTGGCAAGAGGCTCCGGTGCATAGATAAACCACCGGACCGCCACTGGCCGGCAGAGTTTTGGCGAACGGCTCAACGGGGCCCGTGTTGCCGAGCACGACTTTATTGGGCTGATACACGGAGTGAATGGCGCGCAGCAACGCACGGGCCTCGGGGCTGGCAGGATCGCCGGCGACCACCGCGCGGCAGGGTTCCTCAAGTGAGAAATCAAGCGCCTGGAGCAGGCAGGGGACGGCCTGGGGGACTTGCTGGAGCCGGTTCGCGAAGAGGCGCAGGCTCTTCTCAGCCGCATCTGTGAATTCCTTTCGGTCGGTGATTCGGCCAAGCTTCAGCAATGCGAGGATAGCCACCGAGTTGCCGGAAGGTTCGGCGCCGTCATAGTCCTCTTTAACGCGCAGAATGAGGTCCTTCGCCCCGGGCGCGCTTTGCCAGAAGCCGCCATTCTCGGCGTCGTAAAACCTCGCGACCATGCTTTCGGCCAGAGCGATGGCGAAATCGAGGTGCTCGCCTCCCAGGGTGGCCTCGTAGAGATCAATTGTGCCCGCCAGCAGGAAGGCGTAACCCTCGAGCAACTGCACGTTGTCGCGCTCGCCGTCGCGCCAGCGGTGCCAGAGCGTCTGGGTCTTGGCATCCCAAAGGCTTGCCTTCAGAAAGGTGAGGTTCTTCTCGGCGGCGGCGCGATACGCCTCATCGCCCAAGACCGCGCTCGCCCGCGCCATCGCGCCGAGCATCAGGCCGTTCCAGGACACCAGCACTTTATCGTCGCGCAGCGGGCGGACGCGCTTAGAGCGCGCGGCCAACATCTTGCCTTTTGCCGATGCCAGCAAAGCCATCTCTGGCCCGGTGAGTTGTGGGTCGGCGATGCTCAGCACGTTCTGATTCGACAGCGGCTCGGGGTGGCTGTGGTCCAAGAAGTTGCCCTTCTCCGTGATGCCGAAGTAGCGGGCTGCCACTTTGAATTCCTCGGACGTCAGCAGCTTCGCAAGTTCCACGCGCATCCAGCAGTAGAATTTGCCTTCGTGCCCTTCGCTATCGGCATCCTCGGCGGAATAGAAGCCGCCGTCCGGATGCGTCATGTCGCGCAGCACGTAGTCGAGGATGTCTCGCGCCACCTCGGCGTAGCGGGCGTCACCCCTCACCAGGAAGGCGTCGAGATACAACTGCGCCAACTGCGCGTTATCGTAGAGCATCTTCTCGAAATGCGGCACCAGCCACTCGGCATCGACCGAGTAGCGGGCGAAGCCGCCGCCAAGCTGATCGTGAATACCGCCTGCTGCCATGCAGTCGCAGGTGTGCAGCACCATTCGGATGGCATCTTCGTCGTCGAAGCGTTTGGCGTAGCGCAGCAGGAACTGCGGCTGGCTGGGCTGGGGAAACTTGGGCGCGCCGCCGAACCCACCGTGTTGGGCGTCATAGCTGTTCTTGAAGAGGGCGCCCGCGTCGCGCATGGCGGCGGCGGTCAACACCAGGCCAGACGAGCGCTCATGGCTGACGCTCAATTGCTCCAGGCGCGCATGGATGTCGGCAGCCGAGTTGGCCACCTCGGCGCGGCGCGTCTCCCAGACTTGCTGAATCTCGTGCAGCACCTGCAAGAAGCCCGACCGCCCGTAACGGTCGTCGGGCGGAAAGTAGGTGCCGCCGTAGAAGGGCTTCAGCTCAGGCGTGAGGAACACGTTCAGCGGCCAGCCGCCTTGGCCACTCGTGGCCTGGACGAAAGTCATGTAGATCTTGTCCACGTCCGGCCGCTCCTCGCGGTCCACTTTGATGCTGACGAAGTGTTCGTTGAGGAAGGCAGCGACCGCCGGGCTCTCGAAGGACTCACGTTCCATGACGTGACACCAATGGCAGGTCGAGTAGCCAATACTCAGGAAGATGGGCCGGTTCTCCCGGCGCGCTTTGGCAAAGGCCTCCTCGCCCCAGGCATACCAGTCCACCGGGTTGTGCTGATGCTGGAGCAGGTAGGGCGATTTCTCGCGCGCGAGCCGGTTCGTGTGGGCCGGTGCGGCGACGGTGGAGTGGTCAGTCACAACGTCTTTTGGTGCGGGTTTAGCTGATTCCTGGCGGCACCCGGCCAAACCCAGAGCTACGGCCAGCGCCAGGGAAGCCATCGGGCCCCTATTCATCCGACAACCATAGCCCGTAACGAAGCTGAACGCAAAAGACCGCTTTTTACGTCGTCACCCCGCCGCTGCTGAGATAGCCTCGGCTCATGCTATCGGCGAAACCCTGGAAGGCGGACGCGATCATACGCTTGTTACTAAGCGTAATGGTCTGCGTCTATGCCGGTTCCCTATTGGGGAACGTTGGGCATTACGCCAGCGCCGGGGGAAAGGCCGGCCCAAAGCTGTTCTACCCTCTGGCGGCGGTGGCGATGGGTTGCCTGGTGGCGACTCTGGTTTTGATCAGCAAACCCTGGCGGCTGGAGACTTTTACACGGCGCATGGCCGCACTGGTGATTTGCGCCTACAGCGGTTTATTCCTGGGCATGTGGCTGCAACGATTGTCCGGGGTGACAGGGGAGGAGGTTTCAATCTGGCGAATGAACATCGCCGCCCTGAGCATGCAGGGGGCCGCTTTGGTGTTGGTTGCTCGTTTCCTGCGGGAGCATCAGACCACTTGGGTAGAAGGCTTCGGGTTCTTGAACCACCGGTGCCAGGCGGTGCTGCTGGGGTTGCTCGCGACGGTGATCTTCCTGCCGCTCGGCGCGGCGCTGCAGTATGCTTCGGCGATGGTGATTACGCATCTGCCGTACTTCAAAATGGAACCCCAGGAACAATTAGCCATTCAAGCGCTACGCGTCAGCGTATCCTGGGAGGGGCGGCTGGCATTTGGGGCGGCTGCGGTGTTGCTGGTGCCGGTGGCGGAGGAAGCCCTGTTTCGGGGTATCCTTTACCCGGCGATCAAGCAGGCCGGGCATCCGCGGCTGGCGTTATGGGGCACCGCAGTGCTGTTTGCAGCGATCCACATGAACCTGGCCACCTTCTTGCCGCTGGCGGTCCTGGCCCTGGTGTTGACGGTGCTGTACGAGCGGACGAACAA
>OBLW0100003038.1_pt1 | contig 13243 bp, 10 predicted proteins | sample 1520161 | NCBI WGS metagenome assembly OBLW01 (sample SAMEA3539309, study PRJEB22396) | soil metagenome | biome: tundra; feature: field; material: soil | place: USA | collected 2010-05 | depth 0.15 m
TTTCTTAAAGATATGATTAAACGACGGGATGGAAAAATCATGAATGTTGCTTCAACTGCGGCATTTCAATCAGGACCTACAATGGCAGTTTATTATGCAACCAAAGCATATGTATTAAGTTTCTCTGAAGCCATAAATAATGAAGTAAAAAACAGTAGGGTTACGGTTACAACATTATGCCCTGGTGCTACACAAAGTGGATTTCAGGAAGCAGCTTCATTGCAAGAGAGCAGGTTGGTAAAAGGAAGAAAATTACCCACTTCTAAAGAAGTTGCAGAATATGGATATAACGCTATGTTAAAAGGCAAGTCAGTTGCTATACATGGAATTGTAAATTATTTATTGGCGAATTCAGTAAGATTTTTCCCAAGATCAGCAGTCGTAAAGATTACAAGATTTATCCAGGATAAAAGATAAATCATATTGGATGTGTATTACCTTTTTGATTAAATTTTCTTAACATCTAAAAGTTATTTATGATAAACCGTAATGTCCTTATTATTGATGATGAAAAAGAACTGAGAACCCTTCTTACCCGTTTATTATCGCTGGAGGGATATAAAGTATTCGGGGCACCGGATGGTGAGGAAGGATTAAAAATATTAAACCAGGAAGAAATTCACGTTGTTATTACAGATGTAAAGCTCCCTGGAATCTCAGGAATTGATCTTGTGCCCAAAATAAAAGAGATCAATCATCTGATTGAAATAATAGTCCTTACTGCTTACGGAACAATTCAGGATGGAGTTACAGCCATAAAACGTGGAGCTTTCGATTATATCACCAAGGGGGATGAGGATAATAAAATTATCATAGCAGTCGAACGCGCTATGGAAAAAGCCAAGATGGGTCAACGTATTGAACATCTTGAAAAACGTGTTACTGAGAAATATAGTTTTGATAATATAATCGGTCAATCATTAAAAATCAGGGAGGCTATAAATCTTGCTAAAAGAGCAGCGGAGACTGATGTTACAGTTTTACTCACTGGAGAAACAGGTGTCGGTAAGGAAATATTTGCACAAGCCATACATTATGAAAGCAGCAGAAGTAAAAATTCATTTGTTCCGATAAACTGCTCTGCAATTTCTAAGGAGCTCCTTGAAAGTGAAATGTTCGGATATAAAGCGGGAGCTTTCACAGGCGCAGTGAAAAATAAAAAAGGACTCTTTGAAGAAGCTAATGAAGGTACAATATTCCTCGATGAAATCGGAGAAATGGATATTTCGCTTCAGTCTAAAATACTCCGGGTGCTCGAAACTAACTCATTCATTAAATCTGGCGATACAAAACCTACACAGGTTAACGTAAGAGTAATTGCCGCAACAAATAAAAACCTGAACCTGGAAATAGAAAAAGGAAAATTTCGCCCTGATTTGTTCTATCGTATCAACACAATGAAAATAGAGATTCCTTCATTAATGGCGAGGAAGGAAGATATACCTCTCTTCATTAAATACTTTGTCCGTTTTTACTCACAGCACCTGAATAAAAATATCTCTGAAATTGATGAAGAATGTATCGGGAAGTTAAAGGATTATAACTATCCCGGGAATATACGGGAGTTAAGAAATATTATTGAACGCGCTGTTATCCTGACTGACGGTAACGTTCTGTCTCCTTCATCTCTGCCTAACGATCTTTTTTACGGAAATAAAAGCTATTCAACGCCAATGACAGAAAAGCTTGATGAAGTGGAAAAACTTCATATACTAAAAGTACTCGAAGAAACAGAAGGGAATAAAACTAGAACCGCCGAAATCCTTGGTATAGGCCTAACAACTCTCTACAGGAAATTGAAAGATTACAAAATCGAATAGCTGCCGTAATAAGATTGCTATATATAATCCCATCCTAAACTATTTCAGTCGCTCCTTATCAAATCGGTAAATCACCTTTCCAAAATGGTATGTATTAAAACCCCATACCCTAATAAATCCCCTTTGTTTAACAAAATAGTTATTGGCATTCCTTTTGGAGAGAAGTCAAAAAGAATATCTGTCAATTAAACTATTCTGCCAATATGCATTTTAGGATTCGTTATGTATAATCGATTATTATTTTCTCCTATATATATACTTCTTTTTGTCTTTGTTATAAGTGGTTGTAGCAAGGACGATCCGAAAATAGAACATACTAATATATATTTCCATGAAGCAAGTGTAGCATACCAAAATGGTGATTTTGATAAAGCAGTTAAATATTACAAACTTTTTTTAGGTTCAAATAACAATGAGGACGAAGCTTTACTGCAATATGTGAACTTACAGTTGGCAAAAATATCCTTTTCAAAAGGGAATTATGATGAAGCATTGAATTATGCCGATAAAGTGAAAAATAGTGATTTGTTCTTTAGAACATATTGGCAAAAGGATGAAACAATTTTTAATCATAGTATGAAAGGATTATTAATTGATAAAAAAACTAATAAAATAAATAGTTTCGGTTATTCATTGAAAAATAATGCATTAACGATAATTGGTTCATGTTATCTCAGAAAAAATGATTATGAAGATGCTATAAAAAATTTCAAAGACATTGATCCTGCATCTGACGGTTATTATTATCTTGCTTTAGCCTATGGTTTAAAGGGAGATATAAAAAATGAGCGCAATTATTATGAATTAAATTTGGAAAAGGGAACTATGGGACTCATTGAAACCAAAGAATGGCTGGAAAATAATTCGAAAACAAATAAAAATAATAAGGAAAACTAAATCTTATGAAAAGTTTAAGTACTGGAATATTCATTAGTATACTCTTTTGCATGGGTTTTATTCTGCAGAATCCCCAAACATATGGAATGAAAATTCCGGATAAACAGAACAACATCGAATCGTCTGAATCGGATTCCTCTAAATCTGACAATACTGCCATAGCAGAACCTTCAGGTGAGCCCTTTGCATGGGGGGATTTCACATGGTTGAATGGAAATAACAGGCAGAAATCTGCTCTTCTCGATTCAAAATATTTTACCGGTACATTTATAACTGATGTTAATTATAATTATTCCTTCAATCGTCCTATCGATCATACCAATGTGGGTTCAACAGCTACATTCCGCTCCAATGAATTTGATCTTTCATTTGTGGCTTTCGGGGGTGATTTCCATTATGAGCATGCAAGAGGAAGGCTCTATATGCAGTTCGGTACACGCGCAACCGGAATTCCCCGGAATGATTTAAGCGTACAGCGTGGTCAGTTCCAACTTGATAATGCTTACAGGTATGTGAGTGAAGCTTATGGTGGTTACCATTGGGATGCCTGGCATGGTATAAATCTCGACGTCGGAATATTTATGTCTTATGTAGGGTTGATGTCTTATACGAATTTTGAGAACTGGTCCTACCAGCCTTCTTATACATCAGATAATACACCATGGTTTTTCCATGGGGCAAGGTTGCAGACTTTCCCATCTGACCGTCTGAAAATTGAACTTTGGCTTATAAATGGATGGCAAACTTACGGAATGTTTAATGAGGAGCCCGGAGTAGGATTCCAGATTCTTTACAGACCTGATGAAAATATTTCCTATGTATTTAACGGATATTATGGTTATGACACTCCTGCAAATAATAGCAGGCTTCGTGTTCACAGTGATAACAGTTTTCAATTTAGGTATATTAAGTCCCCCGGGTCCTTTATCTCAAAAGCAGCTTTTTCTTTAACTGGAGATCTTGGGTTTGAATCAGGTGGAGGTGTTACTCCTTTTGGCGGCTCCGGCGGTCCTAAACAAAACTTCATAAGCGGGATGCTCTATAATCATTTCTGGTTTTATGATGAACATTTAGCGTGGAATATTGGCGGGGGTTATATGCAAAACCCGGGACGTTATTTAGTACTTACCCCGACTGGTGCTGCGTCCACTACCTTTACTGAAAATCCCGGCGATCAGTTTAATGCGTGGGATTTCTCAACTACAATTCAATATATGCCGGATGAATATGTTACCTGGGAACTCGAATTTGTTCACCGCGAAGCTAACGTCCCATACTTTGCCGGACATGGAGGCGTTACTTCACCTAACGGATTTGTAAACACTCCTTTAACGGAAGGCTGGACTCCGGATCTGGTGAAAGTTGAATCGCGCATCATCTTTGCATTATTATTCAGGATGTAAATTATTACTTATGTATAATCTTAAATGTAAATATTACACCATACCGAACCTCGATCGCGAAATTATTCCTGGTCGAAATCGGTATTTTTGGAACGTCTCATGGCTAATTATCGTAATCATCGTGGGAATGAGTGCCCACGGAATAGCCTTCCAGACATCCGACACTATTTCACAAGCAGGAATTGTCGCTGACACAACACGAGCTCTTTCGTTCGGCGCATTTATTGACGGGTACTATGCTTGGGATTTCAATCGTCCCGCTTCATTTGATCGGGCATATACCACCCAACCTGCTCGGCATGCCGAATTCAATGTTAATCTTGCCTACCTGGAGGCTAAACTAACAGCTCCAAGGGTTAGAGGTCGGCTCGCTTTGCAGTTCGGCACTTCTGTTCAGGCGAACTACGCCGGTGAACCGCACATCGGACGCATCAGTGGTCCTGGTGTTAGCCAATTCATTCAGGAAGCGGTTGTCGGATACCAGATTTCACCAACCCTATGGGTCGATGGAGGTGTATTTTTCGCACATACTGGTTTCGAAGGATGGATTACCAGAGACAATCTTGCATACACACGTTCCCTCATAGCTGATTTTTCCCCTTACTATGAAGCCGGAGTCAAGTTCACGTGGACGCCTTCTCCGACAGTCACAGCTCAGCTTGATATTCTCAATGGTTGGCAAAACATATCCGACTACAACACCCCGCCCGCGGTGGGAATCCGGATCGACTTTGTCGCCTCTCCTTACTTAACATTCTCATACGATAATTTCTTTGGTGACGTTGCCCCTGACAGTTTAATGGCGCAATACCGCTTATATCATGACTTTATAATACAGCTTTCACCATCGAGTAGTTGGCAGTTAGCTGGGACCTTTTCGCTGGGCACGCAAAGTCGGAGCACTTCAGATGGTAAAACTGCAATGTGGTATGGTGCCAGTCTCTTCGCCAAATACTGGTTGAGTCCTCATGTTGGTATAGTTGCTCGGTTAGAGAGATATGCTGACCCGGATCAAGTGATTGTCCAGACGGGTCTTCCGAATGCTTTCCGTACTAACGGAGGATCGCTTGGACTCGACATTTTGCCAGTTCCGGGTTTGATGTGGCGGAATGAACTTCGGGGGTTCCTATCGGACGCTAAAGTTTGGCCGTTGCACAGAATCGGAGAATTCGGTAATAACAACTGGTTTGTGGTCACTTCGCTCGCTCTCACTTTTTGATTGATGGCATACATTAATATTTTTAATAATGATATAACTAGGCTATTTCAAAATGATAAGTATTATTGCCATTTTGGAAGGTTATCAAGAGTATGGAAAATAATTAAATCATTTGGAATCTGTTTTGAGCATTTAATTATGGCATATAAATTGGTTAATAAATAAAAAAGGATAATTATGATGGCTGTTTTAATGATTATAATTGGAATTGTTTCATTTCTTCTGATTTATAAAGCGATTCAATTCTTTAATAATATTTAATAGGAAATAATATGATAATTCTGCTGATAATAAGTGTCCTTATTGCTGCGTATCTTGTTTATGCTTTGATAAGACCGGAAAAATTTTAGGTAACTTATGAATAATGAAATAATTGGTGTAATAATAACATTTCTCCTTACCATTTTGATCGCTATCCCCCTTGGGAAATATATGAGCAAAGTCTTTAAGGATGAAAAAGTTTTCACAGATTTCTTCGCCCCAATAGAAAGATTTATATTCAGGATTTCAAGGATAAATCCTAATGAACCAATGGACTGGAAACAGAATATGAAAGCTTTGGTTCTTCTGAACATTGTATTCTTTTTTTGGGCTTTGATACTTCTATTGATTCAGCAATGGCATTTCTGGAATCCGGCACATATAGGAAATATGGAACCAACACTGGCATTTAACACTGCCGCAAGTTTCGTTTCTAATACTAACTTACAGCATTATTCCGGTGAAACAGGGGCATCCTATTTTTCACAATTACTTATCCTTGTCTTCCTTCAATTCGTAAGTGCTGCCACAGGAATTGCTGCCCTTGCTCTTTTATTCAAGGGACTTGTTCAGAAGCAAGCTTCTGACTTAGGTAATTTCTATAATCTGTTTCTTAAGACCTGCACCAGAATATTACTTCCTGTTGCAACTGTGATAGCTATCCTTTTATTATTGAACGGATGCCCTGTAACTTTTAACGGACCTCAGGATGTTCACACACTTGAGGGAAAGTTAATTAAAGCTGCAACAGGACCGGTTGCTCCAATGATTGCAATAAAACAGCTTGGTACGAACGGTGGAGGCTTCTTTGGGGCAAACTCGGCGCATCCATTTGAAAGTCCTAATTATATCACAAATATGATAGAGGTTATTAGTGAAATAATTATTGCAATAGGACTTGTATTTGCATTCGGGTACTACTCAGGGAAGAAAAAGCTTGCCTATACAATTTTCGGTACTATGGCACTTGTTTTCATCATATTTGCCTCATTAAATATTAAATGGGAATCCAGCGGAAATCCTATAATTAATAAATTAGGTTTCTATCAATCGCCTGCATCAAATATGGAAGGGAAGGAAATGAGGTTAGGAGCTCCCGCTTCAGCATATTTCAGCGTAGTAACAACTGTAACATCATGTGGTGCTGTCAATTCTGCGCACGATAGTTTTATGCCTCTTTCAGGAGGGGTAATAATGATTGATATGATGATAAACGCGATATTTGGCGGAGTAGGGGTCGGATTCTTGAACTTTTTCGTATTCTTAATAATTGCCGTATTTATTTCAGGACTGATGGTAGGACGCACTCCCGAGTTTTTAGGTAAGAAGATTGAAGCCAGGGAAGTTAAGATCGCAATTCTCGTTGCTCTTCTTCACCCACTGTTAATTTTAACCGGAGCTGGGATCTCTTCCTATATTGCAGCTCATAATCCGGATACAGGGTGGTTTACCAATCCGGGTTATCATGGATTCTCTGAAATGTTATATGAATTTTCATCTGCATCAGCTAATAATGGTTCTGAATTTGCAGGTTTAAATGCGAACACTCCATTCTGGAATATTCTAGATGGGTTGATAATGCTTTTCTCTAGGTTCCTGCCAATTATAGGTCCGGTTGCAATTGCAGGATTCATTGCCCAGAAAAAATATATTCCAGAATCAGCAGGTACTTTGAAAACTGAGGGTATGACTTTTGGGATAGTATTGATTTCTGTTGTAATAATTATTGCAGCTCTTTCCTTCTTCCCGGCTCTTTCATTAGGTCCGATTGCAGAACATTTTATATTATGAGGTTTTTGAATGTCCAAAAGAAAAAAGAACATAAAGTTATTTGAAAAAGATATTGTAATCACAGCGGTTAAACAGTCGTTTGTAAAATTAAATCCTGTCACAATGCTAAAGAATCCTGTAATGTTTACAGTACTTATCGGAACCATTATCATGGCTGTTGTAACTTTTTTGGCATTATCCGGTTCAGGTGGGAGTCTTGGAACACCAGGGTATGATTTCATAATTACGATCGTATTATTCATTACTGTTCTGTTCGCAAATTTTGCAGAAGCAATTGCTGAAGCAAGAGGGAAAGCCCAGGCAGAATCTTTACGGAAAACAAGAGAGATTACTCCTGCAAAGTTAATAGATAAGAATGGCGTTATAACAATAGTTAATTCTTCCACATTAAAAAAAGGGGACGTATATATAGCTGAAGCTGGAGATTTGATTGCTGCTGACGGTGAAATAATCGAAGGGTTAGCTTCTATTGATGAATCTGCTATTACTGGTGAATCCGCTCCTGTTATAAGGGAAGCTGAAACGGATAAATCCAGTGTAATAGGTGGAACTAAAGTTTTATCCGACAGAATTCATGTACTTGTAACTTCCAATCCAGGTGAATCATTCCTTGATAAAATGATCGCTCTGGTCGAAGGCGCGAGCCGTCAGAAGACACCGAACGAGATTGCTCTTACTATCTTACTGGCAGGATTTACTATTGTGTTTCTGCTTGTAACAGTTACATTGAAACCATTTGCGGATTATGCTCATACTGTAATTACTGTAGCTGCATTGATATCTTTATTTGTTTGTCTGATTCCAACAACTATCGGTGGACTTTTATCAGCTATCGGCATTGCCGGGATGGATAGAGCCTTACGTGCAAATATAATTGCAAAATCGGGTAAGGCAGTTGAAACAGCCGGAGATATTGATGTTGTTCTACTTGATAAAACAGGAACAATTACAATCGGAAACAGAAAAGCTACCAATTTCTACATGAGTAAGGGAGTTGATAATAATGTACTGATCAGAAGCGCATTATTAAGTTCCATTTCCGATTCAACTCCTGAAGGCAAATCGATTGTTGAACTCGCTGAAAAGAATAATATAAAAGTAAGTGAAAGCGATCTGAAAAATGCAAAGTTCATTAAGTTCAGCGCAGAGACTAGAATGAGTGGTGTTGATTTACCCGATGGTACACAGATAAGAAAAGGAGCTTGGGATGCAGTTAAAAAATGGTCTATTAATTCAAATGGAAATATCCAATCTCTTGAACAGGTTATTAATGAGATTTCTCAGAAAGGAGGTACTCCTTTAGCTGTTGCTGTAAATAAAGTAGTTGTAGGAGCTATTCAACTTGAGGATATAATTAAACCGGGTATAAAGGAAAGGTTTGAACGTCTGCGAAAGATGGGTGTAAAGACTGTAATGGTTACAGGCGATAATCCTTTGACTGCTAAATTTATTGCTGAAACAGCAGGAGTTGACGATTTTATTGCAGAAGCAAAACCCGAAGACAAGATGAGGTATATTAAGGAAGAACAAAAAAATGGTAAACTTGTTGCTATGATGGGGGATGGGACAAATGATGCACCCGCACTGGCTCAGGCTGATGTAGCTGTTGCGATGAATACAGGCACTCAGGCGGCTAAGGAAGCTGCAAATATGGTTGACCTTGACAGCGACCCCACAAAACTTCTTGAAGTAATTGAAATCGGTAAACAGCTCCTCATCACTAGAGGTAATATAACCACCTTCTCCATTGCAAATGATGTTGCTAAATATTTTGCCATTATTCCTGCAATGTTTATGATCGCAATTCCCGGATTCCAGGCATTGAATATTATGAGGCTTGCTACGCCGGAATCTGCAATATTATCAGCCGTCATATTTAACGCAATAATTATCCCTCTCCTTATTCCGTTAGCATTAAGAGGCGTTAAATATAAACCTCTCGGTGCAACAGCAATGCTTCGGAGAAATCTCTTAATTTATGGTTTCGGAGGGATAATAACTCCTTTTATAGGAATTAAACTGATAGATCTTATCGTAAGGATATTCATATGAAAGTATTAAGAAATGTTCTGGGATTGCATTTTTCAACTGTTATACTTTTGGGATTATGTTATCCACTAATTATATGGGGGATCGGATTATTGTTTCCCAGGCAGGCAAACGGACTTCCATTAATGAAGGATGGTAATATAATCGGATTCGAAAACGAAGGGCAAAAATTTACCGATCCTAAATACTTCTGGGGAAGACCTTCTGCAAGTGATTATGATGCAAGTGCTAATTCCGGTGGTACTAATTTGGGTCCCACAAACCCCGCCTTACTTGATGCCGTAAAGTCAAGACTGGATACCTTATTAAAATATAATCCTAAGGTTAAAAAATACGATATTCCAATAGAAATGATTACTTCTTCAGGCAGCGGTCTTGATCCGCATGTTTCACCGCAGGGGGCTTACTTCCAGGTTCCTCGAATAGCCGGAGTAAGGCATATGGATGTGAAGTCATTAAGAAATCTGATAGATATTAATATCGAGAAACCAATATTGGGAATATTTGGAACGGAAAGAGTCAATATTCTAAAATTAAATATTGCCTTGGACAAATTAAAATGATAGCGGAAATCAATGAAGGATTTTATTGATAAATATTTCAAAATTAGATTTTAGTTTCAAAAATGATAGATTATATTTATACTTAATATTCAATTCTTTATCGCTTTTTAATAAGAGTAAAGAATATGATCCGGAAATAGTTGAGGATATCAGAAAGATATTGTCCGGTCTGGAATTTATACCCGAGGAGGAAAAATATTATTCTGATACAATAAAAAACTATACCTATACCTGGTAATAATATAAGATATTATGGAACAAGAGTTTTCTGTAAATGTAGAGCATTTTCTTGACTTGGTGCGTTCCTCCAAGCGTGGAAAACTTAAAATTTATATTGGTATGGCTGCCGGTGTAGGTAAGACATACCGAATGCTCGAGGAAGCTCACGAACTACAGAAAAATGGCATTAATGTAATGATCGGATTTATTGAGACTCATAACCGCTCTGATACAAAAAGAGTTTCAGAAGATCTCCCTGCAATTCCCCGGAAAAAAGTCTTTTATAAAGGAAAACTACTTGATGAAATGGATGTTGAAGCGATAATCAGGATTAAACCGGAAGTTGTACTTGCCGATGAACTTGCCCACACTAATATTCCCGGTTCAAAAAATGAAAAGAGATGGCAGGATGTAAAAGAAATCCTTGAAGATGGGATTTCTGTAATTACAACGGTTAATATTCAGCATATTGAAAGTATTAATGAAAGAGTGGAGAAAATTACTGGGATAGAAATAAAGGAAAGAGTTCCTGACAGCATTATCCATATGGCTGATGAAGTGGTTAATATTGATCTTACAATTGAAGAACTGCTGGAAAGGCTTGAGGATGGAAAAATATACGATAAAGCCAAAGTACCCTTTGCATTAAATAATTTTTTCCAGAAAGATAAGCTTCTTCAATTAAGAGATCTTGCATTAAAGGAAGTATCACGGCAGGTTGAAAGGAAAATTATTAAGGATATCCCCCTTCAGCAAAGGGAGAAGATAAATGCAATAGTTACATGCATTAGCACTAATTCAAAATCTGCAGCAAATATAATAAGAAAATCATCAAGAATTGTGGCTGCCAATAATTCAAAATGGTATGTGCTTTATGTTCAAACTCCAAGGGAATCTATAGATAATATTGATTCCAAAGAACAAAGGTTGCTGATCAATAATTTTAAAATGGCTACTGAGCTTGGTGCAAATGTAATTAAAAAGTCAAATAAAGATATAGCCAAAGCAATTGCGGAGATAACCGAGGAAAATGAAGTGGAATTGATAGTGATGGGAATGCCTTCATTTTCTTTATATCAAAGACTGCATGGAAATATATTTACGGAACTCCTTGATTATACTTCAAAAAACAATGTTGATATACTAATAATTTCCAACGATGAAAAAAATAAAAAATAAGGTATTTGCCGGACTGGCATTTCTATTTGTTGTTATTATACTGCTTAGTGTCATTGGTGTAGTATTTATAAACCAACTTGCAAATGCATCTAAAGGAACATTAGCGGATAATTTCAGATCTGTTGAATATACAATGAAAATGCTTAAATCACTCGATAAGATTTATGATTACAGAACCCACTATATGAACCCGGGCAAAGAGAATGTTTCCGGTGATATAAATGAGAAAAATTATGAAACAGAAAAAGGTAATTTCCATAATAGTTTTATTGCTGAGAAAAATAATATAACAGAGACAGATGAAAAGGAATTAGTTGACGACTTAAATAATAATTATTCTAACTTTATCAACATTGTTGAACAGAAAGAAGACAATAATTCATTGATAAATTTAAGGAATTCATATTTTATTACCCGGCAGTCAATTGTTGATATTTATAATATCAATATGAGTGCCATACAGAAAATAAATTTAAGGATAGGAGACACTGCTCGCCGGGTTTCATTATGGATGGTCTTAATTGGTGCATTTAGTGTTCTTATAACACTCTTTTTTATAATCAAATATCCTGGTTCAATTGTAGACCCTATACTTGAACTAACAGATAAAATTAAGGCAATATCCAAAGGGAACTATGATCAACAGTTAAAATTTACATCCCATGATGAACTGGGGGATCTTGCTGCGGCATTTAATGTAATGGCGGGAAGGCTCAAGGAATATGATGAAAGTAACCTGGACAAGTTATTAGTAGAAAAGAAAAGACTGGATGCAATAATAGAAAATCTGCAGGATGCAGTATTTATTCTTGATGAGAATAAAAATTTCCTTATGGCTAATAGGGGAGCATTGAACCTAACAGGATTAAGGAGTAAGGATATTGCGGGTAAATATGCTCCCGATGTTGCAATGAATAATGATCTTTTTAGAGAATTGATTAAAGGATTGGTTAAGAACGGTGAGGAGAATAAAACAGATGATGAAAAGCCGATAAAAATAATTCAGAATAAGAAGGAATATTATTATTCAAGGGAAATTATTGAGATAAAGTCTAAACCTACCGGTAGTGATATCGACAGAACTGTCGGATATATATTACTCCTTAAAAACATTACGCTTTTCGAGGAAAGAGATGTTGCCAAAACCAACTTAATTGCAACTGTTTCACATGAATTGAAGACCCCTATCTCATCAATAAATCTGAGCCTTAAGCTCCTTGAAGATAACCGTATAGGGGGATTAAATGATGAACAGAATAATTTAATTATTTCGATGAGACAGCAGTCAGTACGACTTTCCAAAATGGTTAACGAACTATTGGATTTTTCACAAACAGAAACTGGAAATATAAAGTTAAAGATATCGAAAGTACGTCCGGAAGATATTATCGACCTGTCCGTAACCGCAATTATGATGTTGCTGTCGGAAAAGAAAATACAGCTAAATCTTAATGTTTCTGACAACCTTCCCGATGTGAAAGCTGATCTTGAAAAAACGGTGTGGGTGCTTGTTAATCTTATTACAAATGCCATGCGGTTCACTCCGGAAAACGGATTTATCAATTTGGGTGCTGAGACTGATAAGGAATTCATAAAATTTTCTGTTAAAGACGAGGGACCCGGGATTAGCAAAGAAGATCAGGACAAAATTTTTAAGCGGTTTGTACAGGTTGGGAACAAAAATAAGGGGACAGGACTTGGACTGGCAATATCGAAAGAATTTGTACAAGCCCAAGGAGGCAAAATAGTTGTTGAAAGTGAATCAGGGAAGGGAAGTACATTTTCATTCTATCTACCAGTAAGTCACAGTTAAAAAAAATCAAATATAGCAATACTTCTCTC
>OBLW0100003039.1_pt1 | contig 13221 bp, 11 predicted proteins | sample 1520161 | NCBI WGS metagenome assembly OBLW01 (sample SAMEA3539309, study PRJEB22396) | soil metagenome | biome: tundra; feature: field; material: soil | place: USA | collected 2010-05 | depth 0.15 m
TTCCCTACACGACGCTCTTCCGATCTCACGATTGCCATCCCGCTGAAGGCCTCCGGCCGCTGGCTCACCATCGGCTGGTTCGCAGAAGGCGCAGCGTTGCTCTGGGTGGGGAGCCGCACGCGCTCGACGCTTCTGCGTGTGCTCGCGCTTTTTTGCCTGGCGCTTGCGCTGGTGGCACTGGTGACGGTGAACCCAACAACTTCAAACACGCCGATTTTCAATGCGCGATTCGCAACCTATCTCGTCGGCATCGCGGCTTTTGCTTTTGCGGCGTGGATCGCGCAACGATTTTCGACCGAACAGAACGACGCCCAGTTCCCGTGGGCCAGCATTGCCGCGTTGGCGGCTCTCATTATGAATGGCCTCATTCTCCTCGCGGTAGCTCTCGAGATCCACGCTTATTGGTGGGGGCAGCCCTGGCGTGGGCAATACGGGCTCTACGGCGCCTATCGCATGTACGCCCAGTTCAGTTACTCCGCGCTCTTCATGGGTTTTGGCGCGATACTGCTTGGGCTGGGTTTCTCGCGGAATTCAGCTTTCCTGCGCTGGCAGGCACTGGTCCTGCTTGCGTTGTCGATTGGAAAAGTCTTCCTGGTGGACGTGAGCGAACTTAGCCAGGGTTATCGCATCCTGAGCTTCCTCGGCCTCGGCGCATTGCTGCTCGCGGTCAGTTTCGTCTACCAACGCGACTGGTTCAACCTGCGTGGCGGCAAGGGGCAGACCCAATGAAGCTGCTCGCTGCGCTTCTGCTGCTCGCTGCCGCGGTTGATCCAACGCCGGAGATCCGGTACTTCAACTACCAGCGGTCTGTGCAATCTCCGACGGGCGCATCCGGACAGACCTGCGCTGTGCTCGATACCCAGACCTTCGTCCATGCGTCTCCGGAATTGGCCGATTTGCGTCTCTACCGAGATGCGTCGGAAGTACCTTATGTCATCCACACGGCGGTGCAGCATCTACCGGCTGAGCGGCCGATTTCACCCCTCAACCTTGGTCGGCGCAAGGGCAAGACGGTTTTCGATGCGAACATGCCGGAAGGGGAATACAGCGATCTGCATCTCAACGTGACCGGGGAGAATTTTCTCGCGACGGTAACAGTGTCCGGAAGGCAGAGTGAAACGGGGTCGGCAACTCGGATCGGTTCTTATACCATTTTCGATTTCACAGGTCAGAAACTTGGCCGCAGCACAGTTCTCCATTTGCCCAGATCTAATTTCCGCGTACTTCACTTTGAAATCGCCGGACCTATCGAGCCCGATCACGTTGAGGGCATTTCCGCAGCGCCCGCGCCGTCGAGCGAACCGAAATACCTTACAGTCAGCGACGCGGTTCATTTTGTGCAGAAGGGGCGCGACTCTGTAGCGGAGGTCACGGTTCCCGCGCACGTGCCGGTGGATCGCATTGTCTTTGTGCCGCCGGCGGAGCCCGTCAACTTCAGCCGGGATGTGAGCATTGAAGTGGCCGAGATGCCATCGGAAAAAGACGAGACGGCTGAGCGGCTGCCTGCGCCAGTCTCCGGCTATGGCAACCTGCTGCGCATCCATCGTGTGCAAGAGGGATATGCCATCAACGAGGAGCGACTGGTAGTGGATCCGCCACAAGAGTTTCTTGACGCTCCGGAGAAATGGACGATCACCGTTGTTAATGGCGATGATGCTCCTCTCCGTTTCACAAGCGTTCGGCTTGAAATGGTGCAGCGCAATCTGTGTTTTGAGGCTGCCGTCCGCGCGAGTTATGTCCTCTACTACGGCGACAAGGTGCTTGTCTCCCCGCGGTACGACTACTCTGCATGGTTCGCTCCGCAGGCGAGTGTGCCCGTGGCGGCACTTGGGCCGGAGCTGATCAATCCCGGTTACGAGCAGCGTCCCGACCAACGGCCGTTCACTGAAAAACATCCAGCATTGCTTTGGTTGGCGCTGATCGTGGTTATTCTTCTGTTGGGCCTCATTGCAGTTCGTTCAGCGAAGCGCGTGGACCCTCCCGCGCAAATACCGTAGCATAATTGGGACAGTACCCGCATTCGAACGGTACCGGCATTGGGACAGTACCGGCCCTGAGGTCACATATGAGCGATGTAGTTGTCAGTCCTGAATTGACGGCCGAGCAGATTTCCAAACTCACGCGCGAAACGAACTACGGCACGTGGCGCTTTCAGAAGACCTGGAAGCCGCTGTATATCGCCGATGCCGAAGGCTGCTGGATCACGGACGGCGCAGGCAAGCGATATCTCGATTTCAGTGCGCAGCTGATGTGCGTCAACCTGGGCCACAAGAATCCGCGCGTGGTGGAAGCCATTGCCGAACAGGCGCGTGAGTTGGCCTATGTTGCTCCGGGTTATGCGACCGCGGCGCGCGCGAAGCTGAGCGCCAAGCTGCTCGAGGTCCTGCCTGCGGGGCTCGAAAAATTTTTCTTCGCGACCAGCGGTACGGAGGCCAACGAGGCTGCGTTCAAAATTGCCCGCATGTTTACCGGCAAAACGAAGATCATCTCCCGTTATCGCTCGTACCACGGTTCGACGATGGGTTCGATTGCGGCCACAGGCGACCCGCGCCGCTGGGCGATGGAGCCGGCGGGAAAAGGCGCTGGCGTTGTCTTCGCTCCCGAGACCAACTGCTACGACTGCCCCATCAAGCACACGTATCCCGGCTGTAATATTGCCTGCGCCGACTATATCGAGCACATGATCCGCAACGAGAGCGACGTTGCTGCCATCATTCTCGAACCGGTGGTGGGGACAAACGGCGTGCTCATTCCTCCGCCAGAATATTTTCCTCGGTTGCGGGAGATCTGTGATCGCCATGGTGTGCTGATGATTGCAGATGAGGTGATGGCCGGGTGGGGGCGCACCGGCAAGTGGTTCGCGGTCGATCACTGGGATGTGAAGCCCGACATCCTAGTCACGGCCAAGGGGATCACTTCGGCGTATGTGCCGCTGGGCCTTTGCGCCACGACCAAGAAGATTGCCGATTATTTTGAGGAACATTACTTTTCGCATGGCCACACGTATGAGGCGCATCCGATCACGCTGGGACCGGCTGTGGCGACCATTGAAGAAATGCAGAGGCTGAAGCTGGTGGAGCGTGCGGCGGAGCTGGAGCCTTATGTCCGCGAAAAGCTCGAGACGCTCAAGGCGAAGCATCCTTCGATCGGCGACGTCCGAGGTTTGGGGCTTTTTTTCGCGGTCGAACTTGTGAAGAATCGCCTGACCAAAGAGCCCTTCAACACCATGCGGGACAAGGTCGAGGGCAAGCCGCTTGTGGTCGATCAGATCGCGGCGAAGATGATGGCCGATGGTGTGGCGCAGCAGGCCTGGGTGAGCCATTTTGTGATTGCCCCGCCGCTGATTGTGACCAAGGAAGAACTCGATTTCGGTATCGCGACTCTCGACAAGCACCTGGGTATCGCCGACGCTCTGGTGGTGTAGGATTGTCCGCCGATAGCTGACATCTTCTCAGTCGAACACGACGGTCTTGTTGCCGTAGCAGAGAATACGCCGGTCGAGGTGCCACCGGACGGCGCGCGACAGAACGAGCCGCTCGAGATCGCGGCCACGTGCAACTAGATCGTCGACCTGGTCGCGATGTGAGATTCGCGCCACGTCCTGCTCGATGATCGGACCGTCGTCGAGAACTTCAGTTACATTGTGGCTGGTTGCTCCGATGAGCTTGACGCCGCGCGCGTGGGCGGCGTGATACGGCCGCGCGCCAGTGAAGGCCCGTAAAAACGAGTGGTGCACATTGATGATTGCTGCCGGATCCCGGTTCGTGGCGGCCAGGATACGCGCTTTAATTGGAACGGTATGATTTGCCCCGACGGGCCGTACCTCTTTTTCCTGCAGGGCGCGAAGAAGCTTGGCCTGCAGATCGAGTGGAAGCTCGCCAATCTCATCGAGGAAGACGGTCCCGGTTTCCGCGGAGACCAGAAGACCGTCCTTGGAGCGATTTGCTCCTGTAAAGGCGCCCTTGATGTGTCCGAAGAGTTCGCTCTCGATCAATGTGGGCACGAGGGAGCCGCAGTCGACCGGCAGGAATGGCTTTTCGGAGTTTGGTCCGCTGTTATGAATGGTTCGGGCGACCAATTCCTTGCCCGTCCCACTCTCACCCAGGATCAGGACGGGATGAGTGCTTTCGGCAACCTTGGAGAGAATGCGGTAGAGCTTCTCCCTTGCTACGGAATGGCCGATCATGGAGCCGAATCCCGAGGTTGGGCGCAAGCCCTCGCGTAACGTTCGCGCCGGCGAACGAAGCAAAAGTCGCGGCGGCACGTTCAAGGACAGTCGAAAGCTCGTCCACCGCGAACGGTTTCATCAAGTAGTCGGATGCGCCGAGACGCATCGCATCAATAATGGAATTCAAGGTCGCTGAAGTCGTCATTCCGATGATGACCACTTGAGGGCAAAGCGTGCGGATCTCGGAGACGAGCTCCAGACACCCTGCATCGCCCGGAGGCACGTTTAAGAGAAGAATGTCGACGAGGTGGCGGCAGGCAAGGGTCCGCGCCGCCTGCCGGTCGCTGGTGCTTTCGGCGGCATAACCGAGAGTCCTGGCAACCTCTTCGCACGCGCTGCGGATGGTTGTATTGTCATCGACGACAAGTACACGTACCTTCAACGAGGGTTCGATCAATTTAGGTGTAGGGTCCATCACTCTTGAATAAATAACTGTTTGAAGCATTGTATGTGCCCTTCTGGTCGTTGGTATGTGGGATTGATCACCGATGATCGATGCTGTTTCGACAGCGGCTTTTATCAACCGCGGACGGGCAGTTCAATCTGGAAACAGGCTCCGTGAGGGTTGCGGTTGGCCGCGCGAATCTGTCCTCCCGCGGACTCGACAATCGATCGTGTGATGGAGAGGCCGAGGCCGCGATGCTCGGCTTGCCAACTCTGGCCTGCGCACCCAGTCTTCGAGCGTGTTGTGTAGCCGGTTTCGAAGATTCTTTCCAGCGAGTTGGGTGGAATTCCAAAGCCGTTGTCTTCGAAGTTCAGCAGGAGCCGTTGTTCCTGCGCAGGACCCGATGGGCACTCGCGAAGAATGAGCTGAATTCTTCCGCCGTCCGGCATTGCATCAACCGCATTCTTTACGAGGTTGACGAGTACGCGCGTCAGGTCTTCACTATTGAGGCGCACCGGAAGCGCACTGCCTGCGACGTCTACAGTGAGGGTGATGGCTGGGCCTGCGAGAGCAGCCAACAGGTTTCGATTGGTTTTCAGTTCCCACGCCAGATCACCGATGTTGATGAGTCGCCGAGAGCACACCCGGCTCGCTCAGCAGGTCGCAATAGAGCCCCAGGGCAGCGACCATATTCCGCGCCTCATGCGCCACTTCTGCCAGGTTCGCGCCTGCAATGGCTTGCGGGTTGAAAACGGTCAACGGTGCTTCCTCATGGATAGGCCCTCGTGTTCCGAATGTCGGTTGATTTGTCTGTTCCATTTGCAAACTCACCCTTTCTTGTTTCGCCTGGCGTGCGCCGATGTTCGTGGTTTCGAATACCGTGCAGTTTTTCGATTCCCGCTCTGGCAATCTTCCTGTGAAATCTGTCCTCTTCTAATACACGCGGCGTGCCAGAGTAGGACAGTTTGGTATGTGGCTGAAGATGTATGGATTAGAAAGGTTGGGCGAAAATGGCAGCCGTTCCGCAATCGACGATGGGTTTCAAATTGGGAACCGAAAAGCCGGTTGGGCGAGCGGGGCATTTTAGATTCAAAGCGTTATGGGCATTCCCAAATTCGAGCGCGAAGATCGGCAGATTCCCAGGGCGGAACGAGATCGGCGTCGTGCCGAATGCTGCTTTGCTGGACTGCAAGGTTTCTCCGTCCCGTACAATCCCCCTATGCATTCGTCGGCTTCTACATCTTTCTTTCGTCCCGGCGGCCGGACGCCCAAGCAGCTGCGTCCTCTCACCCTCACGCCCGGATTTGTGCAGATTGCGGAGGGTTCAGTGCTGGTTTCGCTCGGCAATACGCGGGTCCTGACCAATGCGACGATTGAGCCGGGGGTTCCGGGGTGGCTGCGCAACTCCGGCCGCGGCTGGGTCACGGCGGAGTATGCGATGCTGCCTCGCTCGACCGTGAGCCGTACGCCGCGTGAAAGTGAGCGTGGCAAAATCGGAGGACGCACGCATGAAATCCAACGGCTGATTGGCCGGAGCTTACGCTCAGTAGTCGACATGCAGGCACTAGGGGAGCGGACGGTGATCCTTGATTGCGACGTCATTCAGGCGGATGGAGGCACACGTACTGCGGCGATCACCGGCGCTGCGGTGGCGCTGGTGATTGCGCTCAACGCGCTGGTGGCTGCCGGGGCGCTGAAGCAATCGCCGATGAAGCAACTGGTCGCGGCGACGTCTGTGGGGATTGTGGGCGGTTCGATGCTGCTCGATCTCTGCTATGAAGAGGACTCGCAGGCGGAAGTGGACATGAACGTAGTGATGACGGCCGATGGCGGTCTGGTGGAAACGCAGGCTACGGCGGAGAAGGGAAGTTTTTCGCGCAGCGAACTCAATGGGCTTGTTGATCTGGCAGAGGCCGGATTGAAAGACATTTTTGCTGCGCAGCGTGCAGTGCTCGGCGTTTAGTCCGCATCCACGAACGCGGCGCGCATGAAGCTGCCGGTAACGAATGCGCACGGGACTCGACTTTGATTGATCCGCTGCAGTCTCTCCATGCGGATTAGATGTAGGGCGCCGATCTGGGGGCAGGTTGCGCCGCGTCTCTCAGTCGCATTCGGTTACCACGGGTATGGTTCCTCCTTTCTGGCATAGGCTTTCCCGGGCCAACGTACAGCGCATCTAAGTTGGAGGCCGTTCGCGGGGCCGCCGTTCAAGGAATTCATTCAAAGCGAAAGATGACCCGTTGTGGCGGATCGTTCCGATCTGCCGTTCACAGGAGACCCAACATGTCATCCAGATTATTCATTCTCAGTTGCCTGAGCGCGCTGCTCTACGCGCCGGCATCGTGGGGAAGCCAGGAAAACGGCGCGGTGAACATAGGTGGGTCCATTGTCCCGCTCCCGGTTGCTCACGTCTATGTAACCAGCACAGCCACAAATAGCAGCAGCAATCAGATTGAGGGATTCACCGTGGGCCTGGACGGCCGACTCGCTCCAGTCCCCGCCTCGCCATTCCAGTTCGATGATGTCGGCATGTCTGTCAATGGGATGAAACTCTTCGCACTCGATCGGACCGCACCAGCAATCGATTCGTATTCGATTGGACTCGATGGCGGACTGACCTATCTGACTTCGACGAATTACGCGCAACACAATCCTGAGGATTGCGGGTCGGCCGCCTGGTTGTTTCCCGATCGCACGGGTGCGGACCTGTATGCGATGGAATTCAATGGCGACTGTGCGAATAATACTTATCAGTCGTTCGCGGTGCAAAAGGCCGCGGGCGGCTTGAACTATCTCGGCTACGCCAACGGAGGCGCGGGATCATTCTTCGGTGTCTATCTCCCAGCTTCGTTTCTGGGCAATAACCTGTACGCGTACGAGGCGACAAATAACTCCTGCATGTATTACGAGGTGGGGGGATTCAAGCGGAACAGCAACGGCCTGCTGACCTCTTCCGGAGGTACTACCACGCTGCCGGATCCTCCCGATGGCTACAGGATTTACATTCCCACTCAATTGGCCACCGATCCGACCAACCACATGGCGATTGCCTTGTGGGCCGCAAATCCTCCTGGCTGTTCGACGGTCGCACAACAAATTGGGTCCTTCACCGCGGACGCGAATGGCAATCTGACGACGACCAACATCAGCGCGAACATGCCAAGCACATCCGTTACGGGCGTAAACGACATGAAGATTTCGCCACTGGGTAATTTGCTTGCGGTAGGGGGAACCGGCGGGCTGCAGCTTTTTCATTTCAACGGGGCGCAGCCTACGACAGAGTTCACCGGCCTACTGACCACCGACACCATGAATGAGATGTTCTGGGATCATGCGAATCACCTGTACGCTATTAGTCAGGCCGGCAACAAGCTTTACGTTTTTAACGTTACCGCGGCGGCGTATCATGAGGCGCCCGGGTCACCTTACACGATCAACCAGCCGCTGTCTCTTGCTGTTCAACCGCGATGAAACGAAGCGGGAATCCGGCGGCTCAATCGGACCGCCGGAATGTTTCAGACGGGTTGAGGCGTTCAGTATTGGGAGATAAGGTCGGTGTACGATGCGTTCGTTGCGTGGCATTGGCCGACTGCATGTCCAAACTCGTTTTCGGTAACGTCCATTACGTATCCGGAGATTGGTCCTACGGTGACGCGCGACCCCGCACTACTGCCTCGGTACTGATGTTCCTGATCCTCGGCTTCCCAACGCCATTTCAATTCGAGACAAGCCTTCTGCCGCTGAAGGATGACATGAGTCAATGCGGCCATCTGATGGCGTTCCACCTGGCAGCGCACGACGAATTCCGTTCCGCAGGCAAGCAGGGCTGCGATAACGAAGAGGGCTATCGCTTCGGAATACTTTTTGAGCCAATGCAACAGTAGCTCCACGGCGAAAAATGAGGATGATTGGGTGACATCAGTATAGCGCGAATCCGATCTTTCTCGGCCGTGTCTCTGGGTCCCGGTTTACGGAATGACAGAGCACCGGCCGATCACGGTGAGTTTGGTTGCGCACAAACATTCACGCATCTTTTGGCACGCACAGCGAATCACAACCAGCGGAAGGTCGTGCAGAAGTGCGACACGATAAGTGTGCACCGTGGGAACCCCGCGAGAAAAGAAAGTGTATCTCTGATGCCTAACGACGCAGTATTACGCCAACACCTGATCAGCCTGCTCACCGAGGGCAACGCTCATGCCACGTTCGATGCAGCCGTCAAGAATTTGCCTGAGGAACTGCAGGGTAAGCGGCCCAAAGGCGCCGAGCATTCCCCATGGGAGATCCTGGAGCATTTGCGGATCGCGCAATGGGACATCCTGGAGTTTTCGCGCGAGGCGAAGCACAAGTCACCGGAGTGGCCCAAGGAGTATTGGCCGAAGAGCCCGGCGCCCCCTGATGAGAAGGCGTGGGACAAGAGCGTGCGTGCCTTTCGCAAGGACCTGAAGGCGCTCCGCGAGTTGGTTGCGGACGAGAAGACGGATTTGTTCGCCAAGATTCCGCATGGAGATGGGCAGACGATCTTGCGCGAGGCACTGCTGACGGCGGATCACAACGCGTATCACGTTGGGCAGCTGGTGCTGGTGCGGAAACTGCTGGGGGCGTGGAAGGGATGAGGCAGGGAATAGGGAACAGGGAATAGGGAGTAGAAACGCGCAGCAAACGGTCGGCGGTGTTCTTTGTGTTCTGCTCCACTGCCGTGTTTCGCGCCAACCCTACTCCCTACTCCCTCCCTACCCGAGCGCCGCGGCCAGCAGCAGCGTAGCTGCGAGGCCTACGACTGAGAGCACCGTCTCGAGCACGGTCCAGGTGGCGAAGGTTTCTTTCATTTCCAAATTGAAGAAGGATTGAATCATCCAGAAGCCGGGGTCGTTGACTTGCGAGAAGACGAGCGAGCCCGTCCCGGTGGCGAGCACCAGCAACTCGGGGCGCACGCCTAAGTGGCTGACCATAGGCGCGAGCACGCCTGACGCGACCGCCATGGCGACGGTTGCAGATCCCATAGAAACGCGCACGACGGCTGCGAGCAACCATGCCAGCAGCAATGGTGGCATGTGGGCCCGCAATGCGAGCGATATGGTGGCTTGCGCAGCGCCGGAGTCGCGCAGGATACCGCTGAGGCCGCCTGCCGCGGCCAGGATCATGAGTACGTTGGCGATGGGCTCGAAGGATTCCGCAGTGAGCCGCCGCATCAACTCCCGGCCGTGATGGCGGCCGGTCTGAATGCGTGGTCCCAGTGAGACGAGCGCTGCCAGCACGGCGATGAGGAGAGCCACGTCGGCGCTGCCAACGAAGTGAAGACCGCGGTTGACGAAACTGCCCGGAGTCGCGAGTGAGTCGGCCCAGCTACCGAGAAAGATCAGTGCGATCGGCAGCAGAATCGCGCACGCGGCGCGCATGGGACCGGCTGGTTTGGGCATGCGTTCATCGGGTTGGGATTCTCGTTCTCCCACCCTTTCCGAAGAAGGAATCGGAAAGGATGGGGCACGGGACGGTTGAGGCGTAGCTGGCTCGGTTTCACTCTGATCGGAGACTTCGAAAAGTGTCGGCTCTTCGGAGCCCTTGTACGTGGCGATGCGTTTTTTCCAGAAGAAATGTGTCAGGACCCACTGGAGCACCGGGCCCGCCATGATGCCTGCAGGGATGCCGACCATGACGCCCCACACGATGGTGCGGCCGAGATCGGCGTGATACTGCGTGGCCGCGAGCATCGCTGCCGGGTGCGGTGGAATCGTGCCGTGCACGATGGAAAGTCCGGCCAGCATGGGAAGGCCAACGATGATCGGAGGGCGATGGCTGCGCCGCGCTGCGGCGGCGATGATGGGCATCATCAGTACCAGGCCGACTTCGAAAAAGACGGGCATGCCGACGAGAATGCCGAGGCCGAGAAGCGCCCACGGCAGGCCTTTTTCGCCGCAGCTCTCGACCAGTGTGCTGCCCAGCGAGGCTGCGCCGCCGGAACTCGCGAGCAGGCGGCCGAGGATGGCGCCGAGGCCGAGCACGAGGGCGATGTGTCCCATCAGGCCGCCCACTCCGGCTGTAAACGAGAGCGGAACCTGCGCGAGGGGCATACCGGAAGCGATGCCAAGAACGAAGGCCGAGACGGCGAGCGCGAGAGCGGGGTGGAGGCGAACCCGTGCAATCAGGACGAGCAGCAGCAAGACGGTTCCCGCAGCACAGGCGAGCAGGAACCAGCTGGAGGGGATTGCGAGCGCCACGGAATGCACGGACGGATTATTCCACATCCAACTCATCAGGAGGGTTGGTCGGATGTGAGCGGCGGCACACTTTGTGCACCGACCCTTCTGCTACCATAAGGACGATTGCAGTTCCCACATCCCAGTCGTCGATACGCCGTGCCTACAAGCCAGAGCGAGCCGGATACGGGTTGGCAGCGTGGGATTCAGAATACGAGATTCAGGGCAAAGGAGAGTTGATATGCCTCTAGTTTCCATGCGGCAGCTTCTCGACGAGGCCGCCAAGGGCGGATACGGCGTCGGCGCGTTCAACGTCAACGATATGGAACAGATTCAGGCCATCATGATTGCGGCGACGGAGACCAAGTCGCCGGTGATTGTGCAGGCCAGCCGCGGAGCGCGCAAGTTTGCCGAGGATCTCTATTTGTTCAGGCTGATCCAGGCAGCGGCCGAGCTGAATCCCGGAATTCCGATTGCGATGCATCAGGATCACGGCAACAGCTTTGAGACCTGCCAGAGCGCTATCGAACTGGGCTACACGTCGGTGATGATGGACGGGTCGCTGAAGGAAGACGGCAAGACACCGTCGACGTTTGAAGAGAATGTTGAGGTCACGCGCAAGGTGGTTGAGTATGCGCATCCTCGCGGAGTTACAGTCGAGGGCGAGATCGGCGTGCTGGGCGGCATTGAAGACGGCCACGGCGCGGGCGGATCAGGCCTCGAGCATGTGACCGATCCGGATCAGGCGGTTGAATTCGCCGAGCGCACCGGCGTTGACGCGCTGGCAATTGCAATCGGCACCAGCCATGGCGCCTACAAGTTCAACAAGAAGCCGGATGGCTCGGTGCTGAAGATGGACCTGCTCATCCAGATTCACAAGCGCCTGCCGCACACGCACCTGGTCATGCACGGCAGCTCGTCTGTGCCCAAGGACCTGCAAGACATCATCAACAAGTATGGCGGCAAGCTGAAGGAAACCTGGGGCGTGCCGGTCGAAGAGATTCAGCTCGGCATCAAGAACGGCGTGCGCAAGATCAACGTCGACACGGACAACCGTCTGGCCATCACGGGCGCCATCCGTAAGGTGTTCGCGGAGACTCCGGATAAGTTCGATCCGCGCGATTATCTGAAGCCGGCGCGCGAGGCGATGGCGAAGGTCGTTGCGCAACGCATGACGCAGTTCGGCCAAGCCGGTCATGCTGGCGACTACACCCAGATTCCGATTACCGAGATGGCGAAGGGCTATGCGAGTGGAAAGCTCGACACGCGACCATCGCTGGTGGGCACGAAGTAGTCTCGGGCTCCTGATTAAGAGGAAAGGCCGTTCCGCACTTGCGGAACGGCCTTTTTGCTTGCGTTGACGGGGAGAGTGGATTAATCGCGCGCCTGACTCATTTATGCGAGCCACCGCCTCCGGAGCTGGCGCTGGCCGCACCAGAGCTGGCTCCGGAGCTAGCGGCACCTGAACTGACGCTGCTTCCTCCGCTGCTATGGGCTCCGCTGCTCGAGCTTACGCTGCCGCCATGGAAGGAACCGCCACCGGCGCTCCCGTGGTAGCCACTGTAGCCGCCACCGTGAAAACCGCCCGAGCCATTGAATGCTCCACCGTGCGATTGAAGGTTCCCGCCATGGTTCGTTATCGGTGCAAACCCAGAACCGGGGCGGCCTCCCTCCATGGTGTGATTCGGCATCATGAAGCTCTGCGAGTGATGATCGAATGTGATCGGAATCCCCGTCGGCCTCATCGGTGCGCCTTTAGCTACGAAAGTATCCTTGATCTGATGCCCTTCCATGTGCGGTTCGGGGACGCGCGGCAGTGGCATCGGGACCTCGTTGCGAAACTCCTTGGGCGGTTCCTTCAGAAGCTCGACCGGATGGTTATTGCCGAACGCGATGCGCTCAACCAAGTGGTTGTCTTTCGGATTCACGGCGAAAACCGGGGCCTTCCGGTTCACGGGTAGATGGTCCTTTACATCGCGCGGATGAATCGGGACAAAGGCCACGGTGCGTCCACTTTTGATCCAATGTACGCAGGGATGGTGATGTCTGCGGCCTGCCACCCAAACATAGTGATTGCCCCGGTAGATCCAACTGCCGGAATGACACACCGCCCAAGCCCACGGTTGCATGGAATATTGGGCCGCGGCAGGAAGCACGCCATACCTGTACATGGCGCGTACATCTCCCGGCATACATGGGAAGAACGCGTCCAGGTTGGAGTACTGAGGGGGCGGTCCCGAGGCTGCGGGAGGGCCGATGAAGCGAATGTTCCGACCTGACGCGGGAGTCTGCGTCGAGGAGGGTTCAGAGACTGCCCGCGTTGCCAGTTCGCCTTGTCCCGGGGTCGGCTCGGTCTGTGCAGGCGCTTCGGTCTTTCGATTGTCTGCGGCGGGCGAAGGCTCCCAGCACGT
>OBLW0100003040.1_pt1 | contig 13215 bp, 7 predicted proteins | sample 1520161 | NCBI WGS metagenome assembly OBLW01 (sample SAMEA3539309, study PRJEB22396) | soil metagenome | biome: tundra; feature: field; material: soil | place: USA | collected 2010-05 | depth 0.15 m
GTAAACCCTTCGCGACAAGGCGGGATCAAAAGAACTTTGGGCGCAAAGCGACAATCTTGATTGTTAATGGTTTCACAGGCCTCGGATCAGATCCCCATTCCGGTATTGCTCTGCATTGGGATCCAAAAACATCGACTCTGGATCTCCCGGTCCTTCTCAATGGTGCTGTCTGCTTGCATCGGGTCATTTCCGGAAGTCGGTTGCGGAAAAGCCTTGAGGCCACGAAGTAAGAAGGGCAAAAACCAGTTAAACGGCGGAGTGACCATAGCAAGCTCAGAATTCGAGCCTTGCTTGGAATGCGATCAGGCGTGGAGAACTGTCGCCGCCGAGTCCGACGCCAAGAAGACCGGTGGGGGGAGACGTTGTATAAGTTAGCGCTCCGAAACCGGTCTGAGTGGAACGATCTCCAGGAACCCCTGCGATCACGTTCGTCGGGAGAGCGAAGTTTGGATGGTTGAACACGTTAAAGAATTGAGCCTCAATCCGAAGCTTCAGCCGTTCCGTCAGCGGGAACCACTTGGTCAAATAGAAGTCGCTGGACAGAAAATCCGGACCTCGCAGCGCATTGCGGCCCAAATTCCCAAATTGACAGGAGAGGGCGCTATCGCTCCCAACGCACGCTCCGGTGCTGGGATCGACAGCGGAGACAAAGGCATTGGGATTCAGCCATTGAATGGAACCTGGTTGGGTCACGCCTGGAATCGATTGGTGTTCGTAGAGCGGAACACCCGGAACGATGCTGGCGAACTGAGGACCACTGCCATTGACGATGCCGTTCCCATTGGCAGCGTAGGCAGCACTCAGCACTGAGAATGGAACGCCGCTGTGCCAGAACGCCGTGCCTGACACTTGCCAGCCGTTGAGCGCGTAGCCGAGCATGCGATTGCGAAGTTTTACTGGCAGTTGATACACGTAGTTGCCGGTGAGATTGCCACGAATGTCGTAGTCGCAGGGGCCGCGGTCTCGCGCGAGATCGCCAGGCGGAGGAGACAAAATACCACCAGCCGAGAATTGGAGGAACCCTCCATTTGAGACCGTGTCCATGCAGTGGCTCCAGGTGTAGTTCAGTTGAGCCTGCAAACCGTGACTGAGGCGCTTCTCGGCGGTGACCTGCAGTCCATTGTAATGGCTATTTGCGCCGGTGCTGAGCTGAGTCACCGCGCCGAATCGAGGGTCGCGGGGCTGGCCGTAGGGGAAGGGGGAAAAACAGCCTTGGCAAACCGTTTGGAAGCCGTTCACCTGAGTGGTGTAGGGCTGGTTCACGGCTCGCGTTCCCACGTACTGCGCTCTGATCTCCGCAGTTGTGCCGAATTGGTGTTCAAGGGCAAAGCTCCATTGCATGAAGTAGGGCGCGTGCAGTTTGCCCGAGGGAACAGCCGTGAGGGAAACGGGTTGTAAACACGCGCTAGGATTAGCGAGCGGTGATGCACATGAGAGCGCGCCTTGCCCGAAGCCAGTTTGAAATGCCTGATTGGCCGCAGCGGTCGCATCGACGGCGCTGTTCGGAACCCCCGGTGCAATCCCCACTCCGCCCACCGTTCCCAATAATCCTCCCTGAAAGGTGCTCACATACGGAGGATTGGCGCCGACCGTATCGGCGATGCTGCCCGGCAACAGGTCGCTGAAAAGTCCGAACCCCGTGCGGACCACCGTGCGCGGTCTCATTTGCCAGGCGATAGCGGTTCTTGGCTGCAGGATGGCGAGCGGCGTGGATTGAAAGACGTTACCGAGATGTGTTTGGATGATCGAGTCGAGAGGTTGATTGACGTCGTGTGAAATCGCATTGAAGGTGCCGGGCAGGCGGGCGATCGCGCTATGCGGGTTGAGCGGATTCGAGTTAGTTGTGGACCGCAGGCCGAAGGTCCATGTCAGCGCTCGGGTTAGCTTCCATGTGTCCTGAGCGTAAAGATCCACGTTGAGGAAGTTGAATGGCTGTGAATTGGCCAGCGGATAGGTCTGGGTGGCGGTGGATGCGATGCCATGGATAAACTGTGGCAGGTCCGTGTAGGTGACGGTGGGGACTGTGCCCTCCCCGAAATCGTAATCATTCAAGCGCAAGATGCGCGTGTTTGTGCCAAACCGGAGTTCGTGCGCCCCAAGGCTCCACGCCAAATTGTCGTTGAGGAAGAAGCGTGATGCCCGGCGGCCTTGTACCCAAGTGTTGTCCAGACCGCCCAACTTTGTAAAAGGCGCGGTGGAGCCGTTTCCCTCAAGAACGATAGGGAATGCGGCAAGAGTCTTTTGCGGATCGGCAGGGCCGAATAGGCTTTCATACCAGGAGAATGCCGGATTGAAGTAGTTGACCAAGTTAGACGAGAACACGTGTGTATATCCGGCGGCAAAGGAGTAGAGGGGTTGCGGCGAGATGGCATTGAAGATCGAGTTGATCGGATCCGTGTAGGCCGCTTGCAGTCCGCCGTCGTATTGAAAGCGATACCAAGTCGTGTTCCTTTCGCTGATGTTGTAGTCCGCCCTTGCCGTCTGAACCTGCTCGTGGTCGGCGCTGGAATGAGAGATACTTTGCCGGTTCGCGCAACCGTCGCCGTTCGGAGTGACACCCATTGCAACACTCCCATTGCTGTTGAAAGGACACCCGAGCACCGCCAGCGGTGTTCCCGCAGTGTTGCCGTAAAGCGCAAACATGCCGCGGTAAAAGGGTACGAGTTGAGGCTGAGCAGGATAGACCGCCCCAGTCACGACATCGCGCCCGCCGAGTGGGAGCTGTTGCAGTACGTAGCTTTCAAATGCCGGCGTCGGCACCGTGATCGGAGTGACAATCGGGAGAGCGATTCGAACCCACTCGGAGTCAAAGAAGAAAAAGAGCTTGTTGCGCAGGATAGGACCGCCCAGGCTTCCTCCAAAGTGATTGACCGTCGAGCGCGGCTTCCGATTGCCGCTGGTGGCGTTTGTGAAGAAGTCGGCGGCGTTGAATCGGGAGCCGTTCCAGAGTTCGTACAGGTTGCCATGGAACTGATTCGTTCCCGACTTCGTCACATAGTTCACCTGAGAAGCGCCATAACGGCCTTGATCGACAGCATAGGACAAGGTATTGACGGTAACTTCCGCGATGGAGTTCAGTCCGAGCACAAGGTTGGTCGATAGCCCGCTGTTGAGGTTGGTGAGGGGATCGTTGGTTTCCAAACCGTCTACGATGTATCCGTTGGCAAGCGCCGGAAGCCCGTTAAATTCCACGTTTCCGTAACCGTTCGTGCCGCCCACAAAATCGTTTCCACTTCCAGCCGTATTGATGAGAGCGCCGACCGCGAATTGCAGGGGATATGTCAAATCGCCGCCTGGATTGGGGAGATCCTCAAGGGCCCGGGTGGAGAGTGAGGTGGAGGTATTCGGATTCTCCGTATTGAGCAGCGGCGCCTCCCCGGCCACGACCACGGTCTGCTTTAGGGACTGAATCTCAAGCACGAAGTCGATGGATTGAGTGCTGCCCAGGGCCGCCGATATGGGCCTGCTTCGCTGTTCTTCGAAGCCCGGGGCGGATACCTGAACCGTATAGGCGCCTGGCTTGAGCAGAGGGAAGCCAAAATGCCCGTTGCCGTCCGTCTCTGAGCCTCGCTTCACTCCAGTGTCGGTTCCAGCCAGGCTGATGCTTGCTCCCGCCACGGGACTTCCGGTTCTGTCAGTTACGCTTCCTGAGATTGCGCTCGTTGTTTCCCCCTGCGCGAGCGCCGGGCAGGGCATCCCATAGAAAAGCCAGCCGGCAACAAAGAGAAAGGCGATGGCTTTAGGCATGTTTTGCTACTATACTGGTCCACAGTATTACATGGCTCATATTAGCGGTGATCCCGACAAGAAGATATTGGCTCGGGTGCGTCGCATTCGCGGGCAGATCGAGGGGATTGAACGTGCGATTGAGGAAGGCACGGACTGTTATGCAGTATTGCAGCAGACCGCCGCAGTGCGAGGCGCCCTCAATGGCCTGATGGCTGAATTAATCGACGGACATGTTCGTCATCACGTGCTCGGTGACACAAAGAACGGACGAGGCGTAGAGGAATTGATGGACATTGTGCGCAGCTACCTGCGCTAGATGCTAGAGAGGGCCCGTGCCACAAGCAAAAGATTCCACTCATGCAATGTCAAGAGATGAAGGTCTCAGCACGCCGGGGCGGGGGCAGGTTCCCAGTGATGTGGACGGACATGATCGCGAAATGCGCCCTTATGAAGATCACGCGGGCGAACATGGCCACATCGAGCCCTTTGACCTCATCCGAATCGCGGTAACGGCGATCGCGGCGGCTCTGGTCTGGTTCCGCGTATGGGAGCCGTTTGGGCAAGTCAGCCTGATTGGCATCGCGGGTGTCCTGTTTGGTGGATGGCCGATCTTCCATGAAGCATTCGAGAACCTGCGCGAACGCCGCATGACAATGGAGCTGTCGATGACGATCGCGCTTCTCGCCGCGCTTGGCATCGGTGAATTCTTCACAGCGCTCATCATCACCGCGTTTGTACTTGCGGCGGAGGTGTTGGAGGGGCTTACCGTAGGCCGGGGCCGGCGCGCGATCGGCGACCTGCTCGATATGTTGCCGCGCTCGGCATGGATTGTGAAGGATGGGGCTTCGCCCGCGGAGGTTCCCGTGGGAGAACTTCACCCCGGAGACAGGGTTCTGATTCGACCGGGAACCAGAATTCCCGTTGACGGCCGCGTTCTTTCTGGAAATTCAAGCGTTGAAGAAGCCGCGATCACCGGCGAGTCTTTACCGCAGGATAAACTTCCGGGCAGTCGAATTTTCGCTGGCACGCTCAACCAGACAGGCGCAATCGAGGTGGAGGTCGAGAATCTGGGCCGAGATACTACCTTTGGCAGAATCATCGACGCGGTCGAGCAGGCTGAACAGACGCGGGCGCCGATTCAACGTCTCGCGGACCGTCTCGCTGGCTACCTGGTGTACTTCGCTTTGGGCAGTGCGTTTATCACTCTGCTGGTGACTCACAATTTGCGCTCGACAATTTCGGTCATTATCGTGGCGGGAGCTTGTGGCATTGCCGCTGGCACACCGTTGGCCATCTTAGGCGCGATTGGCAGGGCCGCCCGTCAGGGGGCGATTATCAAAGGCGGCGTCTACCTGGAGCAATTAGCTAAGACCGACACGATATTGCTGGACAAGACAGGCACGCTCACTTATGGAAAACCACGCGTAGTATTGGTCGAGCCAGCCTATTTCCACAGCCCTGACGAAGTCTTGCAAATCGCCGCCGCGGCGGAGCGTAATTCCGAACACCCGCTGGCATTGGCCGTACTTGCGGCAGCCCAGGAGAAGCAGTTGGACATTGGAGAGCCTTCTTCCTTCAATTACACCCCCGGAAAAGGCGTCCGAGCGAGAGTAGACGGCCACGCTGTCGTCGTCGGCAATGCAGTTTTGCTAAAAGAAGCAGGCATCGCGGTACCGGTAATGAGCACAATGGCGGCAGCCCGGGTCCTTGTTGCGTGCGATGGCCGGTTCCTCGGTTCGATTTATATCGCCGATCAAGTACGCGAAGGAACTCTGGAAGCGATCCGCGCTCTTCAACGGATGGGACTGCAAATTGAACTGCTTACCGGCGATTCCGCGGCATCCGCCCATGCGGTTGCGGAGAACCTCGGCCTGAGCCGGGTCTCGAGTGAGTTGCTCCCCGAGCAAAAGACCGACCGCGTGGATGAACTGATTCGCTCGGGCCGCACCGTTACTATGATCGGAGACGGAATCAACGATGCGCCCGCGCTTTCGCATGCCCACATCGGCGTGGCCATGGGCAGCGGCACGGAACTTGCTCACGCCAGCGCGAATGTGCTCCTGATCGGAAACGACTTACGAAAATTCGTCGACACGCTGAAAACTGCGCGCTGGTGCCGTAACGTCATTTTCCAGAATTTCTACGGAACACTGATTGTGGATGCGTTAGGCATTGCCTTGGCTGCCGTTGGCGTGATTAATCCTCTCTTGGCAGCGTTCATCCATGTCTCCTCGGAACTGGCATTTATTCTGAACTCGACCCGTCTGCTGCCCCGGTTCTCACGGGAGATGCATTAGGATTTGATCATACTGCTCCGAAATGCTCTGGGAGAACCTGGCTGGCGCCGGTGAACGGGCACAAAAGAGTGCGCAGTCGGCATCATGTTGGGGATAGCGGACTCGAAAGAATCTGCTCGAAACAATCCGCTTGCTAGACGACCTGAACAGGTATTATATTTTCTTCATCAATGCACTGGTCTTGGATTGGGGTAAAGGGAAGGATCGAACTCTCCGATAAGGGGACCCGATCTGCAGAAGCCGATATTCTACGCTCACTTTTCGAGAAGATGCGACCACCTGACGAGGTAACTCCGTCGCCCGGGTTCTATGAACGAGTTCTAAGCCGGATTGAACGGATCGAACGGCAATCCATCTGGGTTCCGTTTATCCACTCTCCTTTTCCTGCACGCGCCGCGACCGCATTCCTTGGCCTTTCATTGGCTGCACTAGGCTATGTAGTTGCCGCGGAGCGGAACATAAATGACGCGCCATACATTATGAACGGCGGAGGGTCCGACCCGATCCTCAGCCCGACCAATGTGCAGCAGCAACGAAATGCCGTACTGATGCAAATCGTAACTTATCGGAAGCCAAACTAGGCCGCGAAGGGCTATTCCAGAAGCCGGTAAGCGAATCATCTATGAGGGGGCTCCGCTGGCGTCGCTTCGATCATCTTCGGCTGATTGGGCTGCCCGAACAGGTGAAGAAGGACGACGGTACACCCAGTGATTTCATCAGCACGTACGTTTCTGCGACGCTGCCGTTCATTCCTCCCAACGCGTCATTGATGAGAAAAAAATGTGGCATTTGCGCTTAGACCCGTCCACGCTGAGCAGTAGCAGCCAGCTTCACGGTCATGCCTTCGGTTTCGGCCAGGTCGGCACGAATCAGACTTTCGAGAAAAAGCTCAGACGGCACAGAATAGAACGCCAGCATCGTTGGCTGCGTTTGGCTCATAATAGGGCATTTTGCTTCACCCCGCCGCAATTTCCGTGGCCACTGCTTTAGGATGCAGAGAAGAAGCCACTCGCAGCAGAGCACACAGCCAAATAGACGGAAGGCGCGACTAGGTCTCGGTCGCGACGATACACGCAACCTGCCTTTCATGTGAAGGATGGAGCCGAGCATCCCAGGTCATGCCCACTGCCTGTCCCGAATCTGAAGTATTGTGGGATAGAACACCGCGCGGAACATGGTCGTACACGGTAATTGGCGCGATCCCATCCTGATTAACACGATCGGGCATACCGCTGGTGTGCTGCTATTTGGCCTCATCATCGCACTATTGATTCGGGATTGGCGTACGCATGCGATGCGCCAGATAAAACTTTCGCTGATTGCGGCCGTACTGGCATTGGGCTGGAATATCGGTTCCCTCATCGTGCTCGCGTCACATGACCCTGACCCCCGCTCCCAGATGATCGGAATAGTGGTAACGGCGAGTTTTTCCATGCTCAGCCTGCTTCCTGCAGTTCTCCTTCAGGTTGCGCTCCAGGGACACCACCGCCGGATCGTAGCAGCGGGCTATGTTGCCAGTGCGTGTGCAGTCGCATTGCACTTCAGCGAGCTGTTTTTTTCGCGGATCGGCCTGCACCAAGCGGGTTTGGTTTCGATCGTGTTTGGCTATGGCATTCTCACGGTTGCGGTATTCTTGCTGGGGCGCCGGCGCGGGGAAGTGCGCGCACAGAGATCGGAATGGATCTCTCTTGGCTGTCTTCTGCTCTTCACCAGCTCCTTTCTGCATTTTGGTTATCAGCACGTCAGTTCCGCATGGGCGGCGGAAATTGCCTGGCACCATATCGGAATTCCCGTAGCCTTGATCGTGCTCTTGCGTGATTACCGGCTCCTGCTGCTGGATACCTTCCTTCGTTTTTTAGTGAACTCCGGCATTGCCGCGGTTTACATTGCCGCGGTTCTGGTCCTCAATCAGAGACTTCGACTATGGGATTTTATTCGTCCCAGTATGTTTCTGACCGGGATGGCGCTGGTCGCACTCTGTTTATCGCTCATCTTGTTTGCATGCCTTAGAAACGGGTTGCAGGCCTGGGTGAGCCGCGTTATTTTTCGACGCCGGAATGTGGAGGATTGCGTAAAGGCGATTGTAAAACTGGCAGCGTCGGCGCGTTCTGAACAAGAACTGCTCGCGCAAGCAGCTCAGCAAGTGGCCGGTCACCTGCAAACGGACCGGTTCGAGATAGTAACCGAGCTGCGCGACAAAGAGGCGCCCGCAAAACCTTCCGTGCTGTTCCGCGAACCGGGTTCCGACGGATTTCGGCGCGCTGGCTTCCACGCCGAAGCACAGATTCCACTGCGATTCTCAAGCGGAGATACTCGTTACCTCCTGGTAGGAACACGGCGCGGCGGGAGACGATATTGGAGTGACGATCTCGAAGATATGCGACGGCTAGGAGCGGCAATTGTGGAGCAGGCCGAACGCTTCCGGGCGGAGGAGTTGAAGCGGCTCGTAAGCCAGGCGGAATTGCGGGCACTGCAGGCGCAAATCAACCCACATTTCCTGTTCAACGCGCTCAATACACTCTACGGCACGATTGATCGGCGCTCGCGCGAGGCACGCCGCATGGTGCTGAATCTGGCCGAGATATTTCGCTACCTCCTGCAGGGCCATCGGACAGTCATACCTTTGTCGGAAGAACTCAGAATCGTCGAGGCGTACCTCGAGATTGAGACGCTGCGGCTGGGAGCCCGGTTGGAAACGGAGCTGCTCGTTAGTGAGTCGGCTCAATCCACATTGATTCCGATTCTTTCGATCCAGCCCCTCGTTGAGAATGCGGTCAAGCATGGAATTGCCGCGAAACGGGGAGGCGGCCGTGTGTGCGTGCGAGCGGAGAAGCTGCCGGCCGGTCTGCGCGTAACGGTAGCGGACACCGGCGTCGGTCTCGAATGGAGCCGAACCCACTCGCAAGATGGAACAGGCCTGGGGCTTGAGAACGTTCGCCGCCGCCTGGTGCTGTGCTATGGCTCGGGCGCAGACCTGCAGATTCAATCGAGCGGAGCCGGAACAACGGTGACCTTTCTGGTTCCTAATCCACCGTGCGCCGAACAAGTAGCCGCGGAGATCGGGTTAGAACACAATCCGCTCACTGCCCGAAACAACCCGCCCGTGGCCCAAGAATGGTCCGTCTAGCGATAAATAGTAGGCGCGTAGTGCAGCAATGGTGTAAAGGTAACGTGGTGTCCCGTATGCGCGCACTCATTGTCGATGACGAACCCATCGCCCGGAAGGTGCTTCGCGAAGAACTCGAACTCCTGGATTCCCTCGAGATTGTTGGCGAGGCGGATAACGGCGAAGTCGCACTTGGGAAGATCTCCTCCGTCAAACCCGACGTCGTTTTTCTTGATATTCAAATGCCGGTCATGGGCGGCTTCGAACTGCTGGATCATTTGAACGGCGGATATCTGCCGGCAGTCATTCTGGTGACGGCTTACGATCAACACGCAATCCGAGCCTTTGAGGCGGGAGCGGTAGACTACCTGCTGAAGCCAATCGGCCAGCAGCGGCTCCTGCAGGCGGTCGAGCGCGCAAGGCGAATCTCCCGGAGTCCTCTTCAGGCCGCCGAGAACCTGGCGCAATTACAGGGCCTCTCTCCCGCGGCAACGCAAATCTCGCCCAGGGTCCACAAGATCGTGGGTCGGCTCGGCGAAGAATACTTTCTGCTCAACCCGGATGAGGTGCAAGCCTTTCAAGCCGAGGGAGACACCACTTGGATCATTACGTCCAAGCAACGTTACCTTGCTGCTCAGAATCTGAGGGCGATTGAAGAGCGACTGCAGAATACCTCATTTCGTCGGATTCATAGGAACGCTCTCGTGAATATTGAGCAAATTCGGAAAATGAGCATGATCACCAGCCAGCGCTGGCTTGTGACCCTCAACAACGGCCAGGAATTCGTCGTCAGTAAGCGCCAGGCCGGGAATGTGCGTGACGTCCTTGACTGGTAGTGCGCTCAAATCGTCGCTTTCCCAGCGCACTCCGCGTCCGTTCATCGGAAGATAGAGTTCGTTGGCGGTTAATGGCTATTCATTCATCGGATTTTCTTAGGCGTCGTTCCGTTTACCTCGCACAATGCGGGAATGATAAAACTCGCTTCGGCCATCTTTGCCTGTGTTGTGCTGGCATTTAGTGGCGCATCTTCCAGCCATGCTCAGTCGGTCAGTACCTCGGGAACGATTCGAGGTTCGCTCATCGACCCTTCGGGGGCAGCCGTTAAAGGTGCCACCGTCGAAATTCAGAATCCGGTGTCCGGATACAGTCGAACTGCCGCGACGGACGCCCAGGGAAACTTTGAATTCAGCAATATTCCTTACAACAATTATCACCTGAGTGCAGCGGCCTCTGGATTTCAGACCGGTGTGCAGGACGTGGATGTGCGATCTCCGGTACCGCTCGAAGTGAAGATCGGCTTGAAGATCGGCAGGTCGACAACCACGGTAACCGTAGAGGCGGCTGGGGATTTGATCGAAACCGAGCCCACCACGCATACGGATGTTGATAGAGGGCTGTTCGAGAAGCTTCCTCTGGAGAGTCAATCTTCCTCGCTTAGCTCGCTTGTCACGCTGGCCACGCCAGGCGTTTCCGCCGATTCTAACGGCCTCTTTCATGGACTCGGGGATCACGCGTCAAACTCCTTCTCCATAGACGGCCAGCCGATTAGCGACCAGCAGAGTAAAGTCTTTTCAAACCAGCTTCCCGTTGATGCGGTCCAGTCGATGGAGGTAATCGAGGGCGCGCCTCCGGCTGAATATGGCGACAAAACCAGCCTGGTCATCGTGGTGAACACTCGCTCTGGTCTCGGCGTTAAGCAACCCCACGGCGACGTAACGGCTTCCTACGGCGCCTTCGGGAGTTCAAACGGCGGATTTGATCTTTCTTACGGCGGAGACGCATGGGGCAACTTCATTTCGGTCAACGGGTTGAACACAGGCAGGTTTCTGGATCCGCCGGAGTTCACGGTCATGCACGATCACGGCAACGAAGAGAATCTTTTCGATCGCGTGGATTTTAAACCGTCTAACGCGGACACCATCAACCTGAACTTTCAGTTCACACGATCGTGGTTCCAGACGCCCAATTCTTTCGATGCCCAAAACGCCACGGCGTGGTCTGGACTTGTGGTCGATAACGGCGGTCTCGCTCCGAACGGTCTCCCCGTTGGCGCGGAGGATCAGCGTTCAAAGATCAGAACATTTAACATTGCGCCGAGCTGGACACGATTGATCAATCCGCACGCCGTGCTTACTTTCGGCGGTTTCGCGCGGCAAGATCAATACAACTATTATCCGAGCAATAATCCTTTCGCCGACCTCACGCCGGGGCTCCAGCTCCAGACCCTTGGTCAGAACCGGCGGCTGACGAACCTTGGGCTTCGCTCAGATCTTTCGTATGTGAAAGGCATTCACAACTTAAAGGTGGGAATCACGTACCAGGACACGATTCTCACGGAAAAGGACAGTTTCGGAGTCGTCGACCCGACTTTCAACGCTGTCTGTTTGAACGCCGATGGAAGTGCTTACACGGTCGCCGGTCTGACGGATCCCGCGGCGTGCACCGGACCATTAACCCCGAATCCCGGGTTTGTGCCTCTCCTCGCCTGTTACGACCTGACCAGAACGGCTCCGCTGCCGGGATCCGACGGTTGCCCAGGTTCCACCAGCGGCCGGTACACCTTTAACGGCCACGCTGATATTAGAGAACTAGCTCTCTACATCCAGGACACGATCACTCTGAAGAACTGGACGTTCAATCTCGGGATTCGCGGCGACGTCTACCATGGCATCACCCAAGCGAATCAGGCGGAGCCTCGCGTGGGAATCGCTTACAACCTGAAACGGACGAATACCGTGATGCGAATTTCCTATGCCCGCACTCTCGAAACACCGTTCAATGAAAACTTGGTCCTTGCCAGCACCGGATGCAACGACGCTGTGATCAACGCGCTTCAGTCTGCCACACAGGGTTACCCTTGCATCACGAATCCACTCAGTCCCGGTTGGCGCAATGAATTCCACGTGGGTCTTCAGCAGGCGTTTGGACGATTCTTTGTCGTGGATGCCGAATACATCTGGAAGTACACGCACCTGGCCTATGACTTCAGCGTGTTTGGCAACACTCCGATCTTCTATCCCATCGAGTGGTCCAGCTCTAAGATTCCCGGCTTTGCGATTCGCGGAAGCATGCCGAACTTTCACGGCTTGACTGCGTTTGTGGTCATGTCCTCCGTCGCGGCGCGTTTCTTTCAACCACAAGCCAGCGGAATTGGTGTCACTCCGACCGGGTTGGGAGGGACGGGAGTCTTCCGCATCGATCACGACGAGAGATTTAATCAGACGACTCACTTGCAATACCAGCCGTGGAAGGCCGGGCCGTGGTTCAGCTTCAATTGGCGTTATGACAGCGGCCTGGTTGCCGGTCCTGTGCCGTGCGCGGGAGGTAATTGCGCGAACGGGCCTAATGGGACCGACACGATCGTAGACGTGTCTGGACTGACGCCAGATCAACAATTCGAGGCGGGACTCGTCTGCGGGACGGTCCGCGCCACACCAACCTCTCCCATCAGTCCGAACGGTCTTTGCACCGCGTCGCAGTACGGGTCCAATCTCGTAAAGATTCCGTCGGCTGGCACCGAGGATGACGACCATAAACCGCCGCGCATCGCGCCACGGCAGCTCTTCGATGCGGCGGTTGGCGACGATAATCTCTTTCACGGCGATAGATACAAGTGGAGCGCTCGGTTGGAGGTTATCAATCTAACCAATCAATATGCGCTTTACAACTTCCTATCGACCTTCAGCGGAACGCACTACACCACACCCCGCTCCGTAACTGGGACGATCGGTTTTCACTTCTAGAAATTCAATGGAATCGGTGCGCCAAAGTGTTCGGTGTGTCGGCGGCGCTCGGTTAAGGAAACATCCATGCTGATTTGCCGGACACTTGTGGAAATCCGTGGTCAGGACATGTTCTGATCCGTTATCTCAACGATCGGAAACACCCTTGAGTAGTCTGCGATCTTTCCGGGAAAGAACCGGAGCATGTCACCCTGAATGGCCAGATGGTAACCGTCGGATCTCCGGGTCACCGTTCAGGACGGTGAGATGCAGGTCGGCCCGTCGACTACTTCCCTCGTCGCGCACTGCTCGTTTGTATGTCCACGAACTGACGAGATCGGAAGAGCGTCGTGTAGGGAAA
>OBLW0100003041.1_pt1 | contig 13215 bp, 12 predicted proteins | sample 1520161 | NCBI WGS metagenome assembly OBLW01 (sample SAMEA3539309, study PRJEB22396) | soil metagenome | biome: tundra; feature: field; material: soil | place: USA | collected 2010-05 | depth 0.15 m
ATCGCCGCCGGCACGCGCGACAGCACCATGGTCAGCGCGTTTTGCATCCCCACCGCGCTCAGCATGCCGCCGATGGTGATCGCCGCGGCCAGCAGCATCCCGCCGCTGGCGTCCGGCACCACCCGACGCGCCACCTCCGCCCAACCGCCCGTCGACCACGCCGCCGCCTCCAATCCCGTCGTTGCCACTGCGGCAATCGGCACGACATAGCTGAGCGTGACCAGTAACGCGGCCCCGGCCATCGCCAGCGGGTAGGTCCGCTGTGGCCGCTCGACTTCGCCGGCGATCGTCGATGCGTTGTCCCAGCCCATGTAATTCCACATCGCGACCATCACTCCGCCGAGTAAGTCGAAGCGCGCCGCACCGGCCGCTGCCGCACTCGCGCCAGCACGCGCGAATAGCGCATAGATCGCCAGCACGGCGAACGGCGTGAGCAGCAGCGCGCCCATCACCACGGCGCTGCCGCCTACCGTCCGCGCGCCCAGCAAGTTCCACAACGCCGCCACGGCGACCAATCCGACGCCAATCCACATTCCGCGCTGGCCCGCGGTGGCGGCGGGAGCGAAATGTCCCAGGTAGGCCACGAACAGCGTCGGGTAAATCGCCATGTCGAAGACGCTGCCCATCAGGGACAGCCAGGCCTCCTGAAAGCCCCAGAACCGTCCCATCCCGCGTCTGACCCACACGTAGTAGCCGCCCTCGACCGGCAGTGCGCTCGCCAGTTCGCTCACCATCAACGCCGTCGGCAGCGCCCACACCAGCGGCGTCGCCAGCAGTATCAGAATCGCGCCCCGGTATCCCGAGCGCGCGACGATGTCTTCCAGCCCGAACGGTCCCCCGGCGACGATGAAAAACGTGGCCGCAATCAACCGCGCCAACGTGAGTTTGCGCCTGCTCTGGATCGCTGCTGGGACGTTTGCCGCCACGGTTGGCCTTGCCTCTTACTCTTGTCTCACTTTTTCGGCTGCCGCCTCGAGCCGGTCCTGAGCGCGCACTGCCATGCCGCCGCCGTCTCGCCACAACCAGGCCCAGGATTAAAATGGAACTAGATGTGCAAGTGATTCGCTGGCGAGATTTCAATAAGGAGGTTCATGTGAAAAAGCTGCTCATGCTCTCAGTTATGCTTTGCGTCGCTGCCTTTGCCCAGGAAAGAGGGAAGAGTGAGGCGCCGCGCGGCGGTGGTCATGCCAATGTGGGCGGGGGCCACGTTCCGGCTCACGGTCCTGCTGCCGCGCCGGTTAGCAAGTCTGGCCGTCCGTCAAAAGGGCAGGAGTCCCGATCTGGGACCGAGAACCGTCTTGCCGTGGACAAGAAGGGGCATCCGGAACTTCCGCACGTTCACGCTAACAACGATCAATGGGTCGGACACAATAGCGGCCGCAACGATGCGCATTACCACCTCGATCATCCGTTCGCGCACGGTCCCTTCACGGGTGGCTTTGGACCGGGAAATGTATGGAACCTTGCCGGAGGCAACCGCGAGCGCTTCTGGTTTAACAATTGGTTCTGGGATGTCGCTCCGTACGACTACAACGTCGTCATCGGTTGGAACTGGGGCGGCGATCAGATCGTGATCTACGAGGACCCCGATCATGACGGGTGGTATCTTGCATACAACCCGCGCTTAGGCACCTACGCGCACGTCGAGTATCTGGGAGGTTGAATCTCCACCGGCCAACGCTAGGACGTCTTTAAGCGATTAACACCGCGATCCAGGACCAGTGTCCTGCCGCGGAGACATCGTTACCGAGACGACGTTTCTGAGCCGCGACTGTTAAGGAGCGGTCCTGGCGCCGCTCCCCAACTGCTGCTCAGCCGCGCGCGTCAGCGAGCGGTTCGGTGCATGGTAAGAATTGCATAGCGACGGGTCATTAGTCGGTAATTGCCGTCCTGGATCGGTTCAGTCAGCTATTCATCGCACGACTCCGCGATGAGCCGCCAAGCCGCGCCAACGCACAATTTGCATTTGCCGATGCAGATTCCGCTGCTGTGCGCCCCCACGACGAGCCTGCCGAAGCTGGCTCCGGTGCGTGATTTCAATCACTTTTTGACGAGCTGAGCATCCAGTGCCGGGTAATCGGTATAGCCCTTTTCCGCTCCGCCATAAAACGTCGATTCGTCCGGTGTGTTCAGCGGCGCGTTCAACCGGAAGCGCTCGGGCAGGTCGGGATTGGCAAGAAACAACCGCCCGAACGCCACCGCGTCGGCTGCGCTTTCCGCCACCGCCCGCGTCGCCGTCTCGAGCGTGAAGCCGTTGGCGACAATCAGCGGCCCCTGGAACGTCTCCCGCAGCGCCGCCAGCGGCACAACAGCCGCGCCGTGCCGCAGGTCGTCTTCGGTGGATACGATCACGTGCGCGTAGGCCAGGTGGAACCGGTTCAACTCCTGCAGCACATAGCTGAACGTTTCCAATGGGTTCGAGTCGTGCATGTCGTTGAACACGCCGCCGGGCGAGAAGCGAATGCCCACGCGCTCCGCACCCCACACCTTCGTCACCGCTGCGGCCACGGCCAGCGTCAGCCGCGCGCGGTTCTCCACCGGGCCGCCGTACTCGTCCGTGCGGTGGTTCGTGCCATCGCGGAGAAACTGATCCAGCAGATAACCGTTGGCATTGTGAATCTCCACGCCGTCGAAACCGGCGCTTTTGGCGCGTTCGGCCCCGGCGGCATACTGCGACACGATGCCCGGCAACTCCCCAGTCTCCAGGGCCCGCGGCGTGACGTACGGCTGCGGGCCGGTCTCCGTGAGCGCCTGGCCGGACCGCGGCGCGATGGCGCTGGGCGCGACCGGCAGTCCGCCACCCGGTTGGAAGCTCGGGTGAGAGATCCGGCCCATGTGCCAGAGTTGAAGAAAAATGCGGCCGCCGGCACCGTGCACCGCGCCGGTGACCCGCTGCCATCCGGCTACCTGTTCGTCGGTGTAAATACCGGGCGTGTTGGGACAACCCGTGCCCTGCTGGGAAATCGCCGTCGCTTCGGTGACGATCAGGCCCGCCGCCGCTCGCTGCACATAATACTCGGCCATTAACGCCGTGGGGATCCGCCCCGGGCCCGCGCGCATCCGCGTCAGCGGAGCCATCATAATTCGATTCGGCGCCTCAACCGCGCCCAGGTGAATGGGAGTGAACAGATTTAGTGTAATCATGATTCCAGTAGCTGTTTCCAAATAGATAGGGATGGATTCGGGCGCCAATGCGGCTCAGGATAGTCGCGGCCCGGAGGGTATGAGCGCAGTCCCGGCCCCGGCCACAAGTGGATGGTTCGGCACAGTTGACATCAGCCGGTTCGCGTCCCTGCGCATCCGCAGTGCTCCGCCAACCGGCTGATGCCCGCTCAACTGTAGCCTCCTGCCGGACAATTCGCGTTTCTACTCGCCGACCACCGGATGCCAGGTCTTGTCGGGATTGAAGCGCGTCATCTGCCGGGCTTGCAGGCCCGTCGCGGCGCCCAGATCCTTTTCATAAACCACGCCCTCGTGATTGATGATAAAGGTCTCGATTCCGGACACGCCATACTCTGCCGGCCAGGCCACCAGTGCGAAGCCGCCAATCATCTTGCTGTTCACTACGTAATCGAACGCGCCCCCGGCAGCGTCCGGTCCTTGTGATTTCAGCACTCGGAAGTAGTAGCCGTGGTACGGTTCGGGCTTGCTGCCCACCGTTGCCTGCCGCGCGGCCGCGGCCTCGGCGAACGCTTTCGAAACCAGACTATCGGTCACGCCTTCCGTGTACAGCCCATCCTGCTTGCCGGGTGTGCTGACGATCCTCTGCGCATATTTCAGGATGCGATCTCCGTCGCGCGCCGCGGCGGCGTATTCTAATTGCGCCTCGGCATAGCCCCGGGACACTTCCATCGCGTTCAACTCGTTCCGGCCGATCCTGCGCGCCAGAACCTCGACTTTTCCGCTGGCCGAATCGAATTGCCATTTTCCGTCTTTCTTGATCACAGGAACCGGAAACGGCCATTCTTCCGCCCCCACCGTAAAGGTCACCCGATCAGGCGTCAGGGGGTCTTCTTCGATCTTCAGCTTCGCCTGCGCCGAACTCGCAAACTCGGTGCGGTGCTCCTTGTCGTGCGCTGGATCGCCGGATTCGACAATGTCCTTGCCCGCGGGTCCAAAAATCTGCAGCAGCGCCGCCGTGTCATTCTGCGCTGCTGCGTCAATGGTCGCCTGGATGGCTTCCTTGGGAGTCGCAAAGCTTCGCTGGCCCGGCGGCGGAGCCGCTCCGAGCAGTGCTGCCACAACCACCAGGCCGGCGGCCACGAAGAGTATCCGACCCAGCGGGATGTCTTTGAGATAGATCGTATTCATTCTTGCCATGGTTTCCCTTTCGCTCCTAATGGCGTCCGCCTCCACCACCGCGACTGCCGCCGCCACCGCCGCCACCCCTGCTGCCGCCGCTGCTGCTACTGCTGCTGGCCCTGCTGGCGCCGCTGCTGCTGGCTCTGCTGCCGCTGCTGCTGCTGGCCCTGTTCGTGTTGTTGCTGGATTTGCTCGCACGCGACGTGCTTCCGTTGCTCCGCGCCGCGCCAAGACTGGAATAGCCGTGGTCGCTATGCGACCGCGCTGCGGCGCCGTCCCGGACACCGCCGAAAGCGCTCCGGTTCCCATTTGATGAGCTCGGCGCAATCTGCCGATTGCCCATCCGCGCCCCGGCGGATTGGGACGTGGCCCCTCGCGATTGGGACGTGGCCCCTCGCGATTGCTGCGCCATTCCCGCGGATGCGCGCGATTGCAGGTTCTGCCGCGCGGCTCCTCCGTAACGGTTCGACACGGCACGATTAGAATACGGTACGCCCTGCCGATGCGAGGCATCGTGCGACCACGTGCTCCTTCCGCTCAGGCTGCCGCCGCGGCCCGCGTTGAAACCGTTGCGATGAATGAAGCTGTTGTTGACGAACAGGCTGTGGTTGCCCCAGCCGAAACCCCATCCCCAGCCGCCCCAGCCGCCCCAGCCCATTCCGAAGTAGGGCCCCATCCCGATCCCAAATCCAAATCCGAAGTAGTTGCCCCCGATAAACGGCGGGTAGAACCAATTCGCGTACGGATAATACAGCGACGGGCCCCAGAAATAGGCCGGGTCGTAATTCGGCAGGTAGATCATCTGCGGATTGGCCGGCTCGATGTCGACAATCGGCTGTCCGCCGTCATTCGTGGTGGTCACCCTCTGCTGGCTCGTTGACTGCAACTTCCCAGATTGCTGCGCCTTGAGCCGCATTCGTTGTACGGCGTCCATCACGTCGGCCTGCTGTGCCAGAAACGCGTTTCCAAGATTTGTCGTCCACGTGATGTCCTGGTTCAAACGTTTGACCAAGTCTGGAAAGACGACCATCGCCTGTATGCTCGGGTCCCAGTTCTGCTGCTGTGCGCCCTGCGTCAGATCAGCCCCTGTAAGCCCCGGGTTTCGCTGCAGCCACTGTGAGGCTTGGACCAGTTCGAGCGGATATGTGGCCGCCACCAGAATCTGGCTGATCAGCGGATCCGGGTATAACGCCACCGGCGCTACCAGATCGTCGAGCTGATCCGGCGACAGCGCCTGGCTCGGAGGGAGAGCTTCCGGAGGCTGTGGACTCTCTTGGGCAAACAGGAGTCCGCCCGCTGGCGCCAGCGTCAGCGCCGCACAGAAAACTGCCGCTATCGGGAAGGACGATAAACAAGAGTGGTTCATAGATTTCGATCCTCTCGGGCGTGCATTTACTTCTGCAAATCTTCTCTGCGGCCCCGCAACTCCTGCGCCGCATTCAGCCAATCCTGATCCGGCGTTCCTTCCGGACAGCCTCGGGCTACCCATAGCGCATGCGCCCGCTCTGCGATGTCTGCGTGTCCAAAGGTCGCAAACCCGTGTTCATTCAACGTCTCCCGGTGCGCCTGTTCTGTATGCTGGTAAGCCAGTTGGGAATGCTCCAGAGCCTGCCGGGAGAGCTCTTGTCCGGTTTGGTGATCCTGTTTCTCATGCGCCACCGCGGCCGACCGATGAGCATGCGCGGCACTGTCGTGCAACTCGGCGGCTCGTTGATGATTCTCGTAATGCGATCCGTTGTTGTAGCGAGTGGACATTAAAGACTTCCTATTTTTCCTGACTTGTTGTGCGCTTCCTGCGCCAGCTTGTAAGCCTGGTCCGAGTACTCCAGCGCCCGCTCAGAATGCCAAACTGCCGTTGTGACTTCCCCTTTTTCGTTGTGTTCCGCGGCAGTGCGATGGGCCGCCGCCGCACGTGCGTGCAGCTCGGCCGCTTTGCGGTGTTCTTCGTGCATCCTGTTTCCTCTTTCGTCCTGTGGAAGCGTGGTCAACGCATACTCTTATCTGCACGAGGCGGACCACTCTCATCCGGATCGGCCATTTCTCTCTGAAATAGCCCCCGATCGCTGCCCTGGCTCGCGCGGGTATCGGAGAAGCGCGCCACGCCCTCGGCCTGCTTTATTTTCATCCGCGCCTGGGTCGCTCCGAGCGATGCGGACTTTGCACTCGCAATGGCAGATTCTGCATGCGCCTGCATCCCGATCAGGCCCTCGAAACCCCCTGAAATAGGGGCCCGCGCGTCATCTATTCACGCTGCGCAGTTGGTCGTGCGCGTGCAGTGGTTAACCACTGCGACTGTATAGGGACCTTCGTGGCTGGATTCACCAGGATCGCCTAAAGACTAAAGGAGATTGGAAATGTCTGAACTGAATGCCGTAGTCGCTATTTATGACACTCATACCGCAGCGGAAGAAGCAATCAAGAAGCTGCAGCATGCCGGGATCGACATGCACACCTTGTCCATTGTCGGCAAGGACTACCACAGTGACGAACACGTAGTGGGTTACTACAATAGCGGTGACCGGATGAAGTACTGGGGCAAGACCGGTGCTTTCTGGGGTGGCTTTTGGGGGCTGCTGTTCGGGTCGGCTTTCTTTGCCATTCCTGGTATTGGCCCAGTGCTTGTCGCCGGCCCGTTGGTCGGCTGGATTGTGGGCGCGTTGGAGGGCGCCGTGGTAGTTGGCGGGTTGAGTGCCCTCGGTGCCGCGCTGTATGGCCTGGGTATCCCGAAGGATAGTGTTGTGGAGTATGAAACGGCGCTCAAGGCAGACAAGTTCCTGTTAATGGTGCATGGCACGGCCCAGGAAGCGGCTGAGGCTAAATCGGTCATCGAAGGCACACAGAAGATCCACATGTCACTGCATACGGCCAAGTTAATCGCTGCGTCGGTAATATAACGCAATGCTGTGCAGGCGGTCGGAACTGACAACGCGGTAAGCAACTGCTCGGGAGGGCAAAGACGAATGTTAACTAATATTACGCATTTGAAAGGTCTTACGATCCGGGCTACGGATGGTGAGCTTGGAAGAGTTGACCAACTCTATTTCGACGATGAGACATGGGCCATCCGCTATCTCACCGTGGATACCGGCGGCTGGCTGGGCGGGAGGCAGGTGCTGATCTCGCCAATGTCGATCGCCCACGTAGACTGGCCGGAGAGACGGTTGGATGTCGCGCTGACAAAAAGACAGGTTGAGAATAGCCCCGACATCAATACGCACGAACCCGTCTCCCGGCAGCACGAGGCGGCCTACCTGGGTTATTACGGATATCCCTATTATTGGGGCGGTCCCAATCTGTGGGGCGAGGCTTTCTACCCGGGCGGTCTGGCTTTTCCGCCACCGGCCGCTATGGATTCTATGGAGGAACGGATCCGCAGAGAGTCTCCGGATTCGCATCTACGAAGTACGGAAGCCGTCACGGGCTATTCCATTGATGCGACGGATGGTGAGATCGGCCATCTGGACGGCTTTATCGTGGACGACCAGGCGTGGCCTATTCGCTATATCGAGGTGGCAACGCGCAATTGGTGGCCGGGCAAGAAGGTGCTGGCTTCACCGGCGTGGATTAAACAGGTGAGCTGGTTGGAATCTAAAGTCTCCGTAGGCCTCACCCGGGAAGCTATCCAGAACTGCCCCGAGTATAACGAGTATACGCCAATTACTCGAGAGTATGAAAACCAGCTTTACTTTCACTACGGTCGCCCGCCCTATTGGCTACATGAACCCGAATATGCGTCTTCTTTGTTCTAAAGTTCCGGTGAATTGATACGCGGGCGTCCGGTAATGCGGACGCCCATGCTGTATCAATCCGGCACATGGGTAACTAAGCTTGCTAATCGCGTAGATTACAGTTTGCTTCGCTCGTTGTCATCGTCGGCGAGCGATGTCCGCCGCACAGCGCAATGGACCCTTGCGCGCTATGGCGCCGACCGGCAAAATGTTGGCAATACGCCCCCCAAACGCGGTGATTTCAGTGCTCGGCAAGAGTGGCCGATGTCTGAATAAGTCTTTTAGAAAACCATAGATACACGGTGGCGTGTGGTGTTTATTGGGAAAAACGCGGTGTGCGTGCCAAAATGCTTGGTTCAACGCGGCTAAGTCCTTTAGAAAACGCGGAATACGCGGTGACGTACGGTATTTGCTGGGAAATCCGCGGTTTGAGGAGACTAAGTCCTTTAGAAAACCATAGATACGCGATGCGCGCGCGAATAGTCGCGTTCTGTGCGGCTAAGTCCTTTAGAATAAGGTAGATGCGCGGTGGCGCAAGGTAAAATGCACGGTCTACTGCGCTAAGTCCTTTAGATCACCATAGATACACGGTGCCGCGCGGCAAAATGCGTGGTTCAATTTGGCTAAGTCCTTTAGAAAACCATAGATACAGGGTGACGCAAAAACCCCGCGCAAAACGGTGTTTTTACGGCGCAAGCATGGTGTTTATTGAAGCCAGTTCAGTCGTCCTTGCGAAGGTTGAACTTCTCCATGCGATAGATCAGCATCTTGCGGCTGATATCAAGGCATTCGGCCGCCTTGGTCTGATTCCAATTGAAACGCTGCAACGCCCGCAGAACGAGTTCACGCTCGACCGCCTCAATACTGATCCCTTGCGGCGGCAACTCCAGTTGAATCGCCTCCATCGCCGGCCGCTCGCGCACCAGGAAGTCCGGCAAATCGGCGACGGTCACTTCGTCGCCGGGCGCCAGCACAACGAAGCGTTCAACGACGTTTTCAAGTTCGCGCACATTGCCGGGCCAGCGGTAGGTGGAGAAGTAGGGGAGCAGCGACGGGGGCAGTTTCAGGTTCGGGCGGTTGAGCCGCCGCTTGAATTTATCGAAAAAGATGGCGACTAACTCGGGGATGTCATCGGGGCGTTCCCGCAGCGGCGGAAGGGTCAGTGGAATCACGGCGAGACGGTAGTAGAGATCCTCCCGGAAAGTCGCGTCTTCTACCATCGCCTGAAGATTCCTGTGGGTCGCAGCGATGATGCGCACATTGACCTTCGTGGGCGCCGCGGCGCCGATCTTCTCAATTTCACGTTCCTGAATCAGCCGGAGAAGCTTGACTTGCAACTCTACCGGCATTTCGCCGATCTCATCCAGGAAGAGCGACCCCTGATCGGCCATCTCAATCTTGCCCTGCTTGTTGGCCAACGCGCCGGTGAATGATCCTCTTGTGTGTCCGAAAAGCTCGGATTCCAGCAACTCCTTCGGGATCGCGCCGCAGTTGATTACGACGAAGGGCCTGTCGCGACGCGGGCTATTGAAATGAATCGCTTTGGCCAGAAGTTCTTTGCCGGTGCCGGTCTCTCCGCGGATGAGCACGGTGGAATCGCTCTGCGCGGCGCGCGAGGCATTGTCGAGAGTGGACAACAGGTTCTTGGCCTTGCCGACAATGTTCTCAAACCCAAACTTCCTGTCGATGGCAGTGCGAAGGTTTCTGACCTCTTCCTGCAGGCGATGATGCTCCAATGCGCGCGAAACGATCAGATTCAGGGCATCGGAGCTAACCGGCTTGATGATGTAGTCATGCGCCCCCATGCGCATCGCTTCCACCGCGGACTCAATTGTGCCGTACGCCGTGACCACGACGACAATGACCTCTGGGTACTCCTGCTTGATCCGCTGCAGCAGGTCGATACCCGACATGCCAGGCATCTTGAGGTCTGTGAGGACGAGGTCTTGTGCGTGCTTCGACAGGATCTCGAGAGCCTGGTGACCGTCGCTCGCCGTCAGCGCCTCGAAGCCGGCCTGTTGCAGCTTGAGTTGAGTGACGCGACGGAGATTCTCCTCGTCGTCGACGACCAGAATCCTCTTACCAATCATGCAAGGTCACCTCGTGAGCGCGGGAAAAACAGACTGAACGTTGTGCCCTGGTCCTGGTTCCTGGTCACGGTCACGGTCCCGCCGTGCTGCGTGACGATCTGATGGACAACCGCCAGGCCAAGCCCAGTCCCAGTATCTTTTGTAGTGAAGAACGGGTCGAAGATTCTGTCCATGTCCGCTTCAGGAATGCCTGGGCCTTGATCGCGAATCTGAATCACAATGCCATCGTCCTCCTGGCGGGCGGTAAGCCAAACATCGCCGCCCTCCGGCATGGCTTGCGCGGCGTTCAAGGTCAGGTTCAATATGACCTGGGTCAGTTGCTCCTCATCTCCCAGAAGCGTTGGAACAGTGGGCGTGTTCTCCTTGTGGAATTGGATACCTTTTCCGGCGGAGTGACCCACCAGGTCGATCACTGAGTCGAGCACCTTGGAGAGATCCACATCGCGCCACTCGGGGCGGCGGGGCCGCGCGAAGTCGAGCAGACTGGTCAGCAGGCGGTTCAAACGCGCACACTCCTTGCGAATGATGCTCACCGTTTCCTTCCGCAACTCAGGCTGATCGCCGGCAATATCCAGCACCTCGGCTGCGCCATCGATGCTGGCCAACGGGTTCCGGATTTCGTGGGCCAGGCCGGCAGCCAATTGACCGATGGCCGAAAGGCGGTCGGCCCGTTTCACATGCTCAAAACTCAACTGCAGCTCGCGATAGACGGCGCTGAGCCGCTGCGCGGTGTGCTGCAACTCGATCCGGCGCTTGCGCTCGCGGTCCGCCAGGATGCCGGTCACCACCCCAACCGCCAGGAACATGAAAATCTCGGCGTACTGCTCCATCGCGTAATGATGCATCCCGGACCAGGTAATCATGATGTGCGGAATATACACGGCACCCACGGCCAAAGCAGCCGCCAATCCGCCGGCCCAGCCGAAGGTGATCGCGGCGAAAACGACCGGCAGGTAGTACAACCGCTGAAAGATGCCGTGCCAGATCAGCAGGCTACTGGGCGTCAGGTAATGGCCAGCGCTTGTCAGAGCGATGCCTGCCACCACGAGCGCAATCGCCCTCCAGTTGATATTTGCCCGGTCCGGTCCCAGCCTGAGCGCCGCTTCATCCGGCGAAGACCCGTCAGCGCGCGAGAGAGAACGGGGCAAGTTCGACTTTGGCCGCGGGTCTGGTTGCGTCGTCATATGAGTTCGATCCCTCTTCTAATGCCCTGCCTGCACCAAGAAACTGCACTGCCAGCACGGCGGGGACGTACGCTTGGGTTTCACGAGGCAGCATTCCGGTCGTGGAGAGGCGCCAAAAATCCCGGTCCTGAGCCTGTTCAATCGCGCTTTGAACACGCCCTTCGCCCGCATTATAAGCGGCCAAGGCCAGGGTCCAGTCTCCAAACCTAGCATAGAGAAACTTCAGGTAGCGCGCCGCGGCGCGGGTGGACTTCTCCGGGTCTGCGCGCTCGTCCTGCTGGTCCATCTTCAACCCATACGTCGTGGCCGTCTGGGGAATCAGCTGCCAGATACCCAGGGCGTTCCTGGGCGACCTGGCTGCCGGATCGTACCCGCTTTCGACGAGTCCGATCCATATCAACTCAGGCGGGAGTTCTTCTTCGCGCAGAATGCGCTGGATCATCGGCCGGTATGTCCGGAGCCTGCTGATTGACGATCGGTAGCTCTTCCATCCCGGGCCCTGGAAGTAGCGTACGTAGTCCGCGATGATAGGCCGGAGAGGCATAATATCAGGTGACGCCAAGGTTGCGGCGCGGTCGGGTGGAGCGTATATCATCGTGGGGACCGAATCCTCGGCACTGCGCTCCTGCTCAGCACGGTCCAACACTTCATTCAACACTTGTTCCCAACGAGGAATGCTCTGCACCGCGAACAAGCGCGGGGCAGTGGAGAACGCGATGAACAATAGGACGGAAGCCGAACGAGCGAGCGCCTTCGTCTTCAATTTCATGCGCACTGCCACAATATTGCCGATGCACTTCGGACGCCAATCAGGACCGGACGGGCTAAGCGACAGCGCTTCATGCGGTTACACATAGTTCGCACGGGCCAGAGACCGGGCCAGATTGGCGGGACTGCCGAATATTCTCCAACCCGTGTCCGATAATCTCCAATTCAAGTCATGCCCTGGACGATGACGACCGCGCGCGCCAGAGCGATAGATCTTTGGAAGTGAATAAGTTAGCCGGTAGATTAGGCAGTTGGCCCGCGACATGCGTTGTCACGGATGAGTGGTAACCAGAAAGAGCAACACGGTGCGATCCCCTTCGCTGGGCCGTGCGCTTGTGCTCCTGTCAATCCTGGCATCCGGGCTCTGGGCACAGACGGATCTGACGGAGCTCAAGGATTTGTTGGCCGAAGCCTTGAGCAACAGCCCCGAGATCGTCGCGGCGCAGAAACGCTATGAATCGTCCCGCCAGCGGCCCTCACAGGTCAGCACTCTGCCGGACCCGATGTTCTCGCCCGGCTATAACAGCAGCGGCAGGCCGTGGCCGGGAGCAGGACTGGGAACAGACGTCACAAGCAATATCGGCGTGATGGTCTCTCAGGAGATCCCATTCCCCGGGAAGCGCAAGCTGGCCGGCGACATGGCCGTCAAGGAAGCCGAGGCGGAATGGCAACAGTATCAGCAGACGAAACTGGGTGTAGTCTCCCGGCTCGAGCAGGCCTACTTTCGACGGGCGTATGCGTTTGCCGCTGTGGACGTTTTAGGCCGCAACCTGGATCTGCTTCATAGGTTCTTAAAGATCACTGAGGATCGCTACTCGGTGGGCAAGGCGGCCCAGCAGGACGTCTTCAAGGCGCAAACGCAGATCGCCATCCTGGAGACCAAACGCTTACAGCTCGAACGCGAAAAGCGTGCGAGAGCAGCCGAAATCAACAGCCTGGTAAATCGCGCTCCGGGCTCGCCGCTTGGCCGGCCGGCCGAGCTTCGAGCGATGGATCTGCCAGCTGGACTCCAGGATCTCTATGTTTCGGCTGGTGCGAATTCACCTATGTTGCACCGTGACGAAAAGATGATTCAGCGCGCTGAAGTGGCGGTCAACATAGATCGGAAGAGCACACGTCTGAACTCCAGTCACTTAGGCATCT
>OBLW0100003044.1_pt1 | contig 13208 bp, 15 predicted proteins | sample 1520161 | NCBI WGS metagenome assembly OBLW01 (sample SAMEA3539309, study PRJEB22396) | soil metagenome | biome: tundra; feature: field; material: soil | place: USA | collected 2010-05 | depth 0.15 m
AAGGCAGCGTTACTAAAAAGGACGAGGGCGCAGCGCATTCCATTCAGGCCAGGAGTTCGCTACTCCAATAAAGGCCGAATACATTCGCGCAGACCAATTCTGTCATCCTCATTTTTCGCTTGCAAAACGGCGGCGGACCATACATTCCGAATAGACCGCATCCAACCGGAACCCGGGTTTCGGGGTCATTGGGGGGACTTCTTGTTACTTGCCCACTGCCGGGTGCCCCACCCCTGACCCACCGACAAACTGAGGGTGCCCCATCCTTCCGCAGCCGTATCGCGGAAGGGTGGGAAACTACGAACCTCCATACGCCGCCGTACGGGCAAAGAATCTGCTCCGGAAATTGCAGATTAATTCCCCCGGTGGCGCACAATCCAAATAGAACTCCAATGCAGAAACAGAACAGCTCGTACACAGCCGCACGCCGCCCGCAGCCGCGAGTCCCCGTGAAAAACGGCATTTTGAGACTGTGAAACCGTGGAGCCATAGTTAACCTACTCCATATCAGCAACTTGGCCTCCAATCTCTCACAGGAACGCGCAAAATCTGACGAGCAAAAGCGACCGAAACGCGCCATTTTGATCCGAAATGATGATCAAAAACGCGCTGAAGGCCCTGCAGGCTCCCCACCCTTTGACCGCCAGCCAGCTGAAGGTGCCTCAGGGTCCAACCCCTTTGTCATCAGGAGTTTGTGTATAAGTCCTTTATGCCAGGAGTTTGCGACGAATCATCCTTGCAAAGGTACCAACGTACTTGACTAATGTCGTCATTAGTCAAGTATGTTATTACCCTTGCAAATCTTTTAAATAGAGGATTTTACCGAAAACAGGGGGGAGGGGGTATGGGGGGGACGGACCCGAGACATAGCCCAATAGAACGGACCGAGGTCACCGCAACCGCGACGTAAGGTTCGAAGGGGGCTCTTAGTAGAACAGGTATTTGCGCCAGCGGTCGTCGCCGCGGCCCAGCATGCGCATGATCTGGCGGCTGGTGTGGAGCGAAAATGGCCGTGGTTCGCGCAGCAGGATCATGTCATTGATCTCGCTGAGCATGCGATTGCCCTTGCGGCGATTGCATGCGTGGCAGCAGGCAACCAGATTTTCCCATGTCGAGTTGCCACCCCGCGAACGTGGAACCACGTGGTCCAAGGTGAGTTCGCTCGAAGGCAGGACCACGCCGCAATACTGGCAGGAGTTTCGATCGCGCAGCAGGATGTTCTTGCGCGAGAGGGCGCGTGTCTGGTGGGGGATCCGCCGATATTCGAGCAACCGGATAACGGAGGGCATGGCGATGCGGCTGCGCTGGGCGTGCAGCGTGAGTCCGTGCTCCTCTTCGGTGCGCGCAATGCCCTTGAGCACCAGCACAAGGGCACGCCGTGCGCCGCAGATGTTGATCGGCTCGTAGGAAGCATTCAGCACCAGCACGGGCATCTGGAGAATGTGGATGGGTTGAACGCTGTGCTGCCCGGCTGCATGTTCGCTGGCTAGCGCCGCGGCTCTGGCAATCGACTTTTGTTTGCGTGCATGAATCATAGCTTTTCCCAGCGACATTCTTTGGCCTCGTCTAAAAAGATCGTCGGTTCTGTGAATACATGCTTGCCGGTTGAAGGAGCGATGCAGTTCCAGAGCCGGGCAATTCGCGGCCGTTGTCCGGGTTCTGAAACGGTTCCGCTGCACTGTACGATGCAGCAAATCGAAAGGGATGTGCGTTGGTCATGCGTGCCCGTGCCAGCGTGGCAACCCACACGGTCTCAGCACCTGCGCTCACAAGCGCCTTGGCCGCAGCGCGGGCAGTCGCGCCGGTGGTGAGAATGTCGTCGACAACCAGAACGTGTTTGCTCTTGATGGCCGCAGAATCGGAAACACGAAACGCCCCGCGCACGTTTAAGCGCCTCTGCCGCGGCGTCAAGCCAGCCTGGCTCTCTGTCGCGCGAAGGCGCAATAGCGTATCCGGCGCCAGCGTCAGCCGCCACCCAGGGTGGCTCTTGCGGAGAGACGCAAGCGCACAGGCGGCCAGCACACGCGCCTGGTTGAATCCGCGCCCCGCTTGTTTCGACCGGTGAAGCGGCACTGGAACCACCAGCATCTCGGAAGGCGCTACGTCGGCCAGTTGCACCATGGCTTGTGCCAGGAACCCGCCCAGCCTTTGGGAGGCAGGGCGTAAGCCATCGTATTTCAGTGCATGGAGGGCATCTCTCATACGCCCTTCGTAAGGTCCGTAAGCAACCGCGCGCACAAAGGGAGGGGGAGCCAGACGGCACGCTCGACACAACGCAGGATTTGCGACAGGGGCCTCCAGAGAGTCGCCGCAGCGCGCGCACAAAGCGCCGCTCTGGATCCGAATTTCCATCCAGCAGGCATCACAAATTGGCACGAAAGAAAGGTGCGGCAGATGGGAGCCGCAAAGAGAGCAGGAAGCGGGCAGGAGGGCACAACTTAGAGCATCCAGGGGACTTCGGAGCACGCGGGCCACTGCGCGCCAACGGGAAGTCTCCGATGGTGGAACGTCGAGCGTCAGTGAACCGTAGTCCCTGCGGAAGACGCACCTCACTTCGGCGGATGCTCGATCGCAGAAAAACCGCCGCGCTGCACCTTAAGTATACCTATACCCGGTCGCGCGCTTCATGGCAAATGTCGAAACGCTCAAACTCCCCTTTCGAATTCACTACATAACGGCGCTCCGTCGTCTCTTCGTACTCTCTTACCTGAGCCACATGCAGTGTTCTTACGGCTTCACCTTAAGTCGAATCCAGTCTCAGGTCCTCTGGGGATGAGGTGCCCTAACGGCACGACGCCGGCGGATAGAATCAGTCCGTCGGCGTCGTGTTCAAGAGGATTTTCAGTGTTGGCCCGCGTCTGATTAGTGGCGGTTCACGGTCTGCCCTGGCGAGGGATTTCTGGCTGCCTCGTCACGCCGTGTGGCTTCCTCACTCTCGTTGTTCTTCCTGGCTTCGTCTTGTGCATTGCGCGCCGCATCCTTCACATTGCCCCAGGTTTTCTCAACCTTGCCTTTCACCTGTTGCGCCGCGCCTTCAGCCTGAGTTTTTGTATCGCCCGTCCACTCGCCGACTTGGCGCTTCACGCGTCCCGCCGCATCATCGATCGTGCCCTTCACTCTATCCTTGTCCATGAATCCACCTCCCTGGGTTGCGATTGTTAATCGCGTCAAAGCGTCCGTTTTGAATATCGATCAACGCCTTAGCGCAAGGTTATGGCCGGCTCTCGCGTCGTTAAATAACCGGCCTGCGGTCCGATATAAGTTGTATAAGCAACACCACGAGCGCCACCACAAAGGAGCAGGTGAATGAATCCACCAAGTGTGTAGGTGGTCACAACTCCGAGCAGCCACAAGATCAGGAGGATCACGAAAATTGTCCATAACATAGCTCACCTCCAAGTCGAATCAAATTCGCGTTTCTAAATATCCTCTACGCAAGGCTTAGACGCCTTCATGAGTCTCGATGGTTGTTCGGGATACGAAGATTGAAAGGAAGCCGCGCGAAAGAAAGTTCTAACCAGCTTACATTCAGCACATGGGGAATCGGGCAAACGGGCGGCTTGCTGCAAGAGGCCCTACCCATAAGTAGGCGAGACGGGTTTTTTCGCCAGCCCCGCTCTTCACTTCTAAACAAAATGCATCATATATAGCTGCAAAGGAGAGAATTTTGCTGCTGATTATTATTTTAATCTTGTTGATCTTCGGCTTCGGCTATGGTGGCTACCGGGCGGGTCCGGGGATTGGTTACTACGGCGGAGGCGGGCTCAGCCTGATTCTCCTGATTGTGCTAGTCCTTGTGCTGCTTAAAGTATTCTGAGGCGCCGGATGGTGGGGGTCGCGTTTCTGGAGTGGATGTCATGCCAATCAGAATGGTGGGCTGCCTTGGAGCCCACCATCCTTTGTAAAATTCCTTAATGCGATCAGGCCGAGTTATGCGGAGCCATATAGATATAATTCGTTGCTTTTGCCGCGGATTTATTGCCAGCGGAACCCAGCACCACGAAGGAGTTCGACTTCCGTCGTCAATGTAGCAGCTAGGAGTACAAAGGCGATCATCGCAATAGTCAGACGCGGAAAACGCTCCGCAAGAGTGATACGAACCTCAGCCGCGCGCTCGAACAGGCCGGTATGAGCCGATGAGCCGTCCGTGGTTGTGTCAACTGAAGGGGTCACGTGTACCGCTACCCAACTGGACTTGCCTGTTTGCACGAGATTGAAGTATTGCTGCGTCGTTGCCATAATGTCCTCGCTTCCGGTTCAATGCTTAACTTCTGTGAGGGTCTTGCATCGATGCCTGTAAGACTCTGGTTGTGCGTCGATGAATTAGAAGTTACGCTTTCGATTGTCCGTCAACAATGACGCGAAGGTGGAAACTAATCAACTATTTACCACCACCTTAGATTCATCTAGAAATGCAAGCTGGTAACCGCTGTTGGTTACCCATGCGCCGCAGTTGAAAGTGACTGAACTAAGGCTTGGCAAATCGGATTCTGTTACTCACTTCGCCGGAGATTGAGTAACGCCCCCTATCTGATGTGATTCTGTACCCTTAGAGTCGCCATTCTCCGCCGTAGGAATTCATGACCAAAGTCAGAAGAGGAGTTACCACTGAGCGGCTGATCGTTGAACCCGTTCGGTTGCAGCAGGCAGAGATTACCTGCCTGACGCTGTGGAATACGAGGCGCAAGCGGAGTGACCGATGATCCGCGCGAGCAGAAAATTGGAAGCAAACGCGAGGCAAGTCGGGATGTTCTCGGGTGGAGATGCCTAGGACGGAAAGAGAGAGCCGGAAGAAGTGTGCAGCGAAGTCATTCGAGGGCGACGTCGTGGAACCTGCGGCTGAGGCGCGGAAAGCAATCCTGCGATTTCACGCAATTCGGCGCGGGCAGCGCCAATGGTCGCAGCAATCGATTCAAGCCGTTGACCGGGCTCCCCGGCAGCCAGGGGTAAACGCGGCTGCGGTTCGGGCCGGCGAGCCTGACCGAGGGCATGACGCGCCCCGGACAAGGTATAACCCTCGCCATGAACCAGACGCTTGATTTCGAGCGCTGTTTCAACATCGCGCCGGCGGTAAAGCCGTTGGCCGGTCCCGCTCTTGTTCGGCTTTAGCTGCGGAAACTGCGTCTCCCAGAACCTCAGGACATACGTCTCCACTTTGCAGATACGGGCCACATCGCCAATTTTGAAGTAGAGGCGGTCGGGGATGGACGGTGGTTCCTGGACGCGCTTCCGGGAGAGTTGCGAGGCCATAGCGTAGGCGAGGAGCGCCGGTCAACTTGCTGGCAGCACTGCTCTAAACGCAGTATAGGCCAGTGATTGCACTCTTTGTGAAGCAAAATCGACTAAAATGCCCATCTTTTCTCAAGCCCACCTTGATTAGTGGAATTGGCCTCCTGCGAATGGCAAGTACATCGGGCCTATGATTCTTCGTTCATAAGGGGGCGCGAAACCGGGGTGCGAGCGGACGAGCCCTGCGGCGCGGCTCGCAAATACTGGATGGGCCAGCTTGCCGGCACGCCCAACGCCGGCGCAGAGTGGAGCGGCCAGTAGGGATCGCGGAGCATCGCCCGCGCCATAAAGACCATATCGGCCTTCTCCTCAGACAAGATCTCGTTTGCCTGGGCGGCCTCCGTAATCATGCCCACGGCCGCTGTTGGAATGCCGGCTTCGTTACGGATTCGGGCGGCAAACGGCGCTTGGTAGCCTGGGCCAAGAGGTATGCGCGCGTTGGGCACCTGTCCGCCCGAGGAAACATCCACAAGATCGACGCCGCGCTCGCGGAAAAGAACAGCGAGTGCGACGGACTCATCGATTGTCCAGCCGCCCTCCGCCCAGTCCGTAGCGGAGATACGAAAAAACAGCGGCAAATGCGCAGGCCATGCGGCGCGAACAGCGTCAACCACTTCAAGTGGGAACCGCGTGCGGTTTTCGAAGCTGCAACCGTAGGCGTCGGTGCGCTGGTTGGCCAGCGGCGACAGGAACTCATGAATCAGGTATCCGTGCGCGCCGTGAATCTCGACAAAGTCAAAACCCGCCGCATAGGCCCGCTTCGCAGCATCGGCAAACGCGCGGACAATTTCCGCAATCCCGGCCTCATCCAGCGCTCGTGGCACAGCGTAGTTGGCAGCAAAGGCCAAGGCGCTCGGTGCAACCGGCTGCCAGCCGCCCTCCTCCGGCAGAAGCACTCGCTCGCCGTGAAAAGGAGGCGTCATCCCGCCCTTGCGGCCCGCATGGGCAAGCTGAATCCCCGCCCGCACACCCTGCGAGTGGATGAAGCGCGCAATTCGCTCCAGTTCAGGGATATGAGCGTCTTTCCAGATGCCAAGATCGGCCGAAGAGATGCGACCTTCTGGCAGCACGGCCGAGGCTTCAAGCGTCACAAGACCGGCTCCACCCTGGGCCCTGCAGCCGAGGTGGACCAGATGCTAGTCATTGGCAAAGCCGTCCTCGGATGAGTACTGACACATCGGCGAGACGCCGATGCGGTTGGCAAAACTGACAGAGCGAAGTCGGAATGGCGAAAAAAGGGGATGACTCATTGATGATTTGTCCGATCTGCAGCATGAGAGATGAACAATACCTGTCTGAATGGATGAAACAAAGCCCCAACGGATGCAAACCGCGCTGAGGGAATCGGATTGCCGCGCAAGGATTTCGATGAAGAGCTCTTTGGGAAGGACGATCGAAAGCCGCATTCATAGCGTTTTCTCTGGGAATCTTTAACGGGCCGACGAACAGGAGGCCTAAGGCGGTGGCTGAGGAGGGGAAACGGTCGCCAAATCAATCGCCGTGCGGCGAATTGACCGATTCGAGCATGGTGGAAACCAACGCCAACGGCAGCCCGACCACATTAAAATAGCAGCCTTCGATGCGCGGAATCCAGCGGGCGGCCCGGCCCTGGATGGCGTAGCCGCCGGCTTTATCCATCGGCTCGCCTGTTGCGACATACTCCGCAATCTCCTCGTCTGACAACGCCAGAAACCGAAGACCGGTCACCTCCGCGGCAATCTCGACGCCTTTTGCCGTCACCACCGCTACGCCGGTAATCACCCAATGCGTGCGGCCTGAGAGCAGTCGCAGCATGCGCGCCGCATCGGCAGAGTTTTCGGGCTTGCCCAGAATATGCCCGTCCAGCGTCACCGTCGTATCCGCTCCCAGCACCACAAGCGGGGCAATATCCCCCGAGACACCTTTGTCGCCAGGGTGAGATACCCTCTCCTCGAAGACTGCCTGTGCCTTTTCGCGCGCAAGGCGCACCACGTACGCGATGGGGTCTTCGTCCGGCAGAGGGTCCTCGGAAATGTGCGCGGGATGGACTTCAAAAACGAAGCCAGCTTGAGAAAGGAGTTCGCGGCGCCGAGGTGATGCTGAGGCCAGAATCAAAGTTTGCATAGCTGCTTTCCTAGGGTATCTCCTCGCCAGGCTCACAGGCCGCAAAAGTAGCGTGTCGCGAATCTGAACTGGCATGTAAGATCAAAAACACCATGATCTTTTCTGATCTCGCCCTTTCGAGGCGATTGGAAAATGCGGAGGGCTATGCGTGCGCACAGTTCGCCGAGGTGCGCCGCCGCCGCTTTCCCGACAGTGGCTCGGAATGGATTCAATGTGCAGGCGCAACGGTCGTTTTCGATGGAATCGACTCTCCCACAACGCAGACCTTTGGCCTCGGACTCTTTGAGGAACTGAGCGTCACCGCACTGGAACAGATCGAGAGCTTCTTTGTTGAGCGCGGCACATCGGTTTTGCACGAAGTCAGTCCAATGGCCGGTGCGACCACGCTCGACCTGCTCTGCGCTCGAAATTACAGGCCGTTTGAAATCAGCAACGTTCTTTATCGCACGGTGGAGAAACCCGACTCCAAGATCACCGGTGGAATTCGGGTCCGCATCGTCGAGCCGGAAGAAGCGCAGTTGTGGAGCAGTGTGAATGCAAGAGGCTGGACGCACGAACATCCTGAACTGGCATCTTTTGTTGAGGAGGCCGGGGTTCTCTGCGTTGCTCGCGAACAGAGCCCCTGCTTTTTGGCCGAGTTTGACGGAAGGGCCGCCGCCGCAGGTGTGCTTTGCGTGCATGACGGCGTTGCACTGTTCGGAGGATCCGCCACTATTCCTGAGTTGCGCGGCCGAGGCCTGCAGTCGGCACTGCTCGAGGAACGAATGCGCTACGCACTTCAGGCGGGCTGTGACTTGGCGATGATGGTTGCCGAAGCCGGCAGCAACTCGCAGCGCAACGCAGAGCGCAAAGGATTTCGTGTGGCCTACACCCGCCTGAAGTGGCGATTGCCCCTTCCAGAAGCCCCTACTTAGACCTTCAGCCCAACGTGCAGGCCCGAGGGTGTTGCAATTCCCCACGCCATCGCAGGCGTGTTGTGTGCCAGCCCGAAGCGCCCATCAGGACCAAGCAGGATAATCCCGCCATGTCCGCCAAGCCGGTTGTAGAGATACGAGATCGCCTCGCGCGCCGCAATTTCAGGTGCGGTACCTTCGGCCACCCGGTCTGTGGCCCATTTGCCCAGCACCAGCTTCATAATGGGCTCGCCCCAGCCGGTGAGCGAAACGGCAGCGGATAGATTGTCTGCATAACAGCCGCATCCAATCAGCGACGAATCGCCGACCCGCCCTGGGGTCTTGTTCAGCGTGCCGCCGGTTGATGTGCCGGCTGCGAGGTTACCATGCGCATCGAGTGCGACCGCGCCCACCGTGTCATGCGAATCCATCCCCAGCGAAATCGCAGTCTCCGGATCTTTATCGTCCCGCAGTCCCGAAAAAGTCCCGTCGGAGAGGCCGGCCTTTGCACGGGCCTGCGCCTGGGCGAGGCGTTCCCGCTCGCGGTCCAGAACCAATTCGGAATTGTCGATGAGCGTCATTCCATGCGCCTGAGCAAACTGCTCCGCGCCGATTCCGACAAAGTAGACATGCGGACTCTTCTCCAGAACCAGCCGGGCGGCCTGGATGGGATTGCGCAGTCGCTCGACACAGGCCACGCCGCCTGCCTTCATGCGGCCCCCATCCATCAGGAGAGCGTCCAGCTGCACGCGGCCGTCCGAGGTAAGAAAGCTACCCCGCCCGGCATCAAACGCGGGGTCGTCTTCGAGAATCGTTACCGCTGTCTCAACCGCGTCCAAGGCCGATCCGCCGACGGAAAGGATTGCATAACCTCTCTCGAGAGCGTCGCTCACGCCGGCCAGATGAGCCGCCGCCGCATCGTCGGGAATAGCCCACGCTCCGCCATGGACCAGAAGAGTGGGATCACGCTTGGCTGGGCTTGTCACTCAATTATCGTATTGCATCAAGGGTGTGTCCGCCTCTGCCGGGCTCGAGCAGGCGCTCAAATTGTTTCTACATCGCAGGCATAGCTCACGTGTCAAGAGAAGACGTCAGGCCGCGTGCGGTTAAATTACTGAAAACAAAGCCAGACCCCGTGTTGAATCGATTGCATTCAATTTCGGCGATATTGGTTATGCTTAGTACATTCATAACGAAATGCGTGAGTCAACGAGAGCGAGTGAGTCTCTCTCACTTCTTTATCAGACCTGTCTGGGATTGGTGGATTGTGTATGGAACCAGAACTGAAACTCCTGAAGGCGGAGCCGTCGCGGGAAACAAGCACGACAAATTCAGCGAACAGCGGCGCTGCAATGATGCGCCAGGCGGCGGACGAGGTGCTCAGGGACAGATGCATGGACATCGCGTTTGCATTCGCAAACAGCTCCATTGACGGACACATCCAGAGCTCCAAATTCCTCTATGAACTGGCCGACGAAAACCAGAAACTCGGACCGGTCGAAATAGTACAGCAATTTCACAGCGTGGCCACCGATTTTGCCAATGAGCCGGAGTGGACCGGTGATCCAAGCGAAGAATCTTTGGAAGAAGCTGTCGGAAGCGTAGAGCCGAAATTCTAAGATGGCGTCGAGCTCATTTGCTTCGCAGTGAATCCCCGCAAGACAATGCAGTGAATAGAGGGTTCGTGGCTTTCAATCCAAGCGGAAGACAATAACCGCTTGGATCGAAAGCCACAACCGGTTTTGGAATCTTTGAACACAAATCACAGTCAGGTTCGGTTCATATCGTACTGATGGCTGGTTGCAAGCAGACGAGCGCCTTGCATCGAACACCGAAAAGGATGAGGCACAAATGAAGCTCACCAACAAAGAGTGGTTTCGCGCCCGCAAGTGGATGGGAGTGTGTCTGCTTGGAATCGCATGTGCGTCGATCGCATACGCACAGGCCTTCAGCACAACGACAGTTCAGGGCACGGTCTATCTTGCAAATGGAACGGCCGGCTCGGGAACCCTGCAACTGAGCTGGCCGGCATTTACGACGGCCAACAATCAGTCTGTCGCCGCCGGTCGCACCACTGCGACAATCGGCACGGACGGCTTTGTGAGCGTGAATCTGGCGCCGAACGTGGGCGCCATGCCGGGCGGCCTGTACTACACAGCCGTTTATTACATGAGCGACGGCACGACCAGTACAGAGTATTGGGTCGTTCCCGCGGCCGCGCAGGCAATGATCGCGCAAGTACGGGCGCAGGTAATGCCATCCGCACAGGCCGTCCATGCAGTGAATAAAGCCTACGTAGACCAGGCCATTCAATCGCTTTCGCAGAGCTATCTTGCACCCTCTGGCGGAACATTGAGCGGACCCCTTTTTCTCAACGGCGATCCTACGCAAGCGATGCAGGCCGCAGACAAGCACTATGTGGATTCACAGTTCGGTCTCGCCGTACCGATGACGGGCGCCAGCATGACAGGCCCATTGACGAGCGTGAAACTCGGCGCCGAATGGCAGGCCGACCAGTTTGCCGGAGCTGATTTCGGCGCCAAGATACAGTCGTGTCTCGTCGCGGTGAGCGCCGTCAATGGCGGAGTGTGCGACGCGCGCAACTTTACCGGCAATCAATCCATGGCGTCCAATCTCACCGTCTCCACAGCCAACACGACGGTGATGCTGCCTTGTGCGACCATCTCGACGGCAAGCCAGGTGATTATTACCGCGGGAACGAGAAATGTGGCACTACGTGGATGTGCTTTACGCGGAGCCAGCAATGCGAGCGGCAGCCTGGGCGGAACCGTGTTTCTGTATTCAGGAACAGGCCCGATGATCCAGGTGGGCGATCCTTCGTATGCGGCAGACACCCTCGGCTTCCACCTCGACAATGTCGTGATCAACACGACTGCGGCGGTCAGCGCTACAGCACAGGCGCTTGCTGCCTATCGCACCCAGGAGATGGATCTCCAGAGCTTGTATCTTCTCGGTAACTCGAATCAAACCGGCATGACCCTCGATGGAACCGGTAACTATACAGGCGGCACTTTTTATGACAACGCGTTCAACGGGTTTCAAACGGCGGTCAACGCCATTGGACATCAGGTGTCAAAACTCCGCCACCACAGACTGGCTGAATGCGAGCACCTTCGTCCGCCTGCATATCGATTGCCCGACCAGCGGCGGTAATCCCATCAGCGGAACCTACGGCATCAACTTGCAACAGGGTGATGGAAACACCTTTACGGGCGGCGATGTGGAAGGCTGCAACACGGCGCTCCACCTGGGCCCAAACGCGCAGAACAACACCATCGTCGGACTTCGCAATGAGAACTCGAACAACCAGGTCATCGCCGACAGCGGTAGTTCCTACAACAATTGGATCACCGGTGGAACCATGTTCACGGGAAAACTGACGGACAGCGGAACGCGCAACAGTTTTCTCGACACATTTCATCGCAGCTTTAACGGGATGAATGGAGACTGGTACGGCAGTCAGCAGGATGCGACTGTGACCAATCATTACCGCGTCGGAATCGGTACCGGAAACGAGCGGGGCCTGCTCAATCGCTATCAGACCGACAGCGGTTACAGGTGGACCACGGGTTTGAGCGACGCGACGGCTGGCGAACAGTTCTATCAGGTCCTCGATGAGCTGAACAACGTTTACCGTCTTTCCATCGGTCAATACAACACTGGCCAGCCGAGTTCCAACAACCAGACCGTCATCAACGCCGCCGGCACGGGTGCAATTGTGCTGAATGGATCAAACAACTCCGGCACGGGCGGTGTTGTCATTGGATCGGGTGGGGCCAGCGAAGCGACTGTGGCCACGATCAACAATGCCGGAAACGCTCAGTTCAACGGGTCCTTGCAGGTCGGCGGCCCCTCCACGTTTACCAGCTCTACCACTGTGCGGAACCAGGCCGATGCCGAGATCGATGCATTTCTGTGGGCCGGAGCAACCACAAATCAGAAGCGGGGTTAGCGATAGCTCATACAACGGGATGTTCCCGGTCTGGTACCAGACGGACTCAACCCACATCTCGTGGAGTCAAACCGGGGCTAACTCAACATCGAGCGGTGGAACCATTCTGTCCCAATCAGGCGGTGACACGTCGGGGCTATCGGTTGAGCGGAACACGTTCTTTGAATCCGCCTTGGCCGGAGTGAGCATTTCCTCGGCATCCATTACTTCAAGTATTCTGAGCGTCACGCTTGCTTCGCCTGCGATCATTTACCCGAATCAATGGGTGTGGACCACGGGCTCGAGTGATCCGGTGTACAACGCCTACTGGCAGGTCTTGACGGTTACCAGCCCGACTACTTTTACAGCACAGTCTATATGGTCATCTGAAGCTCCTACTACATCGGGAACCCTTTATCTTTCGACAGAGGGCCTTAGCATAGGTGCTAACTCGTATGCAAATCGCTCAGCGAGCGTATGCTGTTTGACTATCGAAAAGAACAACTTTTACGGGAACCCGTCCACTACTGGACCGTGGCCCCTGTTTGGCATCGTGGAGGACGGGGTAAACGGAAACACGAAAGATTTCTATTCCAAATCCAACCTCTTCAATGGGCTTCGCATAGTGTGGCAGAACATGAACGGCGGAACCTTCATATCCGACGGCGACAATGGCAGCGGAATCGTGGATGCGCTCTTTGCAACCAGCGTTAACGGCGCGGTGCTGATTGAAAACGGTGAGTGGGAGTCGGCGCTCGGTGCAAGTGAACATGAATATGTTTTAGCCAATATGCCATCCGGTTCATACAATGCCCCCACAGTGGGTACTAACGGACAATTTGAGTTGAACCTCACTTCGATCCCAGGATCGGCAGAACTGGCAAATAATCAATTTCAGTTGTCTAACTACGCCAGCGATGGAGTAGCTATTTCGACAGGCGCATCGTTGATTCTGAAAGGAAATACGTTTT
>OBLW0100003045.1_pt1 | contig 13203 bp, 18 predicted proteins | sample 1520161 | NCBI WGS metagenome assembly OBLW01 (sample SAMEA3539309, study PRJEB22396) | soil metagenome | biome: tundra; feature: field; material: soil | place: USA | collected 2010-05 | depth 0.15 m
CAGATCGACGCCGGTATGAACGACATCTGGGTGCTCGATTTGGCGCGTGGGGTTCGCACCAGGCTGACCTTTGGCCCCGTCGCGAACGCGTACCCGACCTGGTCGCCCGATGGAAAGTGGATCGCTTACATGTCCAAGCGCGGCGATCATTTTGGCCTCTACCGCAAGCGCTCCGACGGTAGCGGCGCCGAAGAGGTTCTGGTCAGCGTTGACGCGCAGATCGCGCCCGACAGTTGGTCTAGCGACGGCAAGTCCTTGATCTATACCCAGCGCACCCCGGAAGGCCAGGGGCAGATCTGGACCTTGCCGCTCGAGGGAGAGCGCAAACCGTCGATAGTGCTGGCACGCGGTGCCATTGGACAACTTTCTCCCGATGGCCATTGGCTGGCCTACCAGTCGAGTGAGTCCGGTGTAAATGAAGTGTATGTGGTCGCCTTTGGCGGCGGCCAAGGCAAGTGGCAGGTCTCGGCCAACGGAGGAATGCTTCCGCTGTGGCGCAAGGACGGCAGAGAGTTCTACTATTTGGACGGGACTCAAACCCTTCTCGCGGTGCAGGTCAGGGATGTCGGCGGCGCCCTCGAATTCGGTGCCCCTCAAAGCCTTGTCAGCCGATGGACCGTTCTGGGGCAGCCCTTTTACGATGTCACTCCCGATGGTCGGAAAATCCTGCTGGACCGGGTTTCGCAGCAGGTCAGCCAATCCATCACCGTGGTTACGAACTTTACGGCGGATCTGAAGAAGTAAGCGAATCCGCTCGTTTTACCATGATCGCCCGAGCCTTTGACCGCCGAGAGATCCGCAAGTTCGGATTCTGGGTCGAGTCACGCGCTAACCGGAAGCTACTCCGGGCCCGAAGTCGGCTTCGGGGAAGTTTGGAGCGTTCCTCGCCCCTCCGGCTGCCGCTGCTTCTTTCTCTCGCCGTCGATTTTAGGGAATGATAGCGTCCTCTGTCGTCAAAAACAGCCGGTTCTTCCTGCCTAGGAGAATTGGTTTGGAATTCCTCGGATTTCGCGCTGGGACCTGTGTGCACGCAAGATTGGTAGGCGGTGGAGGAGCCGCCTCCTATGTTGCCCAAGAAACAGCCAAGCAAGTCTGCCAGTTGTTCGGCGAGTCTTACGGTACCAGAACTAGACCAATCGAAGATGTCCGTGCTCAATACGCTGGCGTCTGCACATTCCCGTCGGAGCTATAAACACGCCATCGAAAAATTCATCGCTTGGTATTGCTCTGAGCCTCGATTGGGGTTTAATCGATCCGTCGTGGTGCGATACCGCTCGTTCCTTGAGGGTCTTTCCCTGTCCGCCGCCACGATCAATCTTCATCTTTCCGCTATCCGGCGCTTGGCCGATGAAGCTGCGGAGAGTGGTTGGTTAAGCTCAGAGCTGGCAATTGGAGTCCGGCGAGTTAAAGGAGTCAAGCGGCTTGGCCGGAGGATTGGCAATTGGCTAACTGGCGATCAGGCGCAAGGACTATTGAATGCCATTTCTCAAAGCACCCTGCGTGGCAGGAGAGATGCGGCGCTGATCGGACTGCTGCTCGGATGCGGTCTGCGGCGCTCTGAAGCCGTGAACTTGCGATTCGATCAGCTGCAATTGAGAGAAAGTCATTGGGTCATCGTCGATATGGTTGGGAAGGGTGGACGACTGCGAACGGTACCTGTGCCGCCCTGGTGTAAGGGTCTGATAGATGTTTGGCTCCGCGACTCACGAGTGAGTGAAGGCAAAGTATTCAGACGAGTTTCGAAGAATGGGGCTCGGCAGGATGCAGGAGTTACAAGCGACGTAGTCTGGTATGCAGTGAAACAATATGCCAAGCGAATCGGTGTTGACCGTCTCGCGCCCCACGATCTTCGTCGCACCTGCGCCCGCCTCTGTCATGGTGCTGGAGGGGAACTCGAGCAGATTCAGTTTCTCCTTGGTCACGCGTCTGTGCAAACGACCGAACGGTACATCGGATGCCGGCAGAACTTCAGAGAAGCGGTCAATGATCGATTTCAAATCTCACTCGCAAACCACGCGCCTTAAGAACTCCTGGGCTGCCGCGTGATAATCCCGTTTATCGCGTAGGCGATAACACGGGTAGGGAGCTGTAATCGAACAGCAACAGGCAGATTGGAAAGCGATAAAGAGTCCCCAGATTTTGGTTGATTCTCCGGAAGGACTCAATCCGGCTTCGAAGACACGATTGAAGGACTACGCGATCGCGCGATTCTCTCGGTGGGCCTGCAGGTGGGTCTGCGCCGCGGAAATCGGCGCACTCGCGGTGGAAGACCTGCATCAGAACCGCGCCTACGACTCGTTGCATATCAGGAAGGGCGCGAGACGCGACGCACTTGCCATCCACGCGAATACGGCCCAGCGCATTCGAGCGTATCTCGACGCTGCAGGTCACGCCGAGGATCTGGACGGGCCGATGTTCCGCCCACTCAGTCACAATCGCAAGGGCCAGGAATCACACAGGCACATGGACCCGGATGCTATCGATCGCATTTTGCGTAACCACGCCGCGGCGGTTGGGCTGACCCGAGGTTATTCGGCGCATTCGATGCGCGCGACCTTTATTACTACGCCGCTGGAGAACGGCGCCACGCTTGACGACGTTCAACGCGCAGCCGGGCACAGCGAGCCCGGCACCACCAAGCTCTACGACCGGCGAGGCTATAATCCTGAGAAATCCGCCAGTTTTTTGGCGACCTATTGAGGGTTATGATTTTGGAACCGAGATGATCATTCGCATTCCCCAGCGCACGCAGGACGACTGCGTCATCTGTACTCTTGCGATGGTCATGGGACCTCCCTATTCTTACGAACGCGTGGTGGCTGAAAGCGCAAAATAACCAAAAATGTCCCCGATGGCAAATTCTTGGGATGGTGGGAAACCTACCTGGGCGAAGAAGGATTCGAGGGAATGTATTGTCAGTTCGACGGACTCCACTCTCTCAAGGACTACGGCGGCGCCATTCTAGGAATGCTTGCCATGGAATATCCCATCCCGCACCTCAAGATCACCCATGTCGTTGCGGTAGATGAATTCGGCGTGGTTGACCGGGCAGACAACGCCCCCGATCACGTTGCTCTATCGGATTATGTGCAAAGCCGAATCCCGGACGGCGTGGCATTCCTGTGGTGTATTACTTGCGCCACAGTTCTGGGCGTGGCGGCAGGGACGCGTGCGCTTGCTGCAGGACTACGTCGATAGAGCGCTGGTGATCTTTCCCTTTGAAGAAAACTTCTACCGCGAACGTGGAGGGGATGCGACGTTTGTGGGCCATCCGCTAGCCGATCTGCCGCAGCCGGTCATCAAGCGCAAAGACTATGCAGAGCAATTTCATCTCGATCCGTCCAAGCCCTGGATAACGATTATGCCGGGCAGCCGCATCAAAGAAGTACGGATGAATCTGCCGACTATTCTTGAAGCGGCCGGCCAGCTCGGGGGAATACGAATGTCTGCTGCCGGTCGCGCCCACGCTCGACCGGTCGTTTTTGCAAGACTTGATAAATCGACAAAGCATTACGCTGGTTCCCGAATCCCTGCACGCCTTGTGGCATTCGCGCGCCGGCATCGTCGACATCGGCGCTGCGACAGCTGAGGCGGCCATGATGCAAACTCCCTTTGTTATGGTCTATTGCGTCTCGTCTCTTACTTATTTGCTGGGCAAGCCTCGTGTAAAAGTGCCGCATTATGCCATGGTCAATTTAATCGCCGGCGAGCAAGTCGTTCCGGAACTCGTGCAGCACGATTTTACGGCTGCGAATGTGGTCGCACGATTGCAAGAGATCCTCCCGGACGGGCCCTCGCGAAGTCGTATGCTGGACGACCTGGTAAAGGTTAAGGCCCGGCTGCGCGCACCGGAGAGCGCGGTGGAGGGTCTGAGCAAACTCCGGCAGACCGCGCCGCCGAGATTATTTTGTCGATCAGAAATCGGAGGATCGCCAACGAGTAGCCAGATGTCGAATTCATGCATCAGATATGGATAACTAGAGAACAAATCCAGTCGCGGGCGGAGTGGCGATCTTTCGGTTGGCCCAGGATTTTGCGTAGGCTGAAATGCTGCTTGTGCAGCCCCGCACGAAACATCAGGTAGAAGAAAAGACTGTTGCGCAAGGAGTGCGTTTGAGGGGTTCGCCACGAAAATTGCTCAACAACGCGATAGGCAGAAATCCGCGATGTTTCCTTCGCGCAGTGTGGTGGGTTTTCCCTCTATGGGTCACGCTCGTCTGCTTTGGGGCCGGCGTTTCGATGGTGGGCCAATCGCAACCGGCTGCGGTGGCGGGCACGCCCGAAACTATTTCCCCCGCACCCCATGTGACGCCTGACGGGCAACAGACAGGAAGCATCCGCGGCACGGTGGTGGACCCAAGTGGGGCTGTCATTGCGAATGTGAAAATAAGCCTGGCCGCGCAAGGTCTCACCGCGAATCGGGAGACCTTTTCAGACGCCGATGGGCAATTTTTTTTCAGCGAGGTAGCTCCGGGACCGTATCAAATGAGCTTTATAGCCGCGGGCTTCGCGCCTTTGCAGCAGTCTGGGACGCTGCATCCCGGGGAAAACTACGTTGTTCCTCAGACTGCGCTCGTCGTCGCTAGCGCTAACGTAGCTCTGGAAGTAACCGAATCACCGGCACAAATAGCGGAAGACGAGGTTAAGATTGAAGAGAAGCAGCGAGTGCTCGGCATTATCCCAAACTTTTATGTCACCTATTTGCCCCACGCGGTCCCGCTCACGCCGAGGCTGAAGTTCCAACTTGCCTGGAAGTCAATCCTGAATCCATACACGTTTGGGATCACTGGCGGAATCGCTGGAATTGAGCAGGCGGAAAATGCATTCAGCGGATATGGACAGGGCACGCAGGGCTATGCGAAACGTTACGGCGCCGCCTACGCCGACCTTGTGACCGGCACATTTATTGGCGGCGCTATACTGCCGTCATTGTTGAAGCAAGATCCACGGTATTTCTATAAGGGAACCGGCAGCAAGAAATCGAGGCTTCTTTATGCCATTGCAATGTCAGTCGTCTGTAAAGGGGACAACGGGCACTGGCAGCTGGATTACTCGGGTATTATGGGAGGATTGGCCGCGGGAGGTATCTCCAATCTTTACTATCCCGACCAAAATCGCAACGGGGTGGCTCTGACGTTTGAAAATGCGCTCATCGGGATTGCCGGAGGCGCAGCCGGTAATATTCTTCAGGAATTTGTTGTTCGCAGATTCACTCCACATGCTCCTCCCCTGGATACGGGCAAGCCTTAGAGTTCTGAGTTCCAGCAACTCGGCGTCGCGAATCATCACGGCGATCAGCGCACGGTCGCGCAGGCCTGTGAGCGTGTGTGATTCTATCGCCCCAGATCTTGCCCAACCGACTTACTCGGCGGAAGATCGTGCGACCGTCGATGCCGGCCGCCGTGGTCCACTCATCGAAGACACGTTTTGCCCACACCGGAACTGGAACGGTGCGGATGTGTTTACCTTTGCCAATCAGGTCAGCGATTACCCAGCGCTCCTCGCGAACTTGGAAATCCTGCGTTCCGAGTCCAACTAATTCGGCTCGTCTGAGGCCGCAGCCAATCAGCAGCGCAAGAATCGCCCGCTCAGGTTTGCCTGGGAGGTCGTCTGCGGGTGGCCTACCGAGTAAGGTCTTGGACTGATCCACAGTCAACCAATTGCCAATCCGCACACCCAGACGCTTTGCGCCTTTTACTCGACGGATTCCTGCGGCCAAGTCAGGGCTGAGAAGGCCAGTATCGGAGGCTTCATAGGCGAGACGCCTCACGGCGGCGAGACGCACATTGATGGTGGAGGGCGCAAGGCCCCTCCTGTTCGAGTGTTCGAGAAGGAACCGATAGCGAAGGACGACAGTTCGGTTAAATGCCAGACGTGTTCGGAACAGTACCATCCGATAAATTCGTCGATGGCATGACCGTACGATTCCTGCGAACTGGCTGCGCAGAGAGATTGAAGAACCGCATTCTTCGATTGTTCCAAATCCGCCAGTCGAAGGATTGTTTTTGCCTTGCAGCGTTTCGATGTCTTCCGATATGCCATACCGGCGGCTTCCTAGCCGCGCTGGTATGGCGGTTCAGTTGGAGGCTAATGTTCTCGAAGCCCGTTTATGGACCAGTTATTACTTTCTCGGTCTGTCCGACTGGCTGGCGAACGTGACAACCTATGTGGGCACCAGCAGCGTAAAGCCAGCTGTCAAAATAAGTGCCACAGCCCATATCAGGTCCAAATTAACCCACGCCCTTCGTAGAACCTCGAGACCAACCTTCTCATAGACCACCAACGCGATCAGTCCGGTTACCAGAAGATATCCCAGCGTATGTACAAGCACGGCCGTGGGCGCCGTCCATGGTCCTTCGAAAGCACCTCCCTGGCGATGGGGCGAAGGAGCGCCCATGCCTGATGCAGTGTGCAGCGCTGACATTTTCAGCAAGATCGGCAACAGCATGAAGCCGGCGCCGTGAGCGGAAGCCATCAGGAAGGACCAAATGCACAGATCACGAAACCCGATTTGCATTCCGCCCCAGCGGGGATGGGTCCTGCGAATTAAGCGCTGCAGTCCAAAGCCAAAAAGAACGCAAGCTGCGGCGATCTTGACGTATTGCAAGGGCAACACCGCGCCAGCACCGACGGCGATGGCCACGACCAGCCCTATAGCTAGGAAATGTCCCGTCGCAATCGGCACGAGCGATTGCCACACCGCAACCGCGCTCTTCTTCTGCATTCCAAGAGCGGCGGCAAATAGCCAGCCCATCCCCGGATTGATACCATGGTATGCCCCGAGAAGAAACATCGCGGCCCACGGCCAGGCCGGAAAGTGGCTCACGAGTAACAGTAAGAATCGGACGAAGCGTCCCCACCCTCCAGACGGACCTGATGGCCGCGGAGATCGCCGAATTCAAGAAAGAATTTCGGGTCAATCTCCATGCCGCCCTCCGGTTTGGCGTCGAGCTTTACCATCCAGCTTCGAATTCCCTCAGGATAGAATTGCGCGTCCCATGGAGCATAAAGCGAGTTCGTGAAATAGACGCGCCGTCCGTCGCGGCTCACTTCCACCATCTGCGGGCCGCCGTTCAAGGGCGCGCCGGGATTCTTCGGATGTTCAGCACGGCGCACGATGCCACCCAGATGCACGGAACCTGTCCGCTTGGGATGAAAAGGGTCGGACACGTCGTATTGCAGAAATTCGCCGGTTCCCCAGCAAGAAACATAAAGGAAGCGATCGTCGAGCGACAGATTGATGTCGGTGATCAGCGGCGGCACGGCCTTGAATCCTTTGAGCAAAGGAGGAAGCTTTTCCGGGTCGGCCGGCTCTGCGGGAATCTCGATTACTTTCTTCACCGCCCATTTTCCATTCTCCCGATGCCACACCCAAATGGAAGCGGATAAGTCTTTGAGTGATACGACTACGCCGAGAAATCCATACGCGCGACTCGGATCGTGCGCGGGCCGCAGCTCCAGCGCCATTTGTTGCTCAGCGCCCAAATCCAACGCTTGGACGTGGCGCCGCTTTCGGAGATCCCACACATGAATGGAATGGCCGTAGCCGCCCTTCAAGAGAATGTCGGGATTCACGCCTGTTTCCACCATATTCGGCGTTCCCCATTCGCTGGTGATCATGGTGTCCAGCCCCAGGTGCCAAAAGAAATCGTAAGCAAGATATTGTGGGCCGCGCTCGATTTCCCATTTTCCAAGAATCTCAAAGCTTTCCGGATCCATTACGAAGATGCCGCCCGGGCCATCTCCCGTACTGGAACCAAGCGCGCTGCAGAAAATTCCCTCAGGACCGCAATGGACAGTGTGTGGTCGGCTGTATCCAGTCCGTTCCGCCAGGATTTTAGGCTCGATCACTTTGATAATCTTCGGCTTTCGCGGCTCTGGCTTCGTATCCAGGATATGAATTCGTGAGGACTTAATCCCCGGGACAACCAGGTAACGCCGCTCCGTATGCGGATGCGGCATGTAGGGACAGAGACAAGCGCTGCAAGCGTTCCAACCGAAGTGGTGCAATTCATCGCCGGAGTTGGGCATGTCCACCCGGCCGACGATTCGGCCATAAGTGCTGGATGCCGGATCCACATCCGCAACACCCAGCGCGTCGGGACGCCCATTGCTCTCCGCGTTGAGCATCGTCACGAACGCTACCTTTTCAGGGGGCGCTTGCATCGCCATTCTTGGTGAAGGATAAAAAGTTGGGTCAGGTCGCCAAAGTTCCACGTGAATTCTCCTATTCTGAAATGAATTCTTGGGTGAATCCGTCGTCATTCGACGATCCGGGCGATAGTCGTTCGCAATTGACCGCCGACGAACGACCTTCGCTGACTATTTCGTCGCCTCGGCGTAGGTGAGCTCACGCGTCCAATCCGTAGACTGTTTGCCGTCTATCTCGACGTACATCTTCGCGAGCGCATTCACCGGCCCATCTTCCTGCGGCGGCTGCATGATGAGGTCTCTGCCCATGGACCACGTCACCCGCCTCTCATCGAGGTTCCCAAAGTAATAATCTACTTTGCTCGGGTCGAGCCCTTTATAACCGGTTGCCGTCGTCAACTCCACCAGCTTTTTATTCTTGTCCGTTACCGGGAACACCTTGCCGTAAATATTCGCGAGGGAAACATCCAGAGGAAGCCAACCATAGTTAGGGGCGAAGAAATAGATCCAGCAGTGATAGCTCCCGTCGATTTGCACTCCATTCAGGGTGGGTTTTAGAAGCGAACCGTAGACCATGCGCGTGGGAATCCCCGCTGCCATGGCCAGCGACGCAAATAGCGAATGAAAATCCGTGCAATTGCCAGTTTTTGTCCTCAAGCAATACTCCGTGCTGCCGATCGGAGAGGCCTTCAGATGATCCGGGTCCTTTACCCAGTAATCCACGTTTTCCAGCGTCCAGTTGTAGATCTTTCGAGCGGCGAGGATCGGATTTGTCTCGCCCCCGACGATGGACGCGGACAGCGCCCTGATTTGGTCGCTGACGATTACGTGACTGGAAGGTTGCAGGTATGCGAAGAGCGCGGCTCGTTCCTGGGTCGTGAGTGGTCGCGTCTTCGCTGGATCGATTGCGTTCCGGATCTCCGTGCGTGTCAGCCCAAACTCTTCCCGGATTGTGATCGGGCCTTCGGCCGGTGAGTTGACCTCCGCATACCCCACCCGGTTTCCCCAATCGTCCCGGAAATACTGGACTGGAAAATCAGCGGCGACTCGAAATTCCCGAACTACAGAGACGGCGTCTTCCTGAGGGACCGCGAACCACATGCGCACCGTCTTGGCCCCTTTTGGTGGTTGGACCTTGAATTCATTTTTAATCTCGAACGACGCCCGTTTTGGTTGAGTCCGATTGGAGACATCTCCGCCGAACATACGGACGGAGACTCCTATTGCTACGCTGGCTACTAGGAAACAAGAAAACATGGGCTTGCTGCGAACATGCGAAAAATTCATACGCTCCTCCTCGTTGCGGAGGCTGCTCCAATGAAGTGAACAGTCAAAAGGGATTAACGCAACGACCGACCGGCGTTTTGGGGAGCGCCCGTCAAGTGCAGCCGCGTTTGCGAAGAATGAGCATGCGCGTCCAGTAAGCTGAAGAGAAGAGTATATAAGCCACGGCGCCTGCCTCGTCAAGCCGACTGCCTTCGGAAGGCTGCCAAACGAAGGCGGCGGTGCGGATGTGAAGTCGCGCTCAACCAGCTCAAGGATCCGCCCCGTGCCAAAAGCGAAGAAGCGAAGGACCTTCGTGACGATCACGCCGTAAAAGTCCTCTTCGAGGAGATCGCCGTTGATCTCCTCCAAGCCCGTTTGTGGATAGTTTCCGGTTCGACGACCAACCGGGAACTACTCGATTCGGTGGACACAACGGCGTGTGAATCGTCATACGATACTAGGCTACGATTCCAGATATTGCGTCGATGCTTTTTGAGGAACTTTAAGGTGTTCGCAACGATTTTCAAAGGCTCGACTGATTGGCTCAAAATCCGATTCGCTGTCTTGTCTTACTTCACGGCAAGGATCGGATCGTCGTGATCGTTGCTCAGACGGTCGTCAAGGTGCCACCGTTATAGTGACGGGCGTCTCGTTCGTGAGTGATCCGGAAGTCCCGATCAGCTCAATGGTCGTCGTTCCGGTGGGTGCGCGTCTCGAAGCGCTCCAGGTGATGGTTACCTTCACGCTGCCATTCGCCGGCGGCGTCACGGGGTTGGCCGAGGCCGTCGCCGATACGCCACTGGGGAATTCATTCACGCTCAAGTCCACTGCAGAATGGAATCCATTCACGCTGGTGACTGTGAGAGTGGTGGATACGCTGCCGCGTTCATCGACTGTGAAGGAAGATGGCGACAGAGACAGGGTGAAGTTCGCAGTTCCTGCAGAAGCATTCACCGTCAGAGCGATGGTGGTGCTGTGAGTGGTCGATCCCGCTGTTCCGGTGATCGTCACCGTAGCCGTGCCGACCGTGGCGCTAGAGGAAGCGGTCAGCGTGAGTGTTGAGGTCGCACGCCCGTTCGCCGGCGGAGTGACCGGGTTGGTGGAGAACGCCGCCGTCACGCCGCTGGGCAAGCCAGTGGCGTTCAACGTCGTTGCTGAATTGAACCCGCCCGTGCTTGTGATGGTGATGGTGCTGGTTCCACTTGCGCCTTGAGCTACCGTGACCGAAGTTGGCGAAGCGGCGATGGTGAAGTTGGGCGTCGCCGACGAATTCACCGTCAGCGCAAGCTTTGTGGTTGCGGTCAAACTGCCTGAGGTTCCAGTGATCGTCACCGTGGCCGATCCGGTAGTCGCCGTGCTGCTCGCGGTCAGCGTGAGCACACTCGTCCCGGTGGTTGGGTTCGTGGCGAACGCCGCCGTCACGCCGCTCGGCAGACCGGACGCAGCCAGAGTTACGCTACCCGTGAATCCACCTGCATCGGTGACTGTGATCGTGCTGGTTCCGCCGCTGCCTTGGGTAATCGTCAGACTGCTCGGCGAATCCGATAGCGTAAAGCTCGGCGTCGACGACCCAGCCAGAAGGTTGATCAGGCCCGTTGTCTTCGGACTGCCCCACCCGGTGCACAGATCGTAGCCTGTGATGCCTGAATAGGTGCCGCAGCTGCCGCTGGTAATGTCGTGGAAAAGCGTGCTGTAGCTTGAACCCAGAGCCGCCGGGTAAATGGTCGGATTAATGAAGCCGATCGAGTCCCCGTTGGTTGCCGCCTGTTGATTGGCCAGAGCCAGGTAGCCGGCCCACATCGGCGTCGCAAAACTCGTTCCACCGTAATCGTTTGCCGTACAGGTAGTTTGGTCAGCACAAACATAAAAGGTAAAGTTCGCATTGGCCGCGACATCTGGCCCATTCCGCAAGGTTGTGGACCCTTTGTTGGATGAGGTGATCACGCCCGAAAGCTGCTGCCAGGAGGGAATCGGGATGGAATCCGGTGAGATGCCACCGCCGCTATCCGCCCAGGCCGTTTCCGAAGCCCACGGGCCAGCCGCGCTGGAGGTTGTCAGATCCGTGCCGCCGACCGAAACGATGTTTGCGTCGTCCGCCGGCCACGCCTCATTCGACACAGACCAGGCCGAACTGTCGCCGGCTGCGGCAAAAAAGTTTTGCCCTTGCGATGCCATTTTCTCAAAGTACGGATCAAGAGTGCTGGGGTCGGCAGGCGTCCAGCCCCAGGAACAACTAAGCTGCTTCGACAGCGGAGCATCCGTGGTCACCGTCATCGCGCTAATAATGGCGCTATCCGTGCTTCCCACGTACACGTATAACCCGGTGATGCCGGGGGCCATGCCGAGCGCCTGTGTCATGTCGAGGATCTGTTCGGTATCATCGCAGTCGCCGCCCGACCTGCTATCCACGCAACTCAGGCTGGTTCCGTCTGTCGAGATGCCGGTCACAGTGGCAGTTCTCGTTTGTCCAGCGTTGCTGTAGTAGGTGTTCAAGTCGGCGATGTCGTATCCCAGGAACTCAAACAAACCGATGTTCTGGCCGGAGCCGGTCAGCGCGGTTCCGCCTTAGTAGGCCGCGCGCATGTCGCTGCCTAAGAACGAAGCCGAAGGGCCGGAGCCGGTCGTCGCGTGGGATACGACTCTGTCAGGATCGATTCCGTGAGCCTTCGCGTAGTCGCTCTTCTTAACGAACATCGGATGCGGAATGGAGTAGTTGTCCAGGCCGGAGATGTGCCAGAGGCGGAACGGCAGGTCTACCGTCGGTTCCCGGTCTGGACCGAAAAAGGTGCGATTCTCAGTGGGATGCTGGTACGTACCCAGAGTCAGATGGAAGGCCCTCTCCATGGCCGCCACTGTGCCGATAAGCCGGAGGTCCATGGCATCGCGGGAGCCGCTGACAATTTGAAAGCCGCTCGCTTTCGCGAAAGCAACCAGTGCGTCCCAATCTTCCTGGCTGGGTCCGAACCTCGCGGTAAACTCCTGGGGCGTGAGGAACTGATGGTAAGAACGGCTTGTAGGATCGTTGACTTGCTGCACAAAAGTTTGCAGCCCTGCGCGATCACGCAGAGCCAGAACAACGTCGAAGTGTATTGCTTGTGTCGCCGGGAGTTGCCCAACCAACGGCGCCTGACTGTTGACAACTGCGTCGCGCACATGGCGCGTCAATAGGGGCAGTGGCTCGGCTTGGGAAAGGGTGTTCGCGAGAAACACAATCATGAGGATTGTAATCGTGGGGGAGATGAAACTGAATTTGCGGGACATAATCCTCCTAGAGCGCTGTTATCCCCCGTGCGGTTCGTCCGATCTCCATAGCAATATCTCCATGGGGTTCGCGCTGCCGGTAAATGGGGGCTGCAGCGTTTGCAACCGGCAAAGCCGATTGCCTCCGGGTGGAAAATGTTCCATCGAGCAATTGATGACGCCGCCTCGTCTGCAATCCGCTACCGACAAAGCATTCACAACTCCTCCCGAAAGACCGCGTAACGCTACGGTAGGGTATGACCCGCAGTCAAGATTCAAGAATGGTTTTCAGGCGTGATTTATCCTCTATCGGGAACGCAGGCTCACGCTAGACACCGTGGAAGCGTCGCGCGCGGTAGTACTGTGCAAAAACTTCTCACCCGCGAGAAATCGAGTAGTACAGCAGGCAGGGGCTACAAAACCTTTTATGCGAGATACCTGATGCCCGCTTACCGCAATCAGTAACGAGACGGCTTGGCGGCCGTGACCATCCTCAGGTGTCTTCCAATCCGAGGTTGTCGTTTACCGCATGGCTGAGTCTCTGCT
>OBLW0100003047.1_pt1 | contig 13197 bp, 11 predicted proteins | sample 1520161 | NCBI WGS metagenome assembly OBLW01 (sample SAMEA3539309, study PRJEB22396) | soil metagenome | biome: tundra; feature: field; material: soil | place: USA | collected 2010-05 | depth 0.15 m
CTCAACCACGCCATCCACATGGCCGCGGTCACCCAGATCCGCCACCGCCACAGCGACGGCCGGGCCTACTACGACAAGAAACTCGCCGAGGGCAAGACCCCCAAAGAGGCGCTCCGGTCCCTCAAGCGGAGGGTTAGCGACGCCATCTTCGCCCGCCTCCAGGCCGACGCCCGGCAGGCCGCCGCAGCGGCCAGCGATACGGGCCCGGGAGGGCAACCGGGGAGCGACTCTGTCGCCAGCGCGGCCGGCTCACACCCCGCATGCCGGCTCTTCGGCCAAGCCACTCCCGAGCCCGCTACCACCCTACGACCCGCCACTCCGCGCAAGCGCGCGGTCGCGCCTAAGCGAAGTTCAAAGAACACCCGGAAGACCTCTTGACACAAAGAGGCTTCGATCTGGCGTGGGTCTTTGCCGTTCGGCGTGGCTGGCCGCAGCGTGCAGATCTGGGTGGTCTGGTCGTTCCGGTCGGCGTAGTGGGGAGCCGCAGCCTGCCCGGTCGTATCGATGAGCGCGAATCTGCAGGCCGCCAAGTCTCGCCATGGATGCGGACCTCTGACGCAGCCAGGCAAGCCCCGCTCCTTCCGGTGGCCGGTCAGCGCGGTGACCACGCTCGTGCATTGGCTGCTCCGCCTGCCGGGAAGTGGCGGTGGCTACAGCAAGGGGAAGCGGCGCGGGCGGGCGCCTTCCGCGGTAGCCAGCGGGTCGGATGCGGGTATATAGCCGCCCATCTGTACGGCACGCACGCTCACTGCCCGCGCCTCCGGGACCGCCGTACTCGACGCTCGGGAGGAGCCCCAGGTCAAAGACCCAATGGCGGCTCCGTACTAGGCCGTCTCGCAGCTGCCGTTTCCCAACATGCTTTTGCCGAGGGTCACATTCTTGCCGCTCACGCTGACGCGAAGGCCACCCGGCAGGACGCCGATTCCCGTGTAGGCCATGTGGGCCGGCAGCGCCGGCAGCGGGTACCGGGTGCTGGGGAACTTGACCTGGCTCATGACATCGGTGGCGGAATACACCGTCCCGAGGATGATGAACTTCTCCGGATGGATAACGAACGCGCCGCCCGTGATCTCGGGACGGGCCAGCATGACGATGGTGATCGGCTTGGCGTTGGCGGGCATGCCCTTGATGGCCGTCACCAGCAGGCCGTCCTGGGCGCTGAAGGTGGCTCCCGGGGTCCCGCTGGCCATAACGGAGAACGGCCGGACGGTTACGCCGCCGACGGCCATGTGCACCCCCAGGCTGTCGACGCTGACCGACTGGTAGTTCACCCCCGCCGGCAGCGCCGGCAGCTTGCGGGTGAGTTGCGACTGGCTGATCTGGGAGAGCACGCTCCGGGCGAGCAGGTCGCTGGGCGAGCGGTTCTCGCCGAGGAACTGGACCGAGCGGGGGACCATGGTGAGCGTGCCGGCGCTGAGGGTGGGCTGGGCCCAGATGGTCACCGGGACCTTGGTGACCAGCAGCGAGATGCTGGTCGAGATGCCCAGCAGGCCGTTGCTGGCCGAGTAGGAGACGGCCCGGCCCCCCACCGAGGCCGGCAGGGCGGACAAGGGGGTGGTGGCGACACCGCCGAGCGCGACGTGCAGCCCGTCGTTCTCCGGGGTGATCGACCGGTACGCCAAGCCCACCGGCAGCGTCGGCAGGTGCGTGACGTGCGGGCCACCGGTCACCGACGCGAGCTCCGGGGCCTGCAGCAGATGACCGAACAGCATCAGCCTCCGGGGCACGGCCGTCAGCGTGTTCCCGTGCAGCTCGAGCTGCACGAAGACCCTAGTGACCAGGCTGGCGGCGAGCTTGGGGGTGCTCACGACTGTCACCGCAAGCCGCCCGTCCGCGGCCCGGGCGAAGGACGCCCTGGGCAGGCCCGGCTGGGCAGGCAGGCTGGCGAACTCGAGCCTGGTCGAGACACCGATGCTGTCGGCGTGGGCCACGGCGCCGGACTGTGACACGCCCCGTAAGGTGACCTCGATGGCGGCGTGGCGGACGCAGCCCATAGCCGCATCCGGCAGGGACACCTGGACGTCAGACAGCTTGCCGGTCAGCAGTTGCGGGAGGAGCCACCCTCCCTTGAGCGTGACCCGGGGCGGCGCCCCGGCCCCCGCCGTCGCCATCGCCATCTGGGCAGCGATCCGCCGGGTCAGCTGGCTGTTCATAAATTGCGTCACCGCAGCGACCGCCACGATTATCACCAGCATTACAACCGCCCCGAGCCGGACCGGTTTCCTGGCCGTCAGGCGCCTTATGCGCCGTCGCCACAGCCCCCCGCGTACCGTCACTTTCCTCCCGCCCGGACGCGCTTCCATCACCATTGACCGGCACCCTCCACTCAGAGCGCGCAGCCCGCCCGCACTCACGGCGGACGCCACGCGAACGGGTGGTGGCCTGTGAGCCTGCAATGGCTTCATTGTGACCAGCAACACGCTGGCAACGCAGCCGTTCCGGGCAAGCAACTGCCTGGGCTGCGGCGGCCGGGCTGCCAGCCCGGCCGCCATAGCCCGCGGCGCAGCAGGTTTCACCACGAACCCGGAACCCGCTACGCGGCGGGTGGCAGGACCGGGCCGCTGCAGCGCCACTGGCGGAGACCGCCGACGCGATCTCGGCGAGGTCCTAGCGTCCAGGCTGATGCTGGCGGTCGGCAGCCAACCGTCCACCTGGCCCGGGGCGCCGGCGATGGCCCACGCCCGCGCTGACCCCGCGCCGGTCGGCGACCCGGGCACAGGCCCGGCGACCGCGAGATTGCGGGCCAGGCGGTCGCGGTCACAACAGGACTGCGGCAGCGCCAGCCGCCCAGCCCGACTGCGAACGCGATGATGAGCCCACCTGACCGTCTGCACAAGCGGCAAGGGTCACCCGCAAACCCCGCGCCGCCGGGGAGCCGACAGGGCCGCACGCCGCCGTCAGCGCGCTAGACGGTTGCGGGATGATTCTGATCGAGGGGCGCGTTGACGATAGATGACACGACATATCGTGTTGTTTGGGTAGGCGTGGGCCGTTGACGGGCTCCGAGCCTTGAGAGGTGAGCGTGATGACCGGTTGGTACGCAGAGCGGACGCCGGACAGGTCGGCCAAGGCCATGATCGCCGTGACGCTGCTCGCGCTGTCGCTGGTGGCGGCCGTGCCGGTGGCCCTGCTGGCCGCAGTGGTCATGATGATGCTGGGATACGTCGCCGGCGGGCTCGCGCTGTTCGGCGGCTCGGTCCTCGCCGCCGCTATAGCTGTCCCGCTCGCGGGCATGAACGGGATGCGGCACCTGCGCAAGATGCTCTCCGGGGGCAGCTTCCGCGTCGTGCGGCTGGACGGCAGCCAGTACACCGACGTCGCCGAGCCAGAGGGCAGGCACTACGCCAACCTTGTGCAGCTGGACCGCAACGGGTACACCGAAGTTCGCTGACCTGCCCCTCCCCCTCATTGCGTGTATTTCGGGCCGATCCTCCGGCGGCGGATTCGGCTGGTGGTCGCAACGGTGAACTGACCCGGTTTTCGGCGGCCATTGGTGCGGGCCGCCGGTAAAGTTCGCCGGTGGCACAGTACAGCGCCTAGGAAAGACCGGCCATCAGCTGGCTGATCTTGAACCGATCCGGCAATACACGCCCCCGGCGGACCGCGGGAGATCTAGGCGATGTCAGGACCAGCCGTGGCCTGATTGGCGTTCTTGCGGGTGCGGTGGGTGCGGATAGTCCGGTGACCGGTGCTGGAAGGACAGGATGCGCGGATTGCGGATGACCCCGTCGCGGATTTCAATGGCCCGCCGGATCGTCTCGCTCGCGTCCCAGCCCCGGGGGCCGGTGAGCACCGGGCGCAGGTGCGGAAGCACGGCCTCGCTGATCTCCCAGGTAGCGGAGTTCCACAGGTACGACGGGCTGTGATCCACGGCGTAATAGCCAACGCCATTGCCGGCCGTGACCATGGGCGCAGCGAAGCTTGCAGGCCGCGCCCAGCCAAAGCCCATGCCCTCGTCGCAGGACACGTCCACGATGAGACTGCCAGGCGCGAAAGAGGCCAGCTCGCCGGTGGTGACGAACATCAGCGGTGCGTCGGTGTCCTGCAGCACGCAGTTGACCACGATGTCGTGCTCGGCCAGGAAGGCCGCCAGCGGTATCCGCCCAGTCCCGCGCAGCACGTAGCAGCGGCTGGGGTCGCCAGTGTCCTGCTCGAAGTGAACCATGCGCGCGGAGTGGATCGGGGAGGCGACGGCATTGATGTCACGATGGGTCAGGACGTCAACGTCGTTCACGCCGTGCGCGTTGAGGGCCGTCACGGCACCGCGCCCGGTAGCCCCGAAGCTGATGACGGCTGCCCGCAGGGGGCGGCCGTATTCGCCCGTCGTCCCGGTGAGTTCCAGGGCGTGCAGCACCGAGCAGTAGCCGGCCAGTTCGTTGTTCTTGTGGAAGACATGCAAGCCGAATGAACTGTCGGCATTCCAGTAGTTCATCGCCTCAAAGGCGATCAGGGTGAGCCGCCGCTCGATGCTCAGCTGGGTGATCTCCTCGTCCTGGACACAATGCGGCCAGCCCCACAGGACCTGGCCGTCCCGCATCTGCGTGAGGTCCGCGGGCTGCGGCTTGGGCAGCAGGATCACATCGCATTCCGCGATGAGCTCTTCACGGGAGCGAAGTCCGGCCACGCACGATGCCAGCTGGTCATCGGGCACGCCGAACCGCTCACCGTAGCCCCGCTCGAGATAGACACGTTCCCGCAGGTCGGCATCAATCCGGCCGACGTGCAGCGGATGAATCGCGAGCCGCCGCTCGTTCTCCTTCCGCGACCGCGATATCACTCCGAGGCTGAGCTGATCCACGCGCGCGCTCCCTTGCTCAAGGCCGGCCCTGCGAAATCATCCGCGGTTCCCGTGAACCGGGACCGCCCAGAAGCTGCTGCGCGGAGCCTGGCACTGAAACCCAGCCAACCACGAGAATGGCGAGCTCCGTGGCCTCTGGTCACTCACTCTCATGCCGCTGATCGTTAGTCGCGTGAGGCTGCTTCCGGAGAGGGTCGCAACAACCTGACGGACATCACCGTCCACAGGCAATCAGCACAAGCCAGATGATCAAGCGCAGCCATCCGGCCAGCCCCGTGCGCGGCGGATAGACAGCCTGCGGGGTGCCAGAAGTCTGCCTGGCCTGTGAGCTGCAGCGGTGACCAGTGTCAGGAGTAGGCATCATGATCATTCGTGTCCCTGCGCCTGCTCTACCTCATCTTCGTCCAGCTCTGCAGCTGGCTGGTCCTCGGCGCCGCTGGCGTCGGTCTGCAAGTCGGTGACCCCGCTGATCAGCCGACTGGTGGCCTGGTCGTAGGCGTATTTCTGGACCAGCTGGTCGCCGTAGGCACCGACTGGGGTGCCCTCGTCCTGCCCGGTCGCGTCGTAGTCGGTGGCGTCCATGTAGTAGCTGCTGCTGATGCCGAACCCGGTCAGCATGCCCACGTTGTTGTACTGATAGCCCGCAGTCTCAGCGGGCAGGCCGCCATCGCTGCCGTAGGCATTGGATCCGGCTCGTCAGCGGGCTCGGAAATCTTCCGGCCCTCGGAGTCAGCCAGGAGCCCGCCATCGGTCTCAGGCTGTCCCGGGGGCACCGGGCAGGGCCCGGGAATCTTTACCGAAGGGGAGAATAGGCAGCCATGTAGGGGTTCGCTGAAGATGTCGGCTGGGCCGCTGTGCTTGTCGATTGGGATGCCGGTTCGTGCAGCTAGTTGCGAGATGCCTGCATCGCGGCGCCTGCCGCACGCTGCCGGGACCTGTCAGAGCTCAATGTAGGAGCCCATGGTAACGATGCGGCGCTGTGGCAAGCCGAAGAAATCCACCGGGCTTTTCGATGTGCGTGACAGCAAGAGGAAGAGTCTCTTGCGCCACGTGCGCATGCCGGGATCGTCACCCAGGACGATGGTGATCTCGGAGACGAAATAGGTCGCGGTCTCAACATCGATCTCCACTGGCAGGCCCTCAGCGGCGGCCTGCCGGAGCGCTGCCGGCACGTTCTGGTCGTCCTGGAAGCCGTAGCGCACCGTCAGGTAGACGATGCCGTCGTCTTCGTATCCGAGGTCATCAACCGCGATCTGCTCAGAGCGGCCGACGTGCGGGACCGTCGCGGTCTCGACCGACACGATGACGACGCTGTCGTGCAGCACGTGGTTGTAGCTGACATTGTCGCGCAGCGCCAGCGGTGTGGTCTTCTTGCCCGGGGTGGGGAAGACCGCCGTGCCCGGCACGCGGCGCAGCGGAGGATCGGAGCTGCGGATCTCCTCGACGAAGTCGCGCAGCAACCCCTCGGCCGCCGAGCGCTTGGCCGTGACGAGCTCCCGTCCGCGCTGCCAGGTCGAGAGCAACGTGAAGATGACCAGCGCGACCGCCAGCGGGAACCAGCCGCCGGACACGACCTTGGTCAGGTTCGCCGTGAAGAATGCGAGATCCACGACGAGAAAAGCGGCCGCGCCCGGCAAGACGATCCACAGCGGCTTCTTCCAGAGCACTCGCACGACGACGAAGAACAGGATGGTGGTCGTCGCGAATGTCCCGGTGACAGCGATGCCGTAGGCGGAGGCCAAAGCGGCAGCGGACCCGAAGCCGATCACGAGCCCGACCACGGCGATGTAGAGCAGCCTGTTGACCGCCGGAACGTAGACCTGCCCTTCGGCTCCCGACTTGTGCACGATCCGCATCCGGGGCAGGAAGCCCAGCTGCACCGCCTGCCGGGCAACCGAGAACGCCCCGCTGATGACCGCCTGCGACGCGATCATGGCCGCGGCCACCGCGACCACGACCATCGGCAGCTGAGCCCAGCGGGGAAACATCTCGAAGAACAGATTCGTGCTTACCTTGGGCGAGCGGAGGATCATCGCTCCCTGGCCCAGGTAGTTGATGATCAGCGCGGGGAAGACGACGACGACCCACGCCCGGGTGACCGACGGCCGGTCGAACTGGCCGAGGTCGGCGTACAGCGCCTCGGCGCCGGTGACCACGAGCACGATTCCGCCGAGGGCCAGGAAACCGGTCAGGGGATGGTCGAGGAAAAACGCGAGCCCGTAGCTGGGCGACAGCGCCTTCAGGATCACCGGGTTGCCGATGACCTTGGCGAGGCCGGAAGCCGCCAGGATGGCGAACCACACCGCCATGAACGGACCGAACAGGCGCCCGAGGGCCTGCGTTCCGAACCGCTGGCCCGCGAACAGCACGGTAAGCAGGGTGAGCGTGACCGGCAGCACGAACGACTTCAGCCCCGGCTGCGCTGACCCGAGCCCTTCTACCGACGCGATGACGCTGATCGCCGGGGTGATCGTCCCGTCGCCGAAGAAGAGCGCCACCCCGAATATCCCCAGCAAGACCAGGGCCGCCTTCCCGGCCCGGCCTTTCACCCGCAGGCCCAGAACAAGCGCGACGAGAGCCATGATGCCGCCCTCGCCCCGGTTGTCCGCGCCCATGACAAAGGTCACGTACTTGACCGAGACGACCAGGACGATCGTCCAGATAACCAGCGAGATCATCCCGTCCACGCCGGCCACGTCCGGCCGGACGCCGTGCACCGCGAAGATGGAGCTCATCGCGTACAGGGGGCTCGTGCCGATATCGCCGAAAACGATGCCGAGCGCGCCGAGAGTCAGGGCCGCCGCGGCGGCACCCGACGCGCCGCTGGCGCCCTTCCTCGCGTTACGCCGCGCAGTCGCAGTGCCCCGCGGCTCGCCCCCGGCTGCCGGGGCAGATGCGCCTGCCGCCCGGGTTTCGGCCAGCGCGCCGGCGCGCTTAGGAAATCCGGGATACATCACTGGCCAGCCAGCCACGACGGCGTCTCCGTTAGATCAGGACCGATGACTACCTAATTGAGTCAATCACGCAGGTAGCCAGCTACCCTCGGGGCCGCCTCGTCGACCGCTTCGGACAGCATTTTTTATGATGTGGAACCGGTGCGCCGACTCAGCACTGGGAACCGGCCTCCGCCTGCGGGCAGGACGACGTTCACCCCCAAGACTGTGCCGTCGCGGACGGCCACCGGGAGATCCCGCAAGACGGAGACCGAGCCTGCGGCGGGCTCGTAGATGATCACCGGCGGTGCAGCAGCCGGAAAGCCTGCGCAGGGCATACCTGGCGGCCCCCGGCCGGTCCAGCCTGGTCATCATGGCCGCCTCGATGCGCAGATCAAGCCATAACGAAGTCAGACTAGGGATCCCACACTGTTCGGACCTTAGCTTCAATATCGCAACCACCGCAGGGTTCTACTCGCAGCTCGCTGGGGTCTTAGCCTCAATCCACCGTGTAAATAGGTTTGCGTTAGGGCGCGTCGACGCGAAAGGTGCGCTCTGAACTGGGACGATGGGAGTTGCGACACTGCCACGTTCCGAGCGGAGAGGACACCCCGCAAGTGCGATTGTTACACGGGCTGGCGAAGACCTGCGCGACGTTTGATGACCCGAATCTCGTGTCAACCACCAGGATCCAACAGGTTGCTGCAGTGTCAGCGATATAAGCGGTCAGGGCGTGGCTGGGGCGTGGGCCATTCGTCGAGTCCCAGAAGGCGCCGGCCCAGCGGGCTGAGCGACGCCGGCTCACCTCGCTGCTCCTCGATGCGGCGCGGGTCACCGGGGAAGGCATCGGCGTCCGGGGGCGCGCAGGTGGACCACGAGATGATGCGCTCTCGCCGCACCGTCTCGCGCTGCCCTCCGGCAGGGGGCAGCGGGTTCATGGCGAGGTATTGGGCCAGCCGGGGGCGTTCTGCGGAGTTTCTGCCGTTTCCGTGCAGAAGCGTCGTCTTCCAGACAACCAGGTCGCCCGCGGCCAGGGGAACCTTGACGATCGGATGGTCGCCGATGTCGGGGGCACGAGGGACCGGGCCAGCCTTGGACCGTTCGTCGAGGAAGTGCTGCTGGTCGCGGTAGATGGAGGGGACGCATTGGAAGCCACCCATGTCGGCGGACGTATCCTCCAGAGCGAGAACCCCTTGCAGCCGGAATGGGATGTCCGGGTACATGTTGATGTCGATGTCCCAGTGGATGAAGCCAGGCTGGTCGTAGTCGGGCTGGCCGGGCCGGACCGGCGGCTTGAGCGCGACCCGGTCGATGGAGACCCACAATTCGTCCGTGCGGTGCAGGCCGCGGAAGATTTCGTAGACCGCCGGGTGCTGCCGGACGTCCCACATCGACTGGTAGTGGTACATCTCGACCATTCCCGGCCGTGGCCGGATGGTGGCCGGCTGATACCACGTGGCGGGGTCGCCGGGTGTGGCACCGGCATGGCGCCAGATGTCGTCCACGACGGCTTCGAGGACCGAAGGGGGCAGGCCGGTCCGCACGACGATGTACCCGTCGGCGTCCAGCGCGCTGCCACTACGGTCCCGGTCCCGTACTGGCTTGCCTGCGCTCTCTTTCAACTGCGTTCACCGTCCTTTGATGCGTGCTGCCGTTGAGCCACTCAAGCCTGAATGTGCCTCCGCGGTAAGAACACCGATTCGCGCCCGCCGGTTACCGGATGATCACTTACATCACGTAACTGCCGTCTCTGGCAAGGCAGCGCGTCAAGGCTCACAGAGCACAACACCCCGGCGCGCCAGGCAGGCCGGCACGGCGCCAGACATCCCGCGCGGCCAGATACAGCACCGGCCGTTTCGCATATCAGCGAGCGCAGGCCTTGTGCCGTGCTAAAACTCGCGCACGGGATCGTCAGGCTGCTCTCCGGTACTCGCTGATCAGGCCTTCAACGGCTTGTCTGCGCTTGATCCGGGCGGCCACATCGATCGGCCGGCCTGGCTCGTGCAGCGGAGGTCTTTGGTCCCGCGCCTGGTGGAGTCGATGGTCATTGTAGTGCTGCGCGTACTGGGCCAGGATCTGCCGAAGATGCCGTTCAACCTTCACGGAACAACCCGGTCATGCGGCTGGTGTCAAAGTGGCTCTTCGGCTCTATGTATGGGTGACGGGCCTGGGTTTGTTGATACTGACCGCTTCAGCCACTTCGCTCAGGTCGTTGTTCAGCTGATGATCGCGCCCGGGCAGCCGGTGCACCTGCGCCTGCGGGATCACCAGGGCATACAGGTCGGCATGCGAAGGCGGGGCGGTCTCGTCCTGGAGTCCGTGGAACACATGCACCCGCACACCTTGTGGCAGCCTCGCGCCGAGGTCGCTCGTCAGCTCGAACTCGTCGCTGGGCCAGCCGCCCTCGCCGACGAACGGAGCGGCGATCAGCACGATCGCCCCGAGCCTCCTCTCCGGCGGCTGCTCGGCGAGCGCATTGATGAGGATCGCCGCGCCTGCCGAATGACCGGCCACGACCGCGCCGTCGTCCAAGTCCGTCATCTCACGCCGGATCGCCGCGCTCCACCGGGCGTAACTCGGGTCGCCCTCGTCGGGCATACGCGGGTAGCGGACCTCGTACCCATCCCCGAGCCCTCGCCTCAGGCTTTCGACCAGCTTGTCGTCCCATTCGTCGTGCGCGCCCGCGCCGCCGCCCTGGATGAACAGGATCTGCCGAGCAACTGTCATGGCGATCCCCCTTCACGCCTTCGTGACGACCCGATTTCGATACCCACCGCTGGCCGGAGTCAATCCCGGCAGGCGGAGGCAAGGCTCGTCGAAGACCACGACGGCTTCGCCGCGAGCATCCTCAATTCCCGCGAGTGGTGAACCGCAGCCATTGGTTCCTGGCCTGGACGATCGCTGGCCTCTATGAGGACTCCTCGGGAACGGGTACCCACAGTTCAATCTCATCGTGGCGCCGGTAGTACTCGATGAGAGGGCGGGCAGGGTCAGCGGGGACTGCTAGCGCTCTGAGTGCCTGCATGGCCGGGCCAATGCGCTCATACAGCCCGGGCGGTTCTCCGGTGATCCGTGCCCGCAGATACCACCCTCCCGGCAGGGTGGCGGTATCGAGCCCGAGGCGCGCGGGATCGTCGCCTTCCCGGGCGGGAGTGCATGCGGCATAGGTTCCTGCCCGGATGTCGACCATGGCGTACATCCGGCGTCCTCGCAGTCCTACCAGGTGCTCGAAACGCGGCCAGAGCTGCTGGATCGCCGGCAGTTCGTCGCGGGTGCGTTCAAGCATCACCGCCACGTCAGGCCTTCGGGTCCGCGTCGGCTGCGAATCAAAGATGACGCCTGCCACGACAATCACAGTAGCCATTTCTATCGTCTGACGGCAGCAGCAACAGGTTCATCGTCATGCCGGCTCATGCCGCTGGTGCGCGAGGCCAGGTTGGCGATCTTGCTGATGGCCGGGACACCGTGCGCTGGATTCCGGATCGCGCGTCGCCGTGGTGGAATGAATGCAGCGTCGCGTGCCGGTGGCGGAGTGCGTCAGTCATGGAGGCGTAGGAGTGAAAGGGACCACACCTGCGTGGCCACCAACGACACGCAGCGGGCCGCGGTGTTCAGCCTGCAGCTGCGGCGTGCCCACCAGCAGCTGAGAGATGAACTCGCCCGGATCCGGGAAGCACTGGGCGGCGATGAGCACCTGGTTACCGGGCTGCAGGTCCACTGCCTGGCGTTCTGCTCAGCCCTGGCAACGCATCACCGGGGCGAAGAGGACAGCATGTTCACACAGTTGCTCGATGCCCGGCCAGACCTGGCCCCGGCGATCCGGAACCTGACCGGCGACCACGCCGCGATAGCCGCGATCCTGCATCAGATCCGGGCCTTGGCCCTTCTGGGCAAGGCCACTCCAGCGGAGAGCCTTCCGGAACTGCGACGTGAGCTCGATGGCCTCGCCGCGATCGTGGAGTCGCATTTCGGATACGAAGAACGCGCCATCAGCGCCGCCCTCGACCACGGCGTGCCAGACACCGGATGGTCGCGAGCCGTGTTCAGGCCAAGCGAGCCCCAGCATCCGGTCCCCTGAGACCGTCGCGGGCAACGCTCAACGCACTCAAAGGCCGCATGGTGAGCGGTTGACCGTCGACAGTGCCCCCGGCTACCAGCCCTAGTGTGTATAGTTAGGCGTATGCCACGGATGCAGGTGTACCTTCCCGACGATCTCTACGAGCAGGTGAAGACACGGCAGTTGCCGGCGTCAGAACTTCTCCAGGAAGCAGTCCGTGCCGAGGTACGCCGCCAGGATCTGCTCGGCGAGACCGACGCCTACCTGGCCGGGCTGCTCGCCGAGGTCGGCGAGCCATCACCGCAAGACCGGGCCCGCGCCAAGGCCATCGCCCAGAGGATCGCCTCGCAGCAGGCATCGCAGGCAAGCTGACACCGGGCAACCCTGATGCTCGTCCTGGACTCCGGCGCGGTCACCCGCCTGTCCGAACGGTCAGGCCGGGCGGCCGCACTGATAACGGCGTTCCGCGCAGCGGGATTGTGGCCGCCGGTGGTTCCCTCCATGGTGCTCGTCGAGTGCCTCACCGGAGAAGGATCACGCGATGCCGCACAGCACCGTTTCCTGCGCACATGCGACGTCGCTGAGACCGTGCCCTTCCCCCTCGCCGGCCGGGCTGCCTGGCTGCGAACCAAGGCACGCGAGGGCTCGGCGGTCGACGCGCTCGTGACCGCGGCCGCCGAGCCCGGCGGGACAGTCCTCACCGGAGATCCCGCCGACCTGCAGGCCCTCGCCGCCTACGCATCCAGCGTCACCATCGAGACAATCTAAATCCCCCAGCCACCAACGGCCAGAACACCACCCACCGCCCGGCCGACTTTCGTCCATGCCGGGAACAGACCCTGATGGCAGTATTAACGGCCCTTCGCCCGCTGCTCACCGCGTGTGCCAAGCCCTGGCACCTGCAAGCGCGCAGTCCCGCCGATCTGGCGCGGTCGTCGAACGCGGGCACTGACGTTCGGCGTGCGCGTTCTGCGTGCCGCCTACCGGCGTCATGGGGATGCGGCGCCAGCTGCGACGCCGAGCGTTATGGGCGAGTGATCTGGGACACGTGCTGGACCATTGACCGCGTTTTGAACCGTGGTCCCGGTCGCTTTGCGAGCTGCCGGTCAGCGCGCCGGGACGTTGTCGTAGTGACGCAGTTGAGAAGGACACTTCGGAACGGCGGAGCTGGTTGACCCAATCCTTTGACGCGATCCCCTTGGCGAATTGCCCGACGAGGTTTGTGCGGCCCACCAGCGGGCCCTCAACATCGTCAACGTCGCCCTCCCGGGCTCTGCGCCGTCAACATGCCCGCGGTCGCTGCGGGCTCGACGGCCAGCGTGTGCTAGTCGAGCAGTGCGGTGAGCTTCTTCGGCGTCGTTCCCTTGCCGCACCGACGACCTACCGGCGGAACGCGGCTCGGACTGCGG
>OBLW0100003049.1_pt1 | contig 13194 bp, 16 predicted proteins | sample 1520161 | NCBI WGS metagenome assembly OBLW01 (sample SAMEA3539309, study PRJEB22396) | soil metagenome | biome: tundra; feature: field; material: soil | place: USA | collected 2010-05 | depth 0.15 m
AGGTGTGCAAGCGGCGAGATGGCTATCGCTGCAAGGTTTGTGATATGACCTTTGCGGAGGTTTATGGGGAAGAACTTGGGGCCGAGTTCGCCGAGGCGCATCACCTGCACCCCTTGAGTAAGAAGGGGGCGAAGGAGAAGACCCGACTGGAAGACCTCGTCACGGTCTGCTTGCGTGGGCGTGAACATGATCTGGAAAAGTTGAGACGGGCCATTCAGTTTCAAAAAAGGAAAAACTAAATCTTTTGAATTTGTGAGCGCTAAATATCTTGAAAATTTGCAGGCGAGGGGCCGCGTATGAGCAAACCCGGCCAGTTTCTCCTCTACACCGCGCCGGACGGCGCGGTCAAGGTGGACGTTTTTATCCAGCAGGAAACGGTCTGGCTCACCCAGAAGGCGCTGGCGGAATTGTTCGGTGTGAAACGTCCGGCCATCACCAAGCATTTGCTCAACATCTTCAAAACCGGCGAATTGGTTGAGGATTCAGCTAGTTCCATTTTGGAACATACTGCCGGCGACGGGAAAAAATACGGGACGAAATACTACAACTTGGATGCCATCATCGCCGTGGGCTACCGGGTGAACAGCTACCAGGCCACCCAGTTCCGTATCTGGGCCACGAAAACGCTGCGGGAGTTCATCATCAAGGGTTTCGTGCTGGACGACGAGCGGCTCAAGCACATCGCTCCCGGCGATATTGTAAGCCGTGCCCGGACCCAGATTGGTGATGGTGATGGTGAACAACGCCACATCGCCCGGTTGAAATTGATTAGTGAGCGGCCCGTCGTAAAGACCTGCAGTCTTGGTCACCATCAAATCGGCCGTCTGCGGAGTGAGCGTGACCACTGCGCTCGCTGCATTGTTGTTCGTGTTCCCGGCACTCGTGATCGTGGCCGTGTTTGTATAGATGCCGGAGTTGGTCGCCGTCGTGGAAATCGTCAGCAAATCAGTGGCACCGGCCGCAATCGCGTCAATCGTCCACACGCCGTTGGTCGGATTGTAAACCGGAGCCGAAGCTGAACCGGAACTGTTCCATGCGAAAATCGAAAACCCGTCCGGCACAATGTCGCTGCCGGCAAGATTGTTGGCGGTGGTTGATCCGAAATTGGTGAACCCGATCGTGAACACCACCGTGTTTCCGACCAAGGCGCTGGTCGTGTTCGCGCTTTTGCCGATGGCCAGATCAGTGTTGCCGGTGGTGTCGCCTGCACGAGAGAAGCTGGGCGCCATTAGCAGCAAATGCAGTGCAATGACCAAAAAAATCTGCCCAATTTTCAATGAAGAAACAAACTGGTTGATGTACGCAAACATAAACCTCTTATTTGTTGAAATTGAACTAGCGAATCTAATTTAGATAATCAAATCGATTTATGAATGTCAACTTAAAAACAGGGCAGGATCCAAGATTCGCAAATGACTTTCATTTTCAGCTCAGGGAACCGTCACGTGAAGCTCAGTAATTTGAAACGTCATCTCAATAGGGTTCACTCTGGCCTTCCAAGGACTCGCCCCAAGCAAATCTCGCTGCAAGCGCCGCTGAGGTAATCCAATGAACTTCAACTCGCGTCGGTTGTCTCTTTCTCTCCCCTGAGGCCATGGCTGACAATGTTGCGTTCTGCGATATCGTGAAAATGCTAGTCAAAGGCACCTTAAATCCTGCGAAAGCCGATTGTAACCGAATTGTGCCTTTAGAAATAAACGGAAATGGCGCATAAGATTGGACATTTAAGTGAAGTCCAGTAGTGATTTGTATTACCGCGTCACATCCGGCAATTTGCTGATGGCCGCTTGCGTGTCGTCCGCGTCAAGATGCGTGTAGCCGCGCGAGACGACTTCCGAATCATGGCCGACAATCATTTGTGCCAGCGCGTTGCTCGCCTCGGCGGATTTCAGCCATGTCGTAAAAGTGTGCCGCAGGGAATGGAACGAGAGTTCGCTAGTCTGCCGCTTGGCGTCGCGTCCTTTGCCGCCGGTCTTGGCGTCAGTTTTAGGCCGTGTCTTCACCAGTCCGGCAGGCGCAAGGATTTCATCGTAAAACTTGGTGGAAATCGTGCCGGTGTGTTTTTCCGCCATCGCCGCCGTCTTGGGAAAAACGCAGGCGTCCGGCTCGTCACTCGATGGTCGGCTTTCCAAATAGTCCGCCAGTGGTTTCGCCATGTAGAAAGACAGTCGTTTGCCGGTCTTGCTCGTCACGAAGGACACGCAGCCTTTGCTCAAATCCACCTGCTGCCACGTCAGTGCGGCCACGTCGCCAAGCCGCTGGCCGGTATATAGGCCGGTGAGAACCAAGCCGCGCCATTCGCCCCCGGCTTCGTCGCAACGCTTCAAAACTCGGCCGACTTCGGCCAATGTGAAACCGCGCCGCTTGTTTTCGCCGCGCTGCTTCAAGATGTCCACCTTCGCGGCCACGTTCTTTTCAACCAAGTCCTGTTTCTGCGCGGAATAGAGGCAGGCGCGCAGGACTTTCAATTCCATGTTCGTGCTGGTTGCGGACAGCCGTTTGGCGACGAAATCGCGGTAGCGCAAAACATCGTTCACTTTCAAGGCGTCCAAATCTTCATCCGCATTGCTGCCAAGAAATTCCAGAAAACGGCGCAGACAGGTTTCGTAGCGTTCGTGAGTGCGCGGCTCGGCTTCCAGTGCCTTCATTTCCAGCCAACGCTTGCACCAGTCGCGGATCGCCGCCGAGGGCAACGTCTGGCCTGACGCCATGAGAATGTCCGCCACGCCCTGCGCTATCACCTGCCGCGCCCTGTCGGGCGAGAGTTTCGCGCCGAGTGCCGACGCCTTCGCCCAGGTATCGCAAACCTGCCGCGCCTGCCGCTTGTCAGTGGCCTTGGTGCTTCGGAAATGCCGCGCGCCGTCCGACGTTTGATAGGCGCAATACCAGTAGGGCGACTTTCCACGAGGGTCTTTGTGAAGGCTTGGCATAGGCTTGCTGGATTCGAACCGCTATTTAGTCATAAAATAGTCATAACATTCACCCTTGTCAAGCCTGTTCAAGAAAGCCATATTTATTGTAAAATTGACGTATTTATGACCTCTCTTCGAATCGATGGTTCGAATCCATCACCTACTGCCACTCTTTCTTTGCAAGGGAAACCGGTGTTTTAGCCAACTAAATCAATAGTTATAACGCAAGCCTGATCCTGCATTATTGTGCTTTTGCCGTCTTTTGCGTTCTCCGCCTAAACGATGCTTTTACAGCAATCAAAGCCCAAATCCGAATCGTCCCTTTGGAACCAAATGCACTCAAAACGAACGGCCGGCGCAGTTCAGGAGCTGAACTGGTAGGGATACTCCCCATAGTCAGCCGCCACCGCTTCCGCCAACGTGCCTTCAGCGCAGACGACAAATCAACCGGAAAAAATGAAATCAAATTTCACGTTCGCTATAATTATGGCTGCAGATGCCATATTAACCAATCGCGTCTCCCTGCGCGCCGCAGATACGAACAACAGCAGTGAGGCTGCCGCCCCACAGCCGGCGTTGGGCACGGATAATAGAAGTAACGACCAGGGTCTGCATTACGACCTGACCGACTATTACCGGTCCAATGAACTGTCCTTAAATTTGTTCGGCACCGCTACACTCGGGCAATACACCATTGAAAACTGGCCGGTTGCGAGAGTCAGGAACAATGCCCAGTTCGGGGCCGGAGCCGGGCTGAGTTATTTTCTACGCGCAATGTCGGCATTGGGGCCGAGGCTTATTCTGAAAATACCACTGGCACTTTCATCGTCAGCGCTTCGGCCAATTTGATTCTGCGGCTTCCGCTTGGCCAGAGTGGATTGGCTCCCTATGTGTTTGGCGGTGGCAGGCACCAGTTTGATCAGGCCAAATTCTGGTTTGGTCAGGGAGGTGCCGGCATGGAGTATCGTTTCACCCCGCATATGGGAATATTCCTTGACGCTCGCGGTGTCGTGCCAAATCAAACCAAGTATTATGGCGTCGCCCGGCTTGGCCTTAGCTTCGCTTTTTAAAATGGGCACCCACGATTTCGCCGACGGGAAATTCGCCGGCGCTTTTCCATTTGGCAACCCCGGGCCCAGCCAGCAATTGCCCGCGAAGATGGATGGCATTATCACGGTAGGGTTACACCCCATAGCGAGAAACCGGCGAATCCTTTAGCGTGGTTCCAATGTCAATAAACAACCACGCAACTAAAGAAAGTAAACAAATGAAATCAATATTCCCATTAACGCTCGCCACCGTCGTGAGCACCCTGTTCATCAGCAGCGCGCCGCTGCGCGCCTCCGACACGGACGACCGCATCGAGTCGGCCGCCGCGAAGTCCTACACCTTCAAAACCTACCTCAAGGATGATTCCATCAAGGTTGAATCCAAAGACGGCGTCGTCACGCTGACCGGCACGGTCGCCGATGCCTCGCATAAATCCATGGCCGAAAACACCGTGGCGAGCCTGCCCGACGTAAAAAGCGTAAACGACCAGTTGAAAATCAACGGTGACCAGCCGGCGGAACATTCCGACGCCTGGATCACCACGAAAGTTAAAACCGCGCTTTTGTTCCATCGCAACGTCAGCGCCACCGGAACCACCGTTTATACAAAAAATGGCGTCGTCACCTTGCAGGGTGAGGCGAGCAGCGTGGCGCAGAAGGAATTGACCACCGAATACGCCCGGGACATTGACAATGTCAAATCGGTCAACAACGAGATGACGGTGGCCAAAACGCCGGCCGCGCCCGATGCCTCCATCGGCGACAAGATTGATGACGCCTCCATCACGGCCCAGGTCAAGTCGTCTTTGCTGTCACATCATTCCACCAGCGCCCTGCACACGACGGTTTCCACGACGGATGGCGTCGTCACCGTGAGCGGCGTTGCGAAGAATGACGCGGAAAAAAGCCTCGTCACCAAGCTCGCCACCGACATCAACGGTGTGACCAGCGTGGTCAACAACATGACCATCGCGGTGCAGGCGACTTCCAACTAAGAAGTCAACCAATGCCGGCTGGCGCGAAAGTGCCGGCCGGCCGAAGCTGATACAAACCGATTTAAAACGAAGGGAAATTGAATATGAATACAACACATCCGGGAATGATTAAGACAGTGAAAGACAAGAGCGTTTCCGCCATTGAAGGCACGGGACAGATCGCCAAGGCCACAGTCAACACCACCGAAAAAGTCGTCCGCACAGCGGTCAAAGATACCGCCAAAGTCGGCGATGAGGTTGGTGCGGCTGCCACTGGCCTGGTCGGCGCGGCGGTCAAAGGCACCGAAAAATTGGGAGTCGGTGCGGAGCGCGCGGCCGCCGCAGTTGCCGGCGGGGCTTTCAAAGCGGCCGGCACGGTGGGATCGGCGGCGGTTGATGCCGTTCGCACCACCGTGACCAAACCCGTCAAACATTAGGAAGATTTTATGTTATACACCATAGCCATCATCCTGATCGTTCTGTGGCTGCTGGGCCTGGTGACCGGCACTGCCGGCGGCTTGATCCATATTCTCCTCGTCCTCGCCATTGTGGCAGTATTGCTGCGGGTGATTTCGGGCCGGAGCGCGGTTTGAAAAACCATCATCCAAACATTCAACTTATTGATTCAATATGAACACAAAATCCATCATTGCCGTCCTGCTGATCGCCTTGGGCATTGTGGTGCTGGCCTACTCCGGCTTGAGCTTCAAGACGCCGGGTGAGCCGATCAACTTTCTGGGGATGCACATTGCCACCACCGAGCACCATTTCATCCCGCCCGCCGTCGGCGCGCTCGCGCTCGTCGGCGGAATCGTGCTGCTAATTGTGAGACCCAAAAGCGTCTGACGCGGAATCAACGCGGGCTCAAACATTTGCACAGCCCGGACAACAGAACATTTTGTCCTGGTGGGCATTGCCCGGCGAACACTTTTCCTCCGGTGTTCACCGGGCTTTCAAATTTATCCGCGGGGTCGGGTTTTACCCCATATACAGATCCGGGCAGTTGCATGATGTTTAATTAAATTGGCCGGCGCTTTTGAGAGATAAAACTTTCCGGACCGCCCGTCGAACCCAGCATGATAACATGAAACAAAATCTTAGCAGGCTGTCACAACGATATGAGGCGGCGTTAATGAAAACCCTGAAGCAAGGCCCGCAGGCGAGCTTGCAGCCTGCGCAGGAACTGGGGCGGGAGGCGGTCGTCCTCGGGGTGGAGACGTTGGATTTGGCCCGGATTCACGAGCAGGCACTCGCTACCTTGGAATTATCGAACACAAAAAACGGGTTCACCAAGCTGGCCAGGATTTTTTTCACCGAGGCGAACATTCCCCTTGCAGAAACGCATCGCGCCACGCGTAATACTAAAATTCAATTGAGCCGGCTGGAGGAAACCTTAGGCCAGCGCACGGAGGAACTCGCCGCCACCAACCGCCAGTTGCAACGCGGGGTCGTCCGGCGCAAGGTCATGGAGGATGCCGCCGAGGCAAACGGGAAGCACCACCAGAAATGCCTGGAGGAATCGCTCCAGTTGCAGAAGCGCCTGCGCCAACTGACGCACCGGGTGATCGCGGCGCAAGAGAATGACCGTCAGAACATCAGCCGCGAACTCCAGGATGAAATCGGCCAGACGCTGCTGGGCATCAATGTCCGGCTGCTCTCGTTGAAACAGCAGTCCCGCAGCAATGCCAAGGGTCTCAAGAATGAAATCGCCACCACGCAGCGATTAGTGCTAAAGTCGGCCAGATCGGTGCGGCGGGTCGCCCGGGAATTCGGCAACTCATGAAACGCAAATTTACCAGACGGTATCAGACGGCATTGCTGGCTTATCTCAAGCAATTCCCCAGGGCGCGCCTGCAACCGGCGCGCGGCATGGGCGCGCGGGCGCTGACGGCGGGATTGCAGACGCTAGACATCGCCAAGCTCCATGAGCAAGTCTTGTTGACCGAAGTATTGCCCGGCCAGCCGGCCGGCAAACGTGCCGAGCTGATCAAGCAGGCGGGAATTTTCTTTACCGAGGCGATCACCCCGATTGAAAAAACGCATCTTGGCTCGCGGGAGGCCGCCGTTCATCTGAATGAGATTGTCGAGATGTTAAGCCAGCGCACGGTGGAACTGGCCGCCTCGAACCTGGAACTGCAACAGGAAATCGTCTCGCGTAAGGCGGTGGAGGCGGCGCTAAAAAAAAGCGAGCACCATTACAGCCAGCTGCTGGCACAGTCCGACCGCCTGCAGGAACAGTTGCGGCAGTTGTCCCGTCAGATTCTCTCCTCGCAGGAGGAGGAGCGACGGCAGATCAGCCGCGAACTGCACGATGTCATCGCCCAGACTTTGACGGGCATCAACGTCCGGCTGGCGGCCTTGAAAAAAGACGCCGCCGCCAACACCAAGGGACTCGACCGCAACATCGCGCGCACGCAACGGCTGGTGGAAAAATCGGTGAACATCGTGCATCAGTTCGCGCGCGAATTGCGCCCGGCGGTGCTGGACGACCTGGGACTGATTCCCGCCCTGCATTCGTATGTGAAAAGTTTTTCCAAACGGACAAGCCTCCACGTTCATTTGAAAGTCTTTGCCGGAGTGGAGCAATTGGAAAACAGCAAGCGCACGGTGCTTTATCGTGTCGCCCAGGAAGCGCTGACCAATGTCGCCCGCCACGCCCGGGCCAGCCGCGTGGAAGTGAGCATTCAAAAACTTTCCGGCGCCGCCCACATGGAAATCAAGGACGATGGCAAATCCTTCCAGGTCGAACGCGTCCTATTCGCCAAGGGAAACAAACAACTGGGACTGCTCGGCATGCGGGAACGGGTCGAAATGGTTGGGGGCACCTTCTGCGCCCAGTCCACACCGGGTCAGGGCACCACCATCAAGGTGGAAATTCCGTTCGCCAAAGTGCGGAAAGCCGCGCTGAAAAAATCCAGCAGGAACGCCACCCTGGAATGTCCATGAAACGAATCACTTTACTGCTGGCGCTGCTTGCCGCCGGTTGGGGCGACGCCCTCGCCACACCGGCTTCGACCAACTCCGCTTCGTTCAATCGCATCCTGATGATTGATGCCAGTTCCATGCCGGTTGCCGGGGGCAGGGCCACGCTGACGATCGGGACGCTCCGGCGCGCGGATGGTGTTTACACGGGTGATTACAAGCTCAAGGTGTTCCCGTACTTCTTAAAAAATGACAAGGGCAGGCTCGCCATCCTGGTTTCGGATGAGTCAATGGCGGAGATCAACCTGGGAAATGTCACGACGGTCATTGGCACCGCCACCACGAGCGACCGGGACGGCCGGAGCCTGCACATTGATGCCACCGCCGCGCCGGTGAACATCGATCGCGGAAACCTCAAGCTGTGGTTTATGGTGGGCGACCGGAAAATGATCTTTACGCCGGCTTATCACTTTGCGGAAAAAGCAACGACTACAATCCATCTCATGCCACCCCGTTTTCTAGTTTGCATCCCGGAGCCTTGAAAGCCGTCGCGAATCATTTATGAAAAAAATCACCGTTCTGCTGGCCGAAGATCACATAATCGTGCGCGAAGGCTTTCGGAAGATGCTTGAGCTCGAAAACGACTTTCAAATCGTCGGCGAAGCGGCCGACGGCCGCGAGGCGGTCGTGCTGGTCAAAAAACTTCGCCCTGACGTGGTGCTGATGGACATCGCGATGCCCCGGCTCAATGGCCTGGAGGCCACGCGCCAGATTCGCAAAATCGTGCCCGGCACCAAAATCGTCATTCTCTCCGCGCACAATGATGATGCCTACGTACAAAACGCAACCGACTCCGGTGCCCATGGATTTTTGCTCAAACAAAACTCCTCGGACGCGGTGTGCGAGGCGATCCGGCAGGTCCAAAAAGGAGACAAATATTTTGGCCCCTTGATTTCCAAACGTCTTAATCGTCTCAATCCACCGTCAGCCAGCCGCGCGGGACGGCATAAGAAAACAGCCGTTCAGCTGACTTCCCGCGAGATGGAAGTGCTCCAGCTCATCGCCGAGGGCAAGGCCAACAAGCAGACCGCCTCGGAACTCGGCATCGGCATCAAGACCGTCGAGAAGCATCGCGAACATCTCATGCAGAAACTCGACATCCACGACACCGCCGGCCTCACCCGCTACGCCATCAGCGCGGGCATCATCGAGAGCAGCGTCCAGTTGACGATTGTTTAGAATCAACTGGACTCCGTTGAATCTCACTGTCCGCCATGAACACCGTCAATTACTGAAGGCGCTCGCGAGGAAAGGCTTTCCAGCCACCGCGACCCTATGAACAGGCCGGGCACAATGCTGAGGTGTTCACCCCATAGACACATTGAAATAATTATCCGATAATTAAGATGGATAGTCGGTTCGTTGAGAAATCCAGCATCCCGAAAAGTGACGCTGAATTCGGCGTGCCGACATAAAATAAAATCAGATAAACAGACCAACAAGCAGAAAGAAAACAATTATGACAAAAGTATACGAAACTCATGACGGTGTGAACGGAAAGAAACGATTTCTACCGGGCCTTGTCCTTGCGGCGACCGGCATGTTCCTGTGCCATACGGCGACGGCAGCGCAAACGCTAGTAAACCTTGGAACAGCGGGCAATTTTGTGATTCTGGCAAAATCAGGAATCTCAACGGTTCCGACCTCCGCGATCACCGGAGATATTGGCGTGAGTCCCATCGCCGCGACCGGCATCACTGGATTTTCATTAACCCATCGGCATGGCAGTCCATTCGCGACCTCAGCCCAGGTTACCGGAAAAGTTTACGCAGCCAACTATTCGGCTCCAACTCCTGCCAACATGACCACGGCCATCGGCGATATGCAAACCGCCTACACTGACGCCGCTGGCCGCTCTATACCCGATTTCACCGAACTGGGTGCCGGAGAGATTGGCGGTTTAACGCTCGTCCCCGGTCTCTACAAGTGGGGCACCGATGTTTTAATTTCAACAGATGTTACGCTCAGCGGTGGCCCAAACGATGTCTGGATCTTCCAGATCGCGGGAAAGATTATTCAGGCGAACGGCAGGCAGATTCATCTGACGGGTGGGGCACTGGCCGCGAACGTCTTCTGGCAGGCCTTCGGCAATGTCTCCATTGGAACCACCGCTCACTTTGAAGGAATAATAATGGCCCAAACATCAATCAGCCTTGGGACTGGTGCATCAATCAACGGCAGATTGCTGGCACAGACTGCGGTTACTCTTGAAGCCAATACCGTTACAGCTCCAGCATCGGCAACAACGACCACGTTGGTATCAGCGGCAGTGGTCACTGGTCCATTCTTGGACGCTGTCGGACAATCACTTAATCTCGTGGCTAAGACCATGACGGTTCCCTTGTCAGGCAGCACGCAGTTCTATCGTATCCGGTCAGGGACAGCGCTTACCATTACCAGCATTAACATTTCTGGCGGCAACGTGGTAATAACCTACGAATAGAAGCCTAAGCGCAATCTAAAGCGAATTGCCAAAGCCATCGAAGCAAGCAATGAAAGACTTCGCGCAGCAGGCATTCAAGTTACGCGAATCAACCAATCCATGTGCCTGAACAAAAACATGAAATTAGGCCACGGGCGACAGAATAATTATATCCGGTTGGAACATTCAATTTAAGGGACTTATATACATTGTTACAGTTAAGTTTTTGAACGTTTAGAATATTTCTTTTTCTTATCAATGTTGACCTGCTTTCGGAGAAGTAATTTTCCATCCTTAGAATCATTTTTTACCCCACGATGGATGACATTCGCCACGCTCCATCATTAGGCGCGTCCGCTTGATAATTGATTCGCATGTTTCGACTTTGTATTGCCGCGCAGTCATTCGCGTTTATTTTTTCGGCGGCTTCACTTCGGTTGCCTTCACAATGTTCTTTGGTCGCGTCCGCGCCTTTGCTACGCCCTTACCGTCAGCAACCATGCCGCGGAGGAGCTGAAACGGCCCCAATTGCTGCCAGTTGAAGCTACATTGCACAAGCCTTACAACATTCAGGACTTGCTGAAAACCATGAAAAATATTCGGTGTGGGCCAAAAACTTGCCGCGAACAACTCACCCCGCAGTTACGCTAGCAAATCAGCCAGCAGCCGGCAGGCGCAAGGGGTGAACACCGTATAGACCCGCGAAGCGGCCCGGCATACTATCGGGTCATGAATGCGAATCGAATGTTTCCGAGCGTGGCACCGGCCGGCGCCCAGTTGCGATGGGAACCAGATCCGCCCCCCTGGCGCATGCTCGTGGTGGATGACGATCCATTGATCCGCCAGCTTTACTCCGAAACATTGGCTCACTCCGGCTATCAGGTGGATGGTGCCGAAGATGGGGCGGTCGCCTGGGACGCACTGCAAGTAACCGGCTACGATCTGCTGATCACCGACTGTATGATGCCGAAGGTGTCCGGGGTTGACTTGCTCAACAAGATTAATGCCGCTCGCATGACCCTGCCAGTCATCATGGCGACTGCAACCTTTCCTGAGGAGGTATTCATCCGTTACCCTGAACTCCAACCCGAAATCACGCTGCTAAAGCCTCATTCCATGACGGAGCTTTTGGGTGCAGTGGAAAAAGTTCTCGACGCGCATCGCGGTGTCCACGCCGGGTCAGTGCCGCCGCCAGTCGATCAATTTCGGCCGCCAGCGAACCGTTTGAGGGCGCGATGAGCTGCTTCCACAGTCGTTGTTCCATCTCCCAACACCAAAGTGAGCTTTGCGGACCGCGTATCCACGCATAAACTAACTGTGTGAAAATCAATAAAGCCATCTTGAGACATCCCGAAGCGAAACCCGGTTCGACGGAATATGCGTTGAAAGTTTCCGAGCTGCGCTACCGCCGGCTGTTTGAGACCGCGCAGGACGGCATCCTGATTCTCAACGCCGACACCGGACAGATTGATGACGTCAACCCGTTCCTGACGGACATGCTGGGCTATTCGCGCGAGCAACTGCTGGGAAACAAACTCTGGGATATCGTTCCTTTCAAAGATGTCGAGGCGTCCAAGGCGGAGTTCCGGGAGCTGCAGCGCGAGGCCTATGTCCGCTACGAAGACCTGCCGTTGGAAACCAGCGCCGGCAAGTCCATCAACGTGGAGTTCGTCAGCAACATCTACCAGGTCAACGGCGACCGCGTGGTGCAATGCAACATCCGTGACATCACCCAACGACGGCGGGCGGAGGAAAAGCTCAAGGCTTACAGCCGCAAGTTTCAGGTGCTTTCCCGCCGCCTGGTCGAGGCGCAGGAGACGGAGCGCCGGAACATCGCGCGCGAACTGCACGACGAAATCGGCCAGGCGCTCACCGTCATCCAATTGAACCTGCAGGTGATGTTGCCGGCCCCCGGCGTGAAAGCCCAGTCCTCGCGCTTGAAGGAAAGCTTGGAAGCGGTTGACCGGGTTTTGGAACAAGTGCATGACATATCGTTGAATCTGCGTCCATTGATTCTGGATGATCTGGGATTGGAACCGGCCTTGCGCTGGTTCACCAAGCGGCAGGCGGCACTGGTCGGGTTGCACGCCCGGTTCCATGCCGACCCGCTGAAGCAGCGGCTGGATTCAGTGATTGAAACCGAATGTTTCCGGGTGGCACAGGAAGCATTGACGAATGTGGTGCGCCATGCGCAGGCGAAAACTGTGAGTGTGGAATTGCGCAAGGAAGCGGGGCGGCTTCACCTGCGCGTTCGCGACGACGGGGTGGGATTTGATGTGGGTGCCGTCCGGGAGGAAGCCGTGCGCGGTGCCAGTCTCGGCCTGTTAAGCATGGAAGAACGGGCAGTACTGGCCGGCGGCGGGCTGGAACTCAAATCCGATTCCAAAAACGGCACCGAAGTCCACGCCTGGTTTCCCCTGAAATGGAAAACGTCATCATTGAAATCCATGAAATCGTGACCAAACTCGTCAAGACCATACACGTGATTCTGGCGGACGACCACACGCTGGTGCGCGCGGGTATTCGGGCGCTGCTGGAAAAGCTGCCGGCGGTGGAGGTCATCGGTGAGGCCAGCGACGGCCGCGAGATTCTGAATTTGGTCAAGGCGCAACGACCGGAGGTGGTTTTAATGGATATCGCCATGCCCGGGCTCAATGGCCTGGAAGCGACGGAGCGCATGGCCCGCGAATTTCCCGACGTGCGGATCATTCTCCTGTCCATGCACAACAACGAGGAATATGTCTTGCGGGCGTTGAAGTCGGGCGCGGTCGGCTACCTGCTCAAGAAGGCGGCAACCGCCGAGCTGGAAGCCGCCCTGCGGCGGGTGGTTCGCGGGGAAATTTATCTGAGCCAGG
>OBLW0100003051.1_pt1 | contig 13193 bp, 11 predicted proteins | sample 1520161 | NCBI WGS metagenome assembly OBLW01 (sample SAMEA3539309, study PRJEB22396) | soil metagenome | biome: tundra; feature: field; material: soil | place: USA | collected 2010-05 | depth 0.15 m
AGGCGCAGGAACTTTCCGACCGCGCCAAGGCGGAACACGATCTGAAGAAGGCGGCAAAAGAGCTGGGTGCCACGGTGAAGACAAGCGAGTTCGTCTCGCCCGATGGCCAGGTTCCGGATATTGGATCGATGACCGGGCAAGCTGCGGTGGCTTTCAGCATGAAGCCGGGAGACATCAGCGGACCGATCAACAGCGGAGGAAACGGAGTGGTGATCGCAATTACCGAGGTGCAGGCCCCGTCAGAGACTGACTTCGCCGCCAAGCGCGACCAGATTCGCGATACCCTTCTGCAGGGCAAAGAGCAGGAGCTTTTCGGGTTATTCGTCACGAATTTGCGCGAGCAGATGGAGAAGGCGGGAAAAATCAAGATCAATCAGGAAGAGATGAAAACGCTGACCCATGCGGGGAGCGAATCGGGAATCTGAGGTAGTGATCGAGTTGCATGTCTTTTCCGCGCTCCGCAGGCATCTTGTTGCACCCCACGTCGCTGGCCTCGAGTGGCGGCGTCGGTGACTTCGGCTCTGCGGCTTATCAGTTTGTCGACTTTCTAGTCGCCGCGCGTCAGGGATTGTGGCAGGTTTTGCCCCTGGGGCCGCTGGGCTACGGGAATTCGCCCTATTCCTCTACTTCGGCATTTGCCGGCAATCCTCTGCTGATCAGCCTGGAACGTCTGGCCAGCCATGGCTGGATCGATCAAGATAAAATCTCCCACCTTGCCACCGAATCGGGTCCAGTTGCATACGACCAGGTTTTCGCCACGAAGATGCCGTTGCTTTTTGAAGCCGGTCGAGGCTTTGTGGCTTCAGCACCGGCCGGAGCACGTGAACGCTTTGAACGCTTTTGTTGGGAGAACGCGTGGTGGCTGGATGATTTTGTTTTGTTCGATGCGCTGCGCGCGCGACAAAAATTGGCAAGCTGGAATGAATGGGCACCGGAATTGGCGCGTCGCGAATCGGGTGCGTTAGAGAAGGTACGCAAGGAATTGGCAGCGGACTTGAAGATTCGCAGCGCCCTGCAATTCGCTTTTTACGAACAATGGCAGGCATTGCGACGTTATTGTTCGGAGCGCAAAATCCGCGTCGTAGGCGACGTCGCCATCTTCGTAAATTACGATAGCGCCGACGTCTGGATGCACCGCGATCTGTTCCGATTGAATGAAAATCTCGAGTCCGAAGTGGTCTCTGGCGTACCGCCCGATTTCTTCAGCAAGACGGGTCAACGTTGGGGCAATCCTCTTTACCGCTGGGATGTGATGAAGGCGCAAGGATATGAATGGTGGATCCAGCGCTTGCGTTGGGCAACGCAGAACTCGGATTACATCCGGCTCGACCATTTTCGCGGATTCGATCAGTTCTGGGAAATTCCTGCCGAGGATTCAACCGCAATTACTGGCCGCTGGGTGGATGGTCCGCGAGACGATTTATTTCACAAGCTGCGCGAAGCTCTCGGCGGACTGCCATTTTTCGCCGAAGATCTCGGCTACATCACTCCCGAAGTGCACGCTCTGCGGGAGCGGCTGCAGATTCCGGGTATGGCGGTGTTACAGTTCGGCTTCGGCGACGAGGGTGCGCACATGTATTTGCCGCATCGCGCCGCGGGCAAGGTCATCTATACCGGAACGCACGACAACGATACAACAGTCGGCTGGTTCCAGTCCGGCGCCGCCGAGCATGAACGTCGCAATGCGGAAGCCTATCTGGGATGTTGCGAAGATGGGGTTCATTGGGCGTTTATCCGGGCGGCGCTAAACTCGGTCGCCGATCTCGCGCTCGTACCGATGCAAGACGTGCTTGGGCTGGGAAGCGAAGCTCGTATGAACACTCCCAGCATGGACGGCGGAAACTGGAAGTGGCGTCTAACACCCGGACAGCTCAATCCTGAAGTGACCGCCAAACTTGCCCAGCTCGCTGAACTGACAGACCGCTTGCCTCAGCCATTTCCACTTCCTCCGCATGAGGACTTCGCGGCCTGAGTTGAAAAGCTAGCGGTTCAGTTTATACCGCTGATTGTTAACGGTTTGTTACACGGGTTTGCGGGTGCTTTGCGCCTTGCCGCAGATCGTGTATAGAAGTTACGGAGAGTTTCTTGGCCAACGAACCCATTATCGAAGCGCGTGCGATTGAGAAGTCTTATCCGCAACCCGATGGGACGCGCATTCAGGTTGTTGGCCTCACCGACTTCGCCATCGAGCCGGGGAAAATCGTTGCCTTACTGGGCGCTTCTGGCTGCGGTAAGTCGACTCTGCTGCGAATTCTGAGTGGCCTCTCGCAACCTTCATCCGGTGCTCTGTTTTGGCACGGCAAGCCGCTCAACGGCCAAGCGCCAAACGTGGCGATTGTCTTCCAAAGTTTCGCCTTGTTTCCCTGGCTCACCGTTCTGGAGAACGTGGAAGCCCCGCTGGAAGCCCGCGGCGTAGCAGCTGTCGAGCGGCGCAAACGCGCACTACGCACGCTGGACACGGTGGGTCTGGATGGCTTCGAAACGGCATATCCCAAGGAACTTTCCGGTGGCATGAAGCAGCGCGTGGGTTTCGCGCGTGCTTTGGTGGTGGAACCGGAAGTGTTGTTCATGGACGAACCATTTTCCGCGCTCGATGTACTCACGGCGGAAAATCTGCGAGGCGAGCTGCTGGAGCTCTGGCTGAACAAAAAGATGCCGACGAGTGCCATCTTCATCGTGACCCACAATATTGAAGAGGCGGTGATGTTGGCGGACCGCATCGTGGTGCTGGGCAGAAACCCGGCGCGCATCCGTTCCGATTTCAATGTGCGGCTCTCGCATCCCCGTGATCGCAAGTCCAGTCGTTTCGTGGAACTGGTCGATTACATCTACAAAATCATGACCGAACCGGATGTCGAGCATGCTCTGCCCGATCCGGAGAGCACGGGAGAGATCGTTGTGCCGCCGGGCGGTCGGAAGCGGACGCAAGCTCGGGTTCGAACAACGAAGTATCAGATTTTGCCCCACGCTCGGGTCGGAGGGATCGCCGGCCTGCTCGAGCTTTTGCATGATCGCGGTGGGCGCGAAGACCTCTTTCGCCTGAGCGAAGAACTGGTAATGGACGTGGAAGATTTGCTGCCGATTCTTGAGGCTTGCGTGCTGCTGGGTTTCGCCTGGCTAAAGGAAGGCGATGTCCAACTCTCCCCGCAGGGAGCCGAGTTCGCGGATGCCGACATTCAGACGAGGAAAGTGTTGTTCCGGCAGGCCGCGCTGGCGCACGTCACCATCTTGAAGCAGATTGCCAGCATTCTGCAACGGAAATCCGATCACTCGATTACGGACGACTTTTTTCACGACATTCTCGATGAGCATTTCTCCGAAGAGGAAGTACAGCGCCAGTTGGATACGGCCATGAACTGGGGCCGCTATGCGGAGATTTTCGACTACGATCGCGAGAGTAGAAAGTTAACGCAAACCGAAATCGCACCAAACGAACTCGCAGAACACGCCATTGAGAATGACCCACCAACTTCCGTACCAAAAGCCTGATTGAAGTTCCCGGTTAAAGACTTAACAGCGCCGAATGAAAAAGAGCATTAGCCTGCGAGGATTCTCCGCGTACCGCTTGTGGTCGCAACTACCGAGCCTCGAGATCTCGCACCTTCCCGATGTCATCATGTTCGCGGCGGGCATCGCACTTTTCTACGGCGTCGTCACAGTTGGGCGCGGGTGGCTCGGTCCCTTCACGCCTTCGGTGGAGATTTCGCGCAGCCTGTGGGCGCTGCCCGCCTACGCGGGCTATTCACTGTTGCGCATCGCGATTGCCTACTTCTTAAGCCTTATGTTCACGCTCGTGTACGGGTATGTAGCGGCGTATAATCCGCGCGCCGAGCGCTTCATGATTCCGCTGCTGGACGTCCTCCAGTCGATCCCCGTGCTCAGCTTTCTTCCCGGAGTAATGCTGGCGATGGTGGCGCTGTTTCCCGGACGGCAACTGGGCGTAGAGTTGGGCGCGATCCTGCTTATTTTCACCGGGCAAGTTTGGAACATGGCGTTCAGCTTTTACGCTTCGCTGAAAAGCATTCCGAAAGAAATGAGAGAGGCAGCGACCATCTATCGCTTTAGCTGGTGGCAGCGCTTCACGCAGATGGAGTTGCCCTTTTCAGCCATCGGATTAGTGTGGAACTCCATGATGTCGGTGGCTGGAGGATGGTTCGCGCTGATGGTTTGCGAAATGTTCGTGCTGGGCCCACGCGATTTTCGTCTACCCGGCCTGGGTTCCTATCTGCAAACCGCGGCCAGCGCGGGGGACACCGCCTCAATCATGTGGGGCGTCGCGACTATGGTTGCGGTAATCGTGTTGCTGGATCAATTCATTTGGCGGCCGGTCATCGCGTGGGCGGAGAAGTTCAAAGTCGAGCAGGTGGAAAGTACCGATACTCCACGATCATGGGTGCTTAATTTCGTCCAGCATTCCACCGGGCTCGCAAGAATTCGCCAAAAGACTCTGCGGCCGCTGAGTGAGCGTCTGCTTCTACATTTTGCGCGGAAGCACACAGACGAGACCGCAGAGGAACCGGCGCCTCCGTGGCGAGAGTGGATGATCCGCGTCCTGGCGATATTGGCGCTGTTTGGCATTGGTTACGGAGTGGTGCGCGTCGCAATCATCCTAAGTGGCTTGCAGAAGGTGGAGTTGCATGAGGCCGCTCTCGGACTGGGCGCAACCTTCTTGCGAGTGAACCTTGCCTTGCTGATTGGCGCGCTCTGGACGATTCCGGCGGGAGTGGCGATTGGCTTGAATCCGCGACTGGCTCGCATCGCACAACCGCTGGCACAGATTGCGGCATCCGTGCCTGCCACTGCGTTGCTGCCTGTAATTCTGCTCGTGCTCATTCGCATGGGTGGCGGACTCGGAGTTGCGTCGATTGTCGTGCTGCTACTGGGCACGCAGTGGTACGTATTGTTCAACGTGATTGCTGGCGCCATGGCGATCCCCACTGATTTGAAGGAATGTTGTTCCGTGTTTCAGATGCGAGGCATTGAGCGCTGGAAGAAACTGATCCTGCCGGGAATCTTTCCCTATCTTGTAACCGGCCTGGTGACAGCCTCCGGCGGCGCTTGGAACGCCAGCATCGTGGCTGAGTATTTCCATTTTAAAGGTCAGATCTATACCACGACGGGGCTGGGTGCAACGATCAGCCAAGCCACCGATAGCGGAAACTTTGACTTGCTATTGGCCGCGACCATGATGATGGCGGCCACCGTGGTGACGATTAACCGGCTGGTCTGGCGCAAACTCTACGCGCTAGCCGAAACCCGTTTCCGGCTGGAAACCTAGAGAAAAAATTTTCAGCACTGGTTACCCCCGGTTACCTTCTGGTGTCGCGTCGAGCTAGTTTCATCACCTTTTAATCTCCTCTTCATCCTGCAGCAAAGCTCCTGCGCTATTCCTTTAACATGCCATCAAACCAATTGCACCGGGAAGAGACACGTGCGGAAGTTTTATCGCACGTCGCGGGATTTCCTGGGATCCCGCCGTTGGCTGAGAAGTTCGTTCCCGTGGAAAGGGTGAGGGATCTCTATCGAAGGGTGCAACGATCTCCCGACGGCTTCGGGTTTGGGAACCTGCTGGCGGCAATGCGAGTGGAGTTGCGCGTGGATTCCGCGAACATCGCAAGAGTCCCCACCAGCGGTCCCGTGGTTGTCGTGGCCAATCATCCCTTTGGAATGCTGGATGGAGCTGTGCTGGCCACGTTGCTGACTCGGGTTCGCCCGGACGTAAAGGTGATGACCAATTACCTTCTGCGCGATGTGCCGGAACTTGGGCGCCACTGTATATTCGTGGATCCGTTTCAGAGCGACACCGCCGTTCGCGCCACGAGTGTCGACACGAATCGCCGCGCGCTGCGAGAGGCGCTAGAGTGGCTACGCAGCGGTGGAATGCTGGCCATGTTTCCCGCGGGTGAGGTTTCGCAGTGGCAATTTCCTCAGGGCCAGATCACCGATCCCGCGTGGAGCGATACAGCCGTGCGTCTGATTCGTCGCACCGAAGCGGCCGCGCTTCCCATTTATTTCTGCGGACGCAACAGTGTGAGCTTTCATCTCTTCGGGATGATTCATCCCCGGCTCAGAACCGCGTTTCTGCTGCAGGAATTTCTTCAGCAGGAAGGGCGAGCGGTGGCAGTCCGCGTGGGCAGCGAAATTCCCCGCGAATCCCTGGCTGGCATCGCAGACGATCGAGAGGCAACGGAATACTTGCGCTGGCGCACATACTTGCTAGCTCGTCGGAGTCGACCGGAGAAATCGTGGTCGGTGGCAGTGCGTTCCAAAATTTCAGAGAAGGTGCAGGAGCCTGTCGCAGCCGCGGAGCCGGCGGAAGGTCTGACAGAGGAAGTGGACCGTCTTCCTGGCGATCGTTGTTTGGTGGAGAACGCTGATCCGGCGGTCTACCTGGTGAAAGCGAACGAGACGCCTCGAACGTTGCGGGAGATCGGACGTCTGCGCGAAGTCACGTTTCGAGGAGCGGGCGAAGGGACGGGCAAACAACGGGATCTTGATCGTTTCGACTGCTACTACTGGCATGTCCTGCTCTGGCACAAAACGAGGCGAGAACTTGTGGGGGCTTACCGCGCAGGCAACACGGCTGAGATCCTTGCTGAGCGCGGAGTGAACGGGCTATACACCAGTACGCTGTTTCGCTACGATGTGCGGCTCTTCGAGAAGCTCGGTCCAGCACTGGAATTGGGACGTTCATTTGTGAGGCCGGAATATCGACGCCAGTATGCTCCGCTGCTTTTGTTGTGGAAGGGAATTGCACGGTTGCTGACGATGCACACCGACATCCCAGTCTTGTTTGGCGCTGTCAGCATCAGCAATGATTACAGCACAGCCTCGCGCGAGATGATTTACCGTTTCTTCGAGGCGCGCATGCAGGAAGATAAGTGGGCGGGGATTATTGAGCGGGGAATGATCGAACCACGGCGAGCATTTCGTCCAGCGGGGTTGCGGCCTTGGGACTGCCGCGCCATGTGCGCCGCGCTGCACGATTTGGAGGAACTCTCGCAACCCATCACAGACGTCGAGACTGACGGCAAAGGGCTGCCCATCCTGCTACGGCAATACGCAAAGATTGGCGGCAGGCTATTGGGATTCAACGTGGATCGGAAATTTTCCAATGTGCTCGATGGCCTCGTCGTAGTGGATCTTCGGAAAACCGAACCTGGGGTGCTGGAACGGTATATGGGACGGGAAGGCGCGATGATGTTCAGGCGTCGCCATTGCGGGTGCAGCTCGTGACGAAGTGAGTTGACTATCTTTTCCCCTTCAGCTTGGTGGCCTCGTTCGGCAGGAGGCACGAATGTGCGACATCTTTCAAAGCCGTTTCTAACCCTATTCCAAGACTTGCGAGTTCTGGAGGTTTCATCAATTGCTGCATGCTTTCAAAGAGCAGACGTTCTTCCTTGCGGATGTGGGCGGAAAGTTGTTGCGCGAAGGCCGGCAAAGTTTCCGGGGACATGCGATGCGCCTCCGCCTGGCGAAACAATCCGCGCAACGAGGCATGCTCCGAAGTTAATTCTTCAGCTAACGGAACTAGTTCCGCAAACTGTCGAGCAGCCGGAAAGATCACAGCTTCCTCAGCAGCGAAATGAATTTTGATTTCCTCTTCGAAAAGCTGGGAAATCTCAGCTTGCCAAGTCTGCACATCCGCGTCGGGGATGGGCTGAGCGCGATCGATGCGCACACATAAAGCTAACGCCCGCTGGTGCTGGTGAGAAAGTGGAATAAGGTTCTGATCACGCAGCATGAAGTTCAGACCATCGAGTCAAAGCGCAGCGGTGGAGTCGTCACGCCAAGCTTACCGGTTCTTCAGTCTCTGTGATGGCCGGACGCAATGTCAGCCAGTCGGTGCGAACCCGCTCCCACTCCTGAATCAACATGCCGTTAGCCTCGAAAAAGCTGCGAATGCGGGAACGCTCCCATCCCAGCACTTCCTCAAGAATAGGCGCGAGCACCGCCAAAGCACTGGTGCACAGCACCGTGCGCTTCGCAATCTGTGAAATGTGTGGTGACTCCGAGACCGCGATAGTGAGACCATCCCGCGCGTTCAATTGCAACATCACGTGAATATCGGAGCTGCCATCCCCTGAATAGATGACGTGGTCAGGGCCCATGACGTGCTCCGCCAGCAACTGGTTAAGCACCGCAACCTTGCCGTAGCCAGCCGTGGCACGAACAATGCTAGCGATTTCGCCGGAAGCCTTATAGAGGAACTCGGTACCGAAGATGTGATCTCTCGGAACAATGCCTTCGAGAGCGGAGTGGATTACTTCCACGGGCGCGGCGGAAAGAACATAAAAATCAAAAAAATGTCCGTCCACACCGCTTGCGAGAATCTGGTAAAGAAGTTTGATATCACTCTTGAGGCGAATGCTCTTTCCTACTTCGTGCAGATGTTCTTTCCGCACCTTGGCCTTAAACTCCGGGTCGTGGAGCAGCAGGTAGGCAAGCTCCGCTCCTTGCTGTACCAGATTAATTTTCGCCATGCCCTTGGCTTTGCGTTCGAACTCTGCAGTAGGAATGCCAACTAATTCCGCCAGCACGTATCCGGAATCGTTGAAAGTGAGCGTCTGATCGAAGTCGCTTGCGAAAATATAACGTTTCAGGGGCTTATCAGCCATACAGTCCTTAGATTCGCAGGCAGAATGGAAGGCCCATTAAAAGAATCAATCGGAATTATAAGCGGCTCCGGTTAAATCGTTGTTAACAAACGGGAGATGTGTGCCGCTGCCCGCCTTTACTAAATTCGCTGACGCGTCCAGAATAGAAGTCGGCCCAACCATTTTCGCTGAGAGTGAAGCGGGCAGACGGTCAGAGCCGACTAAAACAGCCGACAAACCTACAGGAGCCCTCATGCTTGCATCCGGTGAACTTATCCGCTCGATGAATTACGTGGAAGATATAACGACTACGCTGCGCCGTATCTGTATTTCAATTCCGGCAATGAATGTCGAGGAGCGCAAGCGCTTGGCGGACAGTTTGCGTGCCGCTGGCGGCGCGTTGAATGATGCGATCAAAGATCTGGAAAAAGAAAAAGTGGTGGCGCAATAGTGGCAGCGGTTAAAACCATCGCGGTGATCGGCGCCGGCATCATGGGCCGGGGCATCGCGCACGCTGCTGCTGTTGGTGGCTATCGAACAATTTTAGAAGACTTATTGCCGGGTGCGCTGCGTCGAGCGGGGACTGAAATTCGGTCCAATCTCGACAAGGCGGTTGAGTTGGGGAAAGTATCGTCGCCCGACGCGGAAGCGGCTTTCCGCCGCCTGGAATATGCGGGATCGGTGGAAGAAGCCGCGCGTGAAGCTGATCTCGTCATTGAAGCTGTACCGGAAGAGATGGAGTCGAAGATTGAGATCTTCACTCTGCTCGACAAGATTTGTCGGCCGACCACGATTCTAGCGTCCAATACTTCTTCTCTCAGCCTCACCGAGATTGCGAGCGTGACCTATCGCGCAAAGAGGTGCGTGGGCATGCATTTCTTCAATCCCGTGCATAAGATGAAACTGCTAGAAATCGTGCGAGCGCTCGAGACCGATGACGACACCCTGGCGACTGCGGTCGAAGTGGGCCAGCGCATGGGGAAGGAAGTGGTAGTGATCAAAGAAGCGCCGGGCTTCATCACCAGCCGCATCAATGCCATGATCGGCAATGAAGCGTTCTATATGCTGCAGGAGGGGATTGCTTCGGCGACGGACATCGACAAGGCGCTGAAACTTGGACTGAATCATCCCATGGGACCGTTCGAACTGGTCGATCTGGTGGGACTCGACACGCGGCTGAATATTCTCGAGTACCTCCACAAATCGTTGGGAGAGAAATATCGTCCCGCGCCGTTGCTGGTGCAGTATGTGAAGGCGGGGCGGTTGGGACGCAAGTCCGGGCGCGGAGTGTATGAGTATCCGGAGGCTGCGGCCGCGGAATCCAAAACGCCAGTTGAAGTTGCAGGCTAGAGCGTCACTCCAAGCTTTGTGTGTCTGATCCCAGCCTTCGCTCAGGCCCAACAGACGCGGCTGTCTCTCCGTGAGGTCCTGAATGTGAGCGGCCGAAATTCAGTCCGGAAAGTGCTGAGACCGTTTCTTCTGCGATTCCCTTACTGGCAATCAGGACCTGGAAGCTTTCGCCCATGCCCGCGGGCGTAACCAGATGCTTAAGTTGTAGGGCGACCTTCGCTCGTTCCTGCGGCAGGCGGCATTCTTCGAAGGCATCAGCAAACTGGTTGGCTTCGCCAATACCCATTAGGAACTGGGATTGAGTGACGAGTTTATGTGTCCGCATGCCATGTTTTGCCGCGGCCGCTGCCAGTGCGGTGAAGTTCACGTCGGCGGTGATGTCTTGTTCTCCGGGCGCTTCATAAGGGTTGGTACTGATCGAATGCTGGCGCAGGGCCTTGAGGGTTCCGCGATGGCGGCCGGCGAGTTGTTCCTCGCGGGCGTAGCCGTAGTCGATGGCGATCAAGAATCCACTCTGGACGCTGGCGGCAATGCGATCCATGAAGTGCTGCGCGGCCACGGGCGCCTCGACGCGTTCGTCCGGCTCGGGATGGATTGAGTAGCGGTCGAGGAATTCCAGTTCTTCGAGCGAAGACGGCACCCAGGTTTCGATGAAACGCCCAGCGCACGTGTCGATGCGCAGGGAACCTTTCGCGCTGAGGATTTCGACCGGCAGGGCATCGAAGAATTCGTTGGCGAAGACGATGGTCGAAGTTTCGCGGGCTGATCCTTCCCGAGGATAGCAATTCGTCAGTTCAGCTTTTCCGGAAGCAATGTGACACTTCAAAGTTTCGCTGATCCGTGCCCGCAACACTTGCGAGGTCTCGACCAGGACGTAGCGTAAGGCGCGAAAAAAATCCGGGAATTTATTTTCTGCCCAACCTAGCGCGTCTTGCGCGAACAAGCCGCGGCCTGATCCAAGTTCGACCACTTCGATGCGGTCGGGCGAGTCCAGCGCTTGCCACATCTCGTTGAATTGCCGCGCCAAAAGTCGTCCGAAAACGGCATGGATATCGCTCGAAGTGTAAAAATCACCGGCCCTGCCGAACTGCTTCGCACTTCGCGAATAATAACCAAGTTCCGGATCGTATAAGCACAGTTCCATGTAGCGCGAGAAGTGAATCGGGCCGTGCTGGCGGATTTCCCGCTCAATCCTCTGCCGCAAGAGATTCACGATTCTCTCCTACGACGTTCGGCGCGGTCCTGCGGCGTGCGAATAAACATTTCGACAAAGTAATCGTGCAGTGCGTCGTAAAGTTGGCGTTGGAAGCTCCATTCGAATTGCGGGTGATCCAGGTCGCGGGGATGGAGATCGAAGTAGTAGGTGTGCACGGCAACTGACGAGTCTTTGAACTGAATGATGATTTCCACTCCTTCGCCCTTGGAGCGCGCAGAAAAGTTTAGCAGCGGATGCTCATAGAGGCGGAGCTGTGAGACAACGCGTTCGAGGCGGGTAGCGGCGGTTTCAGGCACAGTGGAATTGTAAAGCAGATAAGGGCTTACCTTGTACGAGGGCAGGATGCCTCGTGACAATCGGCGGGATGGCCACAGCCGCGCGGTAAAACGCTCCTGCGTACAGGGTTACTCTACAATTGTCCATAAGAGGGAAAACGTGACCGAGACGACCTACACTAATCTGCGCCAGACTCTTGCTTCGGTGCTCGACCGCGTGGCCAACGATCATGAGGTCGTGATCGTAAGTCGAAAAGGCCACAAGAGGGTCGCGATGGTTCCGGCAGACGAGTTGGCCGGGTTAATGGAGACAGCGCACCTATTGCGGTCACCCAAGAACGCTCAGCGGCTGCTCACAGCATTGCAGCGGGCAATAGGTCGCAAGGGCAGGCCGGAGCCGCTAGAGAAGCTGCGCCGGGAGATGGGACTTGCCCCGCAACGCTGAGCGGGAAGCAGCGTTTCATTCTGAGTTTCGCCAAGACCAGCGTTGTTGGGTTGATACCGACCGAAAAAGTTGCTCTCCGTGCCTTCGAACTCATCGAGTCCATCCTTCGTGACCCCTTTACAGGTATCGGAAAGCCAGAGCCGCTAAAATACGTCCTTGCAGGGTGCTGGTCGCGCCGAATCACTCAGGAACATCGCCTGGGGTATCGCGTGAGCGAACGGCGCATCGATTTTCTGCAGGCGCGATATCACTATTAAGCAGGAATGAAATTCATCAAGCGACGATCAAACCATATGAGCGCGAGGCAAGATTTGCCGCAGAGCCGGCGGCGCCCCGGCGCTACTCGTAGCGCAGCGCTTCGATCGGATTAAGCCGCGCGGCCTTGATGGCCGGTAGCATGCCGCTGACAATTCCAACGAAGCTGAGAATCACTGTGGACCACACCAGCGTCGCAGAGTCGATGTACAGATGAATGTCCCCCTCGCTGGCATCTTCCATGAAGGCGCTCCACAATGTCAGCGAACCGACTGACCATGAAACGAGATATGCCAGCGCCACGCCCAACAGCCCGCCCAGCGCGGTAATCACCAGAGCCTCGGCGAGGAACTGAAAGAGAATATGCCATCGCCGCGCGCCCAAGGCTTTCTCCACGCCAATCTCGCGAGTGCGCTGGGTGACGGAAACCAACATGATATTCATCAGCCCCACCCCGCCGATGCCCAGGGTCAGCAGCCCGATAAAGCCCAGCAGAAGCTTGATGCCGACGGTGATGATGGTAAGGTCCGCGAGATCTTTCACCGCGTCGAAAACGAAAATCGCGCGGTTGTCCTTAGCACTGAAGTTGTGATGGAAAGCCATTGAGTTGCGTACGGCCTCGACCATCTTCATGTGGTCGCCTTCGTAATCCATCATGATGCCGTCGAGATAATAGCTATTCTTGAGGTCGCTCATGGCGCTGTATGGCACATAAACGAGAGAGTTCATGTCCTCGTCGCCGTTGGAAATGGTATGCCGGAGGACCGCGATAACCTTGTAGGAGATGCCGTCGATGCGCACGCTTTCGCCCAGCGCATTCTGGCCGGAGAATAGTTTCTTCTTCACCGTCGACCCGATGACCGCCACGCGGGTGTGGGTGAAGTCGTCCTGCTCGCCGAAGAATGAACCTTCGCCGACATCCAAGGCACGAATTTTTTCGTAGCTGGAATAGATGCCGTGTACCCCGTAACTCGCGCTGCGAGTGCCAAAGGACACCAGGCTCTGCTTATCCACCTCGGGAGAAATGCGGGTGAGCATAGATCGGAAGAGCGTCG
>OBLW0100003053.1_pt1 | contig 13191 bp, 20 predicted proteins | sample 1520161 | NCBI WGS metagenome assembly OBLW01 (sample SAMEA3539309, study PRJEB22396) | soil metagenome | biome: tundra; feature: field; material: soil | place: USA | collected 2010-05 | depth 0.15 m
GGTGCAGCGCCACGGTATCGACCGAGGGCATTTCCGCGGCCTAAAAGCCGGCAACGCCCGTGGTCTGATTTATACCTTTAGTTATACCTTTAGCGCAAAAGTTGCTTCCGGCGCCCCCCTTGGCGTCCTTTCTTGGCCTCAGATCTTTGAGTTCCACTTTTAGTTTCGTGGCCGGGGCTTTTTTCTTGGTAGGCATTTTCTATTTTGATTGTGGGTTAACGAGCTGGCACCGGGCAAGAGTTATGGCCATTCATTGGCTATTGGAAGAGAAATGGGCGGCTCCTGCGTGATTTCTCAGCTGGAAGCTCGATGCCGCCCGAAGCCTGACGCATGGGACTGGGAAGGAATCACTCGCTCCCTCCGCCGCCGGGTTTCGCTTTGCGCTGCGCGGGTGCCCGTCCATCCTCCTCCCGCTTAACAGGGGTGGGTCAAAATTAGACGACCGTTAGTCGGCAGTCTTATGCGTCCGATGATAAGTATATCCGCCTCTGAGCGTTCCGCATCACCTCATGCAAGTCATCCGTTGGCGCCCCCTTCGGTGAACACGTCCTTCACCTTCGTCCGAGATTGGACGCTTCGATTCAGGTGGTCCTCGACGCGGGTCCGTTGGTGGCCTGGCTCTCGGACAACGACCAACATCCTGAATTGTGTTCGAGTATCCTTTGCCGTCCGCCCCTGCCCGTCGTCACCTGTGAATCAGTGATAGCCGAAGCAGCTCATCGCCCTCCCAAATTCGGCTATGGAGTGGACGGATTGCGCCTGCTGCATGACTTAAGTAGTATCATGCCGATACTAGAGATGATGCCGCGCAAGGTTCGCCAGTTGGTCTCCGATCTTGAGCGCGCCGGGTCCGTTAACCGCGGGGGCAAAGGCAGCGACCGAAACCTGGAGCATTCCAAAGGGCTCCGGGTGACGATATCGGGGAAACTGGGAGACGACGCTCAGCACTACCAGGAAAAACAAGTCCGCAATGCCATTGATGATTCTCGCATATGAAACCCACCACCACCCAAGTCAAAGAAGCCGCAAGAAGGTTTTTGAAAATAGTCGAGTGGAGCGATGAAGATCGCTGCTACGTGGGCAGTGCACCGCCATTGATTGGGCAATGCTGTCACGGGAAAACTGAGGCCGCTGTTTTGGCGCAGCTTCAAGCAATCGTAGTGGAATGGGCTGAGAGTCTGATTGCCGACGGGAAGCCCTTGCCTCCTGGCTCGGCAAATCGTAAGTTCAGCGGTAAATTTGTTGTCCGAATGTCCCCGGAGATCCACAGGAAGATCGCCCTAAAGGCCATGGCGCACGGCGACAGCCTGAACCAATTCGTGTCTGAGGCTTTGGCGCGCGCCTGAACCGGCGAGTTGAATGGTTCGCTATCCGGTTCTGCTCATTTTACTTTGCTCCTTGTGCATCATGGAAAACGCTCGATTTTCACTGCGAATCGGCCAAGCTGGACGGATGGTGTTTGCGCTGATCTGAAAATGCAGATGGAGCAGTCGTGCATCGCCCGAAGGACTGGACTTTTGTGCTTTGATAAACGTACCGGCGGCTGTATATTCAAGTAACACCTTTTGATTATGAGCGACTTTCAGATTCGGTCCGAAGACCGGTTTCAATATACGGACCGCTGGTCGTATATTAATTGTTAGGCCTGTGGAGTCCACAGACACAGAGTGCGGTTTCGATGACGGCTTGGGCGGAGCGGTCCGTGCCGTTTCAGCAATATCACGGCATGATGAGTGGGTCTAGAAACCAACCTTCCCTCACCCGCGCAACATCGAGCCTACCGCCGCGTTTAGAAAAGCAGTTTTCCATCAAAGTGCAGGTGTTTGGGAGAGGAAGGACGATAATCGGTGGCAGGCCTTTTGGGAAAAACTTAAAATAAGGCAATGAACCATACGATCGTCCGAATTGTGATCGGTTTGCTAACGTTTCGAATCGTGGTCAGTCTCGGCTGGCGATGGGGATGGCGGAAGTGGTCGCTGCCGTGTCCCGCTTGCCTTGCCTGGGTATTGGAGAATTCCGTTTTTCAGAAACTTCTTGGAACGGCGACGACCCTCAAACGCATCGGACTGCGGTCCGGACAAAGAGTGCTGGAGATCGGTCCCGGACCGGGGCGGCTTCTCCTTCCAGCAGCCCAACAGGTGTTGCCTGGGGGCGAGGTCATCGGAATTGACATTCAGAAGGGCATGCTCGACCGACTCACCTTGCGGGCAATTGAGAGAAATGTCAGCAATCTCAAAACCATTCATGGGGATGCCACTCAACCCCATGTTCCCGAGGCAAGCTGTGATGTGGTGATTTTGGGCGAAGCCCTCGGTGAGATTACCGACCGGGCTGCCGTGTTGGCGCAATGCTTTCGGGCACTCAAGCCTGGGGGCGTGCTTTCCGTCACTGAGATTGTGATCGATCCGCACTATCAGTTCCGCTCCACTGTGAAGCGTTTTGCCGAACGAACCGGCTTTCGCTTGCAATCAATCGAAGGCAGTTGGCGGTTCTTCACGGCGAATTTCGTAAAGCCGGATTGACCTGAGTCGTTGTCCATTGGGAAGAGTATGCGCCAGCAGAAGTGAAATAATTGGAAAGCCACGTGATGGCATCAAGATACCTGATATGAATAGAGCCCCTCAGAGTGGCCGGTTTTGATTCGACCCTGAGTGGCTGGTTTTGAACCGATCCGTGATAGATTACTAAGGAAATACGACGGTTTCCTAAACCGCTTGTCCCGGTTCGAGTCCGGGCGGGGCGCACCACCCTGGAAACTAGCCTATCTCAAGCTAGTGGTCCGATCGACCCATTGTCCGCTTGGCAGCAATGGCTCGAAGCTCTTTAGCGGCGAGGAGGTCCTTTTCACGTCCCATTGCTTCCTTTGCTCGAACCAAATCGGGAAGGGATATGAGGCGACAGGTCCTCCCGCCAATCTCGAACAGCTCGGCATTCTCGCGAAGGGCCTCAAAGTCGCCTAGACCGAGTATTGATGAAAGAATATCGACGACACCCCAATCCGTCTTGAGGTAGAGGTTAGTGACGATTTCGCCGGGCTTAGGTACTTGCAAAAACGATAGGCGTTGAGGCGTCATTCGGTGGTGAGGGTTCAGATCCTTAAGCGTCTCGCGCAGGCGTTCGACGTTTTCTGGAGTTAGAACGGCGCAGATATCGAGATCACGAGTGACAAGAGCAGAACCATGAAGCACTCCAGCAAAACCGCCCACCACAACGAAATCCACACCCGAGTCAGCGAGCCGCTGGAGTAGTTGACTGAGGCTGTTCACTGCGTTCTTGGCGGATTCGGTCAAATTCCAGCACCAGGGCAAGCGCTTGGTCGTGTTGCTTTGCCCGTTGTTGAGGGGTAAGCATCAAGCTAGCCTCTACGAGGCTGAGATCGAAGCCCGCTCTTTCAGCCTCTTCGATAGCTGTATTGTCCATGGTCTTCACGTGAGACAGTCTGTGATGCGAGGCGGTCACGTCAAATATCCAAACAGTGCTGATCGAAGCCGAGTGCCATCAGAATTTACAAGACACGACCGTGTCCTAAGAGGGCTCTCAGTGATCGAGTCGGGATGGGTGGATGCACCAGTCCGACATCCTTGCCAAAATTTGACAGAAAAACGTCGGCTTTTGCGGTTTTTACGGGTTTTGCGGTGAGATATTCTCTCGTAGCCCGTGAGGGCACGCGGTTTCCTAAACCGCTTGTCCCGGTTCAAGTCCGGGCGGGGGCAACACTTCGGGGTCTGCGCGAAAGTTTTGAGAGGGCCCGCGTCAATGCCTACAAGGCACCTCCGTGGGCGACGGGCTGCTTCTGAAGGTCTGGGAGCAGGAAAATCTTCCGCGCCAATGGGCTGAAAAGTGTCTCATTTCGGTACCTGATGCGGAGTAGGCCCATGCCGTTGTTCAGGAGGTCTTCATTGGAACGGGCGAACGCTTCCCAATTCAACGTGGGTGGGTGAGAGCGAATTCTCTCAAAGACAATCACAAGGTAAAACCATGTGATCGTCTCATGGTATTTTGACTCCGCACCGATATGCTGAACATATCTGCCAAATTGCTCGCAGAATCGGGCGGCACCGGAGGCGAAGTCCGAATCGTGGAGATAAATCCATGCCAATCGAACGTGATCCCCATGCCGGAAGGCACTTCCGGGAATCTCAAGGCTTTCAAACGAAGCCAAGAATTCAGCGTCGCTCATCGCCGAGGTTTTCATGACGACAGGAACGCACGCGTCACCGCGAGCAATGAAACGGCAGCCAACAAGAGGTAGAGCCCAATCGGCTGAATGCCTAGAGACAAATGAGCGACGATGGCGCCGGCCAAATCCAAAACCAGGACAGACGCGCCGACGTAAAATGTCCTCGGAACTGAAAATAGGACCGCTCCGAGCATCTCGGGCAACGCCAAGGCCAACCGGCTCCAGGCGGGCAGGCCCGTTGCCGCAAACTCGGCTGCCGACTGACGCGAGAACGTCAAGGCTGCTGCGGGCACAAAAAGCCGTGCCGCTAGCAGCATCGATATGATTGCAAATGCAGCCGCAGAAGCTCGGCGTGGAGTCGGTCTCTCGATCCTCATGTCGAAGCTTCTCTCAGCCTGTGGCTGTCTTTCGCCGTCAGGGTAAGCCCGTACACCTTCTTAAGATCCGCGATCTGAAGTAGGGTCTCCTTACCGAATGGCGACTCGCCCTCGTAGACATGCAATAAGATGCCCTCAAGGAGGTCGCCGACGGTGAGGTCCTTCAATTCGGCGACAGCCTTGAGAACCTTGAGTATTCTTTTTTCTATCCGGATTCCCGTTTGGACTCGTTGAATGAGGGCGATGTTCTTGGTATTCATGTACCACAATACATAGTTACCAATATTCTGATGTCAATATCCGATTCGTTCGCTTCACGGGTCCGGTCCCGCACGTGTCGACGGAGCCGGGTTCCTTGGGATGCCACCGCTCCGCTCAATGCGCCCAGGGAGAGCATCGCCATGATTTGTCCCAAGATTCGGCGCATTTCACGGCTTGTACAGGTTCCGCAGCCGAACATTTCATAGTAACGGGAAACGGCGTGCGGCTTCCCCAGAAGAAGGTGTCAGGCACGCACCTCCGTCATGAAGATATCATGTAAAATCATCATACTTGACATGATGAAATGGGATGATAACCTTCGGACATGAGTGAAAGCACGCTCACCGAGCGAGGGCAGATTTCCATACCGTCTTCCCTGCGTAAGGCGATGAACCTGCGTCCGGGGCAACGGCTGAAATTTGCAGCCGTCTCAGATCACGAGTTCCGCGTGTTCAAGGAAAATGAAGCGCCGCCCGGGCCATTGGCGATGCTCGGATATGCCCGAAAACTACGGCCCGGCCCGGCCCGCCGGACTAGTGAATGGATGCGCGAACTTCGTGAAGCGGAGAAGGGGCCATAATGTGGGTCGTCGACACGTGCATCATTCTCGACGTGTTTGAGAATGACCCGCAATTCGGAAAAGTTTCTGCGACATTACTGGAGAAGCTTATACCCTCCGGGCTCGCTGTATCCCCAGTTACGATGGTCGAGCTTTCCGCAGCGTTCGGTGGCGATATCGAGGAGCAGAAGCGTTTCTTGGAGGGAGCGGGTATCTCCCATTCCGAAGCTTGGACCGCGACCGACATTGATGCGTCACACAAGGCGTGGAACGCCTACGTCTCGAGTCGCCGGGTAGGCAAGGTTCCGAAGCGTCCAATAGCAGACATATTGATAGGTGGCTTTGCTGCGAACCGGAGCGGCTTAGTAACTAGAAATCCCTCGGACTTTCGAAGATGGTTTCCGAAGCTAGTGATTCGGGAGCCCTGACACGGCGAGCAGTAGCTCGAATTGGAATTCTCCATCGCACTCCATCCCCCATTCGCCTCAAGAATGCATAACCTTTTGATAAACAACAAAACAGAGCGGTTTCCTAAACCGCTTGTCCCGGTTCAAGTCCGGGCGGGGGCACCACTCGGAAACTTGAATTTCAGAAGGGAGCGATGATTTCCGGCCGTTAGATCGGGGGGACAAAGCGGAACAGGGAGGCAACCTTATGTTCGAATCCTTCCCCTGTTGTTTCCCACCAGTAGCGTGGAGACATCTTGCGCGTGGGCATGTCTACAGGTCACGCCGACAAAAAAACAAAACTTCGAAATAGGAAATGCCGCGGTCGTGCAGGCTGCGGACCCCTGTCCAAATCCGATCCTTTGGGCCCAAAGGGCGATGGATCTCGGTTGTCATGGACAGGCCATTCCAAAAATCAGCTGAATCAGGGCTCCAACATCAAGGACAACGAACACTAGGAGAGAATTCCCGTAATTCACGGGGCTTCATAAATCTCTGCGAGGGCCACTCCCGTTGTGTTGCCAAAACCCGAAATCTGCACTGTGTAGGCGCCTGCGGTCAGGTTCACGATTTGCGCGCTGTCAGCGCTACCCGCGGGCAGGGCAAACGCTCCCACGGAGGCATCCGTGCTCGTAATGAGGGTGGGATTGGCGCCGGTCGTCCAACCGGTGTTCGAGGCAATCGAGGTGCCCGAGTTGTCAAGAACACTCAAGCTGGGCAGAGCTAGGACGCCTGTGACGCCAAACTGGATTAGCGCGGGGCCGTCGGCGCGGACAAGCAGCTTCTCGGTGCCCGAACCCACAATTACGAAACCCGCTATAATTATATTGGCTCCGGTGCCGACCTGGGCTCGCGTTGAGATATTCACGAGGCGGGTTCCTGTAGTGGATACTTCGTACACTTCGGCGAGGCCGACGCCTGATGTGTTGCCGACCCCTGAAACTTGGACCGTATAGGCTCCGGCCGGCAAACTGGCGATAAGGGCGCAATCGAGACTGCCCGGCGCGAAGGCGAACGCTCCAACCGACGCTGCCGTGCTGGTTATAAGCGCGGGATTGGAATTGGTGCCCCAGCCGGTATTCGTGGCCACCACGCTGCCAGCGTTGTTGAAGACACTGAGGCTGGGTTGCGCGAGAGCACCAGCCACGCCGAAGCCGGTTAGCGCAGGACCGTCGGCGCGGATAAGGAGGGTTTCCGTGCCGCTCCCCGTGATCACAAACCCGGGAATGAGAATATTGGCTCCGGTGCCGACCTGGGCTCGGGTCGAGATATTGATAAGCCGTGCTGATCCGTTCCCGCCTCCGCCAGGAGGTGTTGGCGTGGGAGTGGGTATCGGTGTAGGGGTTGGGGTCGGCGTGCCGCCGGCCCCCGCAAATACTGAGACGGTGTTGTCTGCATTATTGAGGACGTAGACCAAATTTGTGACCGGGTTAACCGCGATTACAGTGGGGGTGTTCCCCACAGGCACGGTAGTGGTCGCATTGGTGGGCCCATCGATCACTGTCACGGAACTGCCCTGCAGATTGGCAACGTAGACCGTGTTCGACGTCGAATTCACCGCGATGGCGGCCGGACGGTTTCCGACGGGCACGTTCACGGTTGTATTCGTAGCCCCATTGATCACGGTCACATCGTTGGTAGAGGGATTGGTGACGTAGATCCGATTGGTAACGGAATTGACCACCAAGGTACCCCATTCGATCAAACCGTTGTTGACGACTGAATGGTCCGCTATCGTGGCAATCGGGGATTTCGTCGCCTCATCGATTGCGGTCACAATGTTGGCACTTGTTGCGCCCACTGCACCGCTGAGGACATAGATGATGTGCGTCGCCGTATTTATTGCGAGACTCGCTCCAGAATCCACTACTAGTGAATTCATATTGAGCGCCACATTCGTTGCAGCATTTGTTGAGCCGTCTATCACGGTCACGTAGTCCGTTGAATTGAAGCCAACCCAAATCAAGTTAGCCGTCAGGTCCAAGGACAGGCATGTTGACGACATTCCCCCCGAGGACACCGTCGTGGCGGCATTTGTGATCCCGTTAATCTCGGTTAGAATCCCCCCGAAATCGACGACATAGATGGTGTCCGTCGCAGGGTTAACGGCGATGGCGAAGGGCTGGGTTCCTCCAGTCGCAACCGCTGTAGTTGCGTTGTTTGTGCCGTCGATGACCGTCACAGTGTTGTCTCCCGCGTTCAAGACGTAGATCTTGTTGGTTACTGGATTCGCCGCGGCCGCGACGGGGCCAATACCCACGGGCACTGTCGTGGTCGCATTTGTTGCGCCATTGATCACTGTCACTGTGTTGTCCAATCCGTTCGGAACATAAATCCGGTTGGTCGCAGGGTTGATGGCGATGTCATACGGATCATGTCCCACAGGAATGGTGGTGACATTTTGCCCAAGGGCCCGGTTGAAGGACGCGGCGAGGAGAAAGATCAAAACTCCGGAATGGTAAAGGCCGCGCAAGTTCCCTTTGAGGCATTCTGTCCAAACCTGATGCATTGTCTCTGGTCTGCGACGGTTTTTGATAAACATTGGAGCGCCAAATTGATACCCGGCTTAATTCCTGCTGCGAACTCCATCGCAGTCAACGTTCCAATTGGGCATTGATGCGACACACAAGGCGTGGAATGCCTATGTTTCGAGTCGCCGGGCGGGCATGATTCCAAAACGTCCGATAGCCGGCTTCTTGATCGGGGGCCTTGCGGCGAACCGGAGCGGTCTGGCGACTAGGAATATGTCGGATTTTCATAAGTCATTAAATTCAAACGAAACTCACCGGTTTCCTAAACCGCTTGTCCCGGTTCAAGTCCAGGCGGGGGCACCAGTTTTACGGCGCACTTGACAAGGGCGTTCGTGAGACATATTGGTGAGACATGAAAACCGCAACCGTTCGACAGATTCGTAACGCGTTCCCCGCCGTTCTTCAGCTCATTCGCAACGGTGAGAGTGTGTCGATAACGTCGCGTCGGCGAGTGGTGGCAATGTTGAGTCCGCCGGTAGTCCAAAAGGCAACGCGGCTTGCGCGCCCGTGGGCGAACTTGGATGCCCGATTGGCAGAACTGCAGCAGCAGCCGATATTGCCGCTATCTGGCGCCGACCTACTGGCGCAGGATCGTGATCGCTACTGAACGGTTGTGGTCTACTCTGATACGTCCTTTCTATTTTCGCTCGTGTTGCACGACGCGAACACGGCCGGAGCGGTCGCTTATTTGAAAGGCCATCCGACGAGCCTAGCGCTGACGCCCTGGCAGCGATGCGAGTTGAGCAATGCGGTGCGCCTCTCCGTTTGGCGTGGGAGCTGTCCCGCCCCGGTTGCAATGGCAGCGCTGGAGAAGATTGATGCGGATCTCACGGCGGGAAATCTAGCTGAAACACCGCTCGTTTGGCCCGACGTATTGAAGATCGCGGACGAACTTGGCAAAAAGCATACATCGGCCCTAGGGGTTCGGACATTGGACTTATTGCATGTTTCCGCTGCGGTCAGCCTCAAAGCCAAGACGTTCTTGACCTATGACGGAAGGCAGCACGCTCTAGCGCGTGCCTCTGGCCTTCGCGCCCCAAAGCTTTAGAGTTCCATGCGTCGCAATTGACCTGAGTGTCCTGCGGTCAGAGAGCACAATTGGATGAAAGAGCGACATTTGGTGCCGACGCCAGTCCCGTCGCCGCATTCTGACATCCTGGCGTCCAGCGCTCGAACCCCTCCTATGCCGCAGCGCCCCAAGGACTCATTCATGGAGGCCGCCCTCGAGGAAGCCCGAAAAGGCTTCGAGGAGGGGGGCCTGCCCATTGGCTCCGTGCTCGTGTGCGACGGCAGGATCATAGGACGCGGGCACAACCGCCGGGTCCAGGACGGCAGCGTCATCCAACACGCGGAGATGAACTGCTTGGAGAACGCCGGGCGCCAGCCTGGGGGCGTCTACCCCAGGTGCACGCTCTACTCGACGCTGTCGCCCTGCTACATGTGCAGCGGCGCGATCATCCTCTATGGAATAAAGAAGTGTGTGATCGGCGAGAATCGCACGTTCATGGGGCCGGAGGATCTCCTGCGCTCGAAGGGTGTCGAGGTCGTGGTTCACGACGACAACGACTGCTTTGAGCTCCTGAAGGCCTTCATGAAGCGCTCCCCCGAAGTCTGGAACGAGGACATAGGAGCCTAGAGCCTCAAGAGACGTCACGGCTCGGCAGTCAACCTGATCGCCCTGTGCCGTCGAATGCCGGTCCCAGGATGCCGGCCGGCGCAGCGTTCCCGGAATCGAGGCAGTTGTCGTCGGGAACACACAGGGGACATATGACTCACGAGCGCGTCTTGGAGAGGTTGGCGCGATCCGGCACGAAGGTGATCTTCGCCGTGAGCGTCGGTTCACCAGGGCCCGTAAGCCTCTGGAACTGTCGATGCAAGAGCCAGTCCCAAGGTCACGAGAAGCGCACGGCAATGCTTCAGCCGTCGCCGATGCACTCGTTCCAAAGGTCGGGATGCTTGCGCTGGAATTCACCCGTCATCGAAATGCATTCCGGCGATGCCAGGTCGAGAACCTCGATTCCCTGTGCGCGGAGCCAATCGATGCCGCCCTGCGCGTTCACGCTGTCTCCGACGATGACCTTCTTGAAGCGAAACTGGGAAATGAGCCCGGAACAGTACCGGCAGGGTGCCAGCGTTGTCACAAGGATGAGGTCGGTGTAGCGAGGCTGCCGGCCGGCGGCCCGAAACGCGTCGGTTTCGCCGTGCATCGACGGGTCCCCGTGCTGGACGAGGCGATTGCGGCCCGCACCCAGCAGGGTGCCGTCCTGGCGGAAAATGGCCCCTCCGACAGGGATGCCGCCCTCCGCGAGGCCCATGCGGGCCTGTTCGATTGCAACCTCGAGCATGGCGCTCGCATCAAGGGGGGGTGTCATCCTAGCGTTTCGAATGAGGGTTGGCCCTTGAGCTGCCTCGCATGCCAACCGTTGAAGCCAGCGGCGACGGCCAGGTAGAGCAGGAAGATATAGGGAAGCCAGTTCTTGGGCGCCTCGGGGACCGGGTAAAGCGTCCCTGCCAGGACAAGTGCCATAGCCGCGACTGCAATGACCGACAGGAAGATCGAAGGATAGGTGAGTTTCTTTCTCCCCTTAAGGTAGCGCGGCAGCGCCACCGCCACCAACGCATAGACGACGAGGAAACCGTAGGTCGCCAGCGATCCCATCCAGTCATAGATCGTCTCGCCGCTCACCTTTCCGGCGGACAGAGGCACGGACAATAGCAAGGTGACGACCGCCGTGGCCGCCACGGCCACGTGGGGAGTGCGGTTGTGTGCGTGAACTCTGCTTAGGCGCCCGGTCACGAGCCCGTTGTGGGACATTAGAAAAAGGACTCTCGCCGCGGCGGTTACGCAGGCCAATGTGCACGACAGCATGGTTATCATCGCGCAGATATCCATGAAAGACCCCAGCCTTGCGACTCCGGCCACATTCGCGAGCACGCTCATCGGGGCCGCGCTTTGGTCGAGTGGGCCGGCTGATGCCGGGAAGGCGAGAACCTCGGTGTAGGATGCCGCCATGAAGAACAACCCCGAGATAAGGGCGCTCTGGATCAGCGCCCTGGGAATGGTGCGCAGGGGATTGCGAACTTCCGCGCCGAGCGTCGTGGCGCTCTCGAACCCCACAAAGCTGAACATCGCAAGCACGAGGCCCAGCCGGATGCCGGAGAAGTGCACACCACGCAGCGACAGCTGCGCGGCGTCAAAATGAAAGCCGTGTTGCCAGAGCAGAAGCGCGAATACCGAACTTATGACCAGGACGGAGACCAGTTCGATATAAAGCATCAGCCTGGCCGACGCCTTGACGTCCCGGTACGCAACCCAGGCGGATAACACGACGCAGGCGATTCCAAGGGGAACGTCGGGGAGACGGTTGCCGAAGAATTCACCCAGGACAACGTTGGCGTAATGAACGAATCCGCCCACCACGGAGGCGCCGCTTGCGACGTACGCCAGCAGAAGCGCCCACGCCGCCACGCTGCCGAGGACCGGTGGCAACGACGAGGTCGCGTAGGAATAGAGAGAGCCCGGTGACGCCGAGTCCCTCGCGAAACGTGCTATGCATAGACCCACAAAAAGCGTGCAGAGGGTCGCCAGGAGGTAGGATATCCACGTCCCGTTGCCCGCGGACGCGAAGACGAGCGGAACCGTCATCGCCGCCGAGGCCGTGGGCGCCATCGTAGAGATGGACTGCGCCAACGAGTCGAAATGACCGAGCGCGTTCCTGTGGAGACCGTAGCCGGTCCCGGCCGCAATCCCCGCCCGGGATTCGTTTGCATCCCCTGAGGATTGAATGGGCGTATCCTTCGTCAATGTGAGGGGATTCAGACGGTCGGCTCCGGACTGGACCGAAGAATTTCATGCGCAATCAGCACAACTCAAGCCAATCCGCGGGGGATTGGGTTGGGCTCGCAGCAAGGGCTTGAGCATTGCGATGCCGGTGAGGAGTGCTCTTTTTGCCAGTGGCGTGGCGCCCTTCCCAGACGTGCGACCGCCTACAGTTCCGGTTGGGACTGCTATGCCTTAGTTTTCTCCTTGAAGCGATGGCCGAGAACGTCGCCGAGGTTCGGTGAGGACTTCCATTGTGCGATATATACCCATTAGCACGGGCAGCTTCGATGCCTTCTGAAGCTGCGCTTGCCATTTTCGCGGCCGCAGCGGCGCCAGCGGCCTACATCACTTCCTTCTTGCCTGCCTGCTCTTGCCATCGACGTTCGTTCACGCCCTTCACGACGAGCCACAGCATCAGCGAAGCCTCCGCGAGGAGGCCAAGGCCCTTAATCCAGCTTGAAAGAGCGTTCGCAACGACCGGCGAGAGATAGGCAAGCCAACCCACGCCGGCCAATACCAGGAACGCGTCCAGAATTCGCGGCTGGAAAGTCGACCGGAGAATGAGCCAGCCGATCAAGATACAATAGGGTCCAAAAAACCACAGGGGACCAAGGTGGGAGGGGGCCAGATGAAAGACGGCAAGAATTCCAACCATGGAGCCCAGGAGGCTCACGATCGCGGCGAGCAAGGAAATTTCTTTGTTCACTGGTCTGAATAGGCCGTAAAAGAGAAGCGTCACGGCCATATAGATGGCAAACGCGACGAGGTTGACGGTTTCGCCAACGACCACCAGCCGGCGGGGCACCAAAAGCTCGCCCAGCACGGCCACCAGAAAATAAAGCAAATACGTGGCGCCAATAGCCCTTGCCTTTGGAATTCGGAGGCGTCTCCACAGCTGGCCCCATGAATCGTAGCCTTGGCGGCGGACACTCTGGCGTCAACGGAATGCTGTTCAAGACGTGACTCCTCTCGGCCGCATGCGATTCTGCAATATGATTTGGCCCATAGTGAGAT
>OBLW0100003054.1_pt1 | contig 13190 bp, 5 predicted proteins | sample 1520161 | NCBI WGS metagenome assembly OBLW01 (sample SAMEA3539309, study PRJEB22396) | soil metagenome | biome: tundra; feature: field; material: soil | place: USA | collected 2010-05 | depth 0.15 m
CATGGAACTGCTCACCGACGACGGCGTCACAGCAGAGCTGGCCAGCGTGCCCGGATGGACCCGGTCTGGCGGCAGCATCACCTGCACGGCCACGCTGGCCGACTTCCGTGCGGCCATGCTCTACGCGGGGGCCGTGGCCTACCTGGCGGAGGATGCGAATCACCATCCCGACATCCTGATCCAGTGGAACCGGGTGACGCTGACCCTGTCCACTCATTCGGCAGGTGGCCTGACGGCCGCTGATTTCGCTCTGGCCCGCCGGATCAGCCAGCTCACCTGACGCCGGCCGGCTCCGGCGCCTTCGTCCTGGCGGCGCCACGCCCCCGGGTGGCGCCGCCCAGTGGACGAAGGCGCCTCGGCGCGGCGCGGTCCCCTGGAAGCCAGGGGTTTCCCGTTATACACGTTGCGTTCGTGTGATCACACCTTGTTATCAGAAGTCCCTGTGCTCAGAATGCACAGGGCAGGCGCTTGATGCCGTTGATGAAACTGGACAGCAGCCGGTCGGGCGGGCCGGCGGCGCTGACATCCGGGATACGGCCCAGCAACTCGCGGAGCATGACGGTGACCTCGCGCCGGGCCAGATGCGCGCCCAGGCAGAAATGCGGTCCCGCGGCACCGAACCCGACATGGGGGTTGGGCGAGCGGGTGATGTCGAACCGTGCCGGGTCGGCGAATACCGTTTCGTCCTGATTGGCTGACCAGTAGTAGAGGACCGTCTTATCGCCTTCGCGGTAGGCGTGACCGTTCATCGTGTAGTCGCGGGTGAGCGTCCGCCGCATGAACATCACCGGCGAGGCGCACCTGACGATCTCCTCGACCGCCCCGCCGATCCGGTCCTCGAACCCGTCCAGCAGCAGCGCGCGCTGCACGGGGTGCTCGGTGAGCAGCATCAGCGAGTGCGAGATCGCATTGCGGGTGGTCTCGTTTCCGGCCACCACGAGCAGGATGAAGAACGACGCGAGTTCCGCGCCGGTCAGTTGCTCGCCGTCGATGTTCGCGGTGACCAGCGAGGAGACCAGGTCATCGGCGGGGCGGTCGGCCCGAAGCGCGGCCAGCCCGGTGACCAGATCGGCCAGTTCCTGCCCGGCGGTCAGGATCTGCCCGACCGCTTCGCCGATGTCAGCGCTGAGGAAGTCGGGATCGGCTCCGGACAGGATGATGTTGGTGTTCCGCAGGACCATGTCGTAGTTGCTGTCCGGCACGCCCATCATGCGGCTGATGATGGTCAGCGGCAGGCGCGCGGCCACGTTCTCCACGAAGTCGCAGGGCCCGGTCTCCAGCAGGTCGTCCACGATCTGGGTGGCCAACCGCGCCACGTCCTCCTCGAACTTCCCGATCATCCGCGGGGTGAAGGCACGGGACACGATCCGGCGCAGCCGAGCGTGCCGTGGGTCGTCCATGTTGATCATCGAGCCGAAGTACTCGTTGAACTCGGCCGGGAGATCGGGGATGCTCGTCGCGCCCTTCCCGGAGCAGAACACCTGGGGGTTCCTGCTCGCCTCCGTCACGTCCGCGTGGCGTGCCAACGCAAAATACCCGGGGCCCCGTTCCGCGAAAGGGGTCTCTGGCTCGGCGAAGAAGGATGGCTGCTCGCGGGCGCGCAGCAGCGCGAAGGCAGCCTGCCGGTTCGCGGTGGGCCAGCCCCAGAAGGCGGTGTCTGAGAGGTCGATGTCGCCGATCGTCAGCGGGGCGCCGGGAGGTACTGGAGAGGCGCCGGGAGGTACTGGAGAGGCGCCGGGAGGTACTGGAGAGGCGCCGGGAGGTACTGGAGAGGCGCCGGGAGGTACTGGAGAGGCGCCGGGAGGTACTGGAGAGGCGCCGGGCGTCAGGGACGAGCCCGCCGTCCCCGGAGGCTGGTGTGCAGTCACGGCCGTACCGCCTTCGGACTTGAACGTCATTCGGTTCCCATCGTCGCAGAGCGCCGCCATGCCAGTGAAGGCGCGCCGAAGCGGATTCGCGCCGAAGCGGATTCGCGCCGCACGGACCGGGCCGGCCTGCTCGTCGCAGCCAGATGCCCGGCCGGGCCTGGCGCCGCCGCCGGTACGGGTGCCGCTAAGCGGAGCCGGAGCTTGAGCCTGAGCCATTGGCGGAGCCTGAGCCATTGGCGGAGCCTGAGCCGGAGCTTGAGCCGGAGCCGTTGGCGGCGACTGGTGTGACGTGTGCTCCTTCGCCGGCCGCTGTCGGCCTTGGCTCCGCTCGGTCAGGGGCCGGCCAGGTCGCGACCGCGACCGCGACCGGCCGCGGCACCCCGCTCATGTTCGCGATCGTGCAGGCCACCGTCACCTGGCCAGCGCGTATCCGCATCCAGGCGCCCTCGCAAGCATCGTCCAGCAGCAACGGAGTCTCCGGCCGCCAGCCAGCGGCGGACAGGCAGGCGGCCACGACGGCCAGCCGCGCGGCCACGGCGGCGCGGGATTCCCCGGATTTGGCCCGGACCTGCTCGCTGAGCCCGGCCAGATCGGGCCCCGCGCGGCCATCCGGGCCGGAAGGCCACGTTATGGGCGGCCCGGCGTCCACCGGCAGCGGGCGGGTGGTCGTCCACTGGCAGGCGACCGGACGGGTAGCGCGGACGGTCAGGTCGAAGCCGTTGAGGAGCCCGCTGCCCGCGGCGGCGTCGAGCCACGGCGTGCGGGCCGAGGATCTGACCGCCGCAGCGTCCCGGTCAGCGGGCGTCGCCGAGGGCTCGGCGCGCTGAATCACCACCTGCAGTGCCGGGTCCAGGCCGAGTTCCGTGGCGCGGCCTTCGAGGGAGACGGCGAGCAGCGACGGGTGCCACGCGGTCTCCTGCGCCAGTGGCCCTACCTCCCGCAGGCGCAGCCCGGTCCAGGTGACGATGGCCTGACCGGTCGCGTCGACAGCAGTCACGTCCCACGAGGTGCTACCAGGTGGCCGGCTCGCGAGGACCTGCACCGTGCCGCGTGCTTCCTGGCCGCTGACGATGACCGCATCGCAGCCAGCGGGGAGCAGCCTGCGATGCGGGCGGCAGGCCTGCAGCACCTGGAGGGTGGCGTCGTTCAGGCCCGGACTGCCCAGGATGAGCGGGGCGTCCACCGGGCCGGCCACGGCACCGAACCAGGGCTGGTCATCGCCGCCGCGCACCAGCGCACGGCAGGCCCGCGAGGTGACCTCGGGAAGGAACGCGATACGGCGGAACCTGCCTGACTGGAAGCAGATGGGCCCGTACAGGTCGGTGCCGCCGACGATGCCCGCGGGCGCCGTGCCGTCGTGCGTGAGCCCGGGGACAGGGACGCCGTTGACAGTCCCGCCGCGGAACTCGGGGCTGGCCGCGTCAGCCGGCGGGGAGCCGGCTGAACGTGCCGTGCCGGGGAGCGGGAACAGCGCCCGGAAATGATCCACCCGGAAGCCGTCGGTGTCGCAGCGCAGTACCACCTCCACCGAGTCTCCGCGGTGCAGCGCGCAGACCCGGATCACGGCCTGCTCGCCGGATGGGCCTGGTGGGAGCACCACCGGCGCGTCCATGGACACGTTGGTGGCGTGCCGCAGGAACTGGCCAGCCAGCACGGACGCGGCCTGGGCCATCGCTTCCAGGCCCATCACGGCGGGCAGCACCGGCAGCCCATCGATCCGGTGATCGGCCAGGTAGGGGTCGGTCGGCAGGGATAGCCGCGTGTCCGCGATGAACTCGATAGCCGGGTAGTGGAGTCCGGCTTCCTGCACGAACCGGCCGCGGGTGACCTGCTGGGGTGCCCGCATCAGCGGTGCGGGTGGCGCAGGCACGCCAACGCGGCCGTGAATGGCCACCCGCGCTGGTGCGTCAGCGCTGGCCAGCAGGCTAAGCAACAGCCGGGACGCCTCTTGAACCGGGATCGGCGTGACGTCGCCAGACCAGTCGACGTGCAGGATGCGGCACCCGGGGAGGCCGGGCCCCAGCCGCCTGGCCTGTTCTGCGAGCGCGGTGCTGGCGAGCGATCCCGCGCCCTGCCCGGCGGCTCCGTAACGCGCACTGACCGGGCCGAACGTAACCAGCAGCCGCAGCATCGCCGCGCTGACCGCCCCGAGCACATTGGTCAGTCCATCGGCCTGCCTGGATACCTGGGCGTGCAGGTCCTCGCCGGAGATGTCGGCGCTCATCGGCGCCGCGCCGGCCGCGGTCGCGTGGATCACGGCGGTCACTGGGCCGAACCGCTGCTCGAGGCTGGCCACCGCGGCTTCGGCCTGGTCGGGGTCGGCGATGTCGGCCTGCTCGTAGCCGACACGTGCCCCGGTCTCGCGCAGCCGCGCCAGCCAATCAGCCATTGCGGTGGCTTCGCCAGGATCGGCCGGGCCGAGCACGGCGAGCGCCGCCCCGCAGCCGGTCAGCAATGCGGCGGCGGCGGCGCCTGCTGCGCCGCTGACCAGGACTACATCGGAGGGCCCGAGCGGAAACAGGTCCTCGCTGGCAGGCTCGGTAAGTGTGATAACCGGTTCGAGCGGTGCGCCCGCCGCGTCCAGCACCAGTTCGCGGAGCTGACCCGGCTCGGTGGCGGCGAACCGCTGGGCGGCTAGCAGGCCGTCGTCAGTCTCCGCCGTGCGCAGCAACGTGATGCCGAGCCACGGATGCTCGGCATGCAGACTGGCACAGAAGCCGGCCAGGCCGAACCCGGGCGTGATCACCACCAACTGGCCGCCGGTGACGGCCTCCCGGGCCGCCTCGGCCAGAATGGCGCAGGCATCGGGATCCGCCGGGTCGCCGATGACGGCAAGGACTCCGCGGGCGGCGGGATCGTTGTCGAAAACCTCAGCCGCCATCCTCCCGAACGGCTGCCGTGAGGTTGCTCTCAGCCGCCAGGGCTCTTCGCCCACGGCGGGAACGGGACGCAGCGGCGGCCGCAGTGTCTCCGTGAAGCACCGGGCCCATGGGGCGACTCCCGGGAGGGAGTCCACGGCGCCCCCGGCGTCAGGCCTGCCGCCCGCGGCAGCCCCCATGATCCCGGAGTATCCCGGCGTCCCCGGCGCGGCGTGCCCAGCCGCCCCCGGCGCGGCGCCCCCCGGCGTCCCGGATCGGGTGCCCTCCTCGGGTCGGCCGCTCGGGTCGGCTGCCCGGGCCTTCGTGGTTGCGGCGGGTTCTGGGAGGCCGGTGCGCGGCACTGCCTCGCAGGGATTGCTGATGAACACCCGCTCCCGCCAGATGTCGATGGGCCGGGCCGGCCTGCCGGTCAGCAGGGGCTGCACGCTGGCGATAGCGCCCGCTGCGAACAGGGCAGCGGCGGCCCGGGCGGACACCTCGTCGTCCCAGCGCCCGGTGGCCAGGCTGACCGCGGGCACGTGGCAGCACCCGGCCGCGAGGGCGGCGAGGGTCTGGCCTGGTCCCGTCTCGACCAGGAGATCGGCGCCGTCGGCTGCGGCGCCAAGCGCCTCGGCGAACCGCACTGGTGACGTGAGCTGGGCGCCGAGCAGGGCGGCGATGTCGTCGGAGGCGCTCACCTCGCGGCCGGTGATGGTGGAGATCAGTTGACGACTTGGCCGGCCGAACTCGAATTCCTTGAGCACACTGCGCAACGGCGCGATCCGGTCGGCCATGGCGGGGGAGTGCAGCCCGTGGGGTGCGGCGAGAACGCGGACCGCGACTCCGTCGCGGGCCGCTCGCCGGATGAGCTCGCGTACGGCGGCGGCCGGGCCCGCCAGCACGTGACAGCGCGGGCCGTTGTACGCGGCGATGACCAGATCGCCGTCGGCGCAGAACGCCTGGGCGGCCGTGACGTCGGCCGCGACGCAGACCATGCCGCTGCGTTGCGGGTCAGGATGGCTGAGCACGGCGTCACGCTGTGCGACCAGCCTCGCCGCGTCTGGTTCTGACAGGCTGCCGGCCCAGACCAGGCCGGTAATCTCGCCCAGGCCATGGCCGACCGCGGCGTCCGCCTGCACGCCAAGCCTGTCCAGCCAGTGCAGCGCGACGAGGGCGCCCTGGACGATCGCCGGCTGCGAGGCGGCAGTGCCGGCCCCGGAATCGGCGGCCCGGCGGGCCTCTCCGTGCGCGCTGCCGTGACGGGCCCCGGCATATTCCGCGCAGCCGGTCGCCGGGGCTTCCTCGCCGGGAAACAGGAGAACGATCCGGCCGCGTGCGCCGTCTGACGCGAAAATGCCGGGACGGACCGTCAGCCGGCCGCGGGCCAGGCCGGGCAGCAGGGCCGCTGCCTCGCCGGCCAGCCTGGCGAGTTCCAGTTGGCTGCTCGCCACGACCGCGACCCGCACCGGTTCGTCACCGCGCGCCGGCCTGCCCAGCTGGCAGGCCAGGTCGGTGAGCTCGCCGTCGGACATCCACGGTGCCAGGGCAGCGACCCTGGCCAGGGTGACCGACACGGCCGCGCGGCTGGACCCGCCGAACACATAGGTCTCCGCCCGCGGGGACGGGGTGACCGTCCATGATCCAGCGCCTTCGCCGCGGACCGGTAGCGGCGCGCGCTGCCGCTCGGCGGCCGACCTTCGGGCGGTGTCGCGGCGGAGCACGATGTGCACGTTGCTGCCGCCGGAGTCCATCGCGCTCACCGCCGCCAGCCGCGTCCCGTCAGGCCATGGCTCGGCGGTCCGCGGCACCCGCAGCGTCGCATCCTCACCGCGGAGCAACGGATGCGGTCGGGCGCATCCGGTGGCGGGGGGAATGACGCCCGCGCTGACTGCCAGCGCAGTCTTGATCAGTCCAGCGGCGCCCGCCGCCGCCTTGGCGTGCCCGATGTTGGCCTTGACCGAGCCGAGCGCCGCAGCCGACGGGGCGCCGTCCCGGACCGTCACGAGCGCGGTGAGCTCGGCGAGGTCGCCTGCCGCCGTCCCGGCGCCATCCCCTTCGATCAGCTGGATGTCGGCAGGGTCGACGCCCGCGTGCTGATAGGCCCGGCGAAGGGCCAGAAGCTGGCTGCCGGAGTCTGGCCCCGCAGCGCCAGGAAGCCCAGCGGACGATACTCCCCAGCCGGCGATCTCCGCGTAGACCGGCGTGCCTGCGGCGTAGGCGTCGGCCGCCCGCATCAAGGCGACGAGGCCGCAGCCCTCCCCGGGCACGAATCCGGTCGGGCTGACGTCATAGACGCGCATGTCCCCGGTGGCCAGAACGCCGGTCCGCGCCAGTCCGCCAAGTTCGAACGGGTCAAGGCTGATGTCCACTCCGCCCGCCAGCACGAAATCGAGGTCGCCCGTGCTGAGCGAGGTGCAGGCGGCGGCCAGGGCGAGGAGTGCGCAGGAGTGCCCCCCGTCCACGGCGTAGCCGCCGCCCCGGAAGCCGAAATGGCCACAGATCCTGTCGGCGATCGCCCCGGCCCGGCTGCCAGCCAGGGTTTCCGCAACCAGGCCGGGAAACGGCGCACCGAACGCGGCGGCAGCGTGCTCGAGCACCTCGCCGCGCTGGCCAGCAGGCACGGCCCCCGAAGCAAGCGCTGCGCTGAGCACCTTCCGGATATAGGGCCACCGAGGGAGGAGTGCGGCCGCCCGGGAAACCTCCCCGCTGAGGGTGTTGCCGATGATGACCCCGGCCCTGTCCCGCCGGACCCCCTGCCCGCCCGCGAGGCCGGCGTCGGCGAGAGCGCGCGCTGCCGTTTCCAGGGCCAGCCATTGCGCGGGGTCAGCCGCCCGGTACGCAGATTCAGAGATGCCGTAGGCATTCCGGTCGAACTGCCAGCCCTCGATGAGCGCGGCCCTGGGCGGCACGGCCAGCCCTGGGTCGGCTGGATCTGCCTCCCGGCGCTCGGCGTGGTCAAGCCGGGCGGGGGGCAGCCGCCGGAAGGCCCGCCGGCCGGCCAGGGTCATGTCGAGGAGTGTCAGGGCGTCATCAGCATCAGGGAACCGGCATGCGACGCCCACGATCGCGATCGACGGGGCTGGGCCCTGTGCGGCTGGATCGTCAATCATGGACACGGCCGGCGTCAGCGCCCGGTGCGCGAGTTATTATCTTCTTCATTTGCCCGCGGGAGCCACGCTCGCCCGGAACGTCCATTGTTTCCCCCGAAACAGCCTTATCTCGCGAGGTCCGCGAGCAGTGGCACCGATAACCTGAATCCGTATTCCCCCCGGTCCTCGGCCGCGACACAGATCCCCCGGGCCATCCCGGCACAGCGGACCGCTCTGGCAGGCCGCTCCGGCTAGATGACTGGGACGACCCTATTAACGTTGTGTTCCGCTGGTCAATAAGGAATGCCAGAAGTGCCGGTTTGACTGGTCAGCAGCATCTCAATGAGACATTGCGGGCCCTCACGAATAAGCAGGCACATGTCCGGGCCCGCGATTCATGACTGCGCCCGGCCGGGATTGCTCCCGGCCGGGCGTCAGGACTTGGTTGTCGTCAGGCGGCCGTCATGCGGGCCGTGTCATGCGGGCCGTGTCAGGACCAGGATTCCGCCAGTACGGAGTACGGGCGGGGCACCGAGTCCGGCATGCTCTGGGCCGAAAGCTCCTCCATCATCGGCGAGGAGATCAGGAAGTCGGCGCTGGCCCGGTTGCAGGCCACCGGGATGTTCCACACCACGGCGATGCGCAGCAGTGCCTTGACGTCGTGGTCGTGCGGCTGCGACTCCATCGGGTCCCACAGGAAGATGAGCAGGTCGATGTCCCCATCGGCAATCCGCGCTCCGATCTGCTGATCTCCCCCGAGAGGCCCGCTCTGGAAGCAGGTAACGGGCAGGCCGAGATCCTCGCTCAGCAGACGCCCCGTGGTGCCGGTCGCAAACAGGTCGTGCTTGGCCAGCTCACCCCGGTTGAACCGGGCCCATTCTCGGAGATCCTGCTTCCTGCGGTCGTGTGCCACCAGCGCGATCTTCCGCCGTGGCGCGGGCGTAGCAGGTGCATTGTTGGTTTTCACTACTTCAGTCTGCGTGATGGATGTTGCGGTGATGACACGCCGGGGTTAGCGGACTGTGTACAGACCGCGTCGCTAAGCCGGCCGTCGGCAACGCCGCGTCAACGTCCGGCAAAACTCCCGGAGATCCCCGGAGCCCGGTCGGGAGGGCCCGACCGTAGCCGCCAGCGGGCCAGGATCACTTGCCTGGCAGGCCGCCCGTCAAGCCGGCCGGTGGCCACGGGGCTACCTGTTCTTTGCGATATGCGCAGGGTCACCGGGTGCGCTACCCTGGGGACATGCGTTCCGCACGGCTGCTCCTTACCTAGCCGCGCCGACTGACCGTCGTTGGCGCGGCTGCCCCTCGTGGACCGGGGGGCTTTTCTATTTGCCGGAGCCGGACCGATCCCATGGTGAGGAAAGATCATGACTGCCGCCGAGAGCGCTGAGCGGGCACAGCACTACGATCCACGCGACATCCAGGAGAAATGGCAGGACCGATGGGCCGGCCTGGACATGTTCCGGGCCAGCGATGATCCCGCCGACGACCGCCCCCGGACATATTTGCTGGACATGTTCCCGTACCCGTCCGGCGATCTGCACATGGGCCACGCCGAGGCATACGCGATTGCGGACGCGGTGGCGCGCTACTACTTCCAGCGCGGCCACAACGTGCTGCACCCGATCGGCTGGGATGCCTTCGGCCTGCCCGCGGAGAACGCCGCGATCAGGAACAACTCCCACCCGGCCGACTGGACCTACGCCAACATCGAGACCCAGGCGGCCTCGTTCCGCCGGTACGCGGTGTCGTTTGACTGGTCCCGGCGGCTGCAGACCTGCGACCCGGCGTATTACCGCTGGAATCAGTGGCTGTTCCTGCGCTTCTATGAGCGTGGGCTGGCCTACCGCAAGGACGGCTACGTCAACTGGTGCCCGCACGATCAGACCGTGCTGGCCAATGAGCAGGTCATTGCCGGGAAGTGCGAGCGCTGCGGTACCGAGGTCATCCGCCGGGTACTGACCCAATGGTATTTCAAGATCACTGAATATGCCGACCGGCTGCTGGAGGACATGGCGGGCCTGGAGGGCAAGTGGCCGGACCGGGTGCTGCTGATGCAGCGCAACTGGATTGGCCGCTCGGAGGGCGCGGAAATCCGGTTCACGATCGAGGGCCGTGACGAGCCGGTCACCGTGTTCACCACCCGCCCGGACACATTGTTCGGCGCCACCTTCTTCGTGGTGGCGGCCGACTCGCCGCTGGCCGAGGCGATCTGCTCCCCGGAGCACCGTGAGGCGCTGACCGCCTACGTGGCGCAGGTAGGCAAGCTGACCGACATCGAGCGCCAATCCACCGACCGCGAGAAGACCGGCGTATTCCTGGGCTGTCACGCGGTGAACCCGGTGAACGGCGAGCGGATCCCGGTCTGGGCCGCTGACTACGTGCTGCCCGACTACGGCACCGGTGCGATCATGGGCGTGCCCGCGCATGACCAGCGAGACCTGGACTTTGCCCGGGCGCATGGGCTGGACGTGCGCGTTGTGGTGGACACCGGGGCCCCAGATCCCGCGGTCACCGGCGTCGCCACGCACGGCGATGGGGTGCTGATCAATTCGGGCCCGCTGAACGGGCTGGGCAAGTCTGATGCCATCGCCAGGATCACTCAGATCCTGGAGTCAGGCAGCCAGGGCCGGGCGGCCGTGAACTTCCGGCTGCGCGACTGGCTGCTGTCCAGGCAGCGGTTCTGGGGAACACCGATCCCCATCGTCTACTGCCCCGCATGCGGTGAGGTTGCCGTGCCCGACGAGCAACTGCCCGTGGTCCTGCCCGACCTGCGCGGACAGGACCTGGTCCCCAAGGGAGTGTCGCCGCTGGCGGCCGCCACGGACTGGGTGAATACGCAGTGCCCCAAGTGCGGCGGTCCGGCCCTGCGGGACACCGACACCATGGACACCTTCGTCGACTCCTCGTGGTACTTCCTGCGGTACTGCTCGCCGGCCTACGAGCACGGCCCGTTCGACGTGACGGCGGTCCGCCGGTGGGCTCCTGTCGACCTGTACGTGGGCGGGGTGGAGCACGCGATCCTGCACCTGATGTACAGCAGGTTCTTCGTCAAGGTGCTGCACGACATGGGCATGGTCGATTTCACTGAGCCGTTCACCCGGCTGATGAACCAGGGCCAGGTGATCAACCAGGGCCGCGCGATGTCCAAGTCGCTGGGCAACGGCGTGGACCTGGGCCAGCAACTGGCCGCGCACGGCGTCGACGCGATCCGCCTGACGATGATCTTTGCGAGCCCGCCCGAGGACGACATCGACTGGGCGGACATGAACCCGGAGGCCAGCGTTAAGTTCCTGGGGCGGGTTTGGCGGGTGGCGGCTGATGTCGGCCCGGTGTCTGTCGGCCCGGTGTCTGTCGGCCCGGTGTCTGCTGGCCCGGGGCCTGCCGACCCAGGGGCCGGGAATCTGGAGCTGCGGAAGGTCACCCACCGGACCGTCGACGACGTCACCAGGCTGATCGAATCATCCCGGCTGAACGTGGCGGTGGCGCGGCTGATGGAGCTGGCCAGCGCGGCCCGGCGGGCGATCGACTCGGGGCCGGGGGCAGCTGACCCGGCGGTGCGCGAGGCCGCCGAGACGCTAACGGTGCTGCTGTCGATCTTCGCGCCGTATACGGCGGAGGAGTGCTGGGCGCTGCTGGGGCACGAGCCGTCGGTGGCCAAGGCTGGCTGGCCGTCGGCCGATCCGGCGCTGCTGATCGAGGATCTGGTGACCTGTGTCGTCCAGGTGGCCGGGAAGGTGCGCGACCGGCTGGAGGTCCCGCCCGGGATCGGCGAGGACGAGCTGCGCGAACTGGCGCTGGCGGCCCCGGGCGTGGCTCGGGCGCTGGCTGACCGCGAGGTGCGGATGGTAATCGTCCGGGCACCCCGGCTGGTCAACGTCGTCCCCGTCTGACCGGCCGACCTGACGGGTCGCCCCGACGTGTCCCGTCGCCGGTCAGCGGGCCAGGCCGTCACCGTGCGTCCCCGTTTACCGCAGGTCGCCGCGCGCAGGCGCTGGGCGTGTCGTCGAACGCGCCTCCCTCAGATGCGGCGGAGCACGGCGACCACGCGGCCCAGGATCGCGGCTTCGTCACCTGGGATGGGTGCGTAGGCCGGGTTATGCGGCATCAGCCAGACGTGACCGCCCGAGTGCTTGAAGGTCTTGATCGTGGCCTCGCCGTCGATCATCGCCGCAACGATATCGCCGTTCTCCGCGACCGGCTGCTGGCGAATCACAACCCAGTCGCCATCAGCGATGGCGGCATTGATCATAGAGTCGCCGACGACCTTGAGCAGGAACAGCGTTCCGTCGCCAACGATCTGCTTCGGCAGCGGGAAAATGTCCTCGATTGCCTCCTCGGCCAGGATGGGCCCGCCCGCCGCGATCCGGCCGACCAGCGGCACGTAGGCGGCTTCCTGCGACGAGATGTTCATCGCGGTCTCTTCTTCCGCCTCGGCCTCGGGCCGCACAGCGGGATGGCCCGGCAGGCGGACCTCGACGGTGCGGGGCCGGCCGGCGTCCCGTCGCAGGTAACCCTTGCTCTGCAGGGTGGACAGCTGGTAGGAGACGCTGGACGTGCTCGTCAGCCCGACCGCCTCGCCGATCTCACGCATCGACGGCGGATAGCCGCGGCGCTGTACGGACTCCCGGATGACCTGGAGCACCTTACGCTGACGCCAGGTGAGCACATGGCCAGGATCGGGCCGGTCCGGCATCTCCGTGACCACCGTGGGGACGCTGCCCTTCGGCTTCCGTCCTGGCCTGCCCTTGGGCCTGGCGCCTGGGCCGGTGTCCGCGGCGCTCTCGGGCGGCGCGTCCTGCGCTCCGCCGTCTTCCGCGCTCGTGTCCATCAAACTGACCTCCGAATCCGAGTGCTGAGTCCTTCGACTTGCCGAGTCCAGAGCTGACGCTAGCGCTTCCGCTTCCGGATCTCAAACATCTGTTCGATGACCCGCAAAGTGTCGTACCCCTGCGGTACAAGTGTATCGTACAGCTATTCGATCGTACATGTATTCGATCGAATAGCTGTACGATAGAACGGTCATTCGACGGAGGAGGTCGGCATGAGCGTGATGAGCGTTGGTCAGCGGCCTGAGGCGACCGGGGGAACGGACGAGTCCAGGGATCTCGCCCGCCCCGAGCGGCCTGGGCGGCGGCTCATTGGCCGGAAGGCGCCGGGGCGTGAGCCTTGCGCGCGGAGCAGGCTGGAACGCGAGATGCGCAGCAGCAAGCCGCTCGCCCGTGAGTTGCGTGCCCACCAAAGGCTTACTGGCGAGCTGCGGGCCCGTGGATCGCTGGCCAGGCAGCCAGGGGGATATGAGCAGCGCGGCGGCGTGCCGCAACCCTGGCCAATCGCCACGGCGCGGCGTGGGCAGCCCGTGCGGCTGACCCG
>OBLW0100003055.1_pt1 | contig 13188 bp, 15 predicted proteins | sample 1520161 | NCBI WGS metagenome assembly OBLW01 (sample SAMEA3539309, study PRJEB22396) | soil metagenome | biome: tundra; feature: field; material: soil | place: USA | collected 2010-05 | depth 0.15 m
GTGACTGGAGTTCAGACGTGTGCTCTTCCGATCTCTGACCGGCGGCCTTGTCCGCGGAATTGGCGCCGGCAGCATCTTTGGGTGCGGATTGCGCCTGCGCCGCCTGCGCCTGCGCCTGCGCCTGCCGTTGATCCTGCGCCGCTTGCCCCTGCGCCGCTTGCCCCTGCGCCGCTTGCCCCTGCGATGCCTTGTCCTTCGATGCCTGGTCCTGCGTGGATTGCCCGCCGCCCGGCTGCTGTTGAGCCTGCGCATGATCCCCGCGCTTGTCCTGGCCCTGGTCCTTGTCCTGATCTTGGCTTTGGCCCTGGTCCTTGTCCTGGCCCTTGCCCTGCTGCCCCCCGGCTTGCGGTTGCGACCGTAATTGCTTCGCGACCAGATCGCGATTGTGCAGGGCATCGCGATAGAGCGCCGAATCGCGCGGCGCCTGCTTGAGGGCGGCCTCGTAGGCCTGCAGTCCCGCCTTCAAATCTCCGGACTTCGTCAATGCGTTGCCGCGGTTATACAGCGACTCCGGATCCTGCAGAGGCTGCAGCTGCTTGGCCGCCTCGGCGTATTGCTGCGCCTTGATTTCGGCGTATGCGCGCCGGCGCGGATCGTCGAACAGCGGCGCGGCCGCGGCCGCCTGGCCCGCGTCGAGCAAAGCCTGCGCGCGCTGATCGGGCCGTGACCACAGATCCGACCAGGATGCGCCTTGAGCAGCGGCGCCCCACATGCAAGCGGCCAGCACGAGAAGGCCGCGCTTCACAGCCAACCTCGACGCGCGCACAGCGCAGCAGCGAACAATAACGGCGGCAGCAACCAGATGCCCTCGTTGCGCCAGGTGCCGACTTGCAACTTGGTTGCGACGGCGTTTTCCTCGAGCGGATTGGCCGACTCGGCCTGCAGCGAAGCGAGCATCGCATCGACCTCGCTGAGCGACCAGTAGCGGCCGCCGCCGGCGACCGCGACATGCCGCAGCTCGTCGATCGGCAACTTCGACAAGACGCTGGCGCCCTGCGCATCGTGCACGAAGGCGCCGCTCGCATCGATCTGCGGCGCTCCCTCCGCCGTGCCAACGCCGATCACTTGCAACTGCGCACCTTGCTGCTTCAGGGTTTGCGCGACTTGCAGCGCCTGAGCGGGGTCAGCGAAGCCATCGGATAGTAGGATGACTTTGCCGTTGCGGCTCCCGGCCTGCTGCAACAAGCGCGCGGCATCGCTGAGCGCGGGCGCAACGTTATCTCCCGACTCCGGCATGATCCCGGGCGCAAGCGGCTGCAACAGTGCGCGCACGGTCGCGACATCCGATGTCAAGGGCACGACCGTGTGGGCTTCACCGGCGAATACGATCAAGCCGACGCGCGCATCGTGCGCGGCGCTCAAAATATCGTTGATCGCATAACGCGCGCGAGTCGTGCGATCGGGCGCGACATCGCGGCCCGCCATCGACGGCGACAAATCGAGCACCACGACCCAAGCGCCGGGTGCACTAAACGCCGGACTCGGCGCTTGTCGCCATGCGGGTCCGGCGAGCGCGAGCGCGGCGAAGAACCAGGCGCATCCGATCGGCAGCCATGGCGTGCCGGTCCGCTCACCGATCTGCAGCCGCAGCGCCGGCAGCAGATCGGCATCGACGACTTGCGACCAGCCGCCGGCGCGGCGCTGACGCAGCGCAAGCCAAACCGCCAGACCCGCGAGCGGCACGATCGCGATCAGCCAGGCCGGATACAAGAAGTGAAACGCGGCGAATCGGCTCAAGTCCATGCGCGCGCTCCGAACCAGGCCGCCGGCACGCTGAGCAGCAGCGCCGCCGCAAGCGGATAACGGAACCACTCGTCCGCAGGACGCAGCCACTGTTCATGACCGGCGACAGGCTCCAAACGGTCGATCTCGGCGTAGACGGCCTGCAGCGCACGTGCGTCGGTCGCGCGAAAATATTTTCCGCCGGTGGCGGCGGCAATCGCCTTGAGCGTGCCTTCATCGAGATCGTTGTTGCCGGCGAGACCGAAGAATCCGCCCGTCGCGGCAGCGCCCACGCCGATCGTGTAGATGTGCAGCCCCGCTTGCGCCGCGAAGCGTGCCGCCTGCAGCGGTTGAATCGTGCCGGCATTGCTCTCGCCGTCGGTCAGCAGAATGAGCACCGTGCGATCGGCGTCGGTCTTGGCGCCCGCATCGGCGCCCGCGCCGCCCGCAGCGGCCGCCGCAGCCTCGGCGCGCAGCCGCTTGATCGCCATGCCGATTGCATCGCCGATCGCAGTCTCCGTGCCGGCAAACCCAACCTGCGCTTCATCCAAGAAGCGGTGCACGGTCGAGAGGTCCGGCGTCAGCGGCGCCTGCACGTAAGGCTGCGTACCGAACAATATCAAGCCAATTTGATCGCCCTGACGCCCATCGATGAATTCACCGGCTACCTGTTGTACGACTTGCAGGCGGCTCGCATTGTTGGCCATGTCCCGCGTATTCATCGAGCCGGAGACATCGACGGCCAAGATGATGCGCCGGCCGGTCGTCGGAGCGGGCAATGGATCGCCGAGCCATTGCGGGCGCATCGCGGCGACGACCAGCAACAGCCATAGCGCCGCGAACAACCAGCCGCGCAGCCGGCGCGCGGCCCAGGTGGCTCCCGGTGTCGTCGCCAGCGTTTCCGCAAACGGCAAATAAAGCGCCATGCCGCGCGGTTGCGCCATACGCCGCCAGCGATAGTGCAGCCACGGCAGCGGCGCCACGGCAGCCATCCACGGCCATGCGATCTGAATCATGGCTTGCGGCCTCGCACATGCCGCGGCGCCGTGCGCCGTATGAAGCGCTCGGCCGCCGCAAACCAGCCGTCGCGATTGATCTCGCCGCCCGCAACCGGCCGTCCGCCGTATGCCGCCGACAGCAGCGACTCACCGGCGCTGCCGCCGAAGGATTCAGCGCCGCGCTCGGCGAGGAAACCCAGCCAACGCGTGCCGCTCAAGCGCGCGACCGTGTCCTTGCCGAACCGCGCGAGCGCATAGCGGCGCAGCAAGTTCTGAATGGCCTGCGCGGTACGGACCGGATCGGTGTCGGCACCGCGTATCCGCTGCAACTCCCGCAAAGTCGCACGCTTCAAACGGCGCCGTGGATTGCGCCACCAGGCGATCGTCATCGCGATCAGCAAAATGAGCATCACACTGAGGCCCCACCAGCCCGGTGCCGGCGGCCACCATCCCGGCGCGGCGGGCGCGTGTTCAGGAGCCAGATCGGCGAGCCAATCGGTGTTCATGCGGCGAATTGCAACGCGAGCTCGGCGGCGGTATCGAGCTGAGTGACCTGCATCCGCAGCCGCTCGGCAAGGGAGTTAAGGCGCGCTTCGCGCTGCTGCCAGGCCGCCACCCAGCGTGCGCGCGTGCTCGCGCCGTCGAGCGACCGCAATCGGCCCGGGACGCCGCCGCGAAACGTCCCGCGCGGCAGGCCGTGCTGCTCGAGCGCATCAGTAATCCAAAACAGGCGGCACTCGACATGCGCCGCCAAGCTCGACCAGAGGATCTCGCCGGCCTCGCTCAACTCGGCAAAATCGCTGAACGCGAGCACCAGGCTGCCGGGATGAACCATCGGGACGAGCATGCGCAGCGCGGTCTCCAGCGTCTGCGGCGCGGGCGTCGCCGGCGCGCGCGGCTGCAGCGTCAGCAGCGAGTTGACGATCCTCAAAACGCCCGCCTCGCGCGCACGCGGCGGCAACCAGACGGTGTCGGCGCCGTTGGCGATGACGGCGCCGACGCGATCGCCGCCGAGCACCGTGATCCACGCGAACAATGCCGCGGCGCGCACCGCCAGCACCGATTTCAACTGCGTGCGGCTCGCAAAAAACATGCCCGGCTGTAAATCGACGAGCAGCCAAACCGGGCGCTCGCGCTCCTCGCGAAACAATTTGGTATGCAGTCGACCGCGGCGTGCACTGACCCGCCAATCGATGCTGCGCGCGTCGTCGCCCGCCACATAGGGGCGCACTTCTTCGAACTCCAGGCCGCGGCCGCGCTGCACGCCGCGATGCGCGCCCATCAGGCGTGCGCGCGCAGGATGCGGGCTGCGCAGCCCGGCGCTGCGGGCTAGCGCTTGCAACGCGAGCAGGTCAGCGAGATCCGGCAATTTCATGGCGCTGGCACGCGACGCAGCAGTTCGTCGATGCAGGTTTGCGCGGTGATGCCGCGTGCCTGCGCGCCGTACGCGAGCAGCAAGCGGTGACGCAAGGCATCCGGTGCGATCGTCTGCACGTCCTCGGGACTCACGAAGTCGCGGCCGCTCAACCAGGCGATCGCACGCGCACCGCGTTCGATCGAGATCGCCGCACGCGGGCTCACGCCCCACCGCAGCCAGTCGCGCAGTTGTGCGCTGTACGGTTCGGGGCGCCGGGTCGCCTCGACCAACGCCGCGATATATTCCGCGACCGGATCGGTAAAGGTCAGGCTCAAGACTTCCCGGCGCGCCGCGAATATCACCTCCTGGCTGAGACGCTGCGCGGGCGGCGGCAATTCGCGCTGCGTGATCGCCTCATTGCGCGCGAGGCCCATGATCTTCAGCGTCGTGGCTCGGTCCGGGTAGTCGACCTCGACGTGCAGCATGAAGCGGTCGATCTGCGCCTCGGGCAATGGATACGTGCCCTCCTGCTCGATCGGATTTTGCGTCGCCATGACGAAGAACAGCTGCGGCAATGGATAGGTCGCCTGGCCGACGCTGATTTGGCGCTCCGCCATCGCCTCGAGCAACGCCGATTGAACCTTCGCCGGCGCGCGATTGATCTCATCGGCGAGAATCAGATGATGGAACAGGGGGCCGCGTTGAAACCGGAAGCTGCCCTCCTCGGGCCGGTAAATTTCGGACCCCGTGAGATCCGCCGGCAACATGTCCGGAGTGAATTGGATGCGCTGAAAATCGCCCTCGACCGCGTGCGCGAGCGCTTTGACCGCACGCGTCTTGGCGAGTCCCGGCGGACCTTCCACCAACATGTGGCCATCGGCCAGCAGCGCAACGAGCAGGCGCTCCACCAGGACTTCCTGGCCGATGATCTGGCTCGACAGGTACTGTCGCAAACGCAAGAAACCCGCGCGCGCGCCGCTCTTGACACTGACATCGTTCATCAAGTCCTCCCGGTTGTAACTCGAATGCCCGTCGTCGATACCCGCATGATAATGCCCGCGCCGCCGTACGCCGGATCATGCGCCTTCGGCGCGGCAACCGTTCATTTTGCCAGCGCCGCGGCGCGTGCGGTATACCTCGAGCGTCGGCGCTGTGATAGCGCGCCGACGGGACGGCGATTTGGACCCTCAGGCGAGCGCCGAAGTTCCGTCGAGACTGTGCGATACACTAGGGCCAGTCGACATAACACCCGGGGGGATCCGACGTGGCAGTAAAACTCGGGCGCGCTACAGTGCTCTTCACAGGGCTCATTTTATCTTGCGCAGCGGCAGGGGGATCCCAGGCCGATACGGTCGTCGTCACGGCCGACCGCATGATCGACGTCATCACGGGCAAAGTCGTCGAACATCCCCAGATCACGGTCACCGATGGACGCATCGCCGCGATCGCTGCGCGCGGGGCCGCAGTGCCGCCGGGCGCGCGGCGCGTCGATCTGCCGGGCATCACCTTGTTGCCGGGTCTCATCGACATGCATACGCACATTACCAGCGATCCCCGATACGGCGGTTATCGCGGTCTCGAATTCACGGACAATTTTTGGACCGTCGTCGGCGTCTCGAATGCCAAGAAGACGCTCGAAGCCGGCTTCACGACGATCCGCAACGTCGGCTCCCAAAACTTCGACGACGTCGCGATCAAACAGGGCATCGAGGGCGGCTACGTGCCGGGCCCGCGCATCGTGCCGGCGACCTATGCGATCGGAGCCACCGGCGGCCATTGCGATACGACCGAATTTCCGCCGTCGATCAGCGTGCCCTCGCCGCAGATCGCGAACGGGCCGGTCGAGATCCGCGCGACCGTGCGCAAGCTGCGCAAATACGGCGCCGAGGTCATCAAGTTCTGCGGCACCGGCGGCGTGTTCTCGAAAACCGATACCGTCGGCGGACAGCAATACGATCTCGTCGAGATGAAGGCGCTCGTCGATGAAGCCCATATGCTCGGCCTCAAAGTCGCCGTGCACGCGCATGGTACCGCGGGCATCAAGGATGCAATCCGTGCGGGCGTCGACACCATCGAACACGCGAGCCTCGCCGACGACGAGGCCATTACGCTCGCCAAGCAGCACGGCACCTGGTTCGACATGGACATCTACAACGACGACTACATCCTGGCCGAAGGCGCGAAGAACGGCGTGTTTCAGGAATCGCTCGACAAGGAGCGCAAGATCGGATTGCAGCAACGGCAGACTTTCCGCGCGGCCGTCAAGGCCGGCGTCAAGATGATCTTCGGCACCGATGCGGGCGTTTATCCGAACGGCTACAACGCGCGGCAGTTCGCGACGATGGTGCAGTGGGGCATGACGCCGCTGCAAGCAATACAGGCCGCGACGGTCAGTGCGGCCGAGGCGCTCGGCCGCACGGGCGATGTCGGCGCAATCGAGGTCGGGCGTTACGGCGACCTGATCGGCGTCGCCGGCGATCCGCTCGCCGACGTCAAGATCCTGCAATCCGTGTCCTTTGTCATGAAGGGAGGCACGGTCTACAAGTCGCCGACGCCGTAGTACCGAACGGTCTGCTCGCTGTGGCGTACTCGCGGTCTCGCCGAATCGTCCCGCGGCCCGCACAAAAAAATCCGCGGCCTAAACGTTTCTCGAACGTCGCTGCTCTAAGCTGCATGAACGCGAATTTTTCCCAACCGTCGCAGCCGGTAAGCCATGGAAGTGTCGCGATGAATTCTCGGCGGGATGCGGCTCGGGGCAGCGTCAGGAGTTTCGAAGCGCTCTACCGGGAACACGTCGGCGCAGTCTATGGATTGTGCTACCGGCTCACGGGTCAACGGGAAACGGCCGAGGAATGCACGCAGGAGACTTTCGTCGCCGCCTGGCGCGCCTTGCCGCAGTTCGAGGCGCGCAGCGCGTTGGCGACCTGGCTGCATCGAATCGCCGTCAACAAGGTGATTGCGCGGCACGCCGGTCTCGCGGCGAAAGTCGAGATTGCCGCCGCGGACACCCCCGACGAGCGCCTGCGCGAGGCTGCCGGCACCGACGCCACGCCGCCGTTCGATCTGGAACGCGCGATCGCGGCGCTGCCGGACGGATCGCGGCACGTATTGGTGCTCGTCGGCATCTATGGGTACAGCCATACGGAAGCCGCACAACTGCTGGGTATCGCGGCCGGTACCTGCCGCGCGCATCTGCACCGCGCGCGTCAGCTGCTTGGGCAGCGCATGGGCCTGGACGAGGAAACGTCATGAGCGAGAAGCCGAATCTGTCCTTGGATGCGCGCCTTGCGCGGCTGCCGCGCGAAATGGCGCCGCAACGCGATCTATGGCCCGAGATCGAGGTGCGCTTGGCGCGCGGCGCGGGCAACCAGCGCCGGCGCCATTTTGCGCTGGGCCTCGCCGCGATGACCTTGGCGTTGCTCGCCGCATTTCACCCGCGTGCCGTTCTCGGACCTCGTGCCGACTCGGCGCGGATCGCGCAGACGCCGGCATCCGCGGGGCCGCGCGACGCGGCCTTCGTGCGGACCCAGGCGGCGCTCGAGCAGTCCTTCAAGCTCGATTTGCACCGGTTGCCGCCTCAGACTCAAACGCGGGTCTTGCAGGATCTCGAGATCATACGCAATGCACGCGCCGACATCCGCAGTGCGCTCGACGCGAATCCGCAAGATCCCCTGCTGCACGAGCTGCTCGCGGACACCTGGCAGCAAGAAATGGATTTTTACACGAATGTCTCTTCAACGACCGACTCGGCCCGCAGGCGCTGGCCATTGTGAGCAATACCATGAACAAAACCCATACCCGACGGCTCGTATTGATGACGACCGCGCTGCTTTACGCAAGCGCGGCGCTGGCCGCTTCGCGCAGCGTGGATATGCGCAAACCCGCGGATCCCGAGGGTCAAGTCGAGATCGATGCGGTCGCCGGAAGCGTATCCGTCATCGGCTGGGACCGGCCGGAAATCGAAGTCACCGGCACGATCGGCGATCGCGTCGAGCGCGTCGATCTGTCCACGACAAATGATCACGCGACCGTACGCGTGGTGCTGCCGGCGGCATCGGTGTGGGGCGGCGGCACATCCGCCGACTTGGTCGTTCATATCCCTCGCAAGAGCGTGCTGACGAGCTCTGTGGTCAGCGCCGATCTGACGACGCACGATCTGTCCGGCGAGCAGCGCCTGCGCACGGTCAGCGGCAAGATCGATGCCGCGGTCGCGCGCGATGCGCACTTGGGCACGATCAGCGGCAATCTGCACGTGACTGCTCTATCCGGAGCCGGGTCCGTGGAACTCGAATCGATCGGCGGCGCCATTACGATGGAGGGGCCCGTCGAGGAAATCCGCTCGCAGACCGTGAGCGGCAATACGGTGCTCAAATTGACCGCGATCAAGAGCGCGCGGCTGAAGACCATCTCGGGACAGGTAACATTCAGCGGCAGCCTGGCGGCAAGCGGTCGCATCGAGGCCGGGTCGGTCAGCGGCGATTTGCGCATCGGCTTCAGCGCGACGCAGGGTGCCGATTATGACATCGACACCCACACCGGCACGATCGTCAACTGTTTCGGCCCGGCACCGCAGACGCCCATCTATGGCCCCGGCTCGCAGTTGGTATTTCGCGACGGCGACGGCTCCGGCCGCGTACACTTGAACAGCATGAGCGGCAACATAGAGCTGTGCAATCACCTCTGATCGGCTGCATGGAACCTTCCGCGACGCCCGCCACTCTTAGCATGCGATCGCGGCCCCGCCGCGCCCAGGCCCGAATAACAACCCTCGCGGCGGTGGATGAAACAGCGAACATCGGTCATTGCGGCGGTCGTGGTGCTGCATCTGGCCGCGGTTTGGCTGCTGTTATGGACGACGCTGCGGGTCAGGACGGGTGCGGCCAACGCGAGTCTGGAACTGCTGGTGCTCGCTACTCCGAGCGCGGCCCCTGCGGAGCGTCTGCCGAGGCCCGCCGACGAGGCCATTCGCGCCGAACGCGGCCAACCCTGAAGCGGCGCAAGAGAGCAACGCCATTCATCCGCCGATCGACGGGGACGGCGAATTGGATCACGCCGCCAGGGACGCGGCATCGCTTGGCAACTCGCCGCAGCCCCGCGAATTCGGCTTTCCGCGACCCGCTCCGCCGGCCCCGAAGGCCCCGGAATTCGCCTGGTCGCACACGCACACGCATCGCGTCGAAATCCTTCCGGACGGGGGCATGCTCGTCAACATCTCCAGCCACTGCGTCATCATCATCAACCCGTTCCCATTTCCGATCTGTGGACTCGGCAAGACGCCGGCGAACGGCGATTTGTTCGAGCACATTCGCGATCCCGCGCAGGCCGGCGATTGGAAAGACCCGCATTGATCGGGAGCACGCGTCGCGCCACAATCGCGCTGGTAAGGATTATGCTTGGCCCTTCGACTTTCCACGCTGAGGTCACACGATGAATCCGGCATCCCGACTCCTATTGATGCCGCGGTCCTCGCGACTCGCGGCGTTTCCCGGCCTCATCGCGCTCGGCCTAGCCTGCGCTTTCGCGGCCAATGCGCAGACGATCCACCCGACGCCGTCCCCGGCCGCCGCCGCCGTGGTTTGGCCGACGCACGAGGGCGTCTTCGACATCCGCAATTTTCATTTCAAAGATGGCGAAACTATCGATGATCTGCGCCTTCACTATTTGACCCTCGGCACACCGCACCGCGACGCCGCGGGTCATACGGACAATGCGATCCTTCTGCTGCACGGAACCGGCGGCAGTGCGCACTCGCTGCTCGCACCGCAGTTCTCCACGGTGCTGTTCGGCCCGGGGCAGCCGCTCGACATCGAGAAGTATTTTCTGATCCTCCCCGACGATATCGGCCACGGTCAGTCGAGCAAGCCGTCCGACGGCCTGCACATGCATTTTCCGACCTACGACTACGACGACATGGTCGCGAGCCAGCACACGATGCTGCTCGAGGCATTGCAGGTCGATCATCTGCGCCTCATTCTCGGCACCTCGATGGGCTGCATGCAGACCTTCGTCTGGGGCGAGACGTTTCCGGGATTTGCCGACGCGCTCGCGCCGTTCGCCTGCCTGCCCGTGGAAATCGCCGGTCGTAACCGCATGATGCGTTATATGGCGATCGAGGCGATCAAGCAGGATCCGGAGTGGAAAGACGGGGAGTACACGCAGGAGCCCCGACTCGGACTTCGCACCGCCAACGAAATGGTGCTGATCATGGGTTCCGCGCCTTTGCAAATGCAGAAGAATTCCCCGACGCGGCTCGCGGCCGAACAGCGCGTCGACGCCGATCTCGCGCAGCGCGTCGCACAGATCGATGCCAACGATTTGATCTATTATTTCAACGCGAGCCGCAACTACAACCCGGCACCGAATCTCTCGAGCATCACGGCGCCGGTACTGTGGATCAATTCCGCCGACGACTACATCAACCCGCCCGAACTCGGCATCGCCGAACAGATGGTGGGCCGGATGCCGCACGCCAAGTTCATCCTCATTCCAATTTCCGATGCGACGCGCGGCCACGGCACCCACACCCAGGCTGCCGTTTGGAAGGATTACCTGGTCGAGTTTCTCGACCAAACCGATCCGCGCGGCAAGCATCCGCCGCGGTGACCGGCGCAGCGGCAGCCGCCGCACGGCGCTGGCTCACGCCGCTCGAATTGGGCTTGCTCGGCGGCATCTGGGGCGCATCGTTCCTCTTCATGCGCATCGCGGCCGGCGATTTCGGAGCGTTCGCGCTCGTCGAGATGCGCCTTGCACTCGGCGCGCTGGTGCTGCTGCCGTTCTCGTGGCGCTCGCTGCCGCAGATCGGTGCAAGACTGTGGGTCACGCTCGGCGCCATCGCCCTGATCAATACGGCCGTACCGTTCGTACTGTACGCATGGGCGGCGCGAGCGCATGGCCCGCGGTGCTGGTCGGAACTCTGGGCGCGGTCATGTACGGGGCGGGAGCGAATTTGTCGAGCCGGCATTTGATCCCGCGATTGCCGCCCGGCGCGATCGCGGCAGCCACGTTGACGGCCTCCGCCGTGCTGCTGGCGCCGCTTGCCTACATCACCTGGCCCGCCGCGCAGATACCGGTGAGATCCTGGGTGAGCGCCGCGGCTCTCGGACTGCTGTGCACCGGATCGCCTATCTGCTCTATTACCGCATCATGGGTCGAATCGGCGCCCCGAGAACCGCCAACGTGACCTATCTGATTCCCTTGTTCGGCGTACTGTGGGCGTGGCTGCTGCTCGACGAACCGTTGAGCATGCGGGTCGCGATCGCAGGCGCTTTGATTTTGGGCGGCGTCGCATTGGGTCAACGCCAATGAGAGCCAATTTCTTTCGCACCGCACTGATCCTGGGCTTGGTTTCCGCGATCGGGCCGTTTGCGGTCGACATGTACTTGCCGGCGCTGCCCTCGATCGGCAACAGCTTGGGAGCGAGTTTGCACGCCGTGCAACTGAGCCTCATGAGCTTCATCCTCATGATGAGCCTCACGCAGCTGCTCTACGGACCGCTCTCGGATATCGTCGGCCGCAAGCCGCCGCTTTATTTCGGTATGACGCTGTTCGGACTCGCGAGCATCGGCTGCGCGCTCGCGCCGAACATCGCCGTGCTGGTCGCCTTGCGCGCGTTGCAGGGCGTTGGTGCCGGCGCCGGCGTCGTCATTCCTCGCGCCGTCGTACGCGATCTGCATACCGGCGCCGACGCGGTGCGGCTCATGTCGCTGCTGATGCTGGTGTTCAGCGTGTCGCCGATATTGGCGCCGGTCACTGGCAGCCTCGTCGTGCTGCTCGCCGGCTGGCGCGGCATTTTCTGGGTCATCGCCGCCGCGGCTGCGCTCGGCTTGATGCTCGCCGCATCGCAACTGAAGGAAACCCGACCGGCGCCGGAGCGGTTGCAGAGTTCCTGGTCGAGCGCGCTGTCCGCCTATGGGCGCCTACTCGCCGACCGCAACTTCATCGGCCTGGTCCTGATCGGTGCATTCGGCATGTCCGGCTTCTTCATTTATCTCGCGAATTCGGCGTTCGTGATCATCAATCATTACGGTCTGTCGCCGACCCTCTATAGTTTCTTCTTCGCCTCCAATGCCGCGGCGTTCATCGGCGCCGCTCAGTTCAACCACTGGCTCACGGGCCGGTTCGGCCTGCAGGCCGTCATTCGCGTTGCCGTCGCGGGCTTCGCACTGACGATGCTGACGCTGTTCGCGGTCATGATGCTGGGCGTGGACCGCCTCTCGGTGATGGCGATATTCTTGTTCGTCGGATACTGCTTCTTGGGCCTGATCGTACCGAATGCAACGGTGTTGTCGTTGGAGCGCCATGGCCCGATCGCCGGCACGGCGTCGGCTTTGTTGGGGACTTTGCAAATGACCGTTGCGACCGTCGTAATGGCGATCGCGGCGATCTTCGCGAACGGTACCCCGCTGCCAATGGTCGGCGGCATCGCCGCCTGCGCGCTGCTTGCGTTCGGCTTGGCACAGGTGATCTTGCGCCGAAGTTCGAGCGGTGATCCCGAGCAAAAACCGGCGTCTGCCTGAGCGACACCCGTCATTTTTGAAAAAAAGAAGTGCCGTTTCGGTGCACGGCATGTTACCAATGGCTCTTCAACCCAAGGAACCATTGGATGAACGCCATGTCCGTCGCTTGCACAAACACGGCACCGGCAACCAAGCTGCGCTCGGGTGCGTTGAATCTCATCGAAATGATCGGCCAATCGTTGGCGGTCATCGCCCCGACGCTGACGCCGGCATTGAACATCAGCGTCGTCGCGGGTCTCGCCGGAATCGGTTGCTGGTTGTCATTCTTGATCGGCACCTTGGGTGTCGTGATCGTGGCCGCGAGCGTCGGCACCCTGGCGGCACGGCACCCCCAAGCCGGATCGTATTTCGTCTATATCGGACGCGGCTTCGGGCCGTTCGCAGGCGCCCTCGCCGGCTGGGCGATGATCAGCGCGTATCTGTGCACCGGGGTCGCCGTGGCGTTGTCGTTCCCGATTTTTCTGGGAAATTTTCTAAGGTCGTTCGGCGTGCATCTCACGACCCCATCGATGTGCGTCTTTATGCTGGCATTCGTCGCGGTCGTCACCTACAGATCGGAAGAGCACACGTCTGAACTCCAGTCACTTAGGCATCT
>OBLW0100003057.1_pt1 | contig 13180 bp, 12 predicted proteins | sample 1520161 | NCBI WGS metagenome assembly OBLW01 (sample SAMEA3539309, study PRJEB22396) | soil metagenome | biome: tundra; feature: field; material: soil | place: USA | collected 2010-05 | depth 0.15 m
TATTGAAACAGGGGTGCTCCACAGGGGTGGGGCTGAGAAATACCCTCGAACCCGATCCGGATAATACCGGCGTGGGAAGTTTCCGAATCGAAGCGGCCTTCCTCCAATCGATGCGCGAGTCTCTCCTGTTTCATGCAGTTGAAGCAAGGGGAACCCATGCCAGCATCCGTGGCCAGATTCACGCGCCAACTTCCAATTACATCTCCGCCGAATAGGCGTCTTTTCCCGTCTGAACGCGGCTGGCTTGTGTTGGGACTGATCCTTCTTTGCTGGTGTGGATCTGGTGAATTCGCGTTTTCGCAGACACAGACATCAGCACCCGCAAATACTGCGCAAGCTCCCGAAACACAAAAGCTGCAGCGCCTGACCACGACGGTGTTGGTACACGGCGAAGTTAAGGACGACTATCTTTCCGGCGCCGCAACGGCAGCCGGCCTTGACGGCACCACGCTGGTGGAAACGCCGCTATCGGTCTCGGTCGTCACGCGCGCGGTACTCAGCGATCAGGTGGCGCGCGTGCTCTCTGATGTGGTCAAGAACGATGCCTCCATTGGCGAAGACTACGCGCCCGTCGGCTACTACGGCGACTTTGAAATTCGCGGGTTTCCCATTGATCTTGCCACCGGCCTCCAGATCAACGGCATGGCGATTGCCGGCGAGCAGGACGTGCCGCTTGAAAACAAGGGGCGCGTCGAGATTGTAAAAGGCATCGCCGGTGTTGAGAGTGGAGTGGCATCGGCCGGCGGCCTGATCAACTACGTCACCAAGGAGCCCGATTCCGCGCAGCGCCCGGCCATCGACCTCGCCACCGACCATCGCGGCACCGCATTTGGTGCGCTCGATGTGGGCCATGTCTTCCACGCGAAATATCAGCCGGGCATTCGCCTCAACCTGGCAGGCGAAGACATGCACACGTACGTGCAACATGCCGACGGCTGGCGCGGCATGGGCGCAGCCGACAGTGAACTTCGGTTCGGTCCAGCCACTGCTCTCTTTGCCGATTTCGACTATCAGCACAAGGTACAGCGCTCGGAGGCTGGATACCAACTCCTCGGCGGGACCGTGGTGCCGACGCACGTCTTTCCCTCGGAAATGCTGGGCTATCAATCATGGTCCAAACCCAACACCTTCGATACATTCAATGCAGGTTCGCGACTGGAGCACACATTCAATGTCAACTGGACGGCGCGCCTCGCCGGCTCCTACAGCCACTCGCTCATCGACGACAACGTGATTTGGCCCTATGGCCCGGCACTCGACGCAAACGGCAATTCGCTATGCCCAGATTCGCCGTACTACTTCTTCTGCCCTGACGGCAGCTATGAGGTCTACGATTACCGCAGTCCCGGAGAGTTGCGAATCGATGCGGACGGTGATGCGCTGGTGCAAGGCCACTTTGCAACCGGCGCGATATCGCATGACGTGGTTGGTGGGGGATCGCTCTTCCACCGCTCGGTGGAGCTTTCGCCCACCATCGTCTACACCGCCCTTGGCGCCGAAAATATCTACCAGCCCGACGTCTCGTATCCGCCCGAAAATCCATATCAACAGGCAGGTCCAGCCACGCTCGCCGACTTCAATCGTCAGGCTGCAGGTATTGTGCAGGACCGCATGCATCTGCCAGGCGGGGTTGCGCTCCTGGCGGGCGGACGGTATGTGCAGGTGAGCGACTTTAACTACACCAAGCCGCGCTCGCTCTGGCTGCCGCAGTATGCTGCCACCTACGCACCCATCAAAGATCTAACCTTCTACGGCAACTACGGAGTGCTGCTTTCGCTCGGGCCCCAGGCGCCTTGGTGGGTAGACAATGCCAACCTGTTTCTGGATCCGTTCTTCACGCGGCAAACTGAGTTGGGCGTGAAGTACGAGCGGCAAATCCTGCTCACCGCCGCATTCTTCCGGATGCGGCAGCCCTTCTTTTACCCGCGCGTGATCCAAGCGGCCGACAGCTTCTGTACGGGCAGCGTGAATCCCGGCGATCTGTGTTTCGAGTCAGCGGGGCACGAAACGCACGATGGCATCGAGTTGAATGCGCAGGGCAAGGCAACCAGTTGGATGCAACTGACCGCATCGGCCGAGGCAATGCGCGCCATCTCAAGCGACACGGGCACTCCCACTTTTGACAACCGTCAGGTGATCAACGTGCCACATCTGCACACGGCTTTATTTGCCGACATGCTGCTACCTCACATGCGCGGGCTGCACTTGACGCCCGGATGGAGTTACACGGGCCGCAAGGAGGCCACGCGCGATGACCAGGTCAGCGTTCCCGCCTATAACTTGTTCAACCTGGGCGCCCGTTTCTCACCCGGCGGCGAAAGTGGTCACATGACCCTGCGTCTCTACGCTGACAACATCTTTGACAAGCGCTATTGGAAGGATACGGGCGCTAGTTACGGCGACACGTTTATTCATCAGGGCGCGCCCGCGACGGTGCGGCTCTCCGCACATTACACCTTTTGAGTTTTTTGTTTCCATTGGAACGAATGAAGCTGCTTGATATGAATGCCACTCGAAAAACGCACGGCTTGGATGGCTCGCTGGTGGATCCTGACTGGCCTCCGCTCACAGTGGATGAAGTGTCGGAGCTCCTTCAACAATTTCCCGGCCGGGGTGAGGATATCGAGATTCTGTCGATAAGCCCTCGGCCGTTTTCAGCAGCAAGCTTGGTGGCCACGCGCGGCGGCCAGCTCTTCATCAAGCGTCATCACCGAACCGTGCGCGATCGTGAGGGCTTGCTTGAGGAGCATCGATTCATGGCGCACTTGCTCACCCAGGGCTTGAGTGTGCCTCGAGTTGTTGCAACTGACTCCGGAGATACGGCGATCGAGAGCGGCGAGTGGACATACGAGGCGCATCAAACACCGCCCGGCGTTGATCTCTACGAGGACGCGATCTCGTGGACTCCGTTTCGCTCCCCCTCGCACGCGCACTCAGCGGGTCAGGCGCTGGCCAGGCTTCATCTCGCATCGCAGGGATTCTCCGCTCCTCCACGCAAGCCGCGACCGCTCGTGGCCAGCTTTTCCATCTTTGCGGCGGATGATCCAGGCGCTGGGATGGATCCCTATCTTGCCGCACGGCCTGCTCTGGCTGATCATGCGGAGACACGCAGGAACTGCACTCGTGCCTTGGAACTGCTTGCGCCGTTCCGCGCCGAGTTGCTCCCATTCCTGCCTGCGCTTCCACCTCTGTGGACGCACAACGACCTGCATGCCTCCAATCTTTTCTGGAGCGATCGAAGCAACAATGCGCAGGCTGCGGCAATCATCGACTTCGGCCTCGCCGACCGCACAAACGCCGTCTACGACCTGGCACACGCCATCGAACGCAACATCGTGGAGTGGCTTGCTCTGGCCAATGCGCAGGCAAATGGCGAAGATGTGCCTGTGCACCTCGATCATCTTCTCGCTCTGTTAGAGGGTTACGAGTTGGTGCGCCCGCTTTCTTCCAATGAGGCTGCGGCGCTGGCGCCGATGACGGCCCTCTGCCACGCTGAGTTTGCGCTCACAGAGGCAGACTATTTCTTAAGCGTTCTGCATTCGGAAGAGAAAGCGCGCGTAGCCAGCGATGATTACCTCATAGGACACGCACGATGGTTTCGTGGCGCAGAAGGCTGCAAGCTGCTGGACGCGTTGCACAGATGGGCCGATGCACGCGAACCGAAGCCACATGGAGCGCTGCCACAATGAGTTGGACGACGATTGCCGACTATTTTGCCTCGAACTGGCTTGAGATCGCAGGACTCGTGACCACCACGCTGGGTATTTGGCTCACGACCCGCCGTACATTGCTCTGCTGGCCCGTGGTGCTTGCCGCGGACTTGATCTATCTGATTGTGTTTTATCGCGCACAATTGCTCTCCGATGCTCTGCTCCAGATCTTCTTTGTGGCGTTTACCCTCTACGGCTGGTGGCATTGGTGGCGCGGCGTTCGCGAGGAGGGCGAGGTGCGCGTGGTTCCACTCGCGATGGCTAGTCTGCTGATTGGCTTGATCGCGGGAGCAGCGGGCAGCCTTGTTCTGGGCGAGTTGGCGAAGCGCCTGCATGCCGCATTGCCTTACCTCGACGCCACCCTCACAAGTTATAGTCTCGTCGCGAGCTGGTGGCAGGCGCGCAAGCACACCGCGAATTGGTGGCTTTGGATCGTGGTGGACCTGGTGTATATCGGTGAGTATCTCTACAAGGATCTGCGGGCGACTGCTCTTCTCTACGCGGGCCTGGTGGCACTCGCCGCTTTGGGCCTTCGCGACTGGCGCCGTGCGGAAGCCGCCGTTTAGATTGCCGTCTGCACCACGTTACGCAACGGCTCGCCTGCCATGTAACGGCGCAGCTCATCGGCCGCAGTCTTGATCGCGCGCGGCGCAAACTGGGGACTCGATCCGCCCACATGCGGCGTGAGGAGCAGGTTAGGACAACTCCATAAAGCGTGTCCCGCCGGCAGCGGCTCAGGATCTGTTACATCGAGCGCAGCGCGGATCTTCCCCGCATTCAGCGCCTCAACCAGCGCGTCGGTTTGCACCACGGGACCACGCGCGGCATTCACCAGCAAAGTGCCTTGCCGCATCAAGCCGAGTTGCTTGCTGCCGATTAACCCGCGCGACTCCTCCGTCAGCGGCAAAATCAAAATCACTACTTCTGCTAGTGGCAGCAATCGTTCCAACTCGCTGACGGCATGGACCAGCGGCTCGGTACGTGCGCGACGGGCGATGCGGAGCAGATTGACATTGTACGGGAACAGAAACCTCTCAATCTCTTTCCCAATGGAACCGTAGCCCACCAGCAGCACATTTTTGCCGGTGAGTTCTTCCTGCATGACTGGCGGATAATGGGGCCGCGAATCTCCACTGATGGCGGCGTAGTGTGCACTGGCCTCGAAGCGCCGTTTCCACACGCCTGATCGCTGCACATCGAGGAACAGCGGAAAATACTTCAACGTGGCAAGAATCGCAGCCAAGGTCCACTCAGCCGTCGCAATGTTATGCGCGCCGTGGGCGTTGCAGATAGTGACATGTGGGCCCATGGCGCCAGGAATCCACTCCGTTCCGGCCATCAGCGACAGTACGAGGCGCACTCCGCGCAGTCGCGGCGCGATGCGTTGGGCTCGCGTAGGATATGGGTCAGGTATCCACACATCGATCTCGACATCATGGTCGAGATGCTCCGATAAGGCAATGAGTTCAACTTCTTCAGGGAAACCGGCAAAGAGCTCCGCAGCAATTGTTGCTGGATATCCAACTCGTAACATAGGCCTCAGATGGCCCGCAGCTCGGGCGTCTCGCCTTTATCCTACACGTATGGTTCCGGGCCCTTTTTGGGTTTGAGTGGAGGTCTTCGACGCGCCGGGTGCAGCCCGCGCAGTGAGAGTCGTCACCGTCGGTAAACGCCGTTCTAAGCGATCCTGTATTCAGAACGCCAAATCATCCATGCGCTTTAAGACGAACAAGACGTGGTCGCAACAGCAGCTTGCCGCAAAACTGCGTGTGGACAGCCACCAGGGCCTCCTTAGCTGGGAGCACAGGCGATTGGTAATTCACGCAGCAAAGACCGCCCTGGCCGCTGCATTGTGCTGGTGGCTGGCGATGCGCTTTGGCCTGCACGACGGCTATTGGGGAGCCATCAGCGCCATCATCGTGCTGCAATCCAATTTTGGTTCCACCATCACTGCATCTCGTGACCGTCTGCTGGGAACCCTGATCGGCGCCCTGTTCGGTTTCTCATTCTCGCTGTTTGGCACCCTGCCGTGGAACTACCTCCTGGCCTTATTGGCGGCCATAAGCGTCTGCGGCTTACTCGGATTCCGCAGCAGCTCCCGGCTCGCGGGAGTCACCATCACCATTGTCATGCTCGTTCCACAAACAGGATCGCATCGGACCGTCGCGCTGGACCGTGTGGGCGAGGTCATCCTCGGGATCGTCGTGGCTCTTGCCGTATCCACGTTCGTCTTTCCAGACCGTGCGCGGTTGCGGTTGCGCGATGGCCTGGCCCAGGAATTTCTCATCCTGGGCGCATTCTTCGAGGCCATCCTGCAGGGCTTTCGAGGTGAGCCGGCTGTGAACCTGGCCACACTGCATGAAGATGCTCTCGCTGCACTTCGAGGCAACAACCAGCTCTTGGATGCAGCCCGCAATGAGCCCTCAGGCGGACCAGGCTGGCGCGAGGGACTGGGCATGCTTGCGCAGTTTGGCCGCTCAATTTTTGATTCCCTTGTGGCGCTGGAGCTGGCGGTAAAAGACAGTCATGAGGATGCCTATGCGGCACAACTGGAACCGGCGCTGGGACGCCTGGCTATGGATATTCATTCCGGTTTCCACTACCTGGCCGGCTGCATTCATGGCTGGCGGTTTCATGTTCCTCCTTCGGGATTGAACCTCGAGGAAGACATCGCACAACTTGAAGCTCAAATGGCGGCGGTCCGTCACACCGGCTTCCAATTTTCGCAAGCTGAAATCTTGCGCGCCTACGCTGTGCAGTTGCACTTGAAGCAAATAGCACGCCTGTTGCGGGCATCAAGGGTTGAGACCAGCCGCGCCATCGGCGAAGCCCAGCAATGAAATTTGCTAGGCAAGAAACTTCCGCAGCGCTTCAACGCAGTCTTCAATTTCCTTGATCGTAATCGCGTAGCCAAAGCGCAAGTGCCCTTCACCCTGCGCGCCGAACACAGAGCCGGGGATGGTTGCGATGTGCGCCTTTTCAAGCAGAATCTGCGATGCCGTGCGGCTGTTCTTGTGAATCTTCTCCACGTTCGGGAAAGCGTAAAAAGCCCCCGCCGGAGGCTCGCATGTGAGGCCCACTTCATTCAGCGCTTTTACCAGCAGGTCTCGTCGCCTGCGATACTCTTCGCGACGAGCGGCGATCTCGGTCTCCGGTGTCGTGAGTGCGTGGATCATGGCATACTGCACGGGCGTTGTTACGCCGTTAGTGGAGTAGAGCACGATCTTGCGCAGCGCCGTCATGAAGGGCTCTTTCGCGACCGCATAACCCGCGCGCCAGCCCGTCATGGCATAGGTCTTCGAAAACGTGAAGCACGTAATCGTCCGCTCCGCCATCCCCGGCAGGGATGCGATGGAAACGTGCTGGCCGTCATATACCAGGTCTTCGTACGCTTCGTCGGCGATCACGATAAGGTCGCGTTCAATCGCGAAGGACGCAACCTCTTCTGCCTCTGCGCGCACAAAGACAAGGCCGCTCGGATTTTGCGGCGTGTTGTAGTAGATGGCTCGCGTTCTTGGCGTAGAAAACTGCTCCAACGTCTTCCGGATCCCATTACGGCGCGCGCTGGTGGTAGGCACCAGCATGGGCCGTGCCTGCGCTCCAGTCACGAGGTCTCCGATTGGAGTCCAATAGGGTGAAAATACCAGCGCATCCTCGCCGGGATCGAGCACGGATTGGAAAGCCGCATATAAGCCCTGCGATGCGCCCACTGTGGCGATCACCTCATCGCTGGTCACCTTGATGCCGTTCTTTGCTGCAAGCTTCTCTGCCAGCGCCTTGCGCAGCGGAAGCAGGCCGGAAGACGGGGCATAGTGAGTGTGGTTCTCGATCAGCGCTTTGATGCCGGCGTACTTGATTCCTTCCGGCGTTTCGAAGTACGGTTCGCCGCCGTGCAGCGAGTGCACCTGGACACCCTCGGCACGCATCCCCATCACCTTGTTGCGAATCTGCACAATGTCAGAGAATCCTACTTCGTCCAGCCGCTTTGCCAGCCGGATTCCGCTTTGCTTCGTCGGCATCGATCGGTGTCCTTTCGCATGAAGTGGAGAAATTCAGTTTTTCCAGAATACCCGAACTCGACCTGAGACTCTCTTTCGATATGCCGCCACATCGAAACCATCCGCGCATCACACCGCAAGCAGCTCCGTGTAAACCGCCATGCCCACAACGGCATCGGCGCCAAGCGCATCCAGTTCGTTCACTTCCTGCTGGCTTCGAATCCCCCCGGCCACAATGAGTTGACGGCTTGTGAGCTTGCGCAATCGCGCAGCCGTGGCCACAGGAAAGCCTTGCATCAGCCCTTCGCCGTCGACATGTGTGTAGAGGAATGCGGCAACATAAGGCTCCAGTTGCGGAATGGCCTCGTCGGGCGTCAGTTCGACTTGTGCCTTCCAGCCTTTGACGGCGATACGGCCATTTCTGGTGTCGATCCCGGCCACGATGTGATCCGCGCCGATACTGGCGGCCAGCTTGGCGGCAAAATCCAGGTTGACCGTTCCCTGCTCGCTGAAAAGCGCAGAGCCAATGATGACGCGCTTCGCACCCGCTTTGAGCACTTGATGCGCGCGTTCAATCGAATGGATGCCGCCCCCCACCTGGCAAGAAAGCCGCCGCGCAATTTGAGCGACCAGCGTCGAGTTCTCGCCCTGTCGCATAGCCGCGTCCAAATCGATCAACTGCACCAATGGGAACCTGGAAAACTTTTCGATCCAATATTCAAAGTCGTCGAAGGCCAGACGCAACTTTTCGCCCTGAACAAGCTGGACGATGCGGCCACCCAATAAATCAATCGAAGGAATCAGCATGGCAACCTCATCGAGACACCGCTCCTGGCCAGCTCTTCTTTGAGCAACCGGGCACTGGAAATGCCGAAATGAAAAATGCCCGCAGCGAGCGCCGCATCGGCCTTGCCGCGCGCGAATACGTCCGCAAAATGTGCAACAGTTCCCGCTCCTCCCGAGGCAATCACGGGAATCCTGACAGCCTCGCTCACCGCCGCGGTCAATTCGCAATCAAAACCGGCACGTGTCCCATCTGAATCCATCGAGGTGAGCAGAATCTCGCCCGCACCGCGGTCTTCCGCCTCGCGCGCCCACTCCACTACTCGCCGGCCGGCAGGCTTGCGTCCGCCCTGAACAAACACTTGCGCATCACGCACGGGATCGGAAGCGTCCGGATCGCGTCGGGCATCGATGGCAACCACGACCGCCTGCGCGCCAAAGCTGCGCCCGATGGCGTCAATCAAAGTTGGATCGGCCAGCGCGGCTGAGTTCACGCTCACCTTATCTGCTCCGGCCTCGAATACCTGCGCCGCATCCGCGGCGCTGCGAATACCGCCCCCCACCGCAAACGGCACAAACAGCTCGCGCGCTGTCCGGCGAACCGTATCCAGCAGTGTCTGGCGTCCCTCGTGCGTGGCCGTAATGTCGAGCAGCACAATTTCATCCGCGCCTTCGCGCGCATGGCGCGCGGCAAGCGCAGCTGGATCGCCTGCGTCTACGAGGTCCACGAATTGCACACCCTTCACGACGCGTCCGCCGTGCACATCGAGACACGCAATAATGCGTTTGGTCAGCATCGTGGCTCCTGGATTTGCCATTGAAGGAAATTTCGCAGAATCTTCAGTCCTGTCTCTCCGGATTTTTCCGGATGAAATTGAACGCCCATCACGTTTTCCCGTTCCACTGCCGCCGCAAACGGCTCGATGTATTGCGCAATCGCCGCTGTTTCAGCCGTGACCGGAGCTTTGTAGGAATGCGTGAAGTAGACATACTCGCCCCGCTCAACCCCGGCTAACAATCGTGAACCCTCCTGTACCTCAAGTGAATTCCAGCCTACATGCGGAACTTTCTCCGCGCACTCAGGAAAGCGCGTACAGCTTCCTGCAAAATGCGCGAGGCCCGGCTGTCCGGGCGCTTCGCTCGACCCCGAATAGAGCCATTGCATGCCCACGCAGATACCCAAAAAAGGTATGCCCCTAGCAACTGCGGCGCGTATCGCAGGCGTGAGCCCAACCGTGTCAATTCGTTCCGTAGCCGCGAAGTGGCCAACCCCGGGAAGCACAATCCGCTCCGCCGCACCTATCGGTGCAATATCGGCATCCGTCACTGCAACGTCGGCGCCGAGATAACGCAACGCCTTGAGGACCGAGGTCAGATTGCCCGCCTTGTAATCGATGACGGTTACACGCATCAGAGCAATCCCTTAGTGGATGGCAGCATCTCCCCGAGTTGCTTGTCGCGCGAGCAGGCTACGCGCAGTGCCCGTGCGAACGCTTTAAAGATCGCTTCAATCTTGTGGTGATTGGACCGGCCGTACATCACCTTCACATGAACGTTAGCGCGCGCGCCGCGGGAAAAGCCCTCAAAGAAATCCGTAACGAGTTCCGTCTGCAGATCACCGACCAATCGCGTGCGCACTTTGGTATCGACCGCAAAAGCCGAACGTCCGCTGAGGTCCACCGCGGCTATCGCCAAGGTTTCGTCCATCGGCATCAGAAAATACCCGGCCCGTAGAATGCCGCGCTTTTCACCCAATGCGCGATCGAATGCTTCGCCCAGCGCGATGCCGACGTCTTCGACCGTGTGGTGCTGATCCACGTCGAGATCGCCGTCGCACTTAAGTTCCAAATCAAAAGCGCCGTGCCGTGTAAACAATTCCAGCATGTGGTCGAAGAACCGGATGCCGGTCCCGACTTTGTATTGGCCGCTTCCTTCGATGGTGAGTTGGAGGGCGATGCGGGTTTCCGCAGTCACGCGTTCAACGATGGAAGTTCGCGCGGTTGCCTTGCGTTTGGATGCAGTTTTCTTTCTGATTGTCATTGCGCTTTCTCTCCGAGGTTCAGGGTCCTGATGGCTTCATTGAGAGCGGCGCCTGCCTTGACCATCTGCTCTCGTGTTCCAATGGTGATCCGCACCCGGCCATCGCATCCGGGATCACTGGAGCGATCGCGCACCAGCACTCCGGCCGCTCGCATTTGCTCGGTAAACTCCACGTGGCGCGCCCCGATTTCCACCAGAACAAAATTTGCTCGGCTGGGCCAGTGACGCACGCGTGCCGCATCCAGAGCAGCCTCGAACTCTGCGCGTGCCTGAAGCACTTCGCCGACATACCAGTCCAGATAAGCTGTGTCTTCGAGCGCCGCCGGCAAGCAAGCGAGAGCCAGTGAGTTCACACTGTACGGCGAAAGTACCCGTCGAACCCAGCGCATCAATTCCACTTGGCCGGCGAGCACACCCAGCCGGAGTCCGGCCAGTCCGTACGCTTTTGAGAACGTCCGAGCCACAACCAGGTTAGGCAGCACGTCAATCAAATCGACAACAGTCTCGCCGTGAAAGTGAAAGTATGCTTCGTCCACCAGCACGACAGCGTGAGGTGCGCGACGCGTGATCTCGATAATCTGCTCTCGCGTGGCCACGGACCCCGACGGGCTGTTGGGATTGGCGATGGCGATGATTTTGGTCTGTGGCGTGATCGCGGAAATAAGACGCTCGAAGGGAAATTGCAAATCATCCGCGGCCTGCACGGTTACCGACCGCGCGTCTGTCGCCGAGGCATAGACCTCGTACATCGTGTAAGTGGGCACAGGAAGCAATAACTCATCACCTGTCTCGAGAAAAGCCTCAAACAGCACGTGAATGGCTTCGTCCACGCCATTTGTCAGCGCCACCTCCCGTGCTGCGAGACCGAGATGCGCCGCCACGATTGCCTCGATCGGCTCGCGTTCCGGGTAACGCGTGAGATCGCCTGCAGAGATCCGCCCCAATACTTCCCGCACCTTGGGCGAACAGGCCAGGGTGTTCTCGTTGAAATCAAGACGAAGAGCATCGCGGTTCCCGAGCGGAGGGTGATACTCCTTCATCGCCTGCACGCGGGCGCGTGGAGTTGGGATCGATATTACTTCAGTTTTGGCCACGAGGCCTCCTTGCAAAGCGCGCGCGAATAGCCTCGGCATGCCCGAACAATCCCTCGGCCTCGGCCAGCAAAATCGCGGGTGGGCCAAGCGAGCGCATTGCCTGCGACGTGTACTCCTGCACCGTAATGAGCTTGACGAAGTCGTTGACGCTCAGGCCGCCGCGAACGCGCGCCATGCCCCCTGTGGGCAAAGTGTGATTGGGTCCCGAGATGTAATCGCCCAGGGGCTGTGCAGACCAGCGCCCAACGAAAACCGAGCCTGCATTCTGCACCCAATCAAGATCGCTTGCGGCGTCCACCGTCAGGTGCTCGGGCGCGAGCCGATTCGTTATCCGATGCGCTTCATCGACGGTGGATACCAGAATCACCACTCCATTGCGGTCGAGCGCCTCGCGCGCAACTGCGTTATTCCGGCTGCGCAGTCTGGTCTCGGCCACTACAGCCTTGGCCAGATCGGCTCGCGTCGTGATAAAAATGGCCAGCGCCTCCGGATCGTGCTCCGCCTGTGCTACAAGGTCGGAAGCGATATTGACCGCATTGCCGCGCTCGCTTGTAACGATAATTTCAGTCGGCCCGGCGAGCATATCGATCGCGCAATCGAAAGCGACCAGCCGCTTCGCCGCTGTGACATAGAGGTTTCCCGGCCCTACGATTTTGTCGACGCGCGCGACGCTGGCGGTTCCGTATGCCAATGCCCCGACGGCATGTGCGCCGCCCAGGCGATAGAACTCCGGGACCCAAGGCTGACCAAAAGAGTGAGATTGTTGGTCATCCTTTCCGCGAATCCCCCAGAATTCGGGCATTCCAAGCAGATGCGCGGCCGCGAGCGTCTCTTGCGCCGGTCTCGGAGAGACGACTACGATACGCCGGACGCCCGCGACGAGTGCCGGGATCACTGTCATGAGCAGTGTGGAAGGCAGAGGATGCCGCCCACTGGGAACATAGCAACCGACGCTCCCAAGAGGACGCACGAGTTGGGCGGTGGTCAAGCCTTCGATTGAAGACTTCTCCCACGAGACAGGTAGTTGCCAATGAGCAAAAACACGAATTTGCGTTGCTGCCGTAATCAAACTCGTTCGGAGAAGCGGATCGATGGCCTTCCAGGCAGCGGCCATTTCGTCCGTCGTCACGCGCAACTGCGATTCATCTTTGAGACCGTCGAATTCGGCCGCATAGCGCAACAGGGCCCGATCGCCTCGATTTCGCACAGCAGCCACGATGCGCTTCACGGCGGGTTGCACCGCATCGAGCGCCGCGCCTCCACGCCGTTCCAGCGCGGCAATTGTGGAGGCCGCCTCGCGTGCACCTCGTCCTTTAGTCCGGATCAGCTTCATCGTTCTTATGTCTCGTTTCTCGGATCTACAGCACGACTTTGTTCAGCGGATATTCGACAATTCCCGTTGCCCTTGCTGCCTTGAGCCGCGGAATCACATCGCGCGCCACACGCTCTTCGACGATCGTGTTCACCGCCACCCATTCCGAATTGCTCAACTGCGAAACCGTTGGCGAATTGAGAGCGGGCAACACGGCGAGCACATCGTCCAAGTCAGCGCGCT
>OBLW0100003059.1_pt1 | contig 13173 bp, 12 predicted proteins | sample 1520161 | NCBI WGS metagenome assembly OBLW01 (sample SAMEA3539309, study PRJEB22396) | soil metagenome | biome: tundra; feature: field; material: soil | place: USA | collected 2010-05 | depth 0.15 m
CCGTCGCCGCCGTGCGCGCACTGGCCCTGCGCGTGGCCGCCGACTGCATTGACCATGGCGAAGAAGTTCCCGCCCCTCTAGCAAGGATCTTCGCGGTGGCATGAGCCGCTGGCGCTCGGTCAAGGCAAGGCGGCTGCTGGCGGCGTTGCTTCGAATCGGACGGAGCGTAGCTTGGCAGAGCGGTTCTCATCGTCGCCTCACGCGGCGGGCTGGCCCAACTATACGTTCGCATTCCATGACGGCGACGAAGTCGGTCCAGGACTTATAGCGCAAATAGCCAAGAAAACCGGGTTGCAGCCTGAAGACCTTTAGTCGATCACCCTCAGGTCCGCAGGCCTGCGCAGCCAACCTCGCTTAATTATTTCTCAGATCACTCGTGCAGAATTGACTCCCTCTGTTGTTCTATCCCAGTAGCGGCGGATCACTTAATTGTTCCGCCCAATCACAATAGGAGAGGACTAACTAACATGAAGAGAGTTAAAACGTTTCTCACGGTATTACTTACGCTCACTGTATTGTTAACCGTGCCAACTGTCAGGCTGCGGGCGCAACAGTGGATCCCCAAAAGGACCTGTCCCTCGATCGTTGCACACTGCGGTTTTTGACCCCGCGACAAAGCGGATGATCTTCTTTGGGGGATCGCCCGACGCACCCAGTAATCTGAACGACGTCTTTTGGCTTGAGAACGCGTCCAGCGTTAACCGCTACCTCTCGTGGCAACCGGTGAATCCTACGGGGGTGCGTCCCGCTCCGAGACTACAACAAAGCGCCGTATACGACTCGGCCAACAGCCGGATGATCGTGTTCGGTGGCGGGCTTGGCAGAACTTCACCCTGCGTCAACGACGTTTGGGTACTCAGCAATGCAAACGGGGCTGCGGGATCTCCCGCCTGGATCCGCAGTAACCCCACGGGAGCACAACCTGTTCCCAGAGAGCGGCATACGGCCGTCTACGATCCGAACAGCAATCGGATGATCATCTTCAGCGGGAACGATTGTTTCTCGACATCTTACAATGATGTTTGGGTTCTAAGCAACGCCAACGGACTCACCGGGACACCCGCCTGGACACAACTCACGCCAACCGGTGCGTCTCCGTCGGCCAGGTATGGGGCCTCGGCCGTTTACGATCCCACGAGCAACATCATGATAGTTTACGGAGGCGAGGCTTCTGGGACTTTCCCCGGAGACCTATGGATTCTTTCTCACGCCAACGGCATTGGCGGGACTCCAGCCTGGACACAACTGACTCCGTCAGGGCCGCCACCCGGCCGAGCCTACCATTCAGCGGTCTATGACACCGCCAGCAATCGCATGACCGTCTTCGCCGGAGAAAGTAATGGCTTTTTTTCGGATGCTTGGGTCCTCTCCAGCGCGAACGGAATTGGTGGAACTCCGACTTGGACACAGTTGAGTCCGTCGGGCTCAGTTCCGCCAACACCTCGAGGTGGCCACACGGCAGTATATGACCCAACCTCGAACGTGATGACAATCTTTGGTGGTATCATCGACTCCCAGGCTATTCCAGTAAGCGATGTGTTTGCCCTTCAACACGCTAACGGGCTGTAGCTGCGGTGCGCCAGCGTTCCTTTTCCTCAAAACGCCCCGGTGACGACAAAAGGCGCCCAGAAATATGGGTTCCGGTAGGCCGGAATGCCGGAACCCAGCATGTCGAGCTTCGCCTGCCTCAGGGCGGCTGGTATGTCAAGTCCCTCTCGCATGCGCTTATAGAATTTCTGCATAAGGCGCGAGCTGGCCAGATCGTCGACTCTCCAAAGGCTGACTACCACACTGCCTGCTCCAGCGTAAAGGAACGCCCTGGTGAGGCCGATCATGCCTTCGCCGCGCACAAGCCTCCCGAGACCGGTTTGGCATGCCGAGAGCACTACTAAGTCGGCGTTGAGCTTCATATCGACGATCTCATTCATTCGGAGGATGCCGTCATCACCCTTGGAGCCATCGGGCGTGAGCGCTATCCCGCACTGGGCGGGCGTCCGCTCGTCCAGCATCGCATGTGTGGCAAAGTGCAGACACCGGTAGGAGTCCAGCTTTTCCGAGAACAGTCCGGACTTGGTCGCACTCACGCCCAGATAGGTCCTCTCCAGACTCTCAGGAAACAGCTTGGCTATGGCCACAACTTCCGTGCGTGAGTTCGGAAGAGGCGGGAACGTGAAACCGGTGGAGCGGTAGATACTTCGGACCAACGCAGGCCCTTCCACGTTGAACCGCCGGCCTCCCGCGCGGAACTGCGAATCTCCAAACGCCAGCAGTTCACGCTCGGCGGTGCGGGGCCGTTCCCTTCTTGCGCGCCTCATCAGCGAGTACGCGGTCGCGGACGGTGAGTAGGCGATGCTGAAATCCTCCAGTAGGTACCGTGACCGGTCGAGCAGAGCTTCGAACGGAAGATAGTATAGAATGCCGTCCGGCACGATGACCAGCCGGTATGCGCCCCCAAGCACCCCAACCGCGGGCGCCAGCAGCATGCCATACAACCGGCGGGCAGCCGTTTCCCATCCGGCCGGCTGTTCGCGCTTTTCAACCGCTGCCCGGTATGCCCGGACCGCCGCTTCGATCCGGATCCGCCCAGGAAGCTCGATCATCTTCACCCGGTCCCCTAGGCTCTCGTATTCCACACCCAAACTCCGCAAGACCGTGCTGAGTGTGTAAGCATCGTTAGCCTGAGCGGCGTACCGTCGTGCTTCCTCCAGCGCCGCTATGCCCCGTTGGTGATCCCCCTGGAGCCGGTACACGCGCGCGCACAGAACGAGAAGGTTGGCGTGATCTCTTGGTAGGCGCAGTTTGCCGGCAACCTCAAGGCCCCTTTGAGCAACAGTAAAGGCGTCCTCCGGCCTGCCGTCGTGGAGATAGTGCATGCCCAGAGAATAGAGCGCTCCTGCCTCGATGCTGGGCATCTGGTGATCACGGGCTAACTCGAGAGCCCGCTGTCCCAAAGCAGCTTGCTCGTCCTTCGCCACCAGGGCGTCGTCGATGAGTGCGCCGATCGCGGAAGGCCAATCTTGGGCTTCGCTGGCTATCTCAGCGGCGCGCCGAAAGTGCGCTCCAGCCTCTGCCCCGGTGTCCTTTGAGCCCACATAACAGGTGCCAAGAACGTACTCGATGTGGGCTTTTCTGGGGAGATCCTCGCCTGCTCCCTGCGCGCGAGCCAATTCCTCAATCGCTTGCCGAATGTGCCCGTTGACCTCGTAGAATCGGGCTAGCAAAAGATGATCATTCGGAGTTGCCAAAAGGTGCCCCAATCGCCGTTCGAGGTCGGAAATGGCGAGGCGCCCGTGGAGCGACTGTTTGAAGGCCCCGGCGAGGGAATCGAAGCAACCCCAGGCTTCGGGCGCGTCGCGCGCGCAGCGGAAATAGGCGTCCACTCTCGACGCCGTATCTGAAGATAGGCGTGCCACACCCAGCCAAACGCCCGCGTATTTGGGTCCGCTTCGAACCAGAGCGCGTAAGCCTTTCAGGGTTTCCGGCCGTTTCCCCGCTCGATCCGCTAAATCCGGGAGGCTTTCGTATGCAGGCTGGAACAGCGGGGCGCGTTTGATGACGCCCAGGATAATTTCGAGCGCCTCGCTTTCGTGCCCTTGATCGGCCAGTTGGAGCGCGCGGTTGCGCTCCAGCATCAACGGGTCCGGCTGAGGAGCCTGAGCCAGAAGCTCGTAGGAAACCAAGATAGTCAGCACTGCCGCGCGCATCGGTTCCTAAAGATGGAAGGAGAAGAATACTTGCTCACCGCCGCCCATCTCCGTGACGGCCAGCGTGTATTGACCAGGAACGAATGCCCGCCGCCGGCACAACAGGCTAAGGCTTCCCCGCCCATCGGAGCTTACCAAGTCCCGCACCGTCGCCACGGACTTACCCGCTGCATCGCGAATCTCCACCGAGTAGCGGGTTCCCTTCTTCGACGGCACCAAGAACCGCAGCACGAATTCGTCCGAAGGGGCCATGGCGTCCGGCGCTGGCTGGCGGTCGCGCGTGGTGTTCAACTCGATCGTCGGGACCCATGCGGCCGCGGGCGGTCCGGCAATCGCGACGGCCGCCGGCGCCGGAGCGGGCGCGCGCTCCCGCAGGAACCAACGCGCAGCCGGAAACGCCAGTATGATCGCCAGCGCGTAGCCCAGGGCCGGGTGCCATAGCCGTGCGCGAAGCAGGCCGCGACGATTGGGTGGGCGGTTCTTCGCCAGCCGCCGTTCGAAATCGGCCGCCAAGTCCCGTTCCATGCCGCGCCACTCGCTGTCCGGCAAGGGGCTTTCACTTGGTTCGTCGAAAGCCTTCATCCGCTCCAGCAGGTTGTCGCACAACCCGCACCGCGCGGCGTGAGCCATTACTCCGGCCGACTGCGCCGGCGCAAGGTCACCGGACAGGTATGCCGTCAGCGTCTCCGGGGCAACTGCCAGACTTCATGTCGGTGTCCCCCATAGGGCGCCGAAGCGCAGTTTGCCGTTCTGAATGTGAGACCTGACGGACCCAGCCGGCAGGTCCGTCAGGCGGGCGATCTCTTCGAAGCGGTAGCCCTCGGACCAGAGCTTCAGACAGACCCGCTGCGGAGCCGATAGCCGGTTGATTACCGCCAGCGTATCCAAGGAGTAAGGCGCATGGCCGTCGCCCATCCCAGCGCCGAAGCCGGCTCGGGCGTTTGATCCGTGATCACCTCCCGGCGGACACGCGCCGATTGCAGGTAGTTGAGACACTCGTTCCGCGCGATGCGCAACAGCCACGCCCGGAAATCCCGCCGTTGTAAGAATCGATATTTGAATAAGCCTTGAGGAAGGTGTCCTGGGTCAGGTCGGTTGCCTGCACCCGGTGTTCTCTCAGCACCCGGGAAATCCGAAGAAAGACCTCCCGCAGATGGCGTTGATAGAGCAGGGTGAAGCAACCGTTGTCCCGGGTCGCACGGAAACGCAGGACAAGCGTATCATCCGGCAGATCAGTCAGTTCATTATTCTGAAACACGAGCGATCACCCAGCCACGCAGACTCGCAACGCTACTGGAGATAATAAATCAGATCGAGACACGAAGCAAGAGGGGCGCGGGAGCTTATAATCACAGCGATGGGCAACTCCGCTCCGCCGCAACCCCACCTCCGAATTCACGCCGTCAACATCTACGTCCGCGATCAGGACCGCAGCCTGCGATTCTACCTGGATCAGCTTGGATTCAATCTGGCCTTCGACGCCAAATTTGGATCCGGCGGCCGCTGGGTGGCCGTCGCTCCGCCCGACGGCTCCGCGGTCCTCATGCTGATCGCGCCCAAACCCGGCTCCCAAGAGTACAAGCTCATCGGCCGGGCCACGCAGGTTGCGTTCGTTACCGAAGACGTCCTGGCCAAGTTCCACGAATGGCGCAACCGCGGGGTTCGTTTTGGTCATCCGCCGCGCCTGCGGCGCTTCAAGTATGAGCGGCCTGCCGACGTGCCATCCACACAGCCCGCGGAACAGACGCCAATCTGGGGCGCCGTGTTCACCCGCTTCAAAGACGCGGATGGGAACTCTTTCGCGCTGGTGGGCTTCGACGAAGTGAGCCGGGAAGTCGAAGCGCAACGCCGGGCGCTCGCGGAGAAACTGGAAGCGGAACGCCGCGCCGCCCAGGAACTCGAAATTGCAAAGCAGGTGCAGGCCAGGCTCTTCCCCCAAGAGCTGCCGGCGCTCAGAACACTGGAATACGCGGGCGTTTGCGTCCAGGCTCGCCAGGTGGGTGGCGATTACTACGATTTCCTCAGTCTGGGGCGGGACCGGCTCGGGTTGGTGATCGGCGACATTGCGGGAAAGGGAATCGCGGGCGCTCTCCTGATGGCCAATCTGCAGGCGAATCTGCGCAGCCAGTGCGCCATTGCCCTGGATCAGCCGCAACGCTTCTTGCGCTCGGTCAACCAGCTCTTCTACGAAAACACAGCGGACAGCGCCTACGCCACGCTCTTCTTCGCCGAATACGACGACCAGGCGGGGCGCCTGCGTTACGCGAATTGTGGGCATCTCTCCGCCCTCTTATTGAGGCGCGATGGCAATCTGGAACGGCTGGATTCCACGTGCCCGGTGCTGGGCCTTTTCAAGGAATGGGATTGCTCGATCGACGAACGCCGGCTCCTGCCGGGAGACACGCTGGCGCTCTACACCGACGGCGTAACTGAAGCGTTCAACGATGCCGGAGAAGAATTCGGAGAGCAGGGCCTGATCGACGCCCTGCGGCTGCATCGAGAACGGCCTTCACAGGCCATGGTTACGTCCATCGTCGATGAAGTGCGCGAGTTCAGCCCTCATGAACAGTACGACGACATCACTCTGATCGTCGCCAAGTGCCGGGAAGAGTAGTGGCGCACGCACTCGTGCGTGCCGCATCCCCACTCCTGGGGACGCCCGCTTAAGGTAACTATAACCGCATTCTCAGGTGATTTCCTCAAACCAAATCTGTCCTGCCGGCCGATGTAATAACTAGATGTATGTCCAGATCTGGTGAACGTGGTTCGCAAGTCGTGGAGTTAGCCCTTGTGCTGCTGCCGCTGTGCGCGTTGGTGTTTCTGATTCTGGACATGGCCTGGGCATTCTACGTGAAAGCTACCCTGCAGAACGCGGTGCGCGAGGGAGTTCGGTATGCCGTCACCAGCCAGACGATGACTGGCTTGGGGCAGGACGCGTCCATCAAGGCCGTCGTGCAGCAAAACGCCATGGGGCTGTTGTCGGGCTCCGCGGGCGCCGCGCTGATCAACATCCAATACTATCTGCCGAACACTCTGGCCCCCGTCGCGGGCTTGAACAGCAACCAGGGCGGGAACATCGTGGACGTCTACGTGCAAGGCTACAGCCTGCCTCCCTTGGGACCGATCCTGCGCAAACCGGCGCCCTTGTCGCTGGGCGCGCAGGCCTTCGACCGCATGGAAGGCTCCCCGGGAGGAATACCCCCGGCGCGTTGAGGGGTGCGAAACGCTATGCGCGGACACTGTGCCATGGTGGGACATGCTTCAGCCGGTCAACGGCGTGGCAGCACGATGATCGAATTCTGCCTCAGCGTGGCGCTCTGGACTGCGGTGCTCATGGGGCTCAGCACAGTCGGGCTGAACCTGATCCGGGCCTTACAGGTGGAGCAAATCTGCCGCGATGCGGGACGCATGTACAGCGCGGGGCTGGACTTCACGCAAGCCGGGAACCAGAACCTCCTGATAATGCTTGCCACCGGACTGAACGTCACCGCTAACGGCGGCAACGGGGTGTTTGTGTTCTCCACCGTGGAATACATCGATACGCCGCAGTGCGCCAGTTGTGCGAACCTCCACCAGTACGTGTTTATTCAGCGCATCGTGGTCGGCAACGCCGGCCTGTTTTCAAGTCCGTTCGGAACTCCCGCCGCCGGCATCATAGGCACAAGTGGGAATATCGCATCCTCGGACTACCTGACGAACGCCTCGGCGCGCGCGGCCGGCTTCGGCAGTGTGGTCACCTTGACGGGAGGCCAGGTAGCCTACCTTACTGAGACTTACTTCAGTTCGCCGGATTTTGCGTGGGGAAGTTACATGAACGGGGCAGGGGTTTATGAACGGAAGATCTTCTGACAAACGACGGGGCCGGCGGGGCATCGTGGTGATCATGCTGTCCCTGATGGTGGCGGTCGTCATGCTGCCCCTGGTGGGCCTGGCGATTGACGGCAGCATTCTCTATCTGGTGCAGGCCAAACTGTCGGCGGCCGTGGACGCGGCCGCATTGGCCGCGGCCCGCTCGCTGAGCGTCGGCCTGGACCTCAACAGTCAAACGGCCAGCGCCACCGCCACCGCCCAATCCTTCTTCAGCGCCAATTTCCCAACCGGGTATTGGAGCACCACCAATCTGTCGCTGACTACTACCGTGGCGCAAACCGCGTATAAGACACGCACCGTTACCATGCAGGCCAGCGTGACCGTCCCGCTCACGTTCATGCGGCTCCTGGGCCAAACGGGATCCACGGTCGCCGCGCAGGGACAGGCCTCCCGGCGGGACGTGGTCATGATTCTGGTGATCGACCGGTCCAACTCCATGCAGCTCGCGGGCGTGTGCGGCACCATGATCGCCGCCGCGCAAAACTTCGTCGGCTATTTCTCCAATGGCAGGGATGAGATTGGACTGGTAACGTTCGCAGATGGCCCCAATCTGACCTATGCGCCCACCTTGAACTTCGATTCCAATGTCCCTACCCTGACGACGGCGATCGGCGGCGTGCAGTGTGGCGGCGATACCGGAACGGCCGCGGCGCTGAACATGGCCTACACTCAGCTCCAGGCGGTCAATGAGCCGGGCGCGCTCAACCTGATCGTCTTCTTTACGGATGGGCATCCCAACGGAGTCGCGGCGAACTTCCCGGTGAAGACCTCAGTGGACACCCGCTACGACGTCTGGAATTACAACACGCTGGTAAGCGACCCTAAGAGCAGTTGCTCGAGCAGCGCAGCGAAGGCGGGAGTGGTCTCGCAGTGGACCGGCGAGCCGGCCCCATCCCTCGGATATACGGGGGGCTTGCTTGCTACCACGACCCCGTCCGCCAGCACCACCAGCGTGATACTCGCGCCTAGCGTCGATAATACGTGCGCCATGTATTCGAGCCCGTCCAACCTGAATATCCAGGCGAATATGAGGCAGGACATCGCCTATATTCCCGCCACGGACCTTAACGGCAATGCCACTACCGGCTATCAGTCCGTCGTGGGCCTAACGTATCAAAGCGGGCCCTATGCGGGCCAGATCCGCGTCGATATGCCGACTGCCGTGGTCGCCGCGTCCGTAAATGCCGCCGACAACCAGGCCACCGCCATCCGGAACGACCCCAACCTGATCCCCGTCATCTACGCCATCGGCCTGGGGGGGACTTCCGCGGAACCTATCGATGCGACCTTCATGGAACGTATCTCGAACGATCCCAGAAGTCCCATCTACAACTCCGCCAAGCCCGCCGGTGAGTACTTTTACTCTCCCACAGCTACGGATCTCGGCGGCGTATTCCAGCAAGTCGCCTCCGAGATCCTGCGCATCTCGCAGTAACCGGCTGCGCGGTGGGACAGGCCTCCTGGCCTGTCGGCGTTCCGTCGAATTAAGCTAACCTGAAGCTTGGCCCATGAAACTACGCGAAATCGCCGCCCGGCTGGATTGCGTGCTATCGGGCGGCGGTGAGATCGAAATCACGGGAGTCGCCGGCATGGAGCACGCCGCGGGCGGCGAACTGACCTTTCTGGCGAACCCTAAGTACGCGCACAAGGTCAAGCACACGCGGGCCGCCGCCATCCTGATTGCCGAGCCAGTACGTGACGCGCCGCTAGCCAGCCTGGTGTCGAGCAATCCCTACCTGGATTTCGCGCGCGCGCTGGAGCTTTTCTACCAGCCGCCGCGGCCCGCGCCCGGCGTTCACCGGCTGGCATTCGTCGCGGAAACGGCGGCCATCGGCGAGGGCGCCTCGATCGGGCCGTTCGCAGTGGTCGGCGAGCGCGTGCGCATCGGACGCAATGCCGTGCTGCATCCGCATGCCGTCATTTACGAAGGCGCGCGCATCGGCGACGATTTTCTGGCTCATTCGCACGCCGTTGTGCGCGAATTCTGCCAGATTGGAAACCGCGTGATTCTGCAGAATGGCGTGGTCGTCGGCGGAGACGGCTTCGGGTTCGCCAAGCGCGCCGATGGCACGCACTACAAGATCGTGCAGTCCGGCGTAACCGTGATCGAAGACGATGTGGAGGTGCAAAGTCTCACCTCGGTGGATCGCGCCACCGTCGGCGAAACGCGCGTCAAGCGCGGCGCCAAGATCGACAGTCTGGTGCAGATCGGGCACGCCTGCGTGGTCGGCGAGGACAACATCATCTGCGCGCAGACCGGCCTGGCCGGGAGTTCCATTCTGGAGCGCAACGTGCTCTTGGCGGGACAGGTGGGCGTGTCCGGCCATCTGACGATTCATGACGACGCCATCGTGTACGCGCAAAGCGGCATTGGCGGCGACGTGCCCGCCGGCGCGCGCATCTCCGGCTCTCCGGCGTTTTCGGCGAACGTTTGGCTGCGCGCGATCACGGCGTTTCCCAAGCTGCCGGAGCTATTGAAGAACGTGCGCGACCTGAAAAAACGAATCGAGCAACTGGAACATGGCAAACGACAAGACGCCTGACGGCCGCAAGCCGGTGGCCTACCTGAACCAGGATTTTCTGAACAGCCCGGATGCGAGGGCCATCCGGCTGCTGGCCGAGTATCTGGAGCCGCTGGCGGTCTTCCGCCACCAAAAGATCCGCGACACGGTGGTGTTTTTCGGCTCCGCCCGCGTGCGCGACGACGGTCCCCTGGCGAAGTATTACGACGATGCGCGCACGCTGGCCCGCATGGTCACCGAGTGGGCCGCGCAGTTCACCGACAACGGTACGCACCGCTTCGTGGTCTGTTCCGGCGGCGGCCCGGGCATTATGGAAGCGGCCAATCGCGGCGCGACCGATGCCGGCGGCAAGACCATTGGTTTGAACATCGGCTTGCCGTTCGAGCAGTTCCCCAACCCGTACATCACGCCCGGGCTGACCTTTGAGTTCCATTACTTCTTCATGCGCAAGCTCTGGTTCGCGTATCTTTCGAAGGCCTTGATCGTGTTTCCGGGAGGCTTCGGTACGCTCGACGAGATGATGGAAGTGCTCACGCTTACCCAAACGCAGAAGCTCGCCAAGAAAGTCGCGATTGTGCTCTATGGGTCGAGTTACTGGAAGGAGATCGTCAATTTTGATGCGCTGGTGCGGCATGGCACCATCAGCCCGGAAGATCTGAATCTCTTCCGCTACGCCGACGATCCGGAGACCGCGTTCGGTATGCTCAAGGAGCACCTGACCACTTACTTGCAGCCGGAGACGCCGGAAACGCCCGCGATATCGAAGTCGCGGAACCCGCAGAAGCCGGCCGGCGCTTAGGCCGCTTTCACCCAAACCTTCTGCGCGGCCGACCGTCCCAGTTGTACACACCGGCCGTCCAGGTGCAGGGTCAGCGTGTCGTCGGCGTTGCGCGATTCCACGCTCACCATGGAACCGGGCCGCACTCCCAAGCCTTCCAAATACTCGAGCAACCGCCGGTCGCGCTCGTACACACTGGTAACCGCCACGGCTTCGCTGGCCGCACTTTCATCGAGGGTCTTCAGGCCGCGGCGGCGCCGGTCGGCGGGAGTGTCCACGCCCACGCGGTTGCCGTGCGGGCAGGCTTCTCCGGCGCCCAGCTTTTCCACCAGCTTGCGCTCGAAGTCGCTTGAGACGGCGTGTTCCAGTTGCTCGGCCTCTTCGTGGACTTTGTACCACTCCATGCCGAAGATCTCGGTCAGCATGCGCTCTATCAAGTGGTGACGATTCAATATGCGATTGGCGATTTCGCGGCCGGCGGCGGTCAGCGTGATGTGGCCCTCCTCGCCCACGCGAATCAGCGCATCGCGCTTCAGGCGCTTGATGGCCATGGTCACCGCGGGGGCCGTGACGTTCAACCAACGCGAAAGCGTGGCCGCCTTCACGGTCTCGCCTTCGGATTCGGCTTCCGCGATCGCCTTGAGGTAGTTTTCCTTCGAAATGGTGATTTTCACACGCTTGCTCCGATTGTATCGCGCTGTGGGAGAATCGAGAGCGGGACTCACGACCTATGGAGCGACTGCTGGCGGCTGTGCAATCGGCCCGCATCTACGACTTGGCGCAGCCCTATTATCCAGGGATGCCGCACCATCCCAATCATCCGCCTTTCCTGTTCGGGTTGAACAAAAAGCATGGCGACTACGTGGCGCGCAACGGCGCGAGCTCGGCTTCCGAAGGTCTCACGCTGGGCGGGCACGTGGGCACGCATATCGACGCGCTGTGCCATTTTTCGTGCGGCGGCAAGCTGCACGGCGGCGAAGAAGCGGCGGGCCTGCAAACCTACGCGAGCGGCCTCGAGCGGCATACGGTCGATACCATCGCGCCCATTCTGCGCCGCGGCGTGCTGCTGGATATCGCGGGGCAGGCGGGTATGGATGCGCTGCCCGCCGATTTCGAAATCGCGCCCGAACAGTTGGACGCAGCCGCGGCCGAGGCGCAGGTGGAAGTGCGGCCGGGCGATGTGGTGCTGCTGCGGACCGGATGGGCGCGCTTCTGGGACGATGCCGCGCGGTTCATCGCGCAGGTGCACGGTCCGGGGCCGGGCGAGGCTGGCGCGCGCTGGCTCAGCAGCCGGCGTGTATTCGCCGCCGGCTCCGATACCGTGGCCTTCGAGAAGGTGCCCGACTCCAACATGCCGGTGCACGTCCATCTGCTCGTGGAAAGCGGCATACACATCATCGAGTGCCTGAACCTGGAGCAACTGGCGGCGGAGCGACGATATACTTTTCTATTCGTGGCTACCCCGCTGAAAATCCGCGGCGGCACCGGATCGCCCATCCGCCCGCTGGCCATCGCATGACTACGCCATCCGACTTCGCTCCCGTCCGCGAAGGGGAACAGATCGACGCACAGGCGCTCGCCGCGTACCTGCGCGGCAAGCTCGAAGGCGTCGAGGCGGAACTGACCGTGCGCCAATTCCCCGGCGGACACTCCAACCTCACCTATCTGTTGGAAGCCGGCGGGCGCGAATACGTGTTGCGCCGTCCGCCGCTGGGTCCGGTGGCGCCCAAGGCCCATGATATGGCGCGCGAGTACAACGTGCTGGGCGCCGTGCATCCCTTCTTTCCGCAGGCGCCGCGCGTGTTCCTGCTGTGCGACGACCCGGCGGTCATCGGTGCGATCTTCTTCGTCATGGAGCGCCGGCGCGGGTTGGTGCTGCGCCGCGAGATCCCCAGCGCATATGCGGGCGATCCCGGTTTCGGCGGCCGCGTGAGCGAGGCCTTCGTGGATTGCCTGGCCGCGCTGCACGCCGTGGACGTCAACCGGGTGACGCTGGGCAAGCCCGCCGGTTTTCTGGAGCGGCAGGTGAACGGTTGGGCCGAGCGCTGGCAGCGCGCGCAAACCGAAACGCTGCCGCAAATGGACCAGCTCATCCGCTGGTTGACGGATCGGCTGCCGGAATCGCCCGCGCCCACGCTGGTGCATAACGACTACAAGCTCGATAACCTGATGTTGGATGCCAACTGGGCGCCCTCTGGGCAGGGCCGCGTGGAAGCCGTGCTGGATTGGGAGATGGCCACCGTAGGAGATCCGCTGGTGGATCTGGGCTGCGTGATGTGCTACTGGCCGGAGGCGGGCG
>OBLW0100003060.1_pt1 | contig 13173 bp, 6 predicted proteins | sample 1520161 | NCBI WGS metagenome assembly OBLW01 (sample SAMEA3539309, study PRJEB22396) | soil metagenome | biome: tundra; feature: field; material: soil | place: USA | collected 2010-05 | depth 0.15 m
ATCTTGTGTTAGAAACGAACTCCAGCTTCAGGCTCATCTTGCATTAGACAAGACTATCTCTTGACAGGCTCCTAGCGATCAACTACCATAAGTTTCGTTTCCGGTAACGGAAACCAGGTTTCTCGTCTGCGAACTGGAGTCACGGCTTCGCCCATTGGGCTAGCCTTTGACGCCGGGCGTCACCCGGAGCAAAGCCATTGTGTGCTCGATTTGGAGGCGACAAGAGAATGAGCGCCTTAGAAGTGCCGGATCTTGCGGCCAATCATGATGCGCACGATGCCTTCGTAGAGCGGGCATTTGAAGTCCGACCCAAGGGCCACATCCTCCTGCCGGGCACTGCCTTTTCCGAACAGGTGGCGGCTTCACCGGAGTGTCATCGCCGGAAAAGCGGAAGGTGTGGGGAATGTTAGGGGCATGCATTTTCAGGTGGGAGGATTAGTCATGATCGGTCAACGTATGGCGCAGCTTGTCTGCGTCACGCTACTTCTGTGCAGTTGCATTTTCAGTCAAACAACGGGCAGCCTGACGGGAACCGTAACGGATCCCGACGCGGCCGCCGTGCCGGGGGCGCAAGTCAAGTTGAAAAACATGGCCACCGGAGCCGTCCGCGACGCCACGTCCGGCCCGGAGGGCATCTTTCGGATTAACAGCTTAAACCCGGCCAAGTATAGCATCACCGTCGCGGCCCAGGGCTTCAAGACATTTGTCCAGAACGACATAGACTTGACAGCCGACGAGTCTCGCGACTTGGGAAGAATCGCGTTGGCGCTGGGGGCGGTTACCGAGGAGATCCTGGTAACCGCTGAAACGACGCCGGTTCAGACGGCTTCGAGCGAGAACTCGAAACTGATCGACTCCAACCAGGCGCTGGACCTCACTCTCAAAGGCCGCGACCTGTTCGGGATGTTGGCCACCATTCCTGGGTTCAGCACGGGAACCAACTACCTGTCGGGGTCGAACACGGACACCAGCAATGAAAACGGTCTTGGATACGTAACCGCCAATGGTGGCCGGGGAGGCCTGTTTAACTTCCAGGTGGATGGAATAACGGACATGGACATTGGTAACGGCACCACCGTCCATTTCGAGCCCAACATGGACGCCATCGCCGAGGTGCGCGTGCTCACCACCAACTACCAGGCGGAGTACGGCCGCAACTCGGGCCCTCACATGGAGGTGGTAACCAAGGGCGGTAGCCAGGAGTTCCATGGCAGCGCCTTTGTCAACAAACGGCACGAGATGTTTAACGCCAACAGTTTCTTCAACAATTACAACGGCACGCCCAAGAGCCAATACCGGTTTTTCGTGTGGGGCTACAGCGTAGGCGGGCCGGTGTACATACCGAAGGTCTTCAACACGCGGAAACAAAAGCTCTTTTTCTTCTGGTCGCAGGAGTACACCAGGCAGAAACCGGCCACCACGTCCGGGTACGATAACTTCCCGACGACGCAGCAACTGCTGGGCAACTTCGCCGGCTATTCCAACCCCAATGGTACGTTGTATTCGCTGACCGACCCCTCGACGGGGCTGCCGGTCCCGAACAACAATATTTCGGGCCTGGTCTTGAACTCGGCCGCGGCGACGTATGGCCAGGCAATGCTGAACTTCCTGCCCTCGCCGAATATCTGCGGCCACGTGGGCGTTCCCACCACGGGCTGCTTTACCGACGCTCAGTACGCCACCAACCAGTACAGTCGCAACTACTACTGGCAGTTTACGGCCTCGCATCCGCGGCGGAACGACAACATCCGTTTGGACTACAACGTCACCTCGAAGCTGACCTCTTGGGTTCGCTACATCGACGACTATGACTTGCAAGACACCGACGTCTCCTACCCGCTGAAGAACTCTCAGGGCCAGTGGGCGCCTTGGAGCGCATGGTTGCCTAACCCGGGGCACGGCTGGGCCGCGGGCCTTACCTACGCCATTTCTCCGTCATTGGTCAACGAGTTCACGTTCGGCTATAGCTGGAATTCGTGGGATCAATATGCAGTCGACAACTCGCAGATTGACCGGGCACGGATGGGGAATCCGCCGTCCTTCGATAACTTCGCTACCGATCCGAATTTCACCAACAACACGGGTCCCCTCCCGGAGGGTCTCGGAACCGGCCCCTTGCAGTTCCAGATCCAAGTTCCCAACGTTACTTTCGGGGGTGGCCAGCAGACCGAGACAAACTACAGCGAGGGCTGTGGCGGACCCTGCCCGTACTCTAATAGCAACACTTTGTGGAGCTTCAACGACACCATCAGCAAGGTCCAAGGCAAGCACAACCTCAAGGCCGGCATTTACTGGGAGAGTAATGCCAAGTGGGAGTACGACAATGCCTCGGGCGCTTACATGGGGACCTATAGCTTCGCCAACAGCACAGCCATGCCGAACACTACCGGGGATGGGTATGCCAACGCCTATTTGGGGAACTTTAACAGCTACGTGGAAGGTCAACGGGGCGTGGCGAACGAGTTGGCTCACACCGTTGAGGCGTATGTGCAGGACAACTGGCGCGTCACCCGGCGGTTGACCGTCGATTTGGGCGTGCGCTTCTCCTACATGGGGCCCTGGGTCAATACCGACGTGACTTCGGCCGAGTTTTTGCCTTCGGCCTACAACCCCGCCGCCGTGCCGCGGCTCTATTACCCGGCCTGCCTGGTATCGACGGCCAAGGCGGCCTGCCCGACCGCGAGCCAGAAGGCCTACGATGCGGGTACGAACACGTATACTTACTACTCCTTGGTGGGCACCTTCGTCCCGTATACGGCCGGCGGGTACACCACCCAACCCAACTACTTCAATGGAATGGTGCTTGCGAACGGTTCCAATCCCCTCCTTCCGCAAAGCCTGATCACCCAGCCGGTGAGTCCGGCTTTCCGCATCGGGTTTGCTTGGGACGTGTTCGGCAACGGCAAGACGGCTGTTCGTGCGGGCTTCGGGCAGTTCATCAATCGCAGCACGATGGGCCTGGCCTCACGCGGAGAGGGCAACCCGCCGATACTGGTAACGCGAAACATCTACTACAGCACCATCGACAAGGTCCCCAACTTCGCGGCCAGCGCGGCTGTTTCACCGATCGCGCCGAGCGAGGAGATGCTCGGCAGTCCAAAGTATGAAGCGACTTATAACGGGAGCGTCATGGTCCAGCAGAAATTGGGCTTCCAAACGGTTCTGGAAGCCGCTTACGTGTATAGCTTGTCCCGCCACATGCAGGAGACCCACTACCTCAACCCCATTCCGATGTACGCGGAGTACAACCCGGCGAACTACAACCCGACGGTGGCCTATCTGCCCCCCAACACGTCCGGCAAGAACCTTAGCGACGTCTACTTCGAGCCGCTAGCGGGGCTGGGCAACCTGACCCAGAATATTTTCGCCGCCAGCCAGGACTACAACTCCCTGCAAATCACCGTGCGGCGCAACTTGAGCAGACACCTCTCTTACGGGATGGCCTACACCTGGTCGAAGACTATGGGCCTGGGCTCGCCCGGCGGAGTCGGCGTGGGTACCCAGTTCGTCAACGACCCCTACTTCCCGGATAAGTACCGCACTTGGGGGCCGTCTTATCAGCCCACGCCGCAATCCGCATCGTTCAACTACGTCTATGAGGCGCCCAACGTCGCACAGAAGTTGAACTTCAAGCCGTTGGGATTCGTCACGGACCATTGGACCGTGTCCGGCATCACCCAGTGGCGCAGTGACATCGTGGTTGGCGTTCCAGGTATTTCCTTCCTCGGGACGACCAATACGAACCCCCAAATGGACTGGACCGGCTCGCTCGACACGGCCAGGATGCTCGTGGTTCACAGCCCGAGTATTCCGAGCAGCCAGGTGTCCTTCGTCGGCGGCGGAACCACGAATATCGGCACGGACGGGACGCCCGGCAACATGATCGTCGATCCAACCGCCTTCGTGATTCCCAACCCGTGCAGCTATGCGCCGGGGGCTACCCCGCAACAAGGCGTTGGGCAAAACACGTCTTGCTTTGGCAACGCCGGATCGGGCAGCCTGGTTACGGTTCCGGATACCCGCGTCTTTAACTGGGACATGACTTTCGCCAAGAACTTCCCGCTGAAGAGCGAGAAGCGTGTGCTCATGTTCCGGGCGGAGATGTACAACATCTTCAACCACACGCAGTTCAGTGGGGCCAACACCAGTCCCCAGTACAACTGGCCCAATTGGCAGAACGGCGTATTGCAGCAAACCAACGCCAGCCTGAACCGATACACGTCCGCGTTGAACCCGCGGCAGATGTCGATGTCGCTACGATTCCAGTTCTGAGGGCGGATCATGAGGCAATCGTCCCCACCGCTCCATGGCGGTCGCGGTTCCGTTGTGCCGGGCCGCGGGCGTCAGGCAGCTTTGCCGACAGTCCAATAGGGAGATCCTCTTGGGTCGTCCGGCGGGGCCGCTTGTAACGGCTCCGCCGTACTGAGTCCGCACTCGCGCGGATCTTTCGTTCATAGCAGCCGGAAATTCCGGTTAAACTCAGCGTTCCGGAGAAGAGGAAGAACAATGACCGAGACAAAGACTACCGAGCCAAAGAATGTCAGTGCTAATTTGGGCACGCACAGTCTAACGCGGCGTGAGGCGGCGGCGGCCGGGCTAGCAGCCCTAATCGTTCCTCGACACGTGCTTGGCGGCGCCGGCTACCAGGCGCCCAGCGACACGCTTGCCATCGCAGGCGTGGGCGTGGGCGGCATGGGTTTCACTTATCTGCGGAACTGCGAAAGCCAGCGCATCGTAGCGCTTTGTGATCTGGACTTCGAGAATTATGCCCTGAGGACCGTCCGCCGCTACCCAAAGGCTACGCTGTACCGCGATTACCGGGAGATGTTCGACAAAGAGGCGAAGAACTTCGACGCTCTCATCATTGCCGTCCCGGACCACTGGCACGCCATCATGTTAATGTCCGCGCTCCGGATGAAGAAGCACTTTTACTGCGCCAAGCCTGTGGTGCACACTCTCCACGAATTACGGACCGTCATGACGGCGGAGCCTGAGGCGAAAGTGGTTTCGCAGCTTAGCGTGCAGGCGTCGGCTAGCGAGGGCGCCTGCAGTACCGCGGAGATTTTGATGTCCGGCGCCATTGGCGACGTGCGCGAGGTTCACCTCTGGACAAGCCACCCCATCGAACCGGCCGGGCTGCGCCGTCCCGCCGATACTCCCCCCGTTCCTCATGGAATGGATTGGGATAAGTGGATAGGTCCGGCGCCCTATCGGCCTTATCACTCCGCGTACCATCCGTGGAACTGGCGCGCCTGGTGGGACTTTGGGGAGGGCACCGTTGGCGACATGATGTGCCACGGGCTCTTTGTCTTCTATGACGCGCTGAAATTGTGTCCCCCGTCCTCTGTGCATGCCTACAGGTCCAAGATGCACGAGGGCCCCATGCGTATCACTCCCGAGTTCGTTGAGATTTTGCCGCCTCTCGTCGAGACGCCGGAATCCGAAAGCTACTCGAATGTGGTGATCTGGGATTTCCCGGAGCGACAAGGACTGCCACCGCTCCGATTCCACTGGTACGATGGCGGGATGCGCCCGCCGCGGCCCATCGGCATGAGCCCCCAGAGGCCCATGCCCGCGGACGCCACGCTATATGTCGGCGACAAGGGCACGTTGCTGACGGGCTATGGCGGTGGGCGCAACATACTCATGCCCGAAGCCAAGTTCCGGGATTTCCAGCCGCCGCCGAAGACACTGCGCCGCACCATCGGGCATTACAGAGAGTGGATCGAGGCCTGCAAGGGCGGCCAGCCGACAACCTGCCCCATCCAATTCGGCGGCAAAATGACTGAGGTAGCATTGCTCGGGGCGATTGCTGCAAGAACCGAACGTTACCTTGAGTGGGATTCCAAGAACCTCACCATCACGAACGACAAGGAAGCCAACGCTCTCGTGCAGCGGCCGTACCGGGAAGGATATACCCTGTAGCGCACAACAGGAGGCTTATCGTAATCATGGCTATAGGGATCCGATCGCTCTTGTTGGCTCTTCCGCTCCTGGCTTCGCTTGGCCTGGCGCAACCGCCGGCGGTTCCGAACGACCGGCAATCTCACGGCGACGCGCCATATCTCCTCGAGCCTGGGTGGCGCCTCCTGCTCAACGGCAGGAACCTGAAGGGCTGGCACGGCCGCGTGTGTGACATTGAACCGATTGACCGGGGGGACCGATCGCCCTGTTGTCTCAAGAAGTACCCATTCGAGTGGTTCTCGACCAAAGCAGTTATGTGGGACGCGAATAACCCTGGGCAACTCTTTGCCTCGCCCGGCATCGGTGATCGCATTGTGAACGGCGCCAAGGGAGAGAGTCAGGATCTGTTGTCCGACGAAAAGTTCGGCGATGTCGAGCTCTACCTTGAGTTTATGGTCGCCCGGCGGTCTAACTCAGGCGTCTATTTCCAGGGACATTACGAGGTCCAGGTGTTCGACAGTTTCGGAGAAACCAGATCGGCTTATGGGTCCTCTGCAGGAATTTATATAGGGTTTAGTAGGACCAAATTGGGGAAGTTCGCGGGCTCCCCGCCGCGCGAGAATGCGGCGAGGCGTCCGGGGCAGTGGCAGTCGTTCCAGATCTGGTTTCAGGCGCCGCGGTTTGACGCCAGCGGGAAGAAGATCGCTAATGCGAAATTCCTTCGTGTCCTGTATAACGGTGTCCTGGTGCAAGAGAACGTGGAGGTTGACGAGCCGACTTTCTCAGCGCAGGGTACACCCGAGGCGCCGGTGGGTTTTTTGATGTTGCAGGGCGATCATGGCCCCGTCGCTTACCGTAATATCTACATCCGTCCTCTGCGGCCCTTGCCGTAGTTCGACACGGAGGAGGTGGCCATGGACGAACGCTGCATTATAACGACGGACAAACGCGGCATTACGCGGCGTGGATTCACCGCGGTGTGGATCGGCGCCGGGATCATCCTTCTGGAAGCGCAGGAGGCCCCTGCCGTCTACCCCGGAGCGGACGAGAAGACGCCCTCGCGCGCGGAGTACTTCTCGTGGATCAACAACGCCTGGGAGGGCTCGACGGAGCCCCAGACCCTGGCCGGCCTGGATTTCTTCCGCTGGCTGCGCGACGAGTACGGCATGCAGTTGGATATCTATGCGCTCGACTCGGGCAACCTCGACGGATCGCGAATCTACGACGGCGGCTACGGCAGCATGGATTCGCCCCGCTTTCACGAGAAGTTTCCGAACGGGTTCAGCCCCATAGTCCGTGCGGCCGCCAATTTCGGATGCCGCATGGGCATCTGGCTGGGCCCGGACGGCTTCGGCGACACACCTGAACAGGAGCGCGCCCGCACCGAAATACTGGTCAACCTGTGCCGCGATCTGCACTTCGCCCTCTTCAAAATCGACGGGGCCGGCGGCACTCTTCGACCTGCCAAGCAGGACGCTTACGTCCGCATGATAACCGAGTGCAGAAAATACGTTCCCGACCTCATCCTGCTGAACCATCGCCTTAACCTTGGCAAAGCCCTGCCCTACGCCACGACGTTCCTGTGGAATAGCCAGGAGACCTATATCGACGTCTGGACGTGGAACACCACTACCGCTCCGCACCACCGTGCGGGCGCGCTCTCTCGTGGCCTCGTGCCCGGGTTGAAGCGGCTCGCCGAAGATCACGGCGTGTGCCTCTCCTCCTGTCTCGATTTCTGGGAGGATGACCTGATCCTGCAGGCCTTTAGCCGGTGTCTGATCCTAGCGCCCGAAATCTATGGCAATCCCTGGTTCCTGCGGGACGACGAGTTTCCCAAACTGGCGCGCATTCATAACGTGCACCGGCGGTATCGCGACATACTGGTGAACGGAATGGAGCTCCCCGAGCCGCGCTACGGGCCGTTCGCCGTGTCGCGGGGTGATGCGCGCACCCGCTTTCTGACGCTGCGCAACCTGACCTGGACTCCGGTGAAGTACAAGGTTGTTCTGGATTCCTCCATCGGACTCGCCGATGGCAATGCGGTCGAACTCCGCCGCCTGCATCCTTCCGAGAGGATTCTCGGTAAACATCCGTATGGCGCGGACGTGGAGGTAGAGGTCCTGCCTTTCCGGGCCTGCCTGCTGATGGCGTCCGCCACCGCGGTTCCGGAAGTCGCCGTCAACGGCTGCGACTACGAAGTGGTGCGCGACACGGCCGGGAAACCTGCCGTCGTCAAATTGCTCGGCATGCCGGGAACCTCCGCTGCCATTTCCCTCGCCCCGGGCGAGAGGAAGTTCCACTCAGCCACAATCGACGGCCGGTCCGCCGCTGCGCTGGTGCGTGGGGGCGCCGAGAAAATCCAATTCCCCGGCGCCGCACTGCGTCAGCCGTGGCATCGTAAACTCGGCGACTTGGTGCGCTGCGAAGTGCCTCCGGACGCCGAAGCGCTCTACGAGGCCACCTGCTTCGCTGCCGACAACAACGCGTTGGAGGTTCGGTCCCTCGTCCGCTCCGGCCCCACCCGAATCCCCGAGGTCGAGCGCACGCGCAGGCTCTTCTTCGACGGCCCGGACTTCGTAAACAAGGGCATCTGGGACCGGAACCTGTTCGACGGTCGCGAAGACACCGTCTTCCGCGCCCGCAAAGCCGGCGGATTGCTGCGCATCGATTTCACCGAACCTATCGCTCTCGATCGACTGACGGTCCGGACCCGCGTGGAGGACGGGCAGGCCCCCGTTACCGTCACGCGAGTGGAGGGTTCATCCAACCTCGCCTCGTGGACGCCGCTCGAATTCCGCCTGGCAGATGGCGTGATCGCGGTGGACCTCGCCGGCAAGGGCAAGCTGCGCTACGTGCGGATCGATCCTGCGTCGCGCACCACGGTTGCGGTGGAGGCCGCCACGAGCGGCGGCCCGCCAGACCGATCCAATTGGCGAGCGTCTAACCTGTTCGAAAGATACGGGCCGATGGCGGCTGCATGGTCGCTGTCGTTTCGAATTCCGGAGGCGCCCAAGGGCAGCTACCTGGCGATTCCCATCGGCGGCAAACACGGCAAGGAAGGCGCATACGCCGCCGTACGGGTGGACGGGCGGCCGACGGGCTGCCCCGACCGCGCCGTTTCGTTCGACAGTAACGTTTGGGAGCACCAGAATTACGAAGCCGAGAGCGGCTACACCTACTTCGTGCCGGTGACGCGGGACATGGTGGGCAAGCCGCTGGACGCCGTAGTCCTCTCCAGCGCGAGCGAGAGACTCCAGCCGGAGGTCTGGATTACAGCCTATCCGACCCCGTTCGAAACGAAGGAACTGGTGTTGTTGTAGGGTAGGCCTGCCGCGGCCCTCACCTTCCCCCACGGTCTGAATCGTGGATGGGAAGGATCACAAAAACGGCGCCCCTGGAGGCGATTGGGTGCATACTGGCCGCTGCCATGGCTTCTTATTGTTGGCCGGAATCTCCGCCGCGGGCCGGCCATCGACCTTGTGACATTTCGTCGCGTATGTTAGCGCGACTGAAGCTCCGCTGTCGACTTGATGTTGACGGTCGATGCTCGTTGCCAGTCGTTGCGCGGATTTCAACCGCGCAGCCTGTGCAGCCAGCGTCCAGAGGCCGGGCGTCAAGCCCTCACCTCTGCTGGAGACGCTCGCTCTCCGGATAGGCCCCTGGCGCTTGGCGCCGCCGGCAACTCCCGGCAGGATTCCCGCTCAATCAGTCGTACGTCGAACTTCCGGTGCTCGGGTACGCCGTCGTTCCGGTTGATCCGCCCGATCAGGATCTCAACCGCAGCGCTGCCGATTTCGTACATCGGCTGGCTGATGGTTGTCAGGGAGGGCTGCATGATGGAAGCCGGCTCGATGTCGTCGAACCCGATCAACGATATGTCGTCCGGAATTCGGACGCCGGCCATGTGAAGAGCGCGAGCGGTTCCGAAGGCGATAGCATCATTGCCGGCAAAGATAGCGGTCACCTCAGGGTACTTCTTCAGAAGTTGTTGCGCCATCTCAAAGCCTCCCCGGCTGTTGTGCGCGCCCCCGAGCAAGACCGGTTTCCGGCGTGGCGCAACGCGCCGCATGGCCCTCGCAAAGCCCCGCCAGCGTCCTTCCAGATTGGAATGGTGGACGGCGGCAGTCAGATGCGCCACTACGGTATGGCCCAGCCCGGCCAGGTACGCGCCAGCCAGATAGCCTCCCCGTTCGTTGTCGCACGTCACACTGGAAAAGCTGTGCTCTCGGGGCTCAACGCTCAGAAGGACGACCGGAGTGTTCGAGGATGCAATCCGCTTCCGATCCACCCGGCTGAGCGACGCCACCGAATTCATGACGATGCCCCCCACGCGCTTGTCGAGCAGCGAAAAAAAATACCGCATCTGTTTCACTGGATCGAGATCGCTGTTGCAGAGCACGACATCATGGCCGGCCCGGTAGGCCGCGTCTTCGGCTCCTCGCGCTACCTCGGCAGAGAAAGGATTGCGGATGTCGCTCACGAGCAAACCGATAGCATTCGACTTGCCGGTCACCAGCTCGCGCGCGACGAGGTTGGGCCGGTAATGCAGCCGGCTAGCGGCATCTAAGACGCGTTCGCGGATCTCCTTCCTGACGCCGGCGCGTCCGTTGAGAGCGCGAGAGACGGTCGAAGCGTCCACGTTTGCCTCCCGCGCGAGGTCTGCTAGAGTGATGGCCATATCGCAAACGCTTTCCAGTGTGAGCGCTTTCCCGCGAAACGTCAAGAGCGCGGTATCGGCTCAACCGCACATGCCGTCCAATCGCCTCTGGCAGCCACATTTGGCAAATCGCAGTAGATCGCAAAGAACCGCAAGGAAACCCTTGACAAAACAAATTGATGGGTGTACGCTACCTGAAATTGCAAACGATTGCGGCCCGGCGGGCAGATGCGGCGGGCCTTCCTGGGGGGCAGGATTGGGGCGATTTCGCAAGGCGGGAGAAGAGCATGCTTTCGAAACTGCTGGGATTTCTGCAGTGTAATGGCTTAATTGAAACAGTTGAGAAAAGGGAGGGTTAACATGGCAGTGAAACGACTGGCGAAGTCTCTCTGTGTCTTGACGCTTCTGTGTGGCTCGGTTTTTGCCCAGACGACGATGGCGACCTTGCAGGGAATCGTCACCGATCCCGGCGGCGCCGTCGTGCCGGGGGTTGTAGTTCAAGCGAAGGACGTCGCCACGGGGGGCATCCGCTCCACCACGACCGGCGTCGATGGCTTTTTCAGATTCGACAGCATGCTGCCCGCCGTCTATAACCTGACCATCAGGGGGACTGTGGGCTTTAAGACCTTTGAACTGAACAATATCAACCTCACCGCCAGCGAGACCCGGGAACTCGGGCGGCTCAAACTGGAGTTGGGAGCGGTAACCGAACAGATTGAGGTCACCGCGCCTTCGATCGCGGTACAAACTACCTCGAGCGATAATTCCAAGCTCGTTGACACTACCCAGATGGAGGGTGTCGCCGTCAGGGGCCGCGACATGTTCGCCATGCTGCAGACTATTCCCGGGGTCGACCTCGGGGCTGCGTACCTCACGCAGGGCGGCATCAGCAATGTGCCGGCCGAAACCAGCGGCCCGGGCGCTCCGCAGGTCTTGCAGATTAACGGCAACCCCCTTGGCAGGACGAACTTCACGGTGGATGGCGTCACGGACCTGGACACCGCGCAAAACTACTCCATTGCCTTCGAGCCCACCGTAGACTCGATCGCTGAAATACGGGTGATGACCACAAACTACCAAGCCGAGTATGGGCGCGACCTCGCCCAGATCCAGGTTGTGACCAAGAGCGGCAGCCAGCAGTTCCATGGCGGCGCCTCGGCCAACAAGCGGCACGAGATGTTAAATGCCAAGAACTTCTTCACCAACTACAATGGCCAAGTCAAACCCGAGTACCGGTTCTTTATTTGGAACTACCAAATCGGCGGTCCGGTTTATATCCCGCGCTTGTTCAACACGCAGAAAAAGAAGCTATTCTTCTTCTTCTCGCAGGAGTACACCAGACAGAGCCCGGGACCGTCGAGCGGCTATGCCAATGTGCCGAGCGCCAACGAGCGCAACGGCGACTTCTCCTATTACACCAATTCGAACGGCGCCATCGTGTCGAACTCGCTGCGGAACCCCGTTACGGGCGCGTACTTCACTCCCAGCGCCAGCAACCCCAGCCTGGCGAATTTCGCCCAGTACGCTGGGAATTTCGACGCGGCCTCGGAGGCGATTGGCCAGGATATGTTGAGCTTCTATCCCCAGCCGAACCTGTGCAACGCGGCGGCGGGTACCTCCGACGGGAAACCCTGGAACGGCATCGCGGCGGGGGCCGGGGGGTCGAATCTCATCAGCCCCACGAATTGCCCCTCCAGCGTGGTGGCGGCGAATCCGTACCTGGCCACGGGGAACATCGACGCGCAGGGCGGCCCGGGCACCAGCAACAACCAGACGCGCAACTACTACTGGCAATTCCAGGGAACGCATCCGCGGCGCAACGACACGGCGCGCATGGACTACAACGTCACCTCGAAGCTGACCACCTTCTTTCGCTGGAGCCACGACTTCGATGTGGCCGAAAACGGCGCGACGCTGCCACAGAGGAACTCGACGGGGACGTTCGAGCCTGTGCAGGACCTTCATCCGAACCCGGGTCACGGCTTTGCCGTTGGCGCCACCTATGCCATTTCCCCGACTCTGGTGAACGAGTTCCTGTTCGGTTATACCAACACCTCCTGGGACGAATATCCGGCCGACCAGTCCCAACTGAACCGGTCGAACATGGGCAACCCGCCCTCGTTCGACAACTTCGCGACCGATCCGAATTTCATTAACGACGTGAACCAAGCGCGGCCGGATCTCTCCACTCCGGGCAGCCTGAACTACCAGGTGGGCATCCCAACCATTGCCTTTGGCGGAGGCCAGTTGACCGAGACGGGCACCAGCAACACCTCGCTCTGCGGTCAGACGTGCCCTTCCACTAATGGGAACAACATTTACACCTTCCACGACAGCGTCAGCAAGGTGATTGGCAAGCACAACCTGAAAGCGGGCCTATATTACGAACGCACCGAATTTTGGGGGCCCGCCGGCTCCTTTCAGACGTATTTGGGGGGCTACAGCTTTGCGGGAGGCAATGTGCTGAATCCGCACGATACGGGTGACGGATGGGCCAACGCCTACCTGGGCCAAATAAATCAATACACAGAATATAACAAGACCATCGGCGACTGGTCAGCCGTTTCGGAAAACCCAAGCAAGCAGGGTTCGGCGTAGTGGAGTGGAATCGA
>OBLW0100003063.1_pt1 | contig 13164 bp, 5 predicted proteins | sample 1520161 | NCBI WGS metagenome assembly OBLW01 (sample SAMEA3539309, study PRJEB22396) | soil metagenome | biome: tundra; feature: field; material: soil | place: USA | collected 2010-05 | depth 0.15 m
GGGCACAATTTTTCTCGACGAAATCGGCGAAATGACCATGCCGATGCAGGTCAAACTGCTCCGCGTTTTGCAGGAGCGCACCGTGCGTCCGGTCGGCGGTACCAGTGAAATTCCGGTGGACGTGCGCGTCATTGCCGCCACCAATCGCGACCTCGACCGTCAGGTCACCGAAGGCACTTTCCGCGAGGATCTCTACTATCGCCTCAACGTAATTCCCATTCGCGTGCCCGGACTGCGCGAGCGTCGCGACGATGTTCCGCTGCTGGCCAATCATTTTCTGAAAAAGTACGCGCCCGGGGCAGGGAAGAGTATTCATGCCATCGCCGCCCAATCCCTCGAAGCCTTGATCGGATACGACTGGCCGGGCAACGTCCGGCAACTGGAAAACACGATCGAACGAGCCGTTGCGCTCGAAACCACCAGCGAATTGCGCGTCGAACTTCCGGTGGAACGCGCGAAAGCCCGCGCCGTAGCTGCAGGCGCGGAATCAGCGTTCAGTTCGTCTCCGCTTTCGAATACGGCGGCGGGCTCGGTATTGCCCACCGGCGTGAACATGGAAGACTATGTCGCCCAAATCGAGCGTTCGTTGCTCCAATCCGCCCTCGGGCAAACGAACGGAGTCCAAGTCAGAGCCGCCGACGTGCTCGGCATCTCCTATCGATCGTTCCGCCATTTGATGAAGAAGTATGAGTTGTAAAATCTCGTTCAAACTTGGCACCACGCTCACTGCCCGCCCTCAGACACAAACAAGCTCGATACCTGGTAATAAGCCGTGTAGGCATAGGAGCCCAAGTCGTCAGTGACAGACATCTCGCGCATGGATAGAAGTCCCGTGCGATCGGCCGGCGCAAACTCCTTAAAGAGCGTGCGGTGTCCGGTCGCGAGGTCGACGCGTTCGAGCCGGCACGGAATCTCGGCGCGCCGGTAAACCAGTACCGAGCGTCCGTTGGCGCTCCACTGCGCCAGCACATCCGTATCGGTGAGACCCGGCACCGGTCGCCGCTCTCCGCCTGCAATCGGATAGATGAAATATTTTCCTTCGCCGTCTCGAGCGAGCAGAAGCGTTCCGTCAGCGGAAAGCCTCCCATCGCGAGTGCCCTCCGGAGTCACAGGGCGCGCGACTCCGCTCGCCCCCTGTTCTCCCACGTCCTGCACATAGAAACGCGTCCCCTTTCCCGGCTCATTGCCGCTGATGAGCACGCGCTTGCCGTCCGGAAACCACTGCCCGCTCACGTAGTTCTCGATTTCGCCGCGCTTCAGTTGTTGAGTTCCGCCTGCGCCCGTCGGGTAGATTACGAGCTGCGGCGGATGCGTCTGAAGCACTGCGAGCACCCACTTCCCGTCCGCCGAAAGATCGGCGGGCCATCCTTCTCCAAGCCGTACCACGGGCGATCCCGCGGTCTTCCGCAAGCACACGGCGTAGTTGTTTCCGAGAGCGGTCTCCGCGAACAGCAGCGTCTCTCCGTCCGACGAGAGGGCGCGAACATGCGAAGTATTCAGCCAGGAAAGGTCCCGATCCGGATCTCCGTCATGATCGTCCCTGCGATGGACCATCGCCGAATAGCGAAAATCCACCCTAGTCGCCAGCCAGCGTCCATCACGAGCGATGTCCTGGATGGTGAATCCGCCCGGCGCCTGGTAAGCGATGCGCGTCTTGCCGCTCGGAGTTACGCCATACACGGTGTAGCTGCCGCTATTGAGGCTTGCGGAGAAGAGAATCTCGTCCGCTTTCGGCGACCAGGCCAGACCCCGCAAACTCCAGTAGCCATCGGAAAGAACCGTGTTTTTGCCGGCCAGGTCTACGATATTCACCGAACCCCGGTCATCCCACTTGCGCGGGTGCTCGAAATATGCGATCCGATCGCCGCGCGGAGACACGCGCACATCGCTCATGTAGCCGCTGACTTCGCGCAATACCGTTCCGATCGGATACTCCAGCCGGTCCTTGCCGCCCACCTCGCGAATAATGGCGAGTTGCGATCCATCGGGCGACCAGTCGGCCTGGCGCACGCCCTCTTGAATCTCGCGCGGCGCGTCCCCATCCAGCGGCATGCGCGCGAGTGTGCCAGTGAACAGCCGGTACCATACGTAGCGCGCGCCGAGCAACACGGCCAACTCGCCCTTCGACGACACTGCGAGCAACTGCGTTCCGGGCGGGCCGAGTGCTTGCGGTTCGGGATAGCCCGGACGCACCGCGAAAATCTGTGGCGTGTTGCCCGCCGCCGCCGCGCTATACACGATCGTCTCTTTATCGGCCGCGAACGCGCCTTGGAATACGGCCTCGCGCCTGAAGTTGACCTGACGGAACACCAGCGGCTCAGGGCCTCGTTCGGCACGGAAAGCGAACCACCCTACGGCCAGCCCAACCGCCGCCACCACCGCGGCGATGGCCAGGCCGAATCCAAGCCCGACCGTCCGCTGGCGAGCAGGTAATCGTACCGCGCTGCCCGATCCTGAACCCGATGTCAGCGATCCCGTCAGCGATCCGATCTGCGAGCCACCTTCCGCGATCCAGCGCAATTCCTTCGAAAGGTCGCCCGCCGACTGCCAACGCGCTTCGGGATCTTTGGCCAGACAAACTCGAATCGTACGTTCCAGCGCAGGCGGAGTGAGCGGCTGGACGGAACTGATCGGCGCCGGTTCCTTCACCAGCACCGCCGAGGCCACACTGAAATCGCTGGTGCCCTGAAAGGCCCGGCCCCCGGTAACCATTTCATACATCACCGCTCCCAGCGAGAAGATATCGCTGCGCCCGTCCACCTCTTTGCCTTCTACCTGCTCCGGCGACATGTACGGGACGGTTCCGACCACCGCGCCAACGAGCGTGACCGGACTGGAACCCTCCGGCGCATTCGTGAGCGTGATTCCCGAGTGCGAAGGTAATTCAGCTTTGGCCAACCCAAAGTCGAGCAGCTTGGCTCCGGATTTCGTCAGAATGATGTTTGCGGGCTTGAGATCGCGATGCGTGACGCCATTGCGGTGCGCCTTATCGAGAGCGCTGGAGAGCTGGATGCTGTACTCCAACACCTCGGCCGTCGGCAGCGGACCCTTTGCGAGCCGTTCCGCGAGCGACATACCCTCGATGTACTCCATGACAATGAAGTCCATGCCATCCTGCCGCCCGATGTCATAAAGCGTGCAGATGTGAGGATGATTCAAGTTGGAAATTACCTTGGCTTCGCGTTCGAAGCGCTGGCGCCGGGAGGCATCTTCGGACAATTGTGCGGGAAGAATCTTGATGGCGACCGTTCGCTCGAGGCGAGTATCGCGCGCCTGATAGACCTCGCCCATTCCACCAGCGCCGAGCGGAGCGATAATTTCGTAAGGGCCAAGCTTCGTGCCAGAGGTCAGGGCCATCAGTAGGGGCGATTATACTAGCCGTCAGCTCTCAGCCGTCAGCCATCAGGCCTAGCTTAGTCTGGAGCAAATTTGCGCGCAGTTCGAGATATTCGGCGCATTCGGCTCACTGCCCTCAGGCGGCCGATGACGGTTTGCTCTTTAGATGATGCACGGTGCCCAGAGTTCGGGCGGAGGGCAGGGACGGTCGCGTGCACCGTGTGTTTGTGTTGGTCGGGGCGCGCGGATTTGAACCGCGGACCCCCTGCGCCCAAGGCAAACTAACCTAAGCTATGTGATTGGCGCGCTTAGGTCGGCTCTGCGTCACATGCCATGGTTTTAGTCGATATTCGGACGCAACTGGACCCGAATCGGACCCAAGTTTGACATGTCAGCTGCGGTTTCGACCTTCCCATAGATGTTAGCCGCATCACGGCTAGCAAATGAATCGTTCTCGGCGTCTCCCTTACTCCTTTCCAGGTTCGGTCGTAGCGAGCCCGCAAGGGGAAATTGGGTAACGGTAGTTAGTGAAATGGGGAATATTTCAATTATTGGTCCGCAGCATGACGGTATACAGGCTTCTGCCGAATCTCCTTTCACTAATTCTAAGGGCCGCTATCACCACACGCGGGTCGCTCGCCGTTTCAACGGGAGCTCAAAAAAATGATTTCGATGTCCAAACGAGGAAGGCGGGAAGGCGAGGGGCATTGCGACTAACACCGTCATCGCTACAATTAGCACGCCCACGACTTGATGACCTCCCCCGGGACGGTATCAACTTACAACTTAGTTAAATACGGGTATTTGTAATACAGCAGGTTGAATTCGAGGAGTCGAACCGAAACCGTGCTATGCCCCCTTAGATTGACAACCGCGATACCAGCCGCAGTCAGCTTCCGAACGTTCGATTCGGCCTCAGACAAATCTTGGACATTGTCAATAATTGGAGACAAAGTTTCGCCTGGTATCCCTTGCCCCACATCCGGGATGTTCGTGACATCGTAGAGCAAAGGTGACGTAGGGTCGGGCTGGACGATAGTTAGACCGGCGGTTGCGTCCGTAGAAGTTGCCGTGCGACCAAGGTTGACCCGGAGTAGAAATTTTGTGGCCTTCTCGATGTAATCCAGATAGTTGCCCGTATAAACATAAGCAGGGCTGGGGTCATATTCCGTCCCGTGAAATCTGACGTTTCCGCCGGCCGAGAATTGACATGTGGCACCTACAATAAAGTCCTTTGTGAGATCTGTTGGGTCGTCCCCGCTGTTATCTGTTTGGTCCCCGCTTTTAAAATTCAAGGCAACCGCCCACGTTGTTGGCGAGGTTGTCGCTTCCTGACAGTTCGGGTTATCAAACAAAACTTCAGCGACTAAATGAGGGGAATAACTGAATTTGCCTGGTACAACTCCCTTGGGTGTATGCCCCTGCAGCACCAAGTGAGGATTGCTAACCACGTAAACAGTTCGGGAAACGATATCCCCATCACTTTTGACCGTCACTGTTAGCCCGTCCGATCCAGGGGAGGGGAAGTCCTGAGCGATCCCGTTATCCCCATATTGCATAGATCCCAAAGAGCCTTTGTCCACAATCGGCGGAGGTGGCTCAGTCGCCACGGATGGCGCGCTCTGGCTGAAGTCTGTTATGTATTGGAAGCCTTGGACGTTCCTAAGAGACAACATTGCTTTATTGACCATTTGTAAACCCTCCGACTGAATCGACTAAGCACGGCGTAAGCAGCAAACGCGCCCAAACCTTAGAGGAAACCGCAAGTTAGTGTACTTGTTTGCGTCACAAAACTCTGTCAGCGGTGGCTGCGAGTAATCGCGATTGCTGTTGCGCCGCGGGTCGCGAAAGGAGACTGTGGTATCTCCTTAAGCGCGCCATTGTTGCGGATTCTGTACACCGAAACGTCTTCCGTGCCAGAGTTCACTACATAGAGAAACTTGCCTGAGGGATCGACCAAAGCTGCGGTTGGAGCCCCTCCCGTAGGGAATGGGGATCCCTGCACCGAAGACAACGCCCCCGACTGCGGATCGATGGCAAAAGCAGAGACATTTGTCGAAGGGCTATTTACGGCGTATGCAAAAGGCCGCACAGGATCCACAGTTACAGACAGCGGCACCAAGCCTCCCGTGGGAAAGGGTGACCCCGGAAGAGGCCCGAGAGCCCCGTCCCTATCTATGTGGCAGCCCACTATGGCATTACTACCCTCAACTGCCGTATAGAGGGAGGAAGTTACCTTGTCGATTGCGACGGAATCGGGAAAAGGTCCAGTGGCGAGCGGAGGCCCCGGCAGAGGCGTCAACGCTCCTGTGAGCTTGTCAACTGAATATCCCAGGACTTGATCGCTCGCGATATCCGCCACATAAGCCAATTGGCCTGCCCTGGCAAATGCAATGGAGGCGGGAAGAAGACCAGCAGGGAAAGGCGATTCTGGAACCTGTGTGATGGCGCCGGTGTGTGGATCGATCGAGAACACCTCAATCTGGCCGTTCTGATCTGGCGAGAAAAAGGTATCCAAAGCGTACAAGAAGCGCCCAGCTGGATCGACAGCCAGGAACTCAGGATTCTGGCCCGCTGGAAACGGCGAACCAGGAATTTCTGTCAAGGCTCCGGTTTTAAATCTGATGTTGTAGGCCGATATTTGAAAAGAATCGAGATCGGCTACATACAAGAAACGTCCAGTGGGATGGACGGCCACTGAGATTGGTCCGGCCCCGGCCGCGAATGGTGAACCGGGGACTGGAGATAGTGCTCCACTATCCGCGTCCACCAGGAAAGCCGAGACCGTGGATGTAGAAGGATTTGGCAAATAAGCGTACTTGGGTAATACAACCTTCGCGAGAGGTCCAGACGTGTGTCCACCGGCCTGATGCAAGGTGGAGCGCAAAGTTGGGTGATTATCCTCCCGTTCCTGCGACCGCCAGTTATCCGCGGCGCTAGCTGTTCCGGAAGTCCGGGGCACGGCGTTGCTGGTGGCTGGGACGTCAATTGCGCCGCCACCAAAATCTGAAGATGCGGTATAGAGTGCCGTACTGTCAATGCTGCCCAAGCCGCTGGGTACGCTCCAAGTTACGGTTTTGTTGCTCGGGCCGGATACCAGCGCCGCAAACTGCACGGTTTCGCCCCGGTACACGGCTGCCGTCGTAGGGGTAACCGTCACGCTTGTTGCTGGCGGCATGTATGACGATGACGATCCACAGCCGGCTAGAACCAGGATTGTTCCCAGCGCTGTCACTATTAGGAGGCAACCGATTTTACCTGAACGCATTTTCCACCCCACAAAGCATCGTTAGCGCCCGGAACGGCGGCGCCTATATTGCGTTTTGCCCATATCCCTCAACGAGCTTCAAACGGCTCGCGAATGACGGGCGAGATTCGCACAAACTTGCTTTAGTGGCAAGCCTCTGTGTTTCAAGTGCTGTTCAACTAAACTTCATCTGACAACACGCTGTAAACACGCGCGTTAGACCAACCTACCGCCAAACCTTTGACCCCTTGCCTGACTCCTGTTACTCCCGCCGCGCGGGCTTTTCTGTGCCTTCACGCGATCCAACTTCACTTCGGCTTATCCGTTGGCCCTACTAAGCCGAATTGCATTCATGCGAGTATTTGAGAGTGGAGTAAGAGTCCGAGTGTAAGCCAACCTTCCAATGCTTTTACGCCTTACATCCAGGAGTGGAGGGAGGAAATCAGGGATCCTGTGTTTCCTGGAAGCGTTTGTGCCAGCCGATTAGGCCTGCCGTTGCAGGTCACTTCGCTCTAGCAAGAGAGCGATTCTGGCCTCAAAAACTCAACTTCAAGCCGAATTGGAGATTGCGTGGTGGCGCCGTTCCGGACGCTCGTCCGAATCCAGGACTACCGATAAGGTTATTGCCAATCAGAAAATTTGCATGATTGAAGACATTGAAGGCTTCCATCCTCAACTGAAGATTAAAAACTTCGGAAAGTCGGCAATTCCTGAAAAGTGAAACGTCGCCTGCCCAGTAGCTAGGCCCCACGAACGTGTTTCGCCCCAAGTTGCCCACGCAACCTAAACAGGGAGCGGAGAAGAACGTGCTGGGCAGATTGAAACCATCAGCCCACTGCGCGGTTGTGGCATGAATATTGTTCTGAATCGCGTTGGGCCGATCATTGTTTGCGCCGTCAAGGTTGTAGTCGCCACCTGCATTCGTACAATTTGCGGGATCGAAGGTAGCGGGGTCACACGCGTCTGGAGAACTGGGACTCGCCTGCAGCAGGCGAGGATGGTTGTTGAACGGCGACCAGTGTGCGCCGCTTTGAAAGGACCAAATGCCGTTTATCTGCCAGTTATTAAGCAAGCTTGGAAACAATCCATGGTGATTGGCGAACCCTGGCATGACCCACACGTAATTGAACATCAGGCGATGACGGATATCAAAGACGGAATTACCGCGATCCAGCCCGGGCTGAGTGGGGTCGGTCGTAAAGCCGTCCCCCGCGGCGGCGCCATTGACTGTCGTACCGCTACTTTGCCAGGTTGAGTCGCTATCAATGGAGTGACTGTAAGTGTAGTTGCCGCTGAATTGCACGCCTCGAGAGAACCTGCCTCGTATTGAAATCTGCAAACCGTGATAAATCGAGTTGGCGGCATTCTCCCAGACGCGCAAACGACCGTAATTTGGATTCAGTGTCCCTAGAGGGTTAATTTCGAGGCCATTTTCGGCGGTCTGTGTGTTGATTTGGCTACAGAGCCGACGTCCAAAGCCATCGGTTAGGCAGGTTCCTTCCGGTAGACCTCCTCCGGGTATTCGATTGACATCATCGGCGCGGTATAAATGTCGCCCCGCGGTTCCGACGTAATTGACTTCCACTGTCAGCTTCGGTCGCAACTCCCGCTGAATGCCGAGAAACCAATTTTCGATATAAGGATCACTGAGACCGTCCGGGAAAACAATTGCAGTGTAGCCAGACAGCTGTGGGTCATTGGGGTCCCATCCAGAAATATTTCCCGTAGCTTGCGGCCCTGTACCTGAGTGCTGAGCCACTGGAGCTGGACCCTGGTAACTCGGCCGGCCACCGTTGACCGGACCGTAGACCACGCTGCTATTGGGATCGTTATTCAAAAAATTGTTGATATGGTTCAGCGAGTAGTAAGGGGGATTCCAGCGTGTGAGGGAGAGCCGCTTTTGAAGATTGCCTTCAGAGGCAATTCCAAAACTGCCACGAAGGGAAGTTTTCCCGTTTCCGAATGTGTCCCATGCAAAACCTATTCGTGGAACGACATTATTGTGATCTGCCTTACCCAGACTCGTCGCCGCTGCAAAACCTCCCGGCCCGCATTCCCCAGCCAACGTGGCCAAGGGATCGCCCGGGCATGGAGCGCTGGCATCCTTAATCTGCCCGGCACCAGTTGAGATGTTGTCGATGAACTGCAGGCCTGGACCTCTGATAAAGGTGGTGCTCAGATGATTTAATTCCGTGCTCCTTGTGTAAAGGTCGTAACGAAGGCCCAGATTTAGAGATAGCCGCTTCGAGACTTTCCAATCGTCATTAAAGTAACCGCCGAAGTCCCAATTCCGCCAATGGCGAACGTTGTTGGCCAAATTGGCCGGGTTACCAGTGGCGAAGCCCGGATCGACGCCCACATCCTCTGAATAGGGAGCGTCAATCGCGAAGAACAGATAATCGAAAAAACCGTAGCCCGGGCGTCCGGCATCGACAAAGCTGTTTTCGATGTTGCGTTTAATCTCGCCGCCAAACTGCAAGTTGTGTTTACGATGGGTAACCGATACCCGGTCAGCGTAGGTGTAGATATTCTCCTGAACGTTCTGTGGATAACCTTCGTCCGTACCAAATCCTAGAGTGGCGTCATCGAGGATGACGGAAGGGACGCCCGGCAAAGGCACCGCATTCGAACTGCCGTTGTGCGCATAACCTGCACGAAACTCATTCACGAGGCCAGTAGAGAAATTGTGGATCAAACTGAATTGAAAGCTAGGGGTCAACGTGGTTAACGGGTTGGTGAAACCGCGAAGTGACGTTCCGCTGCTGTATTGATCGCCGGAGCGAGCCCACTCGAATTGGCCGAACAGGCGGTTATTCCTGTCCAAATTGTAGTCCAGCCGCAACGAGGCCTCGTTCCCGTCAAAAAGACTTCCAACCTGTTGCGAGCGGTTTGGATCGATCACCGTCTGGAGGAAATTGCTGTCGCGGTTGAAGGCGCCAGACTTGGGCGTGGCGTACGGCGAACCTCCCTTGCAACCATGGGACGAATTCATCTGATCGATATCGGCTTGCTCCACGCCAAACAGAGATGCGAATTTGGCTGAAATCGCACCCGGCATTTCTGTCGCGCCGTCAGTATTTGCCGGGCAAAGGTACCAGGCGAAACTTTGGAATGGGGAGGACTGCGTTACATATTGCCGCAGTGTCGCAAAAGGCGCACCTTCGCCCGCTGGTGGGAAGGTGGAGAACAACAGAGCGGCCACAGAATTGGGAAATGTTGAGATAGTGGCCGAGCGAAATTGGGGGGATTCCGTGAAATCCGGTCCAGGAGAGGCAGTCAGAAATCTGTCGCCTTGATACGCGGCAAAGAAAAATACTTTGTCTTTCTTGATGGTTCCGCCCATAGTTCCGCCAAACTGGTTCAAACGAAGCGGTGACCTCTTTCGGTCGGATGGATCGTTAGTATGGTTGGCAAAGAATGAGTTGGCATCGAAGATGTCGTTGCGTAGAAACTCCCATGCGCTGCCATGCCATTGGTTGGTGCCGGACTTAGTGACCAGGTTTGTAATTGCGCCGGCGCTGCCGCCAAATTCCGCGGAGTTATTTAAGGTTATTATCTGGACTTCCTGCACGGTGTCCAGGATAGGCTGGTTGACCGCTCCGCCACTCAACCCTTTGTTCGAAATTCCTTCGATCAGAAAGCCGTTGAAGCTCTCTCTAACGCCGTTTACGACCGTATCGGCGCCTTGCTCAGACAGAATACCGCGCATGTTGGTGGCGCCGGGTTGATATTGGACGAGGTCGTATATGTTTCGACCGTTTAGAGGAAGATTGGTGATCTGCTTGGAGTCCTCAGTGTAGGAGAGCCTGGAAGTCTCCGTATTGACTGCGCGCGCAGCATCGCTGACTACCACCGTCTCGCCGGGTGCACCTACTGTGAGTTTGAGATCGACGCGTAGAACTGTGCCAGCATTCAGGAATAGGTTCGTAGCTTGAACCGTCTTGAAGCCAGGCACCTCCAGCCGAATGGTATAGGACCCAACGATTAACTCTGCGGCTGAGTAGATGCCAGAGTCGTTACTTGCGGAAACGGTTTCGTATCCCGTGTCCGCATTACGAATGTGCACGATAGCGTGAACCACGATGGCGCCAGAAGGATCAACGATTACGCCCTCAATTTGGCAATTCTGAAGTTGTGCGGGAGCGGATATCGACAAAATGAAGCACGCCAACCAGGCGCAGCATAGCGTTCTCGAAAACGAATAAAAACGGCGCACTGCGATAGTCACGAAATTCCAAAACCTCGAAGCATTTTCTGAAAACGCGGGTCAGAGCGTAACGGGTCAAATTCTTCGTGGATAGGAAGCCAGAAGATCAGAAAAGGATCCCTCGCGCGGTAAGCCTTTTCCAGCGCTTGCAGAGCTTCTTCCCGTTTTCCCAGGTGCATGTAGCAGCGCGCGAATGGGACTCCAAAGCGCTCCTTTGGCGGTGTTCCGCGAAACAAAATGGCGAGCTGATATTTCCAATAAGCGGGAGGTCCGCCGGATGCCAAAGCGCTGCTAAACTCGAGGGCTTGCCGCTTTGCTAGCTCCGGGGTCTTGCCGTCAAGAAGATCGTTGTGTAGAGAAGCTTCAATCGCCTTTTGATATTGGCCTTTTTGTTCCCAGCTTATAGTAAGCCTCCAATAGGCCGGGACGAAGGAAGGGTCCACCTCTGAGATACCCTGAATTAGCCGGAGCGCGTCATCATACCGGCGAGCACAGAAATAAACATGCCAACCAAAAGAGTTTGTTAGCACCGAAACCGGATCCAGACCACTCGCAAGCTTGAATTGCTGGATCGCCTCTTCAAACTTTCCGCGGTGAGCAAGCGTGCTTGCGAATAGTGCATGGGCGATGGCGTAGCTTGGACGCGCAGCGATGGAGCGGCGAAAAAATGCCTCGGACTCTGCCGGATTCCAGTCATAAAGAAAAGAAACAATCCCGAGAACCATTAAGGCTTGCGCCTGCGAGTTGTCGATCTGGAGAGCCCGGTCTGCGGCATGCCGAGCCTGGGGAAAAGCCTGGCTGTCGTCCTCCACCACACCGATCGTGTGCAGGGCATCGGCAAGTCCGGCCCATGCCTCTGCGCTGTCTGGAGCTAACCGTACAGCTTCCTCGAAAGTTTCCTTTGCTGCCCGCGCATCCATTTTGTTTAACAGGTAAGAGCCTTTGAAATAGAGGAGCGCAACCTCCGGGCTGACGACATTAGGACGCGAGAGCTGAACCCGCTCTTGATCAGTCAGGCGCAGAGAAATGCTCCGCGCGATCTCCTGAGCCACCTGGTCCTGCACCACGAGGACGTCACTTAATTCCCGGTCATACGTGTGCGCCCACAAATGCCGGTCGGTACCGGCGTGAATTAATTGAGTAGTGATGCGTATTTTGTTGCCGGATCTCACCACAGAACCCTCGACAAGGGCGTCAACATTCAAGTCACGGGCAATCTGAGAGGCCGACTTGTGGGTTCCGAGGTAAGCCATCGCCGATGACCGAGAAATCACGCGTAGAGAACTGATCTGGGCCAGGTCAGTGGTGAGCACATCGGTCATACCATCCGCAAAAAACTGCTGATCGGGATCATTGGATAGGTTCAACAGAGGAAGCACGGCAATCGACCTTACCTGGGGCTGGGCAGATAGACCCGCGGACCATAAGCTCCGTCCGTTCGCGAGCCATGTAATGAATACGGCTGCGAAAAGCGCAACGGCGAGGCAGACCCCTAAAAGTAAAGAAAGCGTCCTTCTTTGGTGAGGCTCTATTACACCCGTGTCAGCTACTTCCAGCGGGACGGAGACAGGGGCAGGATCCGGATTAATAACCGTAACGTCGGCAATAAAGCGATACCCGAGACGGGGCAAAGTCTCGACAAAGCGTGGCTTTACGGCGGAATCACAAAGGACCTCGCGTATCTTGTTGATGGCGGTCCCCAAACTGTGATCAAAGTCGACAAAAGTGTCGGCGGGCCAAAGTTTCTGGCATATCTCCTCTCGCGTCACTAATTGGCCGGGACGCTCCAAGAGCATGGCCAGAAGTTGAAATGGTTGGGATTGTAACCGGAGCCGTCTCCCCTCCTTGCACAACTCTCTGGAATACAAGTCGGCTTCGTAAGGGCCAAAACGGAGGCGACGTCGCGTGGGAACAGACGTGGGCATTACGGACTTCTCAACCAGTGGCGTCGAGAGTAGCAGGGACGCCCTGAGCGCGTCAAACATAAATGGCCCAGCATTCCCCAGTAACTACTTTACTTTCAATAAAGTATCTGGTTAATAACAGTTAAAAAAGAATTGAAATCTAATTTAAACGCGGTGCATGGCCCAAAACAGCGTACTCAGCGAGTGTTCTCCAGCGATTCGAATCCCTTTGCAGGGAGACTTCAAATTGCGCCCTTCGCCGGGAATCCATAGCTAGGTCGAAAAAAGGAGCTTATGAAAACAGGAATAAGCAAGTTAGTCGTCTTCGCCCTGTTCGTCGTAGTCGCGTCGTCGGTAGCTCTGTTCGGAAGGGATTCCCGCTCGGCTAAAGTCAACCTTCCAAATGGCGGTCAAACTGGCTATCGATGGACTTCGGTCGGACCGAGCCCTCCGGCAATTCCAGCGGCCAT
>OBLW0100003064.1_pt1 | contig 13162 bp, 6 predicted proteins | sample 1520161 | NCBI WGS metagenome assembly OBLW01 (sample SAMEA3539309, study PRJEB22396) | soil metagenome | biome: tundra; feature: field; material: soil | place: USA | collected 2010-05 | depth 0.15 m
GGAGCAGGTCCACGATCATCAGGTTCTCGGCGCGCGTCTTGTCGTCGGACAGCGAAAGCCGCATCGTCTCGTCGAGTTCGGGGTCGGCACTGCGCGGTGCGGTGCCCTTGATCGGCTTGGTCTCGACCATGCGACTGTCGTCGATCTGCATGAACCGTTCGGGTGACGAGCTGAAGATCGCGAGCTCACCGATTCTCAGCAACGCTGAGTACGGCGCCGGGTTCAGCCGCCGCAGCCTCCGGTAGAACTCCAGATCGTCGTCGGGTGCTGCCATGCGGAGCTTGTTGGTGACGCAGATCTCATAGCTCTCGCCCGCGTGCAGCTGGCGCTGGCATTCCACGATGTCAGCCAAGTACTGCTCACGAGGCCGCATCAGCCAGCGCTCGACGTTCAGGCCCTCGGGGATCGCGGGAATGTCCTGGCCGGGCTCAGGCTCAGGAAGCCGGCACAGGGCGGCGGACGTCTTCTCGATCCAGGACCGCGCCTCGTCGGCGCCGGCCGGCTCGGCCACCGCCACCACGTAGGTCTGGCCCTCAAGGTGATCGATCGCGATGAAGCGATCGGCGCGCAGCCACACGGCGTCCGGCGTCTCGGCCCGGTGCACGTTGGGCGAGCCCCCGGTCACCTTGAGCTCGTAACCGAAGTAGCCGACGTAGCCGCCGGCCAGGTCGAACGGGAAGTATTCCGCGCCCTCCACGGGGCAGCCGAGCCTGCGCTCGAGTGCTTCGAAGATGGTTCCAGGCTCCGAAGAGGGGGTCTGCCCGGAGGGCTCCACCGTCACTGAGTCATCCCCGACACGGAAGGTCAGCACTTCCCCGGTCGGGCCGCTGGCGTCGCCGAGGAAGGAGAACCGGGACAGGCCGGGCTCGACCCGGGCACTGTCCAGCCAGAACGCCCGGGTGCTCGTTCCGTAGAGCTGGCTGAAGGCCTCTTCGGCGTCGACGAGCTGATCAAGGCGCACCGAGTGCGCCTGCAACGCCGGAGGCCGGAGGGAGGACAGCGGCGAGCGTGTCGCGGCGCCATTACCGGGCGTGACCGCTCCGGATGAGCGGCTCGCCCGCTGATCCCGCGAGAGGAGCGCCACATCGCGGAAGTTCGCCATGAGACGGGCACCGTGTTCGGTGCAGATCGACTCAGGGTGAAACTGGACCCCCCACCGTGGCAGGCGGCGATGGCGGACACCCATGATCACGCCATCTTCCGACCAGGCGACCGCCTCCAGTTCGGCAGGCAGCGGCTCGGCCACGCACAGCGAGTGGTAGCGAACGGCGGTGAATCCCTGAGGCAGCCCGGTGAACACGCCGTCGCCGGTGTGCCGTACCTGGGTCAGGTGGCCGTGCCGCGGCCGCGGGGCGCCGAGTACCTGCGCTCCATAGGCCAGGCCGATCCCCTGGTGGCCGAGGCAGACGCCGAGAACTGGAAGGTCTTCGTGGCGCAGCACCGTGCGTGAGTGGCCGAAGTCCCGATACGAGGCGGGATGCCCAGGCCCCGGGGAGATGACGACGCCGTCGAAACTGCCCAAGTCGAGCAGGTCCCAGGCGGGATCGTCGTTACGGACCACGACCGGCTCCGTGCCGTACACCTGAGCCATCAGCTGATACACGTTATAGGTATAGGAATCGTAGTTGTCGATCAGCAGGGTACGCATTGTCCCACCCAAGTGGTCCGGATGTGCTCGACGGGCGCGCGGCCGAGGCGAGGTTGTCCCACCGGCGCCGCGGTGCGGGAATCGGGGACTTCCCGCGCACGGGCCGACGCCCACATGGGCAGATGGAGATGCGACACGCTTCTCCCTCCCCGATCATCAGCTGCTTCCCGAGCGCTTCAGTCATGAAGCCGCCCACGACTCAAGGACGGCGCGCCATGCGGCACGGCCGACTGATAACTAACTTGACGCGCAGCCCGGCCTGCGGGATGACAGGCTGATCACACTTTGCGCAGTCTGCCAGAAACCACCCGTTCAGCAGCCCTTTAGTCCGGATGCCAGGCAAACTTTGCGGGCGCCCGGGCCGGCTGTCCTGGTCTCAGGCATGGATGACGGAGAGGTTGGGGGCGGAGCTGGGAGCGGGGAGGGGCAGCCCGGGATCGAGGTGGCCGATCGGGTGGGCCGGGGCTGTGTGCGCAGGGTCAAGGCATGTTGACGTTCAGCCTTCGCGGCGGCGGCTCAGCAGGCTGACTCTCGCTCCGGCGGCCCGTTCTGGTCGCGGTCCCGGCCTGCCCCAGCTACCCTGTCCGCGGGGCAACGCCATATTGTGCATTCTTCCTGACTGGCGTAATTACCAGAGCATACTGCTGGTTTGATCAGTTTCTTTCCCTGGGGGGTTAGACGTGAAACTGTCACCGTCTGCGCACGTTGACACGTTCTGCCGTGACAAGCTGCCTCCGGATGAGGACTGGCCGACACTCCTGTTCGAGTTGCCGGAACTCCAGTACCCGGAGCGGATCAACTGCGCTACGTCACTGCTCGATGACGCGGTGGCGGCGTACGGGGCCGGCCGGCCGTGCCTGCTCACCCCGGACGAGACATGGACCTACGGCGACCTGCTGGCCCATGCCAACCAGGTGGCCCGTGTCCTGACCGAGGACTTCGGCATCGTGCCTGGGCAGCGCGTGCTGCTGCGCGGCCCCAACAATCCGTGGCTGGTCGCGTGCTGGTTCGGCGTGGTGAAGGCCGGGTGCGTTGCGGTAACGACCATGCCCCTGCTGCGCAGCTTCGAGCTGGCCCCCCTGGTGGAACTGATCCGTCCGGCGCTCCTGCTCTGTGACCACCGGTTCGAGACGGACCTGGCCAGCGCCGCGCCCGACCTCCCGCTGGTGATCTACGGCGGTGCTGGCGACGGCGACCTGACGACGCGGTGCGCGGCCAAGACGGCGTCCTTCAGCAACGTGGACACCGCGGCCGACGACGTCGCGCTGCTGGCGATGACATCCGGCACGACCGGCACGCCGAAGGTAGCCATGCACTTCCACCGCGACATCCTGGCGGTCGCGGACACCTTCGGGAAGTACCTGCTCAAGGCGCAGCCCACAGACATCTTCACTGGCACGCCGCCGCTCGGCTTCGCCTACGGCGTGTGCGGGCTGATGGCGCTGCCAATGAGCACCGGGGCGTCCGTCCTGCTCCTGGAGCGAGCGACACCAGCCGAGTTCGCGGACGCAGTGCAGCAGTTCCAGGCGACCGTGCTGTTCACCTCACCGACCGCGTACCGGGCCATGCTGCGGGCCGGGCGGGCCGACCGCCTGGCCAGCCTGCGGCGGGCTGTCTCCGCGGGCGAGACCCTGCCCAAATCCGTCTGGGACGAGTTCTTCGAGAAGACCGGTGTCCGCATCATCGACGCCATCGGCAGCACCGAGATGCTCAACTTCATCGTGGGGGCCGCTGACGACGACATCCGGCCGGGCTCGACCGGGAAGGCGCTCCCCGGATACCAGGCCGCCGTGATCGGGCCCGACGGTCGCCCGGTGCCTGACGGGATGCCTGGCCAGTTGGCCGCTATCGGGCCCATCGGCTGCCTGTACCTGGCCGACCCGCGACAGGCGGTCTACGTGCAGAACGGCTGGAACGTCACTGGTGACTCCTACATCCGCGACGCGGACGGGTACTTCTGGTATCAGGGCCGCAGCGACGACATCATCGTTTCGTCCGGCTACAACATCGCCCCGACCGAGATCGAGCGCGCGCTGGAACAGCATCCCGACGTCCTGGAGTGCGCGGTAGTCGGCAAGCCCGACACCGGGCGGGGACTCATCGTGCACGCGGCCGTGGTGCTGCGGGAGGGCGTCGCCGGGGACGCTGCGGAAATTGCCGAGTTGCAGGCGTTCATGAAGCAGCGCATAGCCCCGTACAAGTATCCGCGGTCTATCGAGTTCGTCGGCGCCTTGCCCAGGACGACAACGGGAAAGGTACAGCGGTTCCGGCTTCGGACCACAACGTCCGCGTAACCGGGGATTCGCTTAGCGTCGTCGTACTACAGACATCCGGCTGACTGATTGTCGTATCATGACCAGATCATTACAGTCTCAGCCTGGGAAACAGAGCGTGGAGGGGGAGCCGGGCCGTGGGGTCGAAGAAGATCCGCGTAGCCACGATGGGGTACGGTCGCGGCCACGTCGCTGATGCCAGCCCGTGGCCAGGCGGTTCAGAATGACTACCGAAAGCACTGGCGCGCGTACGGTGCGGAGCTACGCACCTGACGACGCTGACACCTGGGACGGCCTCGTGGCCAACTCGGCCAACGGGACCCTGTTGCACACCCGCCGGTTCCTGTCGTACCACGGTGACCGGTTCCGCGACCGGTCACTGATGGTCACCAGTACCTCCGGCAAGCTGATCGGCGTGTTCCCGGCGGCCGAGGATCCCGCTGATCCATCGGTGGTGACCAGCCATCCCGGACTGACCTACGGCGGGATCGTGCATGACGGCAGGCTGCATGGCGCGCTGATGGTGCGGGCGCTCAGGGATATCGCCGAGGAATACCGCGCGCTTGGCTTCACCCGGCTGCGGTACAAGGCGGTGCCGCCGATCTACCAGTCATCCCCAGCCGCTGATGACGAGTACGCGCTCTTCCGGCTCGGCGCCGACCGCTACCGCTGCGACCTCGCGGCGGTCATCAGCCTGTCCCGCCGGGGCCGGGTATGGTCGGGCCGGCGTGGGTGGCGCAAGCGCGCCGAGGCCTCCGGCGTAACGACCGAAGAGAACTGGGGCGACATCGCCGCCTACTGGCAGATCCTCGAGGCGAACCTGGCCGGGCGGCATGGCGCGACCCCGACGCACTCGCTGGCCGAGATCGAGTACCTGCATGACCGGTTCCCCAAGGAGATCTTCCTGGTCACAGCCAGGATGGGCGATGTGCTGGCCGCGGGGAACCTGTTCTCCATCGAGGGCCCGGTCCTGCAGGCGCGCTATACGGCGACAACCGAAGCGGGACGGACGGTGTCCGCCAGCGACCTTGTTGTCGAACATGGCATCGCCCTCGCCGGAGAACGCGGCTGTCATTTCTACTCGATGGGCACCAGCACCCTCGACGACGGCCGCCAGCTGAACGAACCTCAGTACGATTTCAAGATCTCGTTCGGAGCCGGCGGCGTTATCCACAACACCTACGAACTGGACCTGCAGAGCCTCCCGTCGGCCGAGCAAACTGCGGAACGCACGCCTGACATGGGATAACGCAGAATTGCCGGACACGAGAGGCCTGCAACTTGGGGCCCGCATGGTAATGTCCTGGGCTATCTGGTGGCGGCATCCCGGGTTTGAGGTGCCGTGACCACCTGGGCCTGGCTGGGTCGCATAGCGCTCTCCGTCGGAGCGCGCTCCGCACGACTGCCGCGCGTGGAGTGCCCGCCGCACGCGGCGACCAAGCTCCGCTCCCCGTACACGAACGGCCGAACCGGAACGCGATGGTGCTGTCCTTGATGCCGCGTCAGCCGGGCACGGTCCGCTGGGGGGATGGTCCGCTGTGACTGGTCCCGCCCGTGGCCTGGCGCCCGGCGATAATCGAGGCCCGGATCGCAACGCGCGTCACAGAGCCGCCGGGAACGGCACAGCCGACGGCACACGCCAGGGAGGCCGCCGAGCTGAGGCGGGCGGTGACGCCGAACTGCCCGGCGGCCCGGTCTACGGCCACCATCGCCCGGCGCACGGACGCGAAAAGCCCAGGCACCCGCTGACGCGCCGGATCGGCGGCGGAGCCGGCCGGGTTTTCCTGGACGCGGTCTCGGCCCGCTTCGGCACCCTCGTCATCGGCCTCGTGCTGGCCCGCATGATGAGCCCGCGCGACTTCGGCGCGTTCGGCGTTGCGGTCCTGGCGCTGCTGGCCGTGCAGAGCATCGGCCAGCTTGAGGTGGGCAGCGCCCTGGTCCTGTGGCGCAGCGCGCCAGAGGAAATCGCGCCTACGGTAACGACGATCTCACTGGCCTCCAGCGCCGCTATCTACGCGGCCTGCTATGCCGGCGCCCCGGCCTTCGCCGCCACCATGGGTGCGCCGTCCGCCGCCCACGTGATCCGGATCATGGCCTTGAACGTCGTGATCGGCGGCATCGTCACGTCCCCCCGGGCCATGCTGCAGCGGCGTGCGCCCCAGCTCAGGGTGATGGTCGAACAGGTAGACAACTGGATCGGCGTCATCGTGACGATCTGGCTTGCCGCGACCGGCCACGGGCTCATGAGCCTCGCGGTGGGCCGGATCGCCGGCAGCCTCGCCTCCGCCACCCTGTTCGTCGTGTTCTCGCCCAGGGCGCTGCGGATCGGCTTCAGGCCCAGCCAGGTGGGCGCTCTGCTCCAGATGGCGCTGCCGTTCGCGGCTGCCGCCGCGCTCGCATTTGGCATCACCAACGTGGACCAGATCGTCGTCGGGCACATGCTGCACACCGCGCACCTGGGCTATTACGTGCTGGCCCTGTGCCTTGGCACCTGGCCGGTGACCATGTTCTCGCAGCCGGTCCGCGACGCCGCCCCCGTTGCGTTCGCCCGGTTCCGGCGGGGACCCCAGGTCGTGGGCTCGGCCTTCATGTCGTCGGCGAACCTGCTCGCCTCCGTGACGCTGCCCGTGTGCGTGGTGATCAGCATTTCGGCAGCGCCCCTGATACGGCTGATCTACGGGCCCGCCTGGGCTCCGGCCGCCCATGTGCTGGTCTGGCTCGCGCCACTGGCCACGCTCCGCGTCTTCTATGCGCTCGCCAACGACTACTTCGCCGCGCTCGCGTCGTCCCGCCGCGGGCTGATCTTCCAGCTGATCTGGCTGGTCACGCTGGTGCCCGCGGTGGCCGCGGCGGCATCGAAGTACGGCATCCTGGGCGTGGCCGTGGTGCAGGTCTTCGTGGCCGTCCTGTTCCTGCTCCCCTGGTATCTGACCGAACTGAAACCGCTCGCCATCTGGCCACGCCTGCCGACCGCGCGGCTCAGTTTCCCGTTTGCCGCCGCTGCTGCCGTGGGCTTGATCGCCTTCGGCGTACAGCGGCTGGTCCCGGACGACCGTGTCGATCTCGCGATTGGCGGCTCCGCTGGGCTGGCCGCCATGGGCCTCATGTTCTTCCGGCTGCGCACGGTGTTCGCGGCCGTCCGCCGGGCGGCCGCGGGCTCCGGCGGGCGGCCCGGGCGGGTGGCCGACATAATAGGGCCAGCGCTGGCTGTGGTCCTCGAGCCGCCGCTCTACCCGATGGCCTCGCCGCTGCGGGCGCGCGTGCTCCAGCCGTCGGCCGAGCCTGCCGCGCGGGACCTGGAGAGCAGGGTCCGCTCCGGCGCGCAGTGGAGCCTGCTGAACACGATCGTCGTGCGGGTCAGCAACTTCGCCGTCGGGGCCATGCTGGCCCGTACCGTGTTCGGTCCCAGCGTGTACGGCCTGTACGCGGTGTCGCAGATAGTCCTCGCGATCCTGCTGAGCGCGAACGAGCTGGGGGTGAGCGCTGCGATCATCCGGTGGGAGGGGGACATACGCAGCTTCGCCCGGACCGTCTTCACGTTGTCGGTAGCGGCCAGCACGGTGATGTATGTCGGCATGTACGCGGCCGCCCCGTCCGTCGCCCGCCTGCTCGGCTCGCCGAACGCGACGCACATGCTCCGCATCCTGTGCGTCTGCGTGATCATCGATGGGCTCGCCAGCGTCCCGCTTGCGCTGCTCACCAGGGAGTTCGCCCAGGGGCGCCGTATGGTGGTCGACTCGGTCAACTTCGTGATCAGCACGGGGGTGACGATCTGGCTCGCCTTCTCCGGGCAGGGCGCGATGAGCTTCGCGTGGGGTTCCCTCGCCGGCTGCACAGCGGCGATGCTGGTGGCGACCGTGGCCGCCCCGCACTTCATCAGGCCCGGCTGGAATACCGCGCAGGCCCGCCAGCTGCTGCAGTTCGGCCTGCCCCTCGCCGGGGCCAGCCTGCTCACGCTGGGGGTGGTCAATGTCGACTCGGCGATCGTCGGCCACACGCTGGGCCCCGCCATGCTGGGCCTGTACCAGCTCGCCTTCAACATCTCGAGCTGGCCGGTCAGCAGCATCTCGCAAGCGGTGCAGCGGATATCGTTCGCCGGTTTCTCCCGGGTCGCCGATTCGGGAAAGGGCCTGGCGGAAGCCTTCGCGCGGGCGATGGGCCTGCTCATGGCGCTGACCGTGCCCGCTTGCGTGCTGCTGGCCACCCTGGCCGGGCCGCTGATCCGCGCCATTTACGGCCAGCGGTGGGTTCCCGCGGCACACGCGCTGAGCCTGCTGGCCGTGCTTGGCCTGATGCGGGTGGCGTACGGGCTCTTCTACGACGGCATGGCCGTGACCGGCAGGAGGAACGGCCTGATGGGAATTCAGGGCCTCTGGCTGGCCGCGCTGATCCCAGTCCTGATCATCGGCGCCCGGCTGCGTGGTATCACCGGAGTCAGCGCCGGCCACGTCGTGGTGGCCGCGGTCCTGGTCGGCCCCGCATTCCTGTGGGCGCTCTCGCGGGCGGGCATCAGAGTGCGCTCCATGATGGCCGCCTGCCTCCGGCCGGCCATCGGCGGAGCGCTGATGGCCACAGTGTCACTGATCGTCATCCGGGTGGCCGGGAGCGGGGTGCCGGGGCTGGCCGCGGCAATCGTCGCCGGATGTGCCGTGTACCTGCCGGTGGTCTATCCGATGCGTACCTTGCTGCGGCGTTCTCCGGCGCTCGGCGAGCTTGACGAGGCCAGCGCCGCATGACAGGAACGGGGATACCGGAAAGTTCGTGAGGGGCCACGGATACCAGCCCAGGCCCGGTAGATTCGGCCGCAGCGTGCCATAGGGGGGCCCGCAGCGCGACGGGCAGCACATCATCTGCCGCCGCAGCCGGGCCGAAGGGGACAGGATGAGCCGATGGATGCCGTGACTGCTGGTCTCCGTGACTGGCGAGCTCGCGACGGCACGAAGGCGCTCATCGTCCTTCGCGCGGCCAACGACTACAGCGGACCGCGCTTCGCGGACCAGCAGCTCGCCGAGTGCCTGGCCCGGATTCATCCGGTCCTGTACGTCGACCCGCCCACCTCGATCGTGTCACGCCGCCGGCATCCGGAGCTCCGGGCCTCCTACGACGAGCCACGGCTCCGGACGATCACTCCCAACCTGATCCGGCTGAGCCCTTCGGCCCTCCCGGGAATGGAGCGGCCGGGCATGGCGACGATCACCAGCGTCCTGACGGCCCGCGCCATCCGGCGGGCACGTCGCCGTCTTGGTGCGCAGCGGGTCGTCCTCATCGAGACGTCCCCCCTGGCGCCCGTCATGGGCCGGTGCGGCGAGTCACTCCACGTCTACTGGGCGCAAGACGACTATGTCGGCCTGGCCGAGCTGCTGGGTCTCTCGGAAAAACGCGTGGCCAGCGGCGAGCAGCGGTTGCTGCGCCAGGCCGACGTGGTGATCGCGGCCAACCCGCGCGTCGCGGACCGCCTTCGCGGCGGGCACCGCCAGGTCGAGTTGATCCCCTTCGGGTGTGACGCCGATGCCTTCGCCCGGGCCGAGTCTGCCCCGGCACCGGAAGACATCCAGCTGCCCCGGCCGATCGCCGGGTTCATGGGTCATATCGGCGACCGCATCGATGTCCGGCTGCTCACCGCGGTGGCCGAGGCCGGCTGCTCGCTGCTCCTGATCGGGCCACGCCATCCGCGATTCGACGTCACGGCGCTCGACAGCCTCCTGGCCCGCAGCAATGTCCAGTGGGTCGGCGCGAAACCGTTCGATGCGCTGCCCGGCTATCTAGGCTCGATCGACGTGGGCCTCATTCCGTACAACCACAGCGCCTTCAACGAAGGGAGCTTTCCCCTGAAGGCGCTTGAGTACCTGGGCGCCGGCCGCGGAGTTGTGGCCACCGACCTGCCCGCCGTCCGGTGGCTCGATTCGCCCGACATCGTGATCGAGGACGAGCCGGGGCCGTTCGCGCTGGCCGTCCGGAAAGCGCTGGAGGCACCTGGGGACAGCCAGGTGCGAGAGGAGCGCCGGATGTTCGCCCGACGGCACACCTGGACGGTCCGGGCCCAGGAATTCTCGCGCGTCGTGGGGCCGTCGCTGGCGCGCGCCGGTGACTAGGAGGCACAACCCGTGAGAGTGCTCGTCTATCCGCACGCGATGGAAATCGGCGGCTCCCAGCTCAACGCGGTCGAGATCGCGGGGGCGGTCCGCGACCGCGGGCACGAGGTCACGGTGGTCAGCGGGCCGGGTCCGCTGGTCGAGACGGTGCGGCAACTCGGGCTGCCCCACGTCCTCCTGGAGCCGGGCCGCCGGACACTCTCGCCGCGGGGGATAGCGCATCTGACCTCGCTGGCCAGGGAACACAAGATCGACGTGGTGCACGGTTACGAGTGGCCGCCCGGCGTGGAAGCGGTCCTCGGCCCGGGCCTGCTACTCAGGCTCCCCGTGGTGTGCACGATCATGTCGGGAGCGGTGGCCCCGTTCCTGCCGCGCACCATCCCGGTGATCGTGGGCACCGACGAGCTGCGGCAGGAGGAGATGGCGGGCGGCCGTTCCCTGGTTACCCTCATCGAGCCTCCGGTGGACATCCGGGCCAACTCACCCGAGTTCAGCTCCGGGTCATTCCGGGCGGATCTGGGACTCGATGCCGCGGTGCCGCTGGTCGCGGTGGTCTGCCGGCTGGTCGCGGATTTCAAGGTGGAAGGGGTGGTCATGGCCTGCGACGCAGTCGGCGAACTGGCTCGCTCGGGGGTGGGCATCCAGCTGGTGGTGGTCGGCGATGGACCGGCCCGCCCCGCTGTTGAGCAGGCGGCGGTGGCGGCGAATGCGCGTGCAGGCCGGCGAGTCGTGGCTCTCGCCGGGGAAATGCACGATCCGCGGACGGCCTACGCGGCCGCGGACGTGATGCTGGGCATGGGCGGCTCAGCACTGCGCGGGATGGCCTTTGGCAAGCCCCTCGTGGTGCTGGGCGTGGGCGGCTTCTCACAACTCCTCACCCCTGAATCCGCGCCGGAGTTCCTGCACCGAGGCTGGGGCGGTCTCGACCCCGCACCCCACGCTGACTGGCGGGCGGTGGGCGCGGCGCGTATGGCCGGAATCTTGCGGACGCTGCTGGACGATCGCGCTACCTGGGCCCGGCTCGGCGAGTACGGCCGCGGCTTGGTGGTCGAGCGCTACAGCCTGGAACACGCCGCAGCAGTGCAGGAAGAAGTGTACGCTTCCGTCTCGGACGCGGCTAACCGCCCGTCAGCTGCCCGTCTGGCCGCATCTGCGGCACGGACCGCGAACGGGGCGTTCTGGCACAAGGCGAAGCGGCGCTGGCACCGCTGGCGGGGGACGGTGGCCATTGAGGACTTCAACGTCATCCCGCAGGTGCGGAGGGCGCAGTGAACTCGATACCGCTTGTCGATCTTGGCGCGCAGCACGCGGCCGTAGCCGGGGATGTCGCGCAGGGCTGGGAGCAGGTGCTGGCCAGGACGAGCTTCATCGACGGGCAGCAGGTCACGGAGTTTGAGCACGAATACGCGGCGTTCATCGGCACCTCGCATTGCGTGGGCGTGGCCAACGGCACCGACGCGATCGAGATAGCGCTGCGCGCGCTCGGTGTCGGCGAGGGCGACGAATGCATCCTGCCGGCCAACACCTTCATCGCGACCGCCGAGGCCGTCTGCCGCGCTGGCGCCACGCCTGTTCTCGTTGACTGCGTCGATGACGGCACGTACCTGATCGACGTCGCCGCGGTCGAGGCTGCTGTCACCGCGCGGACCCGGGCGATCATCCCCGTGCACCTGTACGGCCAGGCCGCGCCGGTGGAGCGCCTACTGCCGCTGGCCGAGCGGACCGGTGCGGTGGTGGTGGAAGACGCCGCGCAGTCGCAGGGCGCGCGCCGGGGCGGCGCGGGGGCCGGCGCTCTCGGGCACGCCGCGGCGACCAGTTTCTACCCGGGCAAGAACCTGGGCGCCTACGGCGACGCGGGAGCGATGCTGACCGATTCCGATGACGTGGCCACACGGATGCGGATGATCAAGAATCATGGCTCGCCGCGGAAATACGAGCACCAGATGGTCGGCGTCAACAGCCGGCTAGACACGCTGCAGGCCGTCGTTCTGTCGGCCAAGCTGCGCCGGCTGGCCGGCTGGAACGCGGCGCGGCGCGCAGCCGCCGCGCGCTACGACACCCTGCTGGCTGATCTGGACGAGGTGGCCAGGCCGCGGACGCTCGAGGGCAACGAGCATGTGTGGCACCTGTACGTGGTACGCGTGCCGGACCGGGACCGGGTGCTCAAGGAACTGCAGGCGGCCGGGATCGGAGCGGGCATCCACTACCCGGTGCCCATCCACCTGACCGAGGCGTTCGGCGGGCTGGGGCTCGCTGAAGGCGCGTTCCCGGTCACCGAGCAGGCGTCGGGCGAACTGCTCAGCCTGCCACTGTTCGCCGAGATCACGGACGGACAGCAGAAGCGCGTGGCGGCCGCGCTCAAGTCCGCGCTTCGGTAAGGGGGCAGGCCGGGGGGATGGTGAAACGGCGGCGGAAGCGGTCCATAAAGCGGATACCCCGCCGCGTCGGCGTTCTGGTGATAGCAGTCCTGTCGGTGCTGCTGGCCGGGCTGCTCACCAGCGCGGCCCTGACGATGACACGGGGCAGCGGCCGGGACGCCCGGGCAGCTGACACCCTGCGTCCGATAGCCTCCGCCTTCCCGTCGGTGCTCTCCACTGGGCTCACGACGTCACGACCACCGTCGCCGTCCCCGTCCCCGTCACCGACCCATCCGCATGCCGTGCCGGCGTACGACCCTTCGCTGCACAACTGCGGCCCGGCCCCGCACACGTGCGGGTACCCGGACGCGACCAACACGGGCGTGCCGACCGGAATGTCTCTGCGCTCGGTGCCCGGCCAGGCCTCCAGCGGCCCCGGCTGGTCGACCGACGGCGGTGGGAACGTCACGGTATTCGGCAACGGCGCGGTCTTCGCCGGGTACTCCGTCGCTGGCTCGGTGAACGTGACCGGCGACAACGCGGTCATCAAGGATGACGCGATCAGCAACTTCGGCGACGACACCTCGGGTGACGGGATCAACCTGACCGGCAACCCCAGCAACGTCACGATCGAGCACGTGGACATCTCAAGCCCGCACGGAACCAGTGGGGACATGGGGGTCTTCGCCGGGATCAAGGACATCGACGGCGAGGCCATGGGCACCAAGCTGCTCGACAACAACATCGCGGACGCGTCCACCGGCGTGCAGATCTACATCGGCCTGATCGAAG
>OBLW0100003066.1_pt1 | contig 13161 bp, 16 predicted proteins | sample 1520161 | NCBI WGS metagenome assembly OBLW01 (sample SAMEA3539309, study PRJEB22396) | soil metagenome | biome: tundra; feature: field; material: soil | place: USA | collected 2010-05 | depth 0.15 m
GGTGTACTTCGCGCCATAGGACGCTCCTGCTAATAAGCCAATTACAATTAGCAAAGTAGGCGTTCTGAGTTCATCCCACACTTGAAGCAAATAAAAAACTGCATAAATCAGCGTTGCAACCGCCAGATCGTTGTAGGCGGAGACTCCGTCCTTGGCAATCACGGGGCTGGCGAAGATGAGAATTGCCGCAAACAGGCCGGCTTTGGGCAAGCCGAAGCGCCGTCCCCAGCAAACCATGAGTAGCGGCAGAGTGCAGAAATAAGTGAAGTGAACCAGGGCCGCGGCGGAATGCCGGCCGAAGGCGAAGGCCACCAGGAACAACATCTCGGTGCCCTGCGAAAGATAGGCGTACATGCTGGGGTAATCCCAGTCGAAGCCGTGATTACGCCACATGCGAACAACGTTCCCCAGGTGATAGCCGGTGCCGTCGGGGCTCACTTCCGGGGCCAGGGCAGTAAAGAAGTAGTAGATGAAAAATGCGCCAAATACTAGAAAAAACAATGCCATCCACGTCAGCGGCACTGCCGGGAGACTCTTCCGCCTGGGTGTGCGCCGGGCTTGCCGGACTGCCAGGAGTATGATTGCCACACCGCCCCATTGGAATACCCCTTTGCGCGCGAGGTGGAGCGTGCAGAGGATGGCGGTGACGAAACTGAGACACCCGGCGCCGGCGACGAACTCGAACAACGCCGCTTCCCAACGGTAGAGTGCCAGGCGCAAGCGGGCCACCAGCAGGGCGCCGAGTGCCACCGACACCGCGACCGTGAAAGCCGCACCGAATAGGATGTCCGCTACTTCCCGCATTTATTGAGTGAACCCCGCGCTCCGCAGCAGGAACGATAGCTGTGCGCCGTCTTCGGGGGAAATCCAACGCGGGTGGGCCTCGAAGGTCACCCGTGTGGGTTTGTCGGCCTCCACCAGCCCTTCGGGTACCGGCTCTTCCAGGCGGAAGTCGCCGGCATGCGCGCAACGCAGGCTGCCGATAGTTCGCCCGTTGACCGCGCAGGAGACGGTCACCGGGCCAGTCACCTTATAGGTGACTTCCGGGATGGCGAACTCCGCGGTGAAAATCAAGTGACGCGTCTCCTTCAACCGGAAGCGCAGCTCGGGATGGATGAACGCCCAGCGGCGGAATCCCCGGTCGGGGCTGATGTCGTTCACCAGGTACTCCTCGACCTGCGGGTCGTCCATGGTGACCAAACTGAGCGTGCCGGACGGGTCGTGTCCCAGGTCCAACGAGAGCTGCGCTGGAACTGCGTACACTCCGGGGTGCCGCCCGCAAGAGACGGTTAGCATGGCGCCTATTACCAGCAGCAGTATGAAGCGGAACACGAAATGCGAGTATAACAGTCTCATACATACTGGGATGGGTTATACTTGCCTGTTCCCTCACCATTCATGACGGGGTTTTTCGACGATCTCCGGTACGGCCTGCGCGGGCTGGTCAAGCATCGCGGCTTTGCCCTGGCGGCGGTGCTTTCTCTCGCCCTCGGAATCGGCGCCAACACCACGATTTTCACTCTGCTGAATGCTATTTTTCTGCGCCCGCTGCCGGTGCGCGATCCGGCCCGCCTCGCCGCGGTATTCACCACCGACCGGCGGATTCCGGGCCTGCTGTTATTCTCCTATCCGAACTACCAGGATTACCGGGATCACAACACGGTCTTCTCTTCCCTGCTCCTGTACTCCGCGCTGACCGTGGACCTGACCGGCCGCGGCGATCCACAGCTGCTGATGGGGCAAATGGTTACCGCCAACTACTTCGCGACGCTCGGCGTCGAACCGGTGCTGGGACGCGCCTTCCGGGACGAGGAGGACTTGCCGGGCGCCCCACCGGTGGCTGTGATCAGCTACGGATTGTGGATGCGCCTGTTCGGCGGCAGCCGGGACGTGACGCTCAGGACCATCGAGATCAGCGGTCACCCTTACGGCATCGTGGGAGTGGCGCCGGACGGATTCCAGGGCATCAACCAGCTCAACGCCGCGGACGTTTTCCTGCCGTTTTCGGTGTACCCCAGGCTGTACCCGTCTCCCGGGCGGGTGGCACAGCGCAACGCCCTGATGTTCGCCGCCGTGGGGCGGCTCAAGCCGGGCGTCGGCATACGCCAGGCCGAATCGGCTTTACAGATCATGGCCCGGGAACTGGAACGCCAGTACCCGAAAGAGAACCAGGGCCGGAGGGTCCTGCTGACCACGGTCACCGAAGCCGCGCTGAATGCGCGCACCCGTCCCGTGGTATCGCAAGCCGGGGCCGTACTGATGACCATCTCCGCGCTGGTGCTGCTGATTGCCTGCGCCAACGTGGCCAACCTGCTGCTGGCGCGGGCCACCGGGCGCCACAAGGAAATCTCCATCCGCCTGGCGATGGGCGCCGGCCGCGGCCGCCTTATCCGCCAGTTGCTGACGGAGAGCGTGATGCTGGCCCTTGTGGGCGGGGCATGCGGCCTGCTTTTGGCAGGCTGGGCGCGCGACTTGCTGTGGGCCTTGCGCCCGCCTGTATTCAACCATGCGGGCTTCCGCCTGGAGTTGGATTCGCAGGTGTTGCTGTTCACCATAGGCATCTCCCTCGCCACCGGTGTGCTATTCGGCCTGGCGCCCGCCTTTCGAGCCACCAAGGCCGACCTGGGCACCGATCTGAAGGAGCGCGCCGGCGCGTCGGCCGGATTCCATCGTATGTGGCATCCCCGTGCCGTGCTGGTGATGGCGCAAGTGGCCCTTTCGCTGGTGGCGCTCATCGGTGCCGGGCTGTTCGCGCGCAGTCTGCGCAATGCCGCTCAGATCGACCCGGGCTTCGACGCCGCCCATTTAGGCGTCGTGGCCTACAACGTGACCGACCAGGCATATGACGAAGGGCGCGGGCGGGACTACCACCAGCGCGCGGTCGAAAAAGCGGCGGCGGTTCCCGGGGTGGTCTCGGCGGCGCTGGGCCGCGACGGCCCGTTCCACATCTCGTCCACCCGGATGGTGCTGCTGGAAGGCGAGGAGAACACCGCCAACGGTCCGGGGCGCTCGACTCTGACCAGCGTGGTGTCGTCCGGGTACTTCCGCACCCTGGGCATTCCCCTGCTGCGCGGGCGTGATTTCGCCACGTCCGATAGCAAGTCCACGCCGCGCGTGGCGATCGTCAACCAGACCGCCGCAACTGCCTATTGGCCGGGACAGGACCCCGTCGGACGGCACATCACCTTTGCCGGCGAAGGGCTGCCGGTGGAAATTATCGGCATCGTGAAGACGGCGAATTATCAGGCCATCGCCGAAGCCCCGCAGCCCATGGTGTACCTTTCTCTGGCGCAATACTACTTTCCCACCGCGGTCCTGTACGTGCGGACGGCGGGAGATCCGGAAGCGGTGATCGGCGCGGTGCGGCGCGAGGTTCAGACGCTGGATCGCAACCTGCTGTTGCAGGTCGAGAGCCTGGAGACTTCCATCCGCGAACTGCTGTGGGCGCAGCGCCTGTCGGCCGGGCTCCTCGCCGTGTTCGGCGCCCTCGCCCTGTTGCTGGCCACCATAGGGATCTACAGCGTGATTTCCTACTCCGTGCGGCACCGGACGCGGGAGATCGGCATCCGCCTGGCCTTGGGCGCGACGGTCGGCGACATACACCGCATGATTCTGGGCGAAGGGATACGTCTGGTTGCCGTCGGCGTGGCGGCGGGTGGCGCGGTATCGCTGGCGGCGGCCGGCAGCGTCGGCGGCATGCTGTTCATCGGCAATCCGCGCGACCTGCTCACTTTCACGCTGGTGCCGACGATGCTGGCCCTGGTGGGCGTGATCGCCTGCTGGATTCCGGCGATTCGCGCCACCAATATAGACCCCTCCGTCGCCCTGCGCGACGAATAAATTCGGCATTGCTTCCCCTCGCCGGGTGGCGTAAAGTGGGGGATCGGGTGGAGGTCCCCGATTCCTTATGGCTTTCTGCACCAGTTGTGGCGCCACGGTTCAAGGCGCTTTCTGTCAGCAATGCGGCACGCCGTCGAGCGGTGCTGCCGCTGGAGCGGCGGCACCGCAGCCGCACGCGCCGCCCATGGCCGCTGCGCCCGTGGTTGCCGCGCCCATGGCCGCTGCGCCCGTGGCCGCCGCGCCGGTAACGGGCAAGGTCAGCCCCATTGTCTGGATCCTGCTTACCGTGCTCGGCCTCATCGTGTTGAGCTTCGTCGGCTGCGGAGTTTTCGCAATGTACATGGCTCATACCGTGGTGAGTAATCCTGGCCTGGTGCTGGGCAAGATCATCACGGCGTCCAATCCCGACGCGGAGGTCGTGGCCACGGATCCGCGTTCGCAGACGATGCGCATCCGCGACAGGAAGACGGGCGAGGAAGTCACCCTTTCCTTCGACGACATAAAAAAGGGCAAGTTGACCTTCTCCGCTAAGGGCAAGAACGGAGAGGTGGCCAATATGGAAATCGGCGGCGGCGAGGGCAAGCTGCCATCGTGGGTTCCAACCTATCCCGGCGCCAAGGCACAAGGCAACATGACCGCCAGGGGCGAGGGCGCGGATGGAGCGGGCGAAGGCGGCGTGGTCACCTTCACCACGCCCGATCCTCCGTCTAAAGTGATGGCCTTCTACGAAGCCAAAATCAAGGACATGGGCATGACCATAAACCTTACCGGGACCTCGGATGCGGGCGGATTGGTCGCCGGTGCCGACGAAGGCGCACAGCGCACGTTGAACGTCATGGTGGGCGGGAGCGGCGGCGAGACCTCGATTACGGTCACATACGGCAGAAAGCGGTAGGTAGGACAGGCGATCGCTTTGTGTCGCCTGTCAGCATTCTTGTTTTACCCGTGGCCGAAGTACATCAGCCAGCCTAGCCCGAACAACGCCAGCAGGAAGCAGCCGAAGGTATAGACGCCGTAATGCAGGCGGTCGCGGTCGTTTCGCTTGGTCACCACTCCCATCACTACCGACGTGAACAGCGCGAACAGGAATGCCGCTTCGAAATGCGAAAGATTCATTTTCGGCATTTACTCTTTCCTCCCCGCGGCGATCTCGTAGGCGTCCACCATGGCCAGGATGTTCAGCAACCCGGCGGTCACCAGGAACTTGGTGCCGTAATCGTGAACGTGTCCGGCGGTGTCCAACTGGCTGTATCCGAAGCACACGCTCAACAGGTACAGAATGCCGGAACAGACGTCGCCGATGAAGCCGCCGGTGTTGATGAGCGTGGTCAGCAGGTCGCCGCTTTGCGGCTGAAACATGGCGCCCTGCATCATCAGGCCGCACAGAAACATGCCGGTGACGGAGGCCGCCAGCAGCGCGCCGCGCCCATTGCGTTTGAGCAGGAAGTGCCCGCCACCGGGGATGAGCCAGCCTAAGGCGACGGCCGGGAACCACTTGCCAATGGGCGGCATGGGCTGTTTCTGCTGCAGTTCTTTTTCCTTGACCATATCGGGTTTCTCTTGAGTTTAGCAGCTTCGCCGTCAGGGCTTCACGCAGGTGAAGTTGGCAAACTCGTCGATGCTGCCGGTTCCCGTGTAGCGGGCCACCTGCGGATAGGCGCAGAGCGGCCGGCTGCGCACCACTTTGCCTTCGGCGAGTTTGTTGGCGCGGATAGCCTGCGGCGCCTCGCCGCGCTCCACCCATTCGCTGAGCGGCCCGGTGGTATCGAACTGGTTGGGGCCGGGGCCATCGCCGCAGTGGAACATGCCGGGCACCATGAAGAGCCGGAAGAAGTTGGCGGTGCCGGGACCCATCCGCGTCTGGACTCCTTCGTAATACTCCAGCCCCATCATGGGGTTCAAGGCCGGGTCGGCCCAGCCGAAGTACATCAGGATCTTGCCGCCGCGCTGCTGGAAGCGCGTCAGGTCGGTATCGGTGGCGTCCAGAATCTGGTGGATGGTCTCCAATCTGGCGGGGTCTTTCTCGAAATCGAACTGGTGAAGGTCGTATTGGGGATCGGGCTTCGGGAAAGCGAGATAGCGAAAGAAGTTCTCGCCGAAGAACATACCCTGGCTGGGACCGCCCTCGTGGATGGTCCAGGGATCCCAGCCGCTGCGTCCATTCTGGCCGGCGATCTCGGCGCCCACGGGCCACGCTGGAAAAATGCGTTTGCCGCCGCTGCTGACCTCGCCGTAGATCTTCTCAAGGGTGCCGATCTGCGCCAGAGTGAAGCAATCGGGCCGGTCGGCGCCGACTTCGCATTTCGGCAGATCCCGCGCCGGCTGGAAGTCGCAGCGGCGCGGATCGTCGATGATGCCGTCCTTCAGGCCGTCTTTGGCGTCGCACGCATCGTAGATCCTGGCGGCCAGAGCGGGCAACTTGCCGGTGGCGATGGGTGCGTCCTTGAGGGCTTTGGCGGCCTGCGTGAATCGCATCATGGTGCCGGTGAAATTGAGCACGGGAGCGCCCACCGTGATGCCGTCGAAATCGTCGGGAAATCGTTGCGCCAGGATGAGCCCCTGGCGTCCCCCGGTGGAGCAGCCTTCGAAATACGATTTCACCGGCGCGGAGCCGTAATACGCGCGCAACACCAGTTTCGAGGCGTCGGCGGTGACGTGCAGCGAGCGGAAGGCGTAGTCGAGGAGCTTCTGACGGTCGGTGGCGAAGATGCCACCCGGCTCGGTGGTGGCCGAGTGCCCGGTGTCGGTGGCGGCGACGGCGTAGCCGCGCTTCATGTAGCGGCCGTACTGATTGGCGCGGCCGGGGCTGTCGGTGGGCTCGCCCGCGTACCCGCCGTTTCCTACCATCACGAAGCGCCCGTTCCACTCCGCCGGCATGCGGACCTCGAAGCCCACCTGCGGCAGCACCTGGCCGAAGACGCGGCAGTGCGCCGGAGCTTGCGGCGTCTCCGCCACCGGCTGGGCCACGGCCACTGTGATCTGGTTGTTGGTGAGGCTGCGCAGATCGGCGCAGCCGGTTACAGGCTTGTTCTGCGCGCACAGGGCGCCCGCGGCGGCGAGCAGGGCCGGAAGAATTCGCATGGGTAGATTTTAACCCAACGTTCGGCTTGCCATGCCGTCATTCCCTTTGTACGCCGCCGGGGCGAAGCGTTCACCGCCGAAAGCAGGTACATTAGGGGGCAAAGGACATCTACCATGCGACCAGCGTTTCTGAGTGCCGGCCTGATCATTCTTACTTCGTGCGCCGCCTTCGGGCAGGCCGCGGCGGAGTCTCCCACCTTCGAGGTGGCGTCGGTCAAACCGGCCGAACCGCAAACCATGGGGATGATGCGTGTCCGGATGAGCGGCGGACCGGGCACTCCCGACCCCGGGCAGCTCACGTATACGAATGTCTCGTTGAAGAACATTTTGACCAATGCGTACAACGTCAAGGGATACCAGCTCAGCGGCCCCAAGTGGCTGGATAGCGAGCGCTTCGACATCACCGCCAAGATCCCAATGGGCGCCACCAAGGAGCAGTTCCAGCTCATGTTGCAGAATCTGCTGGCGGAGCGCTTCAAGCTGACGCTGCATCACGAGACCAAGGAACTCCCGATGTACGCTCTGGTGGTGGGCAAGGGCGGTTCCAAGCTGAAGGAGTCGGTGGAGGACGACCCTGCCGCGCCCCCGCCGCCACCGCTTCCGCCTCCCGGGGGCGACGGGGCGGGTCCCGTCAGACTCAAGGTCGGCGCGGATGGCACTCCGCAACTTCCGCCGGGCATGGGCAAGAACGGCATGATGATGATGATGATGAACGGGCGGATGCGCCTGGTGGCCAATCACCGGCCCATTGGCGCTTTGCTCGAAATGCTGGGGAATCAGTTGGGGCGTCCGGTGGTGGATGGTACCGATCTGAAGGCCAACTACGATTTCACCCTGGATTTCGCGCCGGACGGCATGAACGGGCCGATGGGCATGATGCCTCCTCCCCCGCCCCCACACGAAGGCGGCCCAGGTGCCGGCGGCCCGATGGCGAGTGCTCCCGATAACGCCGGTCCCACCCTCTTCACCGCGCTGCAGGAGCAGCTGGGCCTGAAGCTGGAGCAACGCAAGGGCCCGGTGGACCTGCTGGTGATCGACCGTCTGGAAAAAGTGCCGACCGAGAATTAGGCCCTGGAGCGGTTGCCGGACGCCCCCCTCACTTGATTTCCAGAATCATCGGGGAATGGTCGGAGACCCTCTGCTCGCGCTCGGCATGCGAGTAGCGGCATGCCGTGATGCGCGGCAGCAGGCTCGGGGTGGCAAAGGCGTGATCCAGGCGGAAGCCGTTGGCGGGGGCGCCGCCCTTCGGCTGCGAATACCAGGTGTACTCGGTGGCGCCGCCGTGGAAATGCCGCCACACGTCGATCCATCCTAATGCCGCCAGGCGGGCGAAGTGCTCGGCGCACACGAAAGTGGATCCGGCTTCATCCACCAAAGGCATCCCGGTGTTGAAATCGCCAACGAAAAGCAGTGGTTCCGAGATGCGGGCTTCCGCTGCCGCCAGCAGGGCATCCCAAAACCGCGTCTTGGCCGCCCCTTCGGGCTCCTTGGCGCCCGGAATGGCGGTCAGGATGTGGACTACGCCGAAGCCGAAGCCTTGCTCGGGCAGATCGACATCCAGCCAGCGTACGGCGTTTTCGGGCGGCGCGGCGGTGGGGCGGTCGCAGCGCAGCGGCATCCGCGAAAGCACGCAGATGCCGTTGTCGATTCCCGAGGGACTGCTGGAGGCGATATGCGGCCAGCCATTCGCGCCGAAGGCCTGGCAGAGCGCCATGCCTGGTTTGGCGCGGAATTCGGTGAGGGCGATGATATCGGGATTGTGATCGGCGATCGCGCTGACAATGCGCACATCGCGCGTACCGCCGCCGTGTTGGATATTCCAAGAGAGAAGTTTCATGCGCCGTCAGTCGGTGTCCCCTGATTACAACACAGTGAGCAGCCGGACGCAGGGGGATTGGGATAGTGCAGGGTTACAGGCCTTGTTCCCTTGATTTCTGGGGTGAGCCGGTGTAGAGTAATTCTTCACGGTGTTCAAATTCTGCATTGATGGCTCAGGCCAAAAGTCACAATGAGGTCTGCCCCCCTACTCTCCGGAGCTGTGCCCATCGCAAACGTGCACAGTGGCACTTTGCGTGGGGTGCTGGTTTCGCCGGTCGATCTGCCTGAGTTTCTGAATCGGCCCCCGTTTCTGGAAAGGCGCAAGTCCGCCCGCTTTCCGGTTCGCCAGGATCTCCATTACCGTGTAATCAACAGCCGGAAGGACAAGTCAGCCGGAGTTGGCCTGACTCTCGACATGAGCGGTAGCGGTATCCGCTTCTCGACACCGGAACGCATCGAAATCGGACGCTTTGCCGAGGTGTCGGTAAACTGGCCCGCCCGTCTGGGCGGAACCTGCCCGCTGAAGGTCGTCGCCTCTGGCCGTGTGGTCCGCTCCGATGTCAATTGGGCCGCCCTGTCGATCCGGCGCTACGAGTTCCGCACCAGGCGTTCCGGCGCGGAGCACGCCGCCGATCTGCTTCACGCGTAGAATCGCAGGAACACCCCCGGCACGGCGGAGCGCTGAGAATGCGGCTCACCGTGTTATCTTTCTGTCTGGCGCTAGCGGCGGCGATCTTTCTGCTCGTCGTGCCGGTTTACTGGGGTTCGCCGGACGTAGCACGCCTCATCGGCTCGTGGTCGGTTGACGGGTAGTATCAAAAATGATACAGTTTCCCTATGGGTCCGCGATTAAAGCGATTACCGGCTCGCTTTTACCGCTCCCATACTGGGCGTGAGCCTGTGCGGGAATGGCTGAAGGGACTTGAAGCGGACGAACGGAAACTGCTCGGGGAAGACATAAAGGACGTTGAGTTTTCATGGCCGATTGGCATGCCGCTGGTTCGTTCACTTGGTCGGGAATTGTGGGAAGTCAGGAGTAACTTGCCACACGGCCGGATCGCACGCGTCATTTTCTGTGTTGAGCAGGGCGGTATGGTGCTACTCCACGGCTTCATCAAGAAGACCCGGAAAACACCGCAACGTGATATCGAGTTGGCACTCAAGAGGAAGAAAGGAGGAGACGCATGAAGAACAAAAGGTACATCGGATCGTCCTTCGATAGTTGGCTTCGCGAGGAGGGGATCTACGAAGAAGTGACCGCAACCGCCATCAAACGCGTTCTCGCCAGACAGGTTGAAGCCGCGATGAAGGAGAAAAGCTTTTCCAAGGCGGAGATGGCGAGGAGGATGCACACCAGCCGGGCGGCGCTCGACCGTCTGCTGAATCCCGAGTACGATGCCGTAACGTTAAGCACACTGCAAAAAGCAGCCACGGCAGTGGGCCGCCAACTTCGCCTTGAACTGTATTGAAGGCCAAGCCAACGCGGGCCAACCTCTCGCATCCGGTGGTCACTTCCAAAAGCGGTAGCCGTCTAGCGCAGCTGGGCACGCTCGCCCTGCTGTGCCGCGCCGACAAGGCTGGAACGCAGATCGGAGCGCTTTGCCGCGGGATGCACGGCGAGCACGGAGAAACTTGGTGGAGGCGGGGGGAGTTGAACCAATCTGGCCTATTGAAAACACGCAAGTTGCTGATTTCGGTGCTCCACCTATTCCACTGACGCCACAGATTCCGTCCACGTTTGCTCAATCTTGCTCACTCGCTCCGCCCGAGTGTAGGCCCGCTGCCAGGCGAACGCGGCGACAACTACGAGGAAGGTACGCTTCGTTGCTGAAACGGTATAACCGTAAAATGGGTGGTGGCCTTAGGCTGCGGGCCGCGGTTCATAGCGCTCTACGCGAATCTTCTTCTCGCGGCTGCGCGTTCGGGCGATGTCGTAGGAATTCTGCATCCGCATGAGGGTATCCATATCGACGCCGAACGCTTTTTCGAATCGTAGGGCCATGTCGCCGGAAAGACCGGCCTTGGCATTCAGGAGGCAGGAAAGGGTGGGGCGGGATACGTGCAGGATCTTTGCCGCATTCGTCACGGAAAGGTCGTGGGCCTCAATAATCTCGGTCCGCAGAAAGCGGCCAGGATGAACGGGGTTTAGCATCCGCATGGCGTTCTCCTCAGTGATAGTCTTCATAATCAACATCCCATATCTCGCCGTCCTTAATCTGGAACGTCAGTCGCCAGTTGCGAGTGACGTGCAGGCTCCAGACTCCCTTGCGGATCCCGGTGAGCTGATGGGCTTTCCACAACGGGAAAGCGCGCAGTTTTTCCGGGTTTTGCATATCCTGCAGAAAGGTCAGCATTGCACGAAGCTTGTCCACGGCATCAGGAGATAGGTTTTTCACGCTGTCCTCCAGGTAGAGCTTTTTCAGGCCCTTATGGACGAAGGTCCGTATCTTCACTGGCTATACTGTAGCCCGTTGCCTTACACCTGTCAAATGAAGTATCGGTGCAGGAGGAGACCGGATTCGAACCGGCGACGTCCAGCTTGGGAATCCATCCGTATATTGAATCTAAATCACTTGCGCGTTTCTGTTGCGACTTCCTGAATCTGCAACGCCTCGCCGAATCAGCATTTTCCAAAATCGACCGCCCAATTGAGGCACTAACGAGACACAGCGCTTCTCACAAAGAATGGAGCGTTCGCGATGATAGCGGGCGCGAACGAGAACGGGCGAACTGGCACAAGTCAAGGCGGATCCAATGGTAATGGTGGGGAGATAGAGATGAAAAGTATTGTCAGGCGGATCGAAATGCTGGAGAGGCGATTTCTGCCGCGCCCCCGAACCGCAAGCGCGCGGAAGCTCCATGAGCGGTTAGTAGCGGCGAAACAAAGGGTTCGCGACTGGCGCATAGCCGCCGGCATCCCTGAGCCCTCAGATGAGGGTCTACCCCCGAAGAAGGTGCATACGAGTCAGGGCATACAGCTTATTAGAGACATTTTGAACGAGGGGCGCAGCCGATCGCGACTCCGCAGCATCAGGGACGGGATACTTCGCCCATCCGACCGACCTGCCCAAAACGGAGGCAGCTAATGCCGAGAGGCCGCCCCTTCGCACCCGGTAACCGTTGCGGTCGCGGTCGCCCGCTCGGAAGCCGAAACAAGAAGACTGTGCTTGCACAGTTGGTGGACAGCCACGCCGAGGCGCTTGTCCGCAAAGCTCTCTTGCTCGCCGATGAAGGAGATTCGCAGATGCTCCGATTCCTACTCGGTCGGATCCTTCCACCAAAAGAAAATCCTCCCCTAAGAACCGGGCCTCTGCCCATAGGAAATGCCGCAGAGATCTCGCAGTCCTCACAGAAGCTGATGCAGAGAGTCACATCCGGCGAAGTCAGCCTCAGCGATGCATCGGGTATCTCGGATTTGATGGATCACCACCGCCGCATCCTCGAGACGGAGAACCTGGAAATCCGACTCCGCGCTCTCGAACAGAAAGTAACGCTAAATGACGCGGATCATGACACGAGATGACGTCAACGCCAAATTGGAGCGCCCAGTCTGTGAAGTGCTCCCATCAGTCCGTCCCATCTCGGGCTGCATTGCTATGTTCCTGATTCCAATCAACCAAGTCCGATCTTCTTGAGGACGGGCCAATCGGATGTTGCTCCTTACGGTGGTGGGGTCTCGCATCATTTTTGCGTTAGTTTGACGCCAGAAGAGTTCGTAGACGCTTAACTCGACTTTCAGCCGACCGATCTCTTCATAGAGGCGTTGCTGTCCGCCTCACCGTTTAGCGATCTGGATCGGATGCACCTTGAACTGCGATCCCAACTGGCTGAGCGTCTTCTGGCCGCGGATCGCCTCGATCACCACCCGTGCTTTGAACTGCGGACTGTGCTGTTTTCTCGTCGTCGTCATCGACCTCTCCTTGTCAACGACTCCGTCGAAAATCTTAGCTTATTGCCTGGTCTGAAAGCACCTTCGCGGGCGATATAGGGAGACGGTCCCTACCAACGCAGTCCCCCCAGGGACCTTCGGAGCACTCAGTGTCAGGGGCGGCATGCATGGATACAGCGCCATCGTATTGGACCGGCGCATTTCCCCTGCCGCCATCGAGATCAGGACTGTGACGCCATCCTCGTTCACCGGGGTTCCTCCTTCCGCAGCCGGACTGGCGATGGCAGCCAACCCGGATGCCGCATTGCCTCCGGCCAGCGTCTGCGGGAGCAATGCCAACATACTCTCCACCCGGACCGGTGAGTTGTGCGGCGTGCCCTTGGGGAAAGGCCGGTAGCCCCGGTGGCAATGGAAAGACTCGGTCAGACCTTCGCGTCGCTACCTTGTACTGCAGCGACTTGATCAGCGCGGACAACGCACATACCAGCGACACTCAGGGAAATCCCCTAATTGACTTGGCGCTCGTGTCGCCG